>Ga0209929_1000068_pt1 | contig 36287 bp, 42 predicted proteins | sample SalPon2_C_H2O_MG_2_FD_185731 | JGI IMG/M metagenome (GOLD analysis project Ga0209929, IMG submission 185731) | Salt pond water microbial communities from South San Francisco under conditions of wetland restoration - Salt Pond MetaG SF2_C_H2O_MG... ... | reverse complement strand
GCGTCTAAGATCATGTTTTAGATCGTCAAGTTGTTGCTCAAGTTCTGCTTTCGTTGGCATTATGAAAACTCCTGCGCTTCGATTGTTGTGTTGATAATGTTGCTTGAATTAGCGAGATATGCATCCGCTTGATGATCAGCGCTTGCATTTGAATAAGTCGTTGGCTCTAAAGTTCCTTTAATTGTAGAAATACCATGAGAGCTTGTAAAAGTGATAGTGTTTGAAGAGATACTTTGAATCTCAAGTCCTGTGATTGCATTGTCATGATCTCCTTGTGGAAGGTAGTCAACAATATCACCAGCTTTGAAGAAACTGACATCATTGACATCACTTCTACTAAAAGAATCTGTTTCAACAAGAACACTTGTATTTGTTGGGATAAAGCTGACTTGTGCTGTGGCGTTCCATGCAACAGGAGCAAGACCTGTTGTTAAAAGTTCAATCTCACAACCTTCACTCATAAGCTCTTGATTGATCGAGCGAACCATACCAACACCATTGGTCACTCCATAAGAATCGCCATATCCTCTCAAGTGTGGAGAGCTCACTGTCACATAAGAGCCAACATCTAAGAAAGCGCTTGAACCTGTGCCAATGGATCCTCTCCAAACTCTTAATGGATTAGAGAGTATATTGAAGATCCTTGATGAGCTTGGAAGAAAGAAATTAAAGTTATCGCCAGCATTGCGCCCAAAGTCTCTTGAGCTTACTCCTGGAAGACTAAGAGTGATCTTGCTCCGCTCTCCACCATAACGATTGATTGCTTCTTGGTTGTTGAAGATTACTTCACTTAAGTAGCTGTCTTCCTCTGCTGAATAATCAAACTCATACTTGATTTGAGTCACTATGTCTTCGTAGATGTCCCAATGTGGAGGCTGATCAGCTAACCAATCGCCGGCTTCAATGGTCAGTGAAGAATCAGCTGATCTCTCTGCTCCCAAAGGTTGAAGGCTTAATCTGCTTCGACCGGTGGACTCGTCTCGCTTCATAACAAGACAAGCTCCCATTAGTTTTAGTAAGCTGTCAAAGATGTCTCTTAAGCTTGAGCCATCACCGGCAAACTGATCGGTGAAAACAAAAGGACAAGAAGCACCGACAGCCAAGAAGCTTTCTTCATCAATGTCAGAGCTTGAGATATTTAAACCAAGCCCAAGAAGGTCATAGTCTCCATTGATTTCATTTCCGCCGCCACTCTCTAAGAGCTTAAGCATGATTTGACCAGCATTGTCTTCAATGACTTGGCTACCTCTAAAGATTAGGACTCTTTCTGAGTCTTGCCAATCTGCAAAGCTGACATTGTTGGAGAAGCTGTTGGAGTCAGCAATGTGTAAGAGTCGGCCAACTGTCGAACCACCAAAAGAAACAGCTGTTTCATGGGTTACTTGGAAAGTTTGGCGCTTGGTGCTTTCGCTTTGTCGGTCATAATACAAGACAATAACATCATATGTTTCACCGGCTGTCTCTGTTGCTGGTAGGCCAAGAGTTCCTTCAATCAAGATCTTTGATTCATAGTTTTGATAATAAGCTTTAGCAAGATCACGAAGACCAAAGAAGCCGGTTCTTGGCTGTGTGGATGCTGTCACCTCAATAAACTTGTCACCTTGATCGGGATAGAATGGATCTTCTTGCTCTCCAATATCAAGAGGATAATATAAGCCAATACCTGGAGGATAATTGATATTCGTTCCATTGGCTGTGAAGGCTCTTGGAGTAGCTGATCCGTATTGGTTTTCAATATGCTCTTTAAACTTTATAAAGCCATTATAGCCATTCCAAAGAACAACCTTTCCGGCAAAAGGTGAGTTACTTAATTTACTTGCTCGGATGATGTTATCAGCATTTAACCGCCATTGAGCAAAGCCACCACTAAAGCCTTGAGTTGAGTTTGGTCCTTCATTGGCCAAAACATCATTGATCACCTTTGGCCATTGCTTGACTTCTTGGTTTCCAAGCTCATGTTGCTTTAGTTCATATCTGTTTATAGCAATGTTGAAGAAGCCGGCATTTGTGATTTCTCCAGCTGTAAAAGCTGTACTTGGAGAGCTGTCAGCATTGACCACATAACCATTCAAGCTCAATGAATAAGCTGTTGCTGTTGGGTAGACTCCATCTGTTGCTAAGTTTACATTGATATACTTTTTTAATTTGGGATAGCGAGGATGACTCCCAATGTATTCATCACGATCAGGACCACTTGGAAGGGAAGCATCGAAGTCAGCCAAATAATCTTCTGAACCATAGTTCGACAGTATAATAGCGTTGAATGTGTTCGCTGTGATTGTTGAACTTGTATCGGGATAAAGGGCCGGCTCTTCATGAATAGGATCATAACTGAGTCCAAGAGCGTACTCTATAGCGCTTCCATAATTGCCATCATAATAATGATAACCTTGAAGAAGTCGAGTTTGGTTGATCTTGTCAGCGAGTTCAGTATCAATTAAGGCAGTCAACGGAACGATCGACAATGCTATTGAGTCACCGGCTTCAATAATCGGACTTTGCTCAATAAAGCCATTAATGATTTCCACATAATCACTCACTGTTCCATCGGGATATTGATGGGCCATAAAAAGCTTGGCTCTTCTTCCTCTAAAGGTTGTGATCTCTGTGGTGACTTCTGGAACAAAAGAACCCTCAAGACCATAAGTATGGAATTGTGCTGTGGTGTTTCCTTGTGCTCTTGTCGCTGTGATTGTTGAGCTTGTGGCGCTACTAGCTCGGATAGTCTCAGAGCCAATATGGAGAAGCCTTGGATAGGTTAAGCCGGAAAGATCTGTACCCACTTTGATCGTTGTGTCTTGCCTTGATACATCACCTATAATCTGTGATCTTTTAGCAGCGCTTCGAGCGCCACATCTTCCAAAGATCACTCCGGGATCTCCAAGTCCACCTTTACGATCAATTTGAAGAGTGACAGAAACCGGAGAGTATTGACCAATTCCACCGCTCGGATCAACCGAAGCGCTGAAGGCCCCCACTGTCGAGATACCTTCTTGATCTATATATGGAATACTTGTGGCTATATTAGCATCCAAACTCGTTGCGCTTGGTGGTGTGGTGCTGTGATACCGATATTCAAGGCCACTGACTTGAAGCGCAAAGATTCTCCGACCATGTTCTCTTGTTATTGTCATGGAGTCACCTCTGGAATTAACAAGTCATATATATGAATAGTAAAGGCTTCAACATAATTAAAGTCAAATCTCAGATTTAACAGTTGGCCACGATTAGCGCTTGGCACAAACAAAGGTCTTGGAAAGTCTGGCGTTGTATTCGTTGGCGCTTCAATCAACTCGCTACCTGTAAAAGCTGTAAAGGTTTCGAATGATCCACCGGTCAAATCAGATCCTTGTTGAAATCTGATTCCATAATCTAAAACAGTTCCTGAGTAGCTGTTGCTTGTTGTGTTCCTCAACTCTACATCAAAGTAGCTGCTCACATTTGGATCACCCCAAGATCTACATTGCACAATCAATGCTAGATGAGAGCTTAAAGGTGTTGTCTGATACATGAGATTATACTGACTAACATTCTTATATAAGGTGCTCGCTCCTTGCCTTCCTCCAACAGCAGTGAAGCAAGGCTGACCAATGTGATAGTGAGCTTGAGCTAAGAACTTGCAGTGAGTCAGTTGAGCTAAAGCGCTAGCCATTTGGCTGACAGTTGAACCAAAAAGAACTTGGTTATTGTAGCAACCTTGCTCATTTGGAAGACTTTTATATCCTGTTGGAATTAACACTTTAAACTCCTATGATCGACAGGCCCTTGATATAAACCGGACTTGAAGTGATTCGGTTATCATCACCAAGTAAGATCTCTTGATTTCTTGCTGTTGACATCAAGCCAACTTGATACATGGAGAGTCTAAAGTCTCTGCTATATCTCTCTAGTTCACTTAGTCTTAAGCTTAGGCCATAGCTATTCCAACCATTCTGAACAATGGCTAATCTATACCCAAAGACTTCAACTTCAAAAGTACCGCTGACATAATTCTCAACATTGATGAAGACATCCACATCAAGATCCTCTTGTTGGTTCATTCCGCCAAACAAGGAGACAATAGAAAACATCAAGTCAGATTCAAACGTTCCTAAACCTTTTGCCGGTCCGTTACTTCCAGACACAAAGTCAAAAGCTCCCGACCAATTTAAAAGCGTTCTTCCTCGCTTCCTCAGTGTGGTGATGTTGCTCAATGTCTCTACACCAAAGCGAGCGCTCAATGGTCGATCAGCGCCAAGCCGGTTGATTCCCTGTGGTGTGAATATGTTCGAACCTTGCTGAAGAACTCCGGTTGATAAAGGTGAACTGATATAAGTCCAACTACCATTCACATTTGATATTTCAACATATCCACTGACACATTCGACAAACAAAGTCAGCTTGCAAAAAAGCTCATTCTCTGAAGCTGTCACTGAGATACTTAATTCTTCAAAGGCTGAACTGTATCTGGTCGAATCTGTTATAGCTATATCTGTATCATAACTATTGGCAGACAAAGGGAAGGTAATTCTTCCGCCTATCTTGTTTCCTGAAGCTGTCCGGTGACAAGCTATTCTCAGCTTGAACACATTGTGATGATTGCTTGGTCTTGGGATATACCATTCACAAACATCAGTTGGACTTGTTGCATCTACTCTAAAGACATCAGGCCCCCAAGCTTGAGCCACTGCATCCACACAGCCACCATGAGCAAAAGCATAATTTTGAAGCTCACCAAGCTTGGACATTTCTGTGGTCCTCAATGTCAATCCAGCTGTCACTCTACTTGGATCAACCAAAGTTGGTGGTGTTGTATATGAATTGCTCATAGGTGTTCAATCTCCATGCTCACCGGAACTCTTCTCTTGAGCCTTGTTGGATAGGCCAAATCGAAGTCGGAAGTTGTCAAGCTTCCTCTCACTCGACCAAGAGCGCCATTATCTTCTGAAGTATATAAAAGATCATAGCTTGGTTGACTCGAATCGACTTGGCTAGTTGTCAAGGCTCTCCGGGAGTCCCCCCAAGATTGATAGAAGTTGATACGCTCGCCACTCCCCACCAATGGCAAGAAGTTCTTTATAAAGTGTTTATAGTCGTCAACTTGATCAAGCAAAGCATCAAGATCGAATCTTAGAATGGATGTGACATAAGAGCCGATGAAGTTTGAGACATAACCGCCACCGATCTTTCTTCGGCTTTGGCTCATGTTCTCCGCTTTTAGGTGGTGATTCTGATAAGGTCTTGAGGGAATTAAAACCCCATGACTCTTGTAAGTTGATGTGATTCGGGAGTGTGTACCATCGGTGACCGGTGATTCTTCCCCTGTGAATCCTAGCAAGTTTCTGATCGTTGTGTTGCTCCATGTTATATCACCTAAGCTAGTTCTGTAATGACATTGAACATAACCTTGATCAGTTAAAGTCCAAGTGATGTCAGTTGAGCTTTGAGCTGTATTATCAAGTGCTTGAAGTGAGCTTAATCCAAAGCTGTCTGAGTCGCTTTCATCATACCCACGAATGAAGCAAGTGACATCTTGAACATCACTCTTGATGCTTGGAATGTTGAAAGTGTTCGATCCGCCTGACTCGTCAATGCGATAACTGACATCATCAAGATCAATCAAGCCTCTAGTCCAATCATTTGGAGCGCTCAACACATAGTCAGAACCGACCAAGCTGGCAACAAGTGTTGAAGTACCAAACCCAAGAGGGTCATCACTTCCGGTTGATGTAACCTTGAATTGAACATCAGAAGTGATAGTCACCTTGTCATCTTCGTTGATAGTCATCGCCCAAGATGTGCCAAAGGTGGCAAGACCAAGTTGATAATCAGCTTTGAAGCTTGCATCAACTCCCCGACCATTCAAGAAGAAAAGCATATCCTCATAATAGCCTTGACCGCTTGCATAATTTGGAAGGTCGACATCACTGCCACCGGAGCGAGTGAAGACAGTCTCTCCACTTTGGCCGGTCATATCAATGGAAGTTAAAAGACCAAAGTTTGGCGCTGGATTATTTAATGGCATTACATGGCCCCCCTTCTTGGCGCTCCACGTCTTCGAGTATTCTGAAGGTTAGTGATCCGATCTGCAAGAGCTTGCTCTGCTGCTCTTTGAGTATCATAGATAACAGCGCCACCAAAGTTGATGTTGAACACCATGCTTGATGTTTCCGCTTGCTCTCGCTGTGGTGCTCCGGTTGTTTGTGGTGTTCCGCTTGGAGAAACAGGACCGGCTCCACCACCACCACCGCCACCGGCTGAAGATCCACCACCGCCAAGAGCTTTTCCGGCAACACCGGCAGCAGTCGCCGCACCGGCAAAAAGAGCAGAAGCTTTAAAGTGAGCCGGAGCCAATCCGGCAGTTAATGGAGAACCAAGCTTTGAAAAGCCTCGTGCTAGTTCCATGATCGCTTCAACTGAAGCTTGCTGACCAATACCGATCAAGACATTTCCAATTGATTCTTTAAAGCCTTCTCCAAAAAGCAAACTATTGTAAGTTGCCTGAGCTAATCCGGACCCAAACTCTTTGGTGAACTCAGTAAACTTTTGCATTTGTGCATTGATAGTTTGATCTTCAATCTTCTGTCGCTCTATTGAATATCGCCTTTGTAGCTCTGTAATTTCTTCTTGAGTATGTTCATTTAAACTAATTTCTTTTTGATAGCGAAGATCAAGCAAAGCAAGTTCTCTTTGTGTTTGGTCTTCAATCTGTCGAGCATCAAATTCAGCTGTTTCAAAGGCGAAAGACTTAGCATTTTCAAATCTACGCTTTAAGCTGTCTTCCTCTGCTTTTACTCTTGCATTGAGGTCATCTTGAATCTTTTGAGTTCTCTCATTTTCTAGTCTTGCCAAAATGTTTTGATACTTCATTTCAGCAATAAGCTTCAAGTTCTGATTATCACCAGCGGCTTTAAGTTCATCTTTGTATCTTTCTTTTGCAAGATCTAAAGCGCTTGCACCTTGTAGCTCCATTGCTTGAAGTTCTAGCGCTCTAATATTCTTAAGCTCTGTTTGTAGCTGTCGAGCTTTGGCTAATTCCATCGCCGCTTCTTTTGCCCGATTCGCTTGGCGCTTCAGTGAGTACTGTCTTGATTTTGCTCTTCGTTTGTCAGCAAAAGCTTTTTCAATGGATGCAATTTCAGCTTCAAGTCTTTTTCGTTCTGCTGCTCTTGCCTTAGATCTTGTTTTCTCACTAAGATCTTCAATGGCATTTAGATCACGTTGTTTTTGCTGACTGCCAATTTTAGCAATTTCAATTTGAGTTTTAACATCATTCTTGGTTGCTTGAAGCTCATTGATTCTCGCTTGATTCAAGATTTTAGCTTCTTGCTCTGCTCTTTTCTTTACATTTTCAGGAGACTCTTTGAGCTTAGCTTCTCTCATTTCTGTGAGCTTTGCTCGTTCCTTAGCTCCCTTAATTGCTAAGTTGTCAGCTTTTTGCGTAATAGGCTTTAGCTTCGCTTCAAGTTTTGAGACTTCACGACGTTTGGCGGCTATGATTGATTCATAGTAGAACTTTTGTAGATAATAAGTCTTTTCTGATCTTGTCTTCTGTTCAAGAACTCGGATTGCATCTTGTTGAATTTGAATCTCAGCTCTAAGACTAGATCCTTTTTCATTCAAGAGCTGGCCTTCTTCGGTCAATGCTTGCGCTCTTTGACTTTGGATTCTGAAAGCTTCAATGTCTGCTTTATTGAGTTTTATTTGAGCATCACTAAGCTCTTCAATGATTGAAGTCAATTCACTAGCGCTTGCTCTATATGCTTCAATCTTAAGACTAGCCCCACTTGCTTCGCTTGCGTACTCTTTGAAGGCTTGAACCAACTCCATGACAGCAACAACAGCGATTCCAACCGGACCGGCTAAAGCTGTAAAGCTAGCCCCACCACTCTTGGCAGCTTTAGCAAGATTCCCAAAGCCATCAACTACACCGCTCAAAGATTCACCAACACCGCCCAAAGCTTTATTGGCTTCACCTCCCAAAGTTGAAACAGCTTTTCCAACACTGCTGAATGATTCACCAACAACTTTTGAACCTTCTTCAAGCTTATTAAAGCCTTTTTCCGCTTGTTCAGCGTTTAAGACAACATCAATCTCAACTTGATTATTTGCCATTGTGAGCTTCTTTCATCATGCGTTCTTGTGATCTATAATGCGCTTCTTCTGTGTTTGAGTGTAGCACGTCAACGGCTTCAAGTAGAGCGCAAGTTGGATTTGGATATGTATGTGTTATCTCAGCAAGTCCGGCTCTGTGTCTATGATAAGCTTGAATAATTGATGCAAGCCTATTAGATGAAGCCACCGGACACGATCTGATCTTTAAATCTGAATAGCCTTCACCACAGTCGGGAGCTACTCGATAGCCTGGCAAGTAAAACCCTTCTTCATCAGTCTGAAGCATAGGCAAGCCTTTTTTAAAAGCTCCACCACAGTTCCCACGAAGATTTCTTAATCCTTGCTTGGCTTGGCATTGTTCACATGACCAAGCACGCCCCTTCGAATGACTAAGCCAAACCGAAGAGGCAAGCGCTATTTTCCCTCAATGCCTAACAAGCTGATTCTTTGAATGTGCATAACTAATTCACTAATCGCTTGGACTCGATTTGATTCTGGTCTTATGTTCATGATCTGCATGATACTTGCTTCCTCACCATTGATCTTGGTGAGACTACCCACAATCATTTCCATGTAGACTCGTTGAAGGTAGGCATTATAATCAGCCATAGCTTCTCGTTCTTCATCTGTTAGATTGTGATGCCAAACAGCCCTTGCTTTTGGATCGCTTGGAGATTCAACCCAAAGCATCCGGCCAAGTTCGCTTCGAGTGTAAGCACCGGCTCGAACCTCTGCTTCTTCTCGCTCGGAAGGTGACAGTGCTTTGAGTGTGAACTTGGTTGCATCTTCTTTAACATTGCCAAGATCATCAAGTGAACCGCTGTTAAGATAAGCGCTTCTTTGGTCTTCTGTTGCTTCCACTGAGGAATCACAAGTGACCACAACGTCAATGGACTCGGTTGAGCTAGTAAGAAAATGCAAAGCCATGATTAAACTCCTAAGGCGATTCTGAATGGAGAGTTGCCAGCGTTTGCTTCATAAGCAGATGTTCCGAAGTCTCCGGCATAGCGACTCTGTTGATATGTCAACTGTTGTCTTACTATATCATTGCCACTAATGTCATATACATTTGGGTCATTTGTGAGAATAGCCGCTGGAATCATGATTGCACAGCCTTGACCATCACCTTGTGGACCGGTCCCAATCAACACTTGGCGAGCTGTACGACTGAAGAAGTCATCTTTGATTGTGGTGTTGACTGTTGAGATTGTCATGGACAATTCCACAACTACATCACTGATTTCCATGCCAGACATTGCCAAGATACTGTTTGAATGTCCCAATGGTGTGAGAGTATTAGTATAAGTCAAACTAAAGTCTTCACAATCAAGAGCGATTCGACCAAGTGAGTCTGCGCTTGTGGCATTAGTCAAGCTAGATGGAGAAGCATCACTCACCACAGCATAAGCACCCCTAAACAAAGGAGCCGCTCCTGTGTTGTAGCTTGGCTCAACCGGTCCGGTGGCGCTTGCATGATCATCAGTGATGTATGCTGCTTGATAAGTCAACTCAGCCATCAAGCGTCCATTGTCAAGAGTGATATTCATTGACTCAAGCACGCAACCATAAGCCAAAGTTAGGAAGTTGACACCCTCGATTCTAAAGGCCACTGAGCTTTCAAAGTCTCCGGTGTCGGTTCGGCTTGGAGTGTACCAAGTTTGAAGACCACGAATGGCAGTATATCCATCATCTGAGAGCGCTGGAGAAAGAACAACATTCCCACTTCCATCGTCGTTGTCAGTTATTGCGCTATATTCCGCACGACCGATGATTGATGTGCTGATCAAAGTTCCAATGTCAGTGACAGCCGGAGCGCTTGTTGGTGTATATGTGTTCTCGTCAACAGCTGTGACAGTGTCAGAGATCACACTTGGAACTTTTGTCTTAAGACCAGCACCAAGCAACAAGCCAAGATAGTTGGTTGTGTAATTGTCCGCAGCTGTTCCAATGGTAGTCAGATCAACACGACAAACGATAGATCCGGTTCTTCTTCGCACTCGGCTTCCTGAAGCCCAAACAGTATCAGGCTCAGCCGGTACAAAATAAGATCCATCACGAGCATCATTGCGCTCTGAGACTACAGGCTCACCAGCAATCACAATCGGGTCACGCTCGCAAGGAATAGAAGTAAAAAGTAAACCGTCTTGACTTGGTAGTCCTGTGGTTGGATGGAGAGAGCCAAAAGAACTCTCTACAGCGATTGAAAGTGAACGGTGAGTCACTGCCATGATTAAGCCTCCAGATAAAGAAGATCAAAAGGAAGTGAGAGAATAAAGGCTAGTCTCTCACCTTGTTGGTCCAAAATAGTTTCTATTGTAGCCTCAAGAGGAATCAAGCTGACAATACCTGTCGTTGATAAATCATATTGAGGCCCCTTTAAAGTATTGATGAGAGCAGAACAGTCTTCATTCATCAAGCGAAGAAGAAAGCCATCATCTTGAGGAATGTCATAACGTACACGACAAAGAACTCGTGAGCGTTTCCGACCACTAAGACCGGCTTGACCATCATCTTGAGCAAGGCCATCAATCTTCATTTCAAAGAAGCGAGTTGAGTTAGCTCTTTCCTCCAATGGTATTGTGTGGCCGGTTCCTCTATTGGTTGCAACAAAGCCATGATGAGCATCAGTTTTAGGAGTGATGTCTTCAACTTGGTTTTCCAAGTATTCAAGAGCTGAAAAGATACCCTGACTCATTTGAGTTTTCTCCTTAGATCAATCTCGACAGCTTTGACAATCAAGTCAACTTCACCAGGAGTTAACCCAATGAACTCTCGCTCTTCATTTACATAATAGCCATATTGAGCGTTTTTAGTCAGCCCAATTTTAAAGCCATCTTTGGTCGATTCAGTGACAACAAAGTTGTTGAGCATATTTCCACTTAGAACCAAGTCAACGTTGGCAGATTCACCGCCTTGTCCTCTTCTTCGGCTTTCCTGTTTATATTGAGCATAGCCTTTAGAATAGTAAACGCTCTTTCCGGTTCTTGATGGTCGACCACCTTTGGGAGCGAGACGAGCGCCCTTCTTAGCAACATAAATCGGTTTTTGGGAATAGTCTTTGAATGGCTGCCCATTTGCATCCACTCCCTTCCCGGTCCTTATCTTGATTTGAGCTAAGGTATTAGAAGCAAGTCTCATAGAGTCTTGAGCAGTCCAAAGACTTCTTGGAAGATTTAAAGTGACTTTAGCTCCCATTAGTGCCTCATTCCTCGCTTAGGAGTAAAGAAGCTATCACTTGAACTCTTGCTGTAAGTTCTCCAGCTTGCTCGAAAGTCGGAAGCGCTTCCACCTTTTCGAGTCAAGTTTTCTTCTCCACTATCAACCAAGCCATCACCATCAAGATCAAGGCTGACTGAACTTAGAGCAGAATCAAGAAGCTCTTGACATCTAGTTCTCATTGCTTCGGAAGCATCAAGTTGAAGATTGAGTTCATAGATTCTTGATGCTGTGCAATAAGCATGAGCAAGCTTAAAGCTTTGAGCGTTGAAAACTTCATCCTCTGTGATGTCATCAGCTGTTAAAGCGTTTCTAATATGAAGCGCTATCTCGTCAAGGCTTGCTTTGATTTGTGGTTTAAAGTCGCTCTGTCTTCTTGGGATCATGTCCGCAAGATTGGCAAAGGTTGCCACAAGCTCATCATGATCAAGGCCGGTGTCAAAAGGTCTTGGAGTTGCTTTAATTACTCCCTTCTCCATCTTGACATGGTTTTGGCTTCCATAGTCTGCTGAGTAACTCAACTCATATGGATAATATCCACTTACTCCGGTTACTGAAGCGCTTGTCACAGGTACATAATACATTGAGAAAACAAGAGTTGCGCTGGTACTTAAATCAATCTCTCTTGGTAAAGGCTCGGCTAAGATTGCAGTCGTACCAACAACCCTTGAAACAGTGATAGAAAACCAAGTGTCTCCATTGGTCACCAAGAAGCCTTTGGCTTGATCTCTGTGAAGAGCTATAGCTTCAGCGCTTAAGGTCAAGGTTCTTCGGTCGCTTGCGATTGAGTTCACTGTCAAGTCTGTTCTGCTCTGTGTCATTGTCTCACTGAAAGCAGATGATCCACCTTTGACCACTAAAGTTGGCGCTTCGCTTAATGGTGTTGGAGCGTTCCATTCAAAGAGATAGTTTTGTCCTGTTATCGCTTTCCTCATCTTTTAGCGCTCCTATTAGCTTTGCTTATGTCGGATTGTTTGGCCTTGGTTAAGTTGGCCGCTTCAATAAAGCCTTCAGTGACCGGACTCCAACTGTGTCGGCAATTATAGCCACCACCTGAAGTGATAACGCTTAAACCTTGACCATTGTTGAGCCTTCTCATTTGTTTTTCATTAACAACTAAGTTTATCAAAGCACGACAGAAAGGACGAGTGATTCCATCCTTTGGACCGGTGTATAAGTAATTATTAAGACCAGCTGTTTCGGCTGCCACTGCTGTGATCCCTCGACCATATTGACTAATCTTGGTTTTGACCTCTGTGAGTTGTGATCCTTCCGAACGCTTGAGCCTTGCTTCAAGATTGCTCATCACAATGTTTGGAGGAACATCAACCAATAAATCTCTTAGAGATTCATTTATACTTGTTTTGAATGAAGGAAGAATCACCTCATCAAATACAGCTTGTGCTGTTGTAACTTGAATGCTCTCAAGCTGTGGCGCTATTGAGTCAAACCCAAAGTTGGGCTGAACTGCTTTGAGCGCTGTTTCAACAGTTTTTTTGATAGCTTCTTGTTGTTCAATGAACTCATCAACTGCAAGTCCAAGTCCACCTTGTAAGATGAAGTCAAGAAGCTGTTCATCAGTAAGATTTAGGAGAGTCAATGGATTGCTCGCTGTGATAGCGCTCTCCACTGTCTCCAATAGTTGCGCTCTTGCTTTCCGGAGTGTGGAAGCAAAAGCTCTCTCCGCTGAAATTTCAGCTTTGAGTTGATCTCGTCTTGCTCTTGTTAATGTGGCCAACGGACCAGACTGACTCTTGGCCTGTCTAGTCAAGTCTTCAACTGCTAATTTATCAGCATCTTCCTTCTCCGCAAGGAGGATAGGTTGACCACAAGAACAAAACATATCTTAGAGACAATCAGTGATGATACGGCCAAGAGTTGAATCAACAGCGTGGAAGGTGTTGACCTCTTCACCCCAAACATATCGGCGAGTCTTATCAAGGCTGTCATATTGACCGCTGACCATATCATTGAATGATAGGTTAAGAGCTGCAACAGGCATTCCCTTAACATTACCGCTCTTTTGAACGATAGCGTCAGAACCCTTAAGAATACCCATGAACAAGCTATCACCGTTCCAGATATAAGACTCTGAGCTAGTAGCACCAGGAACAGCAGTGTCTTGACGAGCTTGACCAACAAAGATGTTAGGGATGCCAAGAACATCACGAAGAACAGCAAGAACAGCCTCATCATTCAAGATGCGCTCACCGCTTGCGATACCATTGGCGCTTGTTCCAACATAGCCACGAACTTCTGGATTACGAGCAAGTTCACGGAATAATTGACGACCAAAGATCAAGGTGTCCGGATTGATACCATGAGCTGCTTCAAAGACAGTGTCCTTCAACTCGTGTAGATAGCTGAGAGCTTCCGCACCGGTTGCATTGAACTTACCGCCAAACTCATTGGTGGCGTTGTCGTTGTTAAAGTTAGCTGTACCAAAAAGAAGATCAGCAGCACGCTTTTCACGAGCAAGCTTCATTACACGAGCAACCTTCTTTGCAATGCGAGCTTCTTCACTGCCTGGATATTGGCTGTCGAAGATGTCTTCCATTGCGATTGAATCGCTTGCGCTGTAGATCTTAGCTTTGAAAGTTTGGCTTGAACGATCGAAACCACCGATTGAGGCACGACTTGAACCGGGAGCACGCTCAAGATCAAGACCAGCACCAGCGCCCATGAAGTTTCGTGTGTTCTCAACTAATAGAGTACCTGAGCGCTCAGGAACTTTGATAGTCTCGAATACTTTATCAGCAATGAGTTGATTGTCACTAGGTACAACTTCTTGAACAAGGCTTGTTAAGATCTGATCAACAGGATGTAAATTTGAATATGATGAAGCCATGATTTAACTCCTTAAGGAAGTAGATTGTTAGGGCCGGTGAACTTGATCAAGATCTGATCGTCAGCGCTTGAAGAAGCTTGGTTCACGTTTGGAAGGATTTGACCGATTGCGTAATTTCCACTAGTAGCGTGAGCCACAACGTTTCCATCAGTGTCAGCCATAACAAGTGAAACAGTGTTTGCAATGGTATCACCAGCAATCACTCGTGATTCACCTTGAACAAGAACCTCAACAACCTCACCGCTTGCACAGGCACGCTGAGCAACACCAATGCAACGAGCGTCTGTTGCTGCGTCAGTGATTGCAATCTTGCCATCAGTGGTTGAAGAAACGAGAGCGAACTCAGTGATGGCTTCTGAAGCCACGAAAGTCTTAATGATGTTATTCATGATTAAGCTCCAAATACTTTGTTGTAATAGTCAGGATTTGATTTAGCGAATAGGTCAAGAGCTTCTGAATAGCTGACAGACTTTTCAGTTGCTAATTTACGGACTTCTTGGTCAAGAGTAGCTTTGTTGATTTCTTGGCCACTTGCACCATGACCAACTTCAACCAAAGGAAGAGCGCTGTTAGAAGGTCGCTCGCTGAACATGGTCCAAAACTCTGATTGGATCTCACGAAGCTCGAAAGCTTTACCAGCAACAACAGCTTCACTTGGAGTGATCTTGCCTTCATTCAAAAGAGTGTTGATTGCTTCACGCTTCTCAACTTCTTTCTTCTCTGCTTCAATAGCTTCAAGACGCTGTGAAAGTTTGGCGTTATTCTCTCGAAGCGCTTGAACCTCATTTAATAAAGTAGACTCAGCAAGTTGCTCACTCATTTTGTAAGCTTTCTTTTCTTCGTCTTCTTTCATCTTTTCAGCTTTGTCTTCTTCTTCTTTAGACTCAGACATTTCTTCAGCTTTGTCTTCTTCCTCTTTCATAGTCTCTTCTTTTTGATCGACCATTGCAGACTCAGATTCAGCCATCATGTCCTTCATCTTTTGTTCAAGTTCTTTGACCAAAGCATCTTTAGCAACGAGCATTTGGCGCAGTTCTTCAACAGATAATGATTCAATGTTGTCCATTGAGTTTATCCTTTCGGTTAAAAGTACCCGGCCAATCTTATCGTTTGATTGAGCAGGTCTAGGAGTGAGAGTGATTGCTAGTAGTTGGGCATCTCCAATCTTGGATCCGCCATCTCTGGAGAATACTTCTCCATTCAAGAACTCAGGACTTGACCAAAGAACACCGCCGGCAGACTTGACAACATCAAGACCTCGCTCATTATATGCTGGTGTTGCATAGAGTCCATCTTCTCTAAGTTCCAATTCAACGATCATCCCAAGAGCGTTTCCACTTTCGGGAGGAGCTGGAGAGCCACCTTGAAAAGGACTTGTTGCGTGTTGCCAATCAATGATGACAGGATCCGCAAGCTTACGCTCATTAAAGACTCGGATCATTTCGCTTAATAATTCATGATCTATTTCTTGGCCAATGTTTTCACCATTCATTCGTGATGATACTTGGCCAAGAGCTAAGGTCTTGAATGGCTTCCCAATGGTGAGTCCATCCGGGATGTCATAACTTGGCTCACTTAAGTGAGTGAGTTGAATTGCTTCGCCATAAGCTCGGAGGCTTGTTGACTTTTCGTCTGCACGTTTCATTTGATTCACAATCTTTCTTGACCAAGCAAAGCCGGCATCACCGCCCCAACCTTGCCAAGCTTGCCAGCCCTTGCCTTGATCGTTCCACGTGGAACCTTTTTTATCTACTTCGTGTCTAGTGAAGTAATTCAGCATACGTTTAACAGTGTCCGGAGATAATTGCTTCCCATTAGCCAAGTCTCTAGCTCTAGCAATGCCAACATCGGTCATTCCTCTTTGACTTGGTGGCTTGGTCGCTCTGACTTCAAGCGCTCGCTTTGCTGCTTCTTGCGCTCCCTTTGGTGGAGTAAAGTCAATGTGATCATACTTGGCCGGAGCTAGTGTTTCAGCTTTGGCTTCTTTTTCGGTTCGCTGTGGATGACCTTTGGGAAGCAAGTCAAGATCTGTGTTGTATGCTTTCTTCCGTTCACCTGTACCGACCAACTTAAGGAAAGTCTTAACACGAGCAAGCGCCCATTGAGTTCTCGTCATGCCTGGTCTATGGCTAACAGAAAAAGCACCGGCTCCACGTCTAAACACTGCCTTCAACATTCCCATGTCGACTTTCTTAGACTTGGCTTTGTATTGGTCATTGTGTTTGTCGATCATGTTTTGGAGAGCTTTGACAGCTTGGTCACTAATCTCGATTCCACCACGAGAACCGCTAGCGCTTCCCTTTGGATTCTTAGCGCTTCCGGTCTTCTGATCTTTTTTAGGTGCTGGAGTTTGGGCCTGTGTTCGCTTCTTGATCTTAGCCATTAGCTTTTCTCCGCTTGATTAATTGTTCAGCAAGAGCTGACACACCACCACCACCGCCAAGACTAGCTGTTCTTTCAAGCGCTGATCTTTGAGCGTCTTCAGGAAGGTCACCGGCTCCAAGACGTTCTCTGATTGCTCGCTCCAATTCATCATCCGGAGTGAGAAGACCGGCTTGAACAAGACCGGGAAGCATCCCCAAAGATTCCGCCAAGTCATCAGTATCAAGACCGGTGTGAGTTAATCTTGGAAGCTTGGAAGGATCGACCAAGCCAAAGTTCCAACGAATCAACCGCCCAATGGTTCCACCGCCACGTCTATCAACACCACTGACTTGACCAGCGACAAGATCACAAAGATTGATTGCTGCTCTTCTGAAGACAGACAAGTGAATCTCACCAACTGATCTTGCTCCTGTTTCAGTGTTGCCAAGATCAGCAAACTGAGTAAGGAAAGCAGCAGACATTTGAGAATCACACTTGGTGATAATCTCCAAAGGTCCGGAAGCATATAAATTTGGTTGTGCTGCGTAAGTGTCAAAACTGACAGCATCATTCTCTACAAGATAGGATTGCTCAGCGCTTATGAATAATTGTGCTTGAGCTTCAGCATCGTTGACCATTGCGTCAATATCGCCATCCGTTAAACCAAGAGCTTCCGCTTGTGATCGGTCAACCTTTACTTTCGGAGTAGGTACAGCCCAACGATCAAGACCAACACACATAAGATTTGATACTCGTTGTTTGGTCCGCCACCACCACCAAACCGGACGAAGCATCCCCACACCTTCAAAGTTTGAGCCGGTCTTGTTGAGAGTGAGCAATAAAAGCTTGTTGGCCGGAATTGGTTCCGGAACGTAAGTGAGGCCAACCACGTTTTGAAGAACACCATCAAGATTTTGATTGTCTCTACTGAGCCAACGTTGATGCGCACTAGGTTCACGATCTGCATAATGGTCAAGCCAAACTCTAACATTGCCATTACTGTCTGGACCTACTCGATAGATTTCTTCTGCATAACGATAACCAACAGGCACAAACTCAAAAAGATAAGCAAGCTGATCTTCCCAACTCAAAGTCATTTGTCCGGAGTAACCATCAAAGCCAAAAGCTTCATTGGCGAATCTTGCCAACTCGTCAGCCATTGGATCGTTTTCAATGCCAGGTTCAAAGCGCCAAGAAGCAGAGAGCAAAGTCTGTCTAAGCATATGCCAAGAGCGTCTCACGATTGGATCCGTTCTCAACATCTCTTCAGCTTCTTGAACCCAATTAAGGCCGGTCAACTGTGGATTCTGTTCTTTGCCTGTAATCACTCCACCGCCAAGTTGAGTTCCTGTGATTCCTCTTGTGGTGAATCTAGGTGTCAGCGCTCTCATATGCTTCGGTGAGCGTTCTTTTGTTTCATTGTAGCTCATTAGCGCCCCTTGATTGGATTGGTGCTTACAGACACTATAAACACTGAACACATATTTATCAATAAAAGCTTGTTCAGTATAAAATCAAGTGTTATGTTCATCCAACTTCATTCTCTGGTTTTTTTTAAGTCGGCGCTTTTTTGGGCTAGGGAGTGAAATAGCTTATTCTCTTTTTATTCTTTTCAAGAATCTAGAACACCTTGAGAGTGAGCTTATTTATTCTCCTAAAAGAAAAAGGCCATTGACTTTTGATCAATGGCCTTTTCTTTACCCTTGTTTTTATGTCGTGTTCAACCGACAGGCTTTTCTTATAGGTTGATCAGTTTTAAAAGACAATCACTTTTTAGGAATCCATTCCTCAATGGTCGGATCTAAGATGACTTGATCTGTCGATTTGGTCTTGATTGGTTTCTGACCGCTAAAGATGGAGAGCTTGTCAATGACTGCTGTTTGGAGTTCAAAGATCTGTTCTCTCAAGAGCTGCATTTGGATTTGAGCATCACGAAGACGAGCGATTAAAGCTTCTCTGTCTGAGTTGGCGCTTGCTAGTTTGTCTTTTAGTTCTTCCACTTCCGATGGATCACGACCGGAAGCAATGGCGACCATGCTGGAGATTGAACCTGTAATCACACCAAGTATTCCAACAAGGACATCCCGGTTTTCATCAACAATCTTGACATAAGTCAGGAACAAGATCAGCCCAACGATCAAGAGCAAGAATATGACAGAAAACCACCATCCCCTTCTTGCTTTGACATCTTTGGAAAACTCTTTGGCTTCTTGCCTGTCTTCTATTGCGTTCATAATACCCCCAAGAAAAACATAGTTATAAACTCAACTATATAATCAATCCAAAAGAACAAGTCATCAACTCCATTCATTCGCCTTGCGTGTGGATCAATCAAGACAGGAACTGAAACGCTGATCACATAGAAAGTCATGATCATGCAATATCTGACAGCAAACCAAACTAGCCATTCTTTCAACTTCCTATCCCTCGCTTTGCTCTTGATCTTTTTGGGTCCGGCTATCCGCTTGACTTTGTCGCTTCCCGGTGGTGGCTGTAAAGATTCAATGCTTGATCCAACTGCATAAACAATTTGAGTTTCTCGAACTCCCTTGAATCTATATTCACCAACACAAGCATATCTCACGTTTTTGGGAGTGTAGCTATTGGTCCGGCCCTTGATCGCTTTCATTGCTTCGGTTGTGAGTAGAACTTGACCAGCTTGACAGAGTGACATTGTTCTTGCTGCGATATTCTTGGCGATGCCTTCAAGCTCAACAGACTTGGCTCCGGTCATGGTGAAGATCTCGTCTTGCTTGACTTCAACCACTGTCCCCCAATGAATCCCAATCCGACAGCCAAGCCTTATCTTTGGAGGAATCGTTTCTTGGTAGATCAAAGCAAAGTTGACAGCGTCTATTGGTCGCTCAAAGGAAAGCAAGAAGCCATCTGATCTATCAATCTCACGACCATTAAACTTGTAGATTAAAGAGCGAGTAAGCCTATCATGACGTTGTAGCCACATAGCCGCCTTCATGGCTCCGGCTGATTGAACGAACCTAGTTGAGCCGATAAGATCAAGAAGGACTATGGCCAACTTTGTTTCAATCAGTTCCATTAAAAGCTCCTTGTCTTGGATCCCCCCACCTTTACATTTCTATTTCTAACACCTGCGGATCTTCTTGGCTTGTACTTTTGATCTAAAGCGCTCTCATGCCAATTAAACATAATGCAATCATAGCGCAGCGCATCCAATGGGTCTTCCCTTCCATCCTTCTTTGGTTGCTCTTTGTTATCCCAGGCATAAGAGAGGATAGCCTTGCGAATACTGTTTCCGGTGGCTCGCTCCCCTTTATCCCATACTTCTTTTGTAATGAGATAGCGCTTTGAATTGAAAGCACGTTTGAGTCTTTGGACTCCATTCAAGATGTCAACCTTGATCGGATCGGTGGTATGTCTTAAGGGAACTCCAATTCCTCTTGGTGGATCTTGTCTCATTACCCTAAAAGCGCTTTGGCCTGTCTGGTCATTCCTTGCTTTGCCGGCTTTGTCAGCCACTCCGGTGTCAATCCATATTCTTGGACCGGGAGCTTTGGCTTTCAACGAGCGTGGCCAAGCAATGGCAAGTATCAAGGTTGTTAATTGGTCGGTTGTCACTTCCTGTGGATTGATCTCATGACAAATGACAGAGGCATCAAGCTCTTCATCATAGGCCATGATCAAAACACTTGGCTTCCTGAAGCCCCAGTCAATGGCTATTCGTCCGGTCATATTTTCTTTGTATTGCCAATTGTCAATCACATGACTTGCTTCAGTGAACTCAGAATAAATCAATCCGCTCGGTGGCTTTGGTTTATTCATGATCATGGCTTCTCGTTCATCCGGTGGAAGCATCTTGGTTGCTTCAAACCATTCATCAGCAAGGTTGTCTTGGTTGACATAAGAGCTAAAGAACAAGGGAGCAATGTTTTGACTTTCCGCCATATTCACCCACCAAGCATCAACGACAGGAAGACCCACCAAGATCAAGATAGGACTTGGACCAGCACGAAGACGACCAAGAGCTTTGTGAGCAACCTCCATTGTCAAAGTCTGACATTCGTCAATCAAACAGACTCCGCTTGTGACGTTAAGACCCTCAAGAGGATTGTGAGTTGCTTCCCTTGTTCCCGGTCGGAAGTAGGAGCGACACCAAACTTGACTCCCTGTATGTTGGTCGGTCCACTGCTTCATAGTATGATTGTAAGTCCAACCAAGAGGACTGAGCCACTTCTCCATCTCTGGCATCAAGACAGAATTGTATCTTGGAGTTGTATCAGTGACCAACAAAGAAGACGTGCCTGGTCGAGTCTTAGCAAGGTATAGGATGGAGAATACAAGCGCTGAAGTCTTGCCGGAACCCCATCCACAACGAGCCGCTATCACCTTGTCTTTTCGAGTGATGCCCTTGATGATTTCAAGTTGCAAAGGATTTAATTTGATTTCTGCCATAATATGATTTAGTCTTCCGCTCAATACTTCTTGTCAAAGTATTCATGTCAGTGATGGCCTAGTCCTCTTCAGAGTTCTCCCCTGAATTATGGACTAGGCTTTCCTTATTTTGGACTTGTGCTTCTAGCTGTTTCATCATGCTGAGGACTTCTTCGGATCCATCGGACTTGTTGCTGACATTCATTTCAATTTGCTTCAAGTCGCCATAAAGATCCGGGAAGCGCTTTGACAATCTCCAAGCCCAGCCTCTCCAATCCATCTTGTCATCAATGCACCGATCAAGCTTGGCAAGCATGACAGCTTCAGAGAAGCCAATGGCAGCATCAACTTCTTCAGCATAAGCATCATCTTTTTCATACCAATTATAGTGAGTTGTGCGACCAACACCGGCTTGAGAGCATGAAGCGCCAATTGACATTCCGGCCCTAATGTTCTCCAAGAGCGCTTCTTGCTTCTTCTCTCGCTCAATTTGAGCTTTGGTCTTCCTCTTGGTCTTCGGTGTCTTCGATGTCTTCTTCTTTGTTCCAGCCATAATGTTCTCCAATTACGGACCAAATAGTTTGATAAAGCGCTTCACTTTCTTTTTGAAGCGGAGAGCAATCAGTATGAACAAGCCTTTGCTTGATCTCACAAAGAGCCTTCAAGACCTTAGCTTCCCTCGTGCGTGCGTGTTTTTGTTCGCCTTGTTCATTCTTAGCATCACGCAATAGACCTTCAACATCATCCAAACAAAGAACAATATCATGATTAGTGATAATGGCCTTTTGAATCTCATTGATTGAGAATCCACGTTGGTCGAGTTCAAGGCAAAAGAGTTTTAAATGTTCATCATTCATTTGCAATCCTTTATGTTTGGCCTGTCTACTTGGATAATGCCAGGCTTGGTCACTGTCCAATAATACCAATAATAGTAGGCTTTGATATATGCCTTGTTTTTATCTCGCCAACGTTTCTTGGAAGCCAAGCGCTTTTGATAGCGCTCTCCATCTTTAATATGATCACTCATAAGTTTATCCAAAGTAAGCATCCATTGAGTTTGGGAAGCAGACTTCAAGCGCTCTCTTAATCTGTTGAGCGATGTCCCTTGTCTCCGGTTGAGCGTGTTCATGATCACGAAGCTTGATGAACTTGATCCAATTATGGAGATTTCCGGTCATGTAAAAAGTCGTGTATGTGCTTTGTGGTAATACACCACGAGCGATTTCACGAGAGACACCGGCTTCAATAAGTTGCTGATAACTTGCAAAGCTGAACTCGGTTGCAATCTTAAAGATGCTGTCCGCTTCGCTTGACTCGACAGTTCCCTCTGAACATTGAAGATTGTCTTTGGCCTGTCCTCGCATAGTGTCTGGTTTCCAAAAGTCGATCTGCTCTGAAGTGTATCTTCGGCTCACCTCATTATATGAGAAGGTTCTATGTCTCATGATTTGAGAGCGGACAAACAAAGGAACTTTCAAAACGAAGGTCGCCAAGCAATGCTCAAAAGGTGAAGTGTGATTATGCGCTGCCAAGAACTTGATCAGCTTCTTGTCTCGATCGGTTAGCTGTGAGTCAGTATGATCATCTTTGAGAAAGCTTACTCTAGCAGCATCGACCACTCTTTTGTCGCTCCCCATAAAGTCAATCAATTGAGCTGTCCCATTTCCTTCGTGATAAATCTTGCTCATCTTTACTTCTTTCTTTGGCTTTGAATAATTGCCTGATCTATTGTTGATACCTCTGGTCATTTCTGAAACAGAAACGCTACTATAAGGCCTTTTCTTGATTGGAGTCACTAAGCCAAAGCGATTGAAAGTGTCTGCTATTTGCTTATTGGTGAAGCCAAGTATCTTGTATTGGATGGCCAACATCTTGATCTTGTATTGGTCTAGCATTGGCCAACATTACCTTTTTTAAATCGCTTATAATAAATACTAATTAAAGGTTTTAAGAAATGAATATCACCATAGAAAGCAAAGGTTAAGCGCTCAGGAGCAAAGCTATCTTTATCTCGTTTAGTTGATGGGATAGCTTTAGCGTGCTGAATCTTACATGGTGCATAGTCTTCCCAAAAAGGTTTGACTATATGTTCAAAGATTATTGCTTTGTGCATCTTCTTATTTCTTGCTTTCAGCCAATCTTCAACAAGGTTCATATACCCCCAAAAACAATCATGATTCTTATTGACTCTTAAAATGTTTCCTTGTCCATTGGTTGAAGGCTCTTCATAAAAAGCAGCTTGCCATTCTCCATTGCGCTTGAACCATTCTTCAGCTTGATCTTCACTTTGCTTATGGAACTTCACTGTTGGTGGCTCTTGTCGTTTCTTTTCGGCTTGCTCTCTTGCCTTGCGCTTTTCTTCCTTCTTTTTAAGTTCTTCCTCTGTTGGTTCTTTCTTAGTCTTGTCTTTCTTAGTCTTGTCTTTGTCGTCGGTTTCGTCATCATCATTGTTAGATTTATTAGTTTTGAGATTCGAGAAAAGATCACCGGTTGGAAGTCCGCCAATTAAAGTTCCTCTTGGGTCCGCAATTAAAACACCTTCGCCACTCTTAGACTTGCGCTTGTCTTTTGGAATAGATAGCCATTGATTTAATTCTTCGGCTACCTTGCTTTTTTTATACTCACTCATTTCTAAAGTATGCTCGTCTTCAATTAACTGTCGAATTGATTCTGGCATATTCTTGATAAAGTAAGCTTTGAGTTTATCAAGCGGAATAGTTTGAACCGGAGTTGCATCCTTTGAATCTTTCCAAGAAAGCTGTGATCGAGCTTCATTTGGATAGACTCCTTTTCCCGTTCTCTTATTGTAGATTGGTGGCTCAATGATTAAGGTGACACGATCACCAACACTCTTATAAAAGATCCCCCAAGAATTTCTTTGAGCTGCTATGCTTAATGGATGAAGGCTTGTATAGTCTCCATAAAGTTCATTCTTATATAAGATGATTTCTTTGAACTTCTTATGAATTAAAGCTGTTGTTCTTTCTGCACCATGTTCTTTCATTTCATTGCGGATAAAGTAATGCAGTTTCCAAGATTTGAATGTGATTGTTCCATTTTCCAAAGAAAACTCATTCAAAACTGATAAAGGATCATAAAGTTTTTGATGTGTTATTTTTTGCTTAATCGTTTTTGATCTACGCCCAAAATTCGGCCGGACAACATATTTTAAATATCTTGATTGTAAGAAAGATTTACCTTCATAAATTAGATGATTAAAAGTGTTGTCATCTTCTTTATTGCCACAAAGAATGACAGCTGTCCCCGTTTCGTTTTGGCTGTTGGCATCCCACCAAGACATCCAATCAATTCCATGAAAAGTGAAAGAATCATAGTGAGCATCTTGAACATCTTGGAAGTCAATTAAATCATTTGGAACAAGTTCACTAATCGTTCCATCATTGTAGTCATTCCACTGCTCAAGGCTAGTCAATGCCTTAGTTCCAGCAATAAGATTCTTATTATGATCGTAACCATAGCATAGCCATATCATAAAGCCCTTTGGTCGCTCTTTGGTTCTACACATGACAATCAAGCCATATTTATTTCTTGGTAAAGCAGCGACCTTTAAACCAACTCCAAAGTTTTGATCTGGTCCATTAGTGTTCTTAGATGAACTGTTCTTTTTATTGATTAGGTCTTTGATCTTATCTTTTGGAATGCCCGGTCCATTATCAATTCCAACTCCACGCTCAACACCAAGAATTTTCTTGGCCAATTTATCCATAGTAAAGCGGATGTCTGTTGCACCGGCTTCAACACTGTTTTGATAAATCTCTCGAACATATTGGCAAGGATCCATGTTTTCATAAGTTCGGTGTAGTCCTTCGACAACATTATTGTCTTCCATTTTAGTCATTATAGTCATGTCAGTTTCCTTTTGTTTAAACTTTCCTTTGTGGGTATCTGCGGTCCACGTCTTCAGGTGGGAGAAGGCCATTGGCCTTGATGATGGTTTGAATTGATTTAACGTTGATATAGAACTTTTTGTCGAAGCTCTTGAGCGCTCCTTCACAATAGATTGTGTCTCCCTGTTGTGTAGTGTCGCTCATGAATCGACCAAGCTGGCCAAAGACTCTAAGCTCATGAATCTCAGTTTGCTGTTTCTGTTCGCCTTTGTGTGGGAACTTCTCAACGGTCCGGACTTTGAGCTTTAAGAATTGAGTGTATTGATTCTGTTCCATTGTTGGAGCTTCAACAACATCACCCAAGATCTGAATTATGTTTATGCTTGTCTTCGACATCTTTTATTTCTTTCTTGAGTTTGGCTAATCGACCGGCGAAGTAATCAGCTGTTTCGGCAGCTGTTGGCAAATGTCTATTTTCTGTCCAAAAGTTGAAGTAAGTTTGAGCTTGCTCCAGCTCTTGCTTTAGCTTTTCGATATTCTTCAAGGCCAATCTCCATTAGGATTCGTGCTACATTGGAAGATGATCTTTGCTCATCACGAGCAATGGCATCAAGTGCTTCTCTCTGTTCTACACTAATTCTGAATGACATTGGTTTGTTTTCCATGTTTGTCTCCTTTGTCTACTTAGTAAACGATAAGTAAACGAGAAAAGCAACAAAGAAAAGTAAAAAGTCCCTAGCTCACCGGTGAGTCTCTGAGTGGGCACTAGTCATTTATCAAACAATAGTCAAAGGTGTTTTTAACACGTTGTTTTAAGAAATAAAAAGTAGTTTGGCTCACTAGGGACGAGCATCAAGACATAGATTGATCAGACTTGCAAGAACTATCTCACTCCCCAATCAGAAAGATCTCCATTGTCGCCTCGTCGATCTCTTCCTTGCATCTTGATCGGTTTCTTGAAGATTGCTTGAAGTCTGGATGCTCCGGCCTTGTTTCTGTTTAGAGCTTTGTTGAATAGCTCTTCAGGAGTCAAGTTGGTCGTCATGACAATGCTCAGCTTTCCGGCTGCCCATCTTTCATAAATTCTTTGAATGATGTCAATGGTTGTGGCCTTGAACCATTCTGTCATATTAGCACCGCCACCAATTCCGCCAAACTCATCGAAGAGAAGTAAGTCAGTATTAGCAAGCCAATGATCAAGAGGATTGTCATCCTTGCCTTTGAAGGTCCGCTTGATCTGATCAATCAGTTGAGTGTGAGTTGTGAACATGACTCGATGATCACTGAACACTGCTTGCTTGGCTAAAGCATAAAGCAGTGAGGTCTTCCCGTTGCCTGGTGATCCCCAAAGATAAAGGCTTGGAGATACATCACCACGTTGATCTTTGGGAGTATTCATCCAAGTCACAAGATTCTTTACTCTTTCAAACTGCTCTTGAGTGTCGAATTCATACCGGCCAAGATGCATCCCAATTGCATCATAAGGAAGCTGAAGGTCATTAAGCTTCTTGAGTCGTCTTCTTGGTCGCTCGCAGTATTTGCAGATTGTCGCTGTCCGGTTACCAAGCGAGCAAACTGAATAGATGAAGCCTTCACCACAACGTCCACAGTATGGAATCTCTTTAGTTTTGAAGAAAGCAGCTGCCGGATGAATCATTTCATTCTCTTCGAGATTGTCATGGTTTAGATGCCTGAAGTCTTTAAACTCAACCTTTGGCTTGTCGGCCTTCGGCATATTTGCTCTAAATTGTTTAAATGCTTCTAAGTGTTGAGTGATCTTGTGGACTTCGCTTGATAAGCTTTTCATGATTTATTCCTTGTCAGTGTCAATGTCAGTTTGGTTATGAAGATTTATAATAAGATCATTCTGTAAATGATCTCCCCAAAGTTCAACGTTTGCAACTCCCCAATCATTAGCCATTCCATTACCAGCAGAAATTTCAATACACTCTTGGCCAAGTGAAGGGTTAATATATTGATATTTTATTGGTGTATTATTGGTCTCTATTGATAGTGATGTTGTTTTGCTATCACCCTGTGATGTTGTTTTGCTATCACCCTGTGATGTTGTTTTATTGTCATCCTGTGATGTTGTTTTGCTATCACCCTGTGATGTTGTTTTGACATCACTAGGTTTAAAGCTTGGTTTAGATTCAGCTTTGCTCTTATATCGTTTTATCTTAGTAGGTTCATAAGCTTGAATGATTTTGATGTTGACTTTAATTGGTGGCGCTGTTGTCTTTGTAGCTTTAAAAACATCACGCTCAATAAGCTTCAGTTTCTCAAGTTGAGCAATAGCTTTGTTGACTGTTGTGTAAGATGTACCGCAAAGATCAGCAAGATCTCTTTGTGAAACAACCTTAAAACCGGTTGAGCTTTTCCAAGTCGACCAATCAACCCGGCTCAAGATGCCAATCAAGACAAGCTTTGCTGAAGCTGTTAAATCTCTTCTTTTCATTACTTGCTGGCTTAACTCATCCTTTAGAGCAAGGCCATTCTTCTGTGTAGTCATGTCAGTTCTCCCTTATTGCATATATAGAGTAAGCTAGACTTATCACTATTCACTCGTCTTGTCTACAATTAAATTTATAGATAAAAAAACTTGACTAGTGTTTTTCAGTCTGTTAATCCTTGTTCATGTTCATCACTGACTTAAAGGATTTCATCATGAATGAAACTAAACGAAGAAAGCTCAAAGAATCAATCAAGCTTAGTGTACTCGCTAAGCAAGCTGGCACTAGCCAAGTATATCTCTCAAAGATCATCAATAATCATGTAAAGCCAAGTTTAGAGCTAGCAACTAAGCTTGCTGAACTTGCCAATCAAATGACCTTCTCAAAAACATTTAAACCAAAAGACTTTCTATAAGGATCAACTGACATGGATACAACAACACTATCAATCACAATGCAAATCGAACTACACCGGGCTAAGTTTGCTGACATCTACAATGCAGAGAATGACGACCAAGAACAAGATCAAGATGACGTTGCTCAATATGAAGAAGAACTAAATGCTGAACTCGACAAAGAAGCAGCTCAATCACTAAACAACTAATCAAAGGAAACACTGACATGACTCCAGACAAGACAATTCAAGAAGACCTAGCCGTTGGATGCTTTGCTTTACTTTTCATTATTCCGGTTCTTTGGGTTGCTTTAACTCATGGACAATTTGGATACACTCCAGCCGATGAATGTGCCAACACAATCAAAGACTCAATCAGTTATACTAAGAAGAAGATCTTGATTGATAATGAGCCAACTTATCCAAATATTCGTTCTTGGTGTGAGCAACATCTTGACCGGTGGGAACTTAAGCTTAATGAAGCCAAAGATTACCAAACACCAGACTATCAATATTAATCAAAACAACTCAGGGAGAAACACAATGTATAAATCAATCTATATTCCAAAAGACATCAATGAAGCCATTCAAATCGCTCAACTACTCGACAGCAACAACGCTCAAGATCTTGTCCGGTGTCATGCTGCCTTCGGTCATCACTTCAATGGCGATATTGGTTTGACTCAAACACAATCCTTTTGTCTTCGTGGGAAGGCTTCCCTCAATGCTGATGCTATGGCTGGCATTTGTCGAAACTCCGGTCTTGTTCGCTTTATGAGAATCTCATCTTGGACAGCTCAACAATGCACAATGGAGTTTGCTAGAACTGATGAACCGGCAGATATTGTTCACACGTTTGTCTATACAATTGAGATGGCTCAAGCTCAAGGACTCACCAACAATCGGAATTGGCGACAAATGCCTTTGCAGATGTTGCGCTCTCGTGTCTTGACTATGGGTCTTCGTGCTGTGTTCCCGGATGCTGTCAGCGGTATATACTCAGCTGATGAGATTGCAGACAACACCAGGATGAGTGATGATGAACGAGCACAAATCAGCGCTGACTCACTCGGTGAAGAGATTCGTCCACCAGCACCAAAGCAAGCGCCAAAGCAAGCTCCAAAGAAAGCAGCGCCAAAGCAAGAAGCACCAAAGCAAGAAGCACCAAAAAAAACTGAAGTGAAAACAGTTTGGTCCTTTGGGAGTGAACAAGAGTTTTGGGAAGTGATTGACGAGCACAACATTTCAAGAGAGGAAGCTCAAGGCCGGTTAAATCGTCAAAAGATTGATCCGGCTGACATGACTCCTGAAGAGTTGGAAGATGCTTTTTACAGCTTCATCAAACATGATGTTTTAAGACGTGCCTGGACTGATCTCCAAGATTGGTGGAAGCATGACAATGAGGAAGCTGTTCAAGGTGTTCACGCTGGCTTTGTTGCTCAATATCCTCAGCTTGCTGATTGTCCTCCAAATATATATGGCCCTCGAATTAGTGAGCCGGCCTATGCTGAGCTAGTCACTGAATTGAATCGAGTACCGGAACAATATATGAACGAAGCAAAGAAGCTTCTCACTTACATGAAGAAGAACGATTGGAACAAGGTCAATGAGTTCTTTGATCTATGCTTCAATGACTAAAGTCTCAATAGTGTTCTCTTTGAGATAGTGAAGACCAGCACCGCCAATATTTGGACAATACACTCTGACTATTCCACTGTGATGAATTGCTTTAGCACACATCAAGCAAGGATCACAATTTACAATCAACCACTTTCCAAGAGTTGAATTACCGGTCCTTGTAGCGTTGAGTATAGCGTTCATTTCAGCGTGATGACATCCAATATCATTTTGAGTTCCACTTGCAATATGATCAGTGATTCGCTTGCAAGTTGAGCCACCGCAAAGCGCTTTGGTCGATCCTCTTGGTGTTCCATTATAGCCTTCGCTAATGATCACGTTTGTTGAAGGATCTACGATCACAGCGCCAACTTTCCTTCTTGGACAAGGAGAGCTTGAAGCGATCAAGTCACATTGTTTGATTCTTACTTGAAGATGTTTAGCCTTCATAAACACCGCTTGCAAAGTTCATCGGCGTGTCGACAAACTTAAGGTTTTTTTTTCCAAGCAGCAATCTCATTTGAGCTTCAAGTCTAGCGTTTGACTCCATTAATTGATTGAGCTTGGTATTAATATCATTCAACTGACTGTCTACCTGAACAGACTTTGTTTCAAGCGTTGCTATCTGTTGCTTCATCCGGCCAAGCTCTTCACTCTTCTGAGCTTTGTCTTTGGTGGTCGAAAACCAAAAAGCTGCTAAGGCTAATAATTGACCAACGTCTATTGGATTCATGCTGTCCATAATTACTTCCCTATGAAAAAGAGTGTTGTTGCTGAAGCTGACACAATAGCAAGACCACCGGCAACATATAGAAGTATTTTATTATACTTTTCCGCTTCGCTCAATGCTGTTTCAGTTTCCTTCAATCTGTGCTCGTAAGCTTGGATTAAATCAATCTGATTAGATTCACGATTAAGAGCAATATCTATTTGAGTCTTCATCCCGTTCATACACTCTTTGACAGACTCTTCAATGGCCCATTGACAAAGATCTGTTGATCCTTCCATTGCTCCCTTGAGTCTCACAAAGTCATAAACAGACAAGGCCATCTTGATCGTCTTGACTTGATCCCCTGGCTTTAGCTTTTCGCCTTGAATGATCGGCAAGCCTTTACCAAGCCAAATTGAAGTTGGTGGTATGTCGCTTAACGGAGCAATTGGAGTCAAGAAGACAATTATGCTTAAAAAAAAACTCATGGCTTAATCCTCGCAAGTGATGGCTTTGAAGTTCTCAAGCGCTTTTCTCGTCTGATCATCACAGACTTTTTGACAATCAATCACAGCATCCCCAACTTTGGTAATCTTGCATTCAGTAAGCTTTTCATTTAAGCGCAGCGCTTTCTCTGTCGCTTCATGCTCCTTCACAATATAGTCAGCACAAACAACAGCCGGATCTTGATGTCCGAACATATAGCCAACGACCAAAGCAAGCACAATGCAAGCGCAAGCGATAACATAAGGAATTGAATCTTTGTTTGATAGTATTTGTTCAATCATTTTATTTCCTAAAAGCTTAATATTGAATACCAAGGATTAGCTCTTCCTGTAAAGTCGGTTGATCCATCATCTAGTTCATTGATTCCTGATGTACTAAAAATTGATTTGATTCTTAATTCAACAGTTGTTTGGGCTGTAGTCACTAACACACATCTGGCAAACGATTGTGATTGGTATCTGTGATTATTATCATTGAAAATTGCGGTACTTATCTGACAAGCTCGGCCAAGCCAAGCTGAGTTGGTCACATCATACCATTGATATACTAGATAACCGCCTGTTGTTCCTCTGACCAAAAAAGCGCTTGCTGTGAGTAAAACAGACAAGCCACTACTTATGACAAGCTGACCACTAGAGTTGGTGATGCCCGTATGAGTTACACTAGTGCAAGGGATTTGAGTATTTACATTAAGATTGGCCGGAACTCCAAGATTGCCTTGTGATTTGTCAGAGTCTGGATTTGATATAAAGGGGATATAAGTCATTTCAACTCCTAAAACACAACACACATTGAACTATCAACAGAGTGGTTGTCATCATTACGCTCATAATAATAAATAGCTAATTCATTATTTGTGTATTTTGCACAACCTACAGCACCGGCTCCATAATAAACAGAATATCCATCAGTAGAGTCGAAACCAAAACCACCGCTTGAAGCGGGACAATGACTACCGTTTGGGTTTAAGTTCCCACTTCCTCCAGAGTCGAAAAAATATGTATCTGAAAAAGCCAAGCCGGCTTCAATGAATAGCGTTGTGGAATGGAATTGACCTACACTTGTTCTAATACTATCAAGTGATAATTTAGTTAAAGTTTGAGTCCCCGTATCTTGACCGGAGTCAACAATTCCAACAACAAAAGGACCTCTTTTTACTCTGTAGCTCATGTCTTTACCCCATAAATAACTAGATCACATTCACTTCCGCTTGTTACATTAGCGCTTGTTAAACGAAGCTCTATTGTAATACCGCCAGCTGTCGCATATGCTGAACTTTTCATATCTGTGTAAAATGGACTCGTAGAATAAGCATTTATAATGATATGAGGAAAGCCAGTGTTCAAAGTGCTGTCTATATACCACTTTGCTTCAAGTGCATCATTTATAGAGTCGGTGTCTGCTGTCGCATAGCATATCCACTCACCGGCTGGCAAAGTAACAACACCATTGGACACAGTAACACCATGACCGCTTGTTCCTGTGACTAGTGCATAAGGAATTGCGTCACCTGTGGTTAAGGCTGTCGAACTTGCTTTTAAGTAAACAAGATAAGGTCCTGTTGTACTTTTTTGATTATTATAACTCATATTGTCCTCACTAGATGATGAACCAATTTGAGCCATCAGTGATCAAAGTCAAAGCTTCATACTGATTAGCAATATCAACAGTTGTGCTCCCATCAATCGTCTCAGTGCTATTTGCATCAATAGTTAGAGTGAAGCCTGAAGCCATGTTCTTGATGTGATATTTGTAACCACTCCCACAACTAGAAGCAGCCGGAAGGAACACAGAAATATTCGCTGAAGGTGTCAACACATAAATCTCTTCAATGCCATCATGAGTTGAAATTGTATAGTTGGCGCTTGGTGAAGCGCTTGTCAGTGTTGGCTGTATTCCGTCAACAAACGTCAAAGCGCCGGAACCGTCAGTTTTAAGAATCTGATTTGCAGAGCCATCAGCAGTTGGGAAGGTATATGGGAGCGCTGTCATCTGATCAGAGCTTGAATCATAGCGCAATACATCACCATCATTTGCAAGTGTATCTTTGCCAAGTTCGAGTTGAGCGCTGATTGCCCATTCCCATTGGTAAGTGTTAGGAATACCAATGAACTCAATCACAGAACGAGAGCCAATATCCTTGTAAGATTGACCGCTTCCTCCAGGATCACTTCCGCTTTCATCGGGATGAATGCGAGAAGTTCCGCTTGTCTCTTGTACTCTCAGTGTACCATTCCCATGATTGAAGAACTTGATGCGCTCGTCTGTGGCAGCATAAGTTCGAGCCGGGAGAGTCACTGTTGTTGTTGTTCCGCTCGCTGTGTTCACATAATAGAAGTAATTATTTGAAGCTGAGAAGTCTGTGCTTCCTTGATTGCTTACTGTGTACTCACCACCACCGGCAGCGGCTTCAGCTCCCCAAGATGTTGTTGAATGATCATATGTGAGAACATAGTTGTCAATTCCAGCTCCGGCTGTGAAGCTAACATCACTTAGATCATTAAGGCTCTCGCTTGTGATGTCACTAATGAAAGCGCTTGTTGTGTTATCAAGAACGCTCAAGTCAACGCTTGAAAGATTACTTGGTACTAAAGCTTTGTCGGTTGCTGTTCCGGCTGTCGCTTCGGCATTCGTAGCAATCTCAATGACTCCGGCTGTTGTCTCGCTTGCTGTTGGGATGTCACCTGAAGTGATGAAAGCGCTTGTTGTATTATCAAGAACACTTAAATCAACGCTTGATAAATTGCTTGGAACTAGCGCCTTGTCGGTTGCTGTGCCGGCTGTCGCTTCGGCATTCGTAGCAATCTCAATGACTCCGGCTGTTGTCTCGCTTGCTGCGCTTGCTGTCGGTGCGGCTTCCGCTCCCCAAGAGCTTGTTGTGTTGTCGTAAGTCAGAACATAATTGTCAATACCTGCGCCGGCTGTGAAGCTTACATCGCTAAGATCATTAAGGCTCTCGCTTGTAATATCACTAATGAAAGCGCTTGTGGTGTTGTCCATTGCTGACAAATCGAGTGATGAGATATTACTTGGGACCAAAGCTTTGTCTGTTGCTGTTCCGGCTGTCGCTTCGGCATTGGTCGCAATCTCAATGACTCCGGCTGTTGTCTCGCTTGCTGGACTCGCTGTTGGTGCGGCTTCCGCTCCCCAAGATGTCGTTGAGTTGTCGTAGGTCAAGACATAGTTATCAATTCCGGCTCCGGCTGTGAATGATACATCACTAAGATCATTCAAGCTCTCGCTTGTGATGTCGGTCAAGAAGCTTGAGTCATTGTTGAACTTACTTAAGCCAATAGTATTCAAGGCTGTGCTTACACTTTGGTTTGAAGCATTGCCAAGAAAGATCTTATCTTGATCAAGATTAGGTGTAGCAGCTGAACGGCCAGCACCCCCGACCATGATCACCCCGTCACCATTATCGCTTCGGATAACTCGGCCAATGTTTTGAAGCTGTGATGATTCACCGGTTGGCTTGGTCTTGGTCACTGCTCCGGCTGTGGTGTCAATGTAGAGAGTATCACCAACACTAAAACCGCTTGTATCTAGTCCACCAAGATTACCAACTTGTACAATCTGAATCTCAGCGCTGTTATTAGCTGTATTGAAGGCCAAACCGAAAGCCGGCATCTTGGCCGGATTGTCTGCATCCGCAAGCCCAACGGTCGGAGTTGTACCATCACCAGCCAAGCCCTTGATGTAAACAGCTTGTCCTTTGGTAATTTGGACACCTTCATCATTCTTTGCCTTGAATCGGATTGCTCCATTCATATCGCCATAATAAGTGATGAATCGAGTACCTTCAGCGCCAATGGTTCGGCTATCAGCTGTATCAGCTAGGATGTCGCCACTTGTGGTAATTGTACCCACGTTGATCGCGTTTGTGGTTGTGTCGCCATTCGTTGTGACATCATCAAGAGTTGGACTTGCAACAGCACCAAGAGCGGAATCAATTCCGCTTAAGTGACCATCAATGTTATTGTTTGATGCTGTATAATTGACCGCTGTATGATCAGCCAAAAGATCGTTGCCACTAAGCACGACAGCACCGGTTTGAGTGTTCACGCTTGTCACTGCTTGAGTGTTGTCAATCTTGTCGATCTTGCTGTTGGTGATTGTTCCACCCATATCTTCATTGATCAGAAGGTGATCACCGACCGCCCAAGTCTGTCCGTAGATTGTGCCAGCTGTATCAATGATATAAAAGTCACCTTTTTCGGCATTGAGTAAGCTTGGAGTTCCGGCTGTCGCATTGAAAGCGCCTTTATATTCAAGGCCACCTGTGAAGTCCAAAGTTGCAAAGCTTACAGTTCCGGTTCCATTGGTTTGGAGAACTTGATTCGCTGAACCATCGAGAGTTGGCAAGCTATACTCGGTCCCAACAGTGACACCACCGACAGTGATTGCGTTTGTTGTTGTGGCCCCTCTTGAGGTAACATCATCAAGATTGTCAGTTCCTGCGCCACCGCCCGCGCTTGCAAATCCAAAAGATTTAATTGCCATGATTCACTCCTTATTTATTGAAACCAGCTGTGATTGTGAAGGTATCACCAGCAGCCGCTTTAGCATAAGCGATTGATGTGACCAAGTGCCCATCAGCAAGACCTTGAATATCAGCCGAACCGCCACCCTGAATCGGAACAACTCCATCAGTATTGGTCTTTCCATCCGTTGGAGCATCGGCAGCTCTAAGCTTATAATGTGCTTCGAGTGTTGTGCTTCCGTTGCGGATTTCTAAAAAGGCAAACTTAAGACCATCAGCAAAAGCTGTTTGAGTAATCGGACAAACAAAGTCGCTTGATGTTAATGTGTGCCAATTTGTATCTGCCACTGCTGTCGCTGAATAACCGCCCATGTATTGACCGGCTGAAATAGGATTCTGAACTCCAAGTTTACTCATTTGTTTTCCCCTGTGTTTCCTTGATTTGTGGTTGACGCTTGGCCATGACATTCGCGCCGGCATAGATAAAGAATAGTGTATCAATCAATCCTAGAACTTCAGTGTGTGCTTTGTCTAGCAAAGCGAGAACGAAGCAACAGGCAAGAGCAGCATAAAAGCCAAGCGCTTTCCTGCCACCCATCTTTTCAGTTAGTGTTGGATTACTCATCAAAGTCTTCTCCAAGTAAGCGATACACATGAGCGAACTCAGAGAACTTACGCTGGCGCTTGATTACACCTTCGCCATACTCGCCATCACCAAGAGTTCCATGAGCATTTCCTTCAATGGTCGTGATGTACCCTTCATTGATAGTTGAGTTGTCAATGCAAAGAGTGATGTGATCACCTTGAAGCGCTCGCTTACTACTATACACAACGACAATATCACCGGGAGCAACCTTGCCATGCTCTATTGATCGCGATGTCTTAGACCAATTTTTATAAAGTCGATAACAGCTTGGGAAGATCTTTTGGCGAATTGGGAACTTGACAGCTGTATGACAGAAAGCAGCAAAAAAACCACACCAAGCATATTGTCCGTTCTTTGTATAGTCAGCTTGCCAAGACCAGCCTGCGCCCTCTCTACTCTTGCAATAAGTATCAACTCTTGCATCAGGATCAACGACAACGCGCTCCCACTCAGCATAGGCACGATCAAGAGCTTGTCTTGTCTGTGGAGACAACGCTGGAGTTGTATGACTCTGAGTATAAGCATTTGTGTCGAGTTGCTCTAAATCGAGTCTAGCTTGATTCAATGCTCGCTCACTGCGTCTAAGATCATGTTTTAGATCGTCAAGTTGTTGCTCAAGTTCTGCTTTCGTTGGCATTATGAAAACTCCTGCGCTTCGATTGTTGTGTTGATAATGTTGCTTGAATTAGCGAGATATGCATCCG
>Ga0209929_1000066_pt1 | contig 36384 bp, 48 predicted proteins | sample SalPon2_C_H2O_MG_2_FD_185731 | JGI IMG/M metagenome (GOLD analysis project Ga0209929, IMG submission 185731) | Salt pond water microbial communities from South San Francisco under conditions of wetland restoration - Salt Pond MetaG SF2_C_H2O_MG... ... | reverse complement strand
TTAGGGTAAAATGAGGCATTTGCCTTTGTTAAAAACGTCTGATTCTTCTTCGTTTCTTACGCGTGGTATTTTAAAACCACCTTGTCTATACACTTTGAGGCGTTTATTATACATGGCGTGACAAATCGACCACTGATCGAAAATATCGTAAATGTGGGGGTTATTCTTTTTACCGTGCGTTTCACGCATGATTCGACCTATAGATTGAACGATATCCGACTTAGGGGTCGCAAGTATAACCGTATCGAGTGAAGGTATATCGAGACCTTCGTGTGCTTGACTAAACGTCGCAAATATGATTTGTTTTTTACTCGATTCGGTTAACTCGGCTTCTTTCATACCACCCATGTATAAACCCGACGTTTTCTTGAAACTTTGGTGAAGTACTTCACAATGGTGTCGACGATCGCTCAAGACGAGAACTTGGCGCGTTCCCTTAACAATATTTTTTATAAGGTTTAATATGACGATATTTCTTGTGCGATCTTCGGTAAGTTCTGTAATCATAGTTGCTAAGGATAGTTTACCGAACCGCGTACACGGTGGTGGATCTTGAAACCGTGTACACGTATACTCTATGGGAAAAACCTCGACTTGTTGTTGATTTTCGCGTTCGACGGCAAAGAATGTTGGTCCCATGAACCAGTGTAAAACCTTCGTGAGTCCATCTTTACGCGTTGGTGTTGCCGAAAGACCAAAAATGTGTTTGGGACACATTTTGAATAGGGATTGGGAAAACACTTTTGCGCATATATGGTGTGCTTCGTCCACAATCAAAGTCCCTATCGTATCGAAATCGTTAAACGAGTACTCTTTGAGTGACAAAGATTGAAGCATGGCAATGACAAAATCACACTCCGTTTCTTTTTTGTCTTGTTGGACTATACCTATGGATGCACCGGGACAAAACTGTTGGATACGTTCACGCCACTGGTTCGCCAAGAACTCTTTGTGTACGACAATCATGGTTCGGTACCCAAGTTTACACGCTATAGCCAAGGATACGGTGGTTTTACCAAACCCACACGGAAGTGAAAGAACACCGTGTCCGGCTTTGAGTGCAGCCGCCAAAGCATCGTTTTGATGTGTTTCGTCGCGTAATTTTCCATTAAACTTGGTCGATATTTTAACTGGTTCGGGGCGCCGATCTTCTTTTGCTTTACCAAACTTTTCTTCTCCGTAAAATCGGGGAACACATAGACCCGTTTTTGTTTTTCTGAATACCTTAAAGGGAGGCGGAGGAAATCCAAACTCTGTATTTACAACGGCGCGAACCGTGAGTTCGTTTTTGATTTCCTGTGTCTCGCCTGTGAGGTACCCTGAACGTGTGAGACTCATTTACTGATAATGGTTTCGTTTTTTTAATTAAGATTATTAAAGATAATTACACATAAAATTATATAAAATGACGGTTATGAAATTAGATGAAAATATCAAGAAAATGAGCGAAGAACTTGAGAAAATGAAAATAGAAACGTATAGATTAGAGGGTAGTTTGAAGATGTTGATGGCCATTAAGGAAGGTGGAATTAAAGAATTGGATTTACCAAACATCAAAGAAGAGGAAAAGGAAAAATAAAAGTGATCACGAGGTACTTTTGATATATTTTAAAACCCATGAATACCCACTGTGTTCGTGAGCATTCCAAACACCTTTAAATTGTATTTCAGTTTCTATGGTATCACCTTTTACAAGTGATTGTACTGGTTTATCACCTTCTACGTTACACATGACGCGACGGTACCTGAACGGAACTTTTACTTTTAAAACGTTACCTTCGAGCGGATCGTCGAGCTTATCTGGAAAGAGTATGACATCTGACCTGTTTATATGTAGAGCGAGTACACGTTCTTTAAATTTATCGGGTACGGTAATCCTAATATACTTTTTTTCATTATATTCATACATTGGTTCATAAACAACGGCTTTAACTGAATACAACATTCAATCTTATATATATCAATACGAGCACCAAAACTATAAGTATGAATAGTATGTGCGATGTTAATAACAATTGTTTTGGTTTTCTCGAACCATATTCTTTATGACAAAACGATCTACCTACTTCTACGGCGGATTCTAAACTTGCAAAGGGTGTGTTTCTTTCAGACATCATACCACAAAGAGCTACTTTAGAACATTCACCGTAAAAGGGGATTTGTCCTTTTAAACTTAGAACACCGGAAGATTGTTCGAAAACCCATTTACCATCTTTCCACGAAGAACCCCATGCTATTCTTATGTTTTTAGGTTTTGGTAGGTCCAGTTGTGATAAAACTCTCACTTTTAAAGTGTCTGGTTCTGTTGAAAGTATTTCTTCGGTTAAGTTACATATCACACACGATACGGTTTTTTTATCACTTAATACAACTGGTTGTATATTATATTCCGTTTCCATGATATACTCGATATCAGATTTGTTTAATTGTATTTCTTGGTCGTAATCTAAGAGTATGTTTATGCATTCATACACACTTTCTTTTATTTTATCGCGCGCATTTTTACCCCAATTGTCACCTATAAGTTCAATTGCTTTGTTGTTATCTATACACATCACGAGTATACCGTCGTTTAGTATATCACCATTGCTTAATTTTGCCAAATATTGATCTTTGCCATATTCAACACTTTCGAGTTCTGTTTTAAAAACAAACTTAACACCGCGTTGTTCGAGAACTTTTTGCATGGCGTCACACATGACTTTACCCGAAACTTTTTGTGTGTATTGCTTAGATGTTGCAACGTGATCAAAACTCTTGACGAATTCGTAAGCCGACATTTTATCCCACGTAACACCGTCCATGACGAGTGGAAAAGCTTGTATGAGTTTTTTGCCTGTTTCTGATAATTCACCTAAAGCGTCTTTGAGTGTTATACTTTTATATTTCGAAGGTTGTGTTAAAACTCTAAAAGATAAGCTTAACAGCGTTATGTAATCTTTCGATTTGAGATATTTGAATAATATACTATAAAGTTTAGAATCAACCTTTTCAAAAAAATCATCCCAATGTATACTCATTTCTTTGAATAAACTATCCGTGTTTACGAATGCATTATCAAAAACTATTCTGTGTGCATGCAGATCTCTTTCTTTTAAAGAAGGTTCCCACCAAGACCCTCCTGCTGATTTTTTCCTGTCGTATATTATAATTTCGTGATTTGTCATGTTGAGAGTTTCCCAAGCGACCGACATACCTGTTGGTCCTGCACCTACGATATGAACTCGCATTTATATAAACATACAATTATTATTTGGGAAGGTACAGCATATCTTTAGTGAGATGGTACGTTATTAAAAGTAAGAACGAGAGTAGTGTTTGTGAATCTAAATATTCTATACCCATAATGAGTAAGAACGTGTTCAGAAGAACGTGCATAGGAAACGGTTTTTCGGGTCCGTATCTCGTATAGAATCCATAAGTTGCACCACCGGAAATCATGAGTGCGTTCATAAGTGTGCTGTACGATGGTGTGTATAGAAACCATGCCGTGTATAAAATAGCTACGTAGGATATAAATATAGAACGTCTAAAAAACTCTTTTGTGGAATTGACTATACGTAACGGTTTCTTTTCTATGAATCTTGATTCCCAGTGTGGACCAAGTATGAGATAAGACATATACAAAATTATAAATATTTGCCACATCACTTTACTTTATTTATTAGGAGATTTATTTAAAGAAATATAATGTCATCTATAATAAGATGGTGGTGGCATGTCTCGCTAAAAATACACCCATACGAATATTACCACAAAGACAAAAACAAAAGACGTGGAAATTTGCGGCTGAATTTTTATGGAAAAGGCAGTTTGAAAAGGATCAGGTTAAGTTTGGGAAATGGACGAAAGACCAACTCGTCGAGTTAGGACCAACGTTTATAAAGTTGGGACAAATAGCATCGACTCGCGCTGATTTATACCCTATCGAGTTTATTACTCAATTGGAATCTTTACAAGATAACGTACCTCCTATCGATAAAGATTCTATAGAAAACATAATTAAGGATCACGTAGATTCAAAAGTTTTTGAGAGTTTTGATTACGAACCGTTTAAATCGGCAAGTATAGGTCAAGTACATAGGGCGGTTTTAAAAAATGGTCGTGAGGTCGTTGTAAAACTTAAACGACCTGATATATACAATATAATGAAACGTGATACGGACGACGTTAAGGATATTGTAAACTTACTCGAAAAAGTGGGCGTTGATACGGGTGCAACTTCAGGTTACGTTCTCGATGAGTCTATAGATTACCTTCTCGCCGAAACCGATTACAATAAGGAAATAGATAACGCCATAAAGTTTCGTAAATCGTTCAAAAAGGTAAAGTGGATTAAAGTACCAAAAGTTTACCGAGAATTGTCTAATAATGATATGATCGTGATGGAATACGTCGAGTCCGAAAAACTTGCAGAGATAACGGATCCAAAAGTGAATGGTAAAAAGGTATGCGAAGCGCTCATAAACTCCTACGTGATTCAAACTATGGATTACGGGTTTTTCCACGCTGATCCACACCCAGGTAATTTGGGGTTTTCTAAGGAAGGTAAACTCGTATTTTACGATTTCGGACTTGTTATTGAACTTACGGAAGAGGTAAAAGAAGGGTTCCAGAAGATGTTCATATACATAATAAACAAGGATACGAAAGGTATAGTTGATACTTTGATAGATTTAAAAGTTATTTTACCAACAACGTCTGATACATCGGATATAGAACTTTTTTTCAAAACAACTTTGAACTACCTCGAAACGCTCGACGGTAAGAATTTGAGAAACGATATCATGCAGGACGAGCTTTTAATGTCATTAGCACAGAAGAAACCGTTTATTATACCTACATCTTTCATATACCTCGCAAAAGCGTTCTCTACTGTAGAAGGAACGTGCGTGAACTTGGACCCTAAATTTACGTATTTTGATTACCTCGAACCCCTTATTAGAGAACAGGTTTCGGATGTTATAGATATAGGCGACATGTTTTCGACCTCGATGGAAATGCCTAATAGGGTAAGGAATATAAGTACAGCTGTTCTCGGTTTGGAGAAATCGAGAGCATCTATGAAAAGAAGTATAGAACGTTCTAGAATCGAGTCTAGGTACGTTCAGTATAGCATTTTATCGGCTGTTTTTGCTGGTAATATGTTAGTTCACGATAACCAATCGGCGTTCGTGCTACTCTCTTTATTGAGTTTAGACCTCGTTATTAGGGCTTCTCGTAAAAATCAATAGCGGTGGATTCCGGGGACGATGTAGACGAAGTAGCTTTTTCGGTAAAGAATTCCTTGTGTTTTTCGAATAAGTTTTTTGTTCGTTCAATCTCGTCTTTACCAATTTCCTTAATTTTTTCGGAAACGTTTTTGAGTTGTTCTTGTCTTTGTTTACGAAGTTTCTTCCCAAACTTCTTAAACTTTTTTTGTGTTGATGCAAAATTAGCTGAAACTGTTGATAATGAAAACATTTTATTTATTCTTACTTACTCTTTACTGACATTTTTATCGAGCCCCAAAAGTTTCATTTTCTCCTCGAATTCTCGGCGTTCACCGGGTGACTCTATAGGTGTACCGTTTGCGATAGCCTCTATTTCCGGTCCAGAAAGTTGGATTGAGTTCATTCTAAAGTCTACGAACGCTTTCATGGTAATAGGTACGAGTGGTTTTATGATTTCGTAAATGGCTTCGGCGTACTCCCTTATTTCCTTTTGTGCGTGGTGATCCATTCTGAGACGGAGGTAGTGCATGAGATTATGGAGATCGATTTTCCAGTAGAATTCCGTATACGTAGATTGTGTGAGTGCACCCCTGGCCTGTTCCCTACAACACCCGTCCTCGAGTAACTTTTTATACAATTCGTACGAGGTATCGAAGTGTTTGTTGAACGTTTCTGCATCTTCCTCGGGTATTTCGACCGAACCTTCTGAACCTTGGTGGTTAGTCTTGGATTGTGTGCGTAGAGTTTCGGGTTTATAGTGATCATCTTTGACGACCGAGTACCTCGCCGAGTACTCGTTAACACTTGCCATTCTGTGTCGCATGTGTTGGCGCGCGATATACATCGGCATTTTAATGTGAAACTTGAATTCAACCATTTCGAACGGTGTGTTATGCCAATGTCGCATTAAATATCGAATAAGACCAGCATCACCTCGAGTTGTTTTCGTTCCGTCACCGTAAGAGACGCGAGCGGCTTGAACAATTGCTGAATCGAGTTCCTTTTGTGGCATGTGATCCACGAGCCTAACAAAACCATGATCGAGTACTTTTTTCTCCATTTAGTATAAGTACGAACACAATCTTTAAGATGTTATCCGATAGTGACATTCGTAAAAAGATAACGCAACTTCGTAAGAGTGAAGGTAAAATATATGCACCGTTAAAATATTTCAGGGGACTGAACACTCTTAAGAACGTCGAGACGCGTTACATAAAGATGTTAAAGCGTGATTATAAACCGTTCAAAACCGATAAGAACGTCGAAACGAAAACGTCGAGTTATACCTCAAAGTTCCGCAAAAAGTACCCCGGTGTAACGAAACTGAAAGATATTTCTAAAGTAACGGGTATACCTTTAAAAACCTTAAAAACAGTATACGACCGCGGGTTAGCCGCGTGGCGTACGGGACACCGTCCGGGTGCTTCTGCACAAGCGTGGGCGTATGCGCGGGTACACAGTTTCGTCATGAAAGGGAAGACGTATTATACGACGGATAAGAATTTGAGGTAGTTGTAAACGAATTAACTAATTTATACACTACGAGTGAAATAACTGGTACAGAAACCGCGTTACCCGCCAGTTTGTAAAGTGCACTATCCGACATTTTTGGAAATTTATATACGGAAGGGAACCCTTGTAAATTGAAACATTCTCTGGGTGTCAATTTACGAATACCACGGGTATCTTTTATTATAGGTACATTGTGTCCACCACTACCCATATTAGCGGTTAGGGTAGGACAACAATTGCTTTTATTTTCTCTAATATAGTATCGTCTATACTGATAAATTACATTTTCACTTATATTCTTTGTTACATCCTTTGCGATTTGAGGGAACACTTTTAATTTATCCGTGTAATAGTACTTATCGTCAATTTCTTTTTCAATGAAATCTGTGATACACTTTCTTTCAGTTACACCAAAATCAAAGTCGAACGCATCGTACGCATTCTTATCCCTAAACCCTACGATATAAATACGTTCTCTATGTTGAGGTATTGGTGTAATTTTAGCCGTATCCAAAATCTTGTATTTGATCATATATCCACACTTTTCAAGAAACTCTTTTATAACCTTGAACGTGTTACCCTTATCGTGTGAAGTGAGATTTTTCACATTTTCAAGAATGATTGTTTCTGGTTTATGGTATTCGAGTATTTCTATAATCTTCCAAAAAACATTGGATCTAACATCATCGAATCCTTTTTTGTCACCGGCAATACTAAACGGTTGACATGGAAATCCACTACACAATAGATCGTGTGAAGGTATTGTTTTGACATCTATATCCATAATATCACCCAATTTAAATGCCCCATTTTCGTGATTCATGTTGTAAATATCTTGGGAAGATTCCATAATATCGTTTGCGTATACACATTTGTATTTTCCACTTGATTCAAGGGCGATGGAAAACGCTCCGGTTCCAGCGCATAAATCAATAAACTTCTTCATGCATATCATATATACACGTTTAATCTTTAATAAAGTCTCTGATATCTCCTTCCCATATGAGTTGACAATTACTATTCAATTGTGACAATATATCATCAAATTTTAGTCGGGGTCTTCTTCCAACTAAAGCCTGATCCGCAAAAGTCTCGGTTTTGTTTACTTTTAAATTTTTCCATTCTTCGGATACGTTTGATAATGGAATTTCATACAATTTGAACTTGTATTCTTGATAATTTAAACCATCAAGAAAATAAATTATGTCCCATTTTTCTTTTGGACCGAACGAACATGGACCGTTTGATGTAAAGCATTTGAATTCAAGTTTTTTGATTCCGGTGTATTCTATAGATACTTTGACTTTTGTTTTCAGGTATTTCAATTTTACTTTAAAATCATTGGCTGGTATGTAACCATCACCCGAAACAGGTGCCCCTATATTTTTACACCATTTTGCGTCTATTTCTTTTTTATTTCTAAGTATATGTACTACAATATTTTCAGATAGTTCTTGTGGCAGATTCATACTCCGACCCCCAAAAATTTTTTGCATGTATTTTTGGTAGTCGATTGTGAGTTTTAGCCCACATAAAATATCACTTATAGTATACATAATTTATAGTAATAATAATACGACTTACTTAGGTTAAACAAGTTCATTAATTAAATCGTCTATACTTCTATAGTACCTTTTCAGGTCTTTCATGAACCGTTTACTCTTTTCGAGATCTTCGTCGACCTTTTTATTTTTATAAATGTAAGCTAAATTTGATTTAGAGTACCGCGTCCGTTTTTGGTTCTCGTTTGGTTTTCTCGGAACGAGTTTTTTACTCTTTTTCAAAACTTTTTGCATGGGCTCGACGCGTTTCGTAAAACTAATGGCTTGCATGACGGTATCTGCGAGATCGTCTTTCTTTTTCGAGGCGTTAAAAATAGGGATCCAGTGTGCGTTAACGGTATTGTTCCATATGAATTGTTCACACCTTTGTATGGACGCCTTTTTACGTTTCGTATACATGGCTTTACCCGGACCTGCAAAATCGGGTATTTTGAACCTTGCATCGTAAATGATCGTTTCGGCGTCGGGGTTACGTATAATGAAATAGGTGTGAAGAAAGTGTTCGACCATTTTCATTTTTTTATTCCTATCGGGTTGCTTTTCAATGAGAACTGTATCGGCTTTTAGAACCCAGGTTTTCTCGTCTAAATGATCTCTTAAAGAAACAAATAAGCCGTCTTTATGTTCAGGGGGAACACCAGAAACATCCCACTGAACAATAAGATTAGACGTTTCGTCGAGCATACACATGGCTAAGTTTCGTATACCGACGTCTATACTTAAAATCATTAATATAAAGAAAATTAAGTTCTTTAAGCCGTATATATCCAGGAAAAAAAATATATACTAATTATAAAAAAATGAGTGCAGGATCACTTTTTAGAAATCTTGACAATTTGAATTACAGTGCCATTAGTAATGCTTTAAAAAGTGCTGAAACTGCAGCAAGTATTGCAAGTTATATGAAAAATCTCAATCCAGATGTATTGACTAAGCTTGTAAAAAATCTTGATGCAGATGTCCTGAAAACAGCATTTAAAAACGTAGATGCAGGCAAAATTGCTTCTATTGCAAAAAATCTCGATGCAGACAAATTAAATACTTTTTTTAAACAACTTGACAAAGCGAAAATTACTGATATTACAAAAAATCTCACTCCAACTGAATTGTCTAATGTTCTAAAAAAAATTGATACAAGTGATGCCAATCTTATAAAAAAGTTTGACGATGTTGATGCAGATAAAATGGATATAGCATTTGATATGATGACCGACGCAGAAGTTAGCAAATGGGCAAGGGGAATACCAGATAATCAAATTATTGGTGCAGCTGACGACTTTGCATTAAAAAATGCGGATGAATTTAAAAATTTAAGAAATCTTTTAGATGATCTTCCTGATCCATCAGTAGGTAAAAAAGGAAGAACTAAACAGTTTCTTATTGATCAAGCTGATAAGTTTAAAAATAATTCGGCAGTTAAAGCGTTTGTGGATAAATCTTCAAAGGCTTTGAAAAAAATAACAGATAATCCTAGAATAAAAAGTTCTTTGAAAAAGCTTGGTTTATACGGCGTTATAGGTGTTGTAGTATGTATGTTAATTTACGACGAAGCTAACCCTTTCAAAGCTATAAAGAAAGCTTTAGAAGATATTCAAGAAACTGCAGAAGCAATGAAAGAAATTTTAGACGCAGCTGCAAACGCAGCTGAAAACGCAGCTAAGGGTGGTTTCGACTTTTTAGCTTGGTTATTCAAATATTGGTATGTTCCGGCTATACTATGCTTTTTACTTTTTGCAATATACGTATTAACTTAAAGAAAAAATGTAATTTTAAAATATGAATGTGGTGTTGGTGGTGTTGCCATCCATTTGAGGGTACGGCTTTAAGTATGCCTCACAAACACGACGAACGACGAAACAAATTTTATACGTCCGGTAACTTCTGTTCATGGAGTTGTATGAAAACGTATGCAATCGATAAGTATGGGTGTAATCGCGGTGGACTTATATGCGGTAATATGGTTATGATGCGCCGAAAACTTTTCGATAAGATAGGACAAATAAAACGAGCTCCGCATAGACAAAGATTAGCTGTGTTCGGTGGTGATTTAACTATAGAACAATTTAGGGAAAATAATGTAGTCGACGTAGAAAAACCTAAGGAAATAGAAATTGAACCTATACCAGATAGAGTTATACCTATCGTTTCAAATACGAAAAAACTGAGCGATATAACAAGTTCGACGGGGAAAAACGAGACGTTACGTTTGAAAAGAGAAAAGCCACTCAAACGAAACGAGAACAATTTAGAAATGGCTTTAGGTTTAATTATTAAAACCAACAAACCCTAATCGTTTCCTTTGTTTATTCGTGGGACGCGATTTTGGAAGACATGGTGTTCTCTTAGAGTGAATCCATGTCTTACCATCGTAGGCGATCCATTTGAGATCGTACTTATCTATGACTTTTCTACACAAAACACACGGTAGTGATATTCCGTCACCGTAACTGGTTTCGCGTCGTATCACTAATGTTCCACACTTCCTGTTAAGCCAGGATTTGAATTGGTGTGCACGGTACCCCCTTTTTAAAAAATCGTGTTTAAGATTTCTTATAAGTTTTCTTTCCGCGCAACATAAACAATCACTTTTTACCTCATTTCTTAATTTGGTCGTATAAGTAACAACGGTTGTATAGGACATTGCATTGTTTTATACGAGCGAATTATTTTTAATATCGTTACAATTATTACAAAAGTTTCCGTAGTATACGAACGAACAATGGTCGCACTCGTTTAGAACGCGAACCCGTTTTTTATTAAGTTTATTTTGTGTGTACATGATGAGATCTCTGACCGTATATATTCCATACATTACCATAGTTTCCAAGTTTGGAAATTTCATTGTATTTATAAAACAAATTGAAACTTTATACTATTTATTTATCTACCGAAAACACCCTAATAATTTTTTACACCCAGTACTCGTTTTTAACATGAGTGCAAAACTATCGATCATACCGGGTACCATAGCCTTAAGAAGTGTTTCGAATTCGGTATCGGTATCGCCTTCGTCGATTTGTTCGATTATCGAAAAGATTAAATCCATTACAAGATCTTTTTTATCTGGACCAGATATATTTTTAAGGTTTTGAGCTTGAAGCATGAGCGTAGAAACGAGAACACACACGTTTTCTTTCGTGATTCGTTTACCTTTGTATCTTTCGACGATTTTTTTCATTTCTAAAGCAACGTCTTTTGACTTTTTTGATTTAGAATCGTAGTTCGCGACAATTTTTTCAGGGGTTTGTGACATTTTATATTATTATAAGAATTAATTTCTTTAATAAATATAATGAACACTGACGATAACATAGCAGTTTTAGCCATGATATTCGGTACCGTCGAAATGATGTATTACGCTAGAGACTTATTTAATACTAAAACAATGAGAGCTTATAGTCTCGAACAGGTTTTGATAGGTATACTTGCATCTACCCTTTGGATTGTTTACCAGTACAGAAAAGGTGCTAATGTTTCCGCGACATACTCAGTTATTGGTTTACTTTTGAGTTTGTATGTACTGAAAAGGTTATTAAAGGAGAGTAAAGATAATAAACAAAAATGATTAACCGTTCCTTAAACTTAAAACTTCAATTTTCACCCATACGACCAAAACACAAAAAGTTTAGACGTCCTGCGACATTTTCAAATGAACCACCACCACCTGGACCTAATTTACCATTCATAGAAGTCGTTAACGGTCGAGCGGCAATGTATGGTTCTGTTTTTGGAGCAACAAATTGGTCGCTTACGGGTTTGAACGTTATAGAACAAACACACCATTTACCGTTTTCACTTTTAGGTTTATTTTCTACTTTGTTAGCGACGTATAGTGTAACGAAAGCGTTTACGACGTTAACAGAGGAGGAGTTTGAATCATTCGCCATGCGTAATGTAGGACGTGGTGCTATGGTCGCATTCACGGGATTGACTGCTGCTGCTATTGCTAATGTATGAGTTTTTAGCTACGTAACTTATAAAATCGATCATTTTCATTTTTTCTTCTAAAGAAAATGTCCCTGCTCTACGAACCACGTAGGCCAGGAGCATGAGTAAAAGGTAAATGGATTCTCGTATCTCCATTATTAATATTTACTTCGTTTATAAAATCCGTATATACACGCTAAAACAAAAACACTTATAAACGCACCGAGTGTGATCCACCCCTGTTCTTTCTTTTTATCTGTGGATACACTTTCACAGTCTGGGTTTTTCAATATATCCATGGCTATAGCCGCTGATATTATACCGAATAAACTGTATATTATCGTGAACAGAATCGCTTCGTTTTCTACGAGTTTCATGAGAAACATACCCGCGGGTATAGATACAGCTACGGTCATTGCATACTTTAAGTACTTTTCGAGATCTTTATACTTTTTTGAAATGTCTACTGAACTAGAACTACAGGTTTTGTTCAGTTCTATGGCATTATAGGATGTCCATATATAGACACCAGCAAGAACTATAATTAAAAAAACTGTAAAAAATCCTATTTCGGATTCAAATCTACTCATTTATAGTATAAAAATATTTTTTTTATATCATAGATTCGTATAAGTTGTCTTGTCCTGATTTTATAAAGTTATAGTCACCATTTTCTTTCCATCTATTATCCTGTTTCTCAATAGATTTTATGTGCCACATGGCTATACTTGGATCGGCTTGTAAATTTATTATTCTTTCTGCACCCGTTATGGTTTCGTGTAAGTGTTTACCCCACATTATTTGTTCCAATTTTCTGAAAACTCGACCCTGATAATCTGGCCAATTTATCCAATCGAGTTCATTTGTTCTAAACTTACACTTTTCGAGCCATTCTTGTGTAAACCCCGGGTGAATATTTATTCTCGGTACCAAAACTAAATCCGCCTTTGAATCTTCTAACATTTTTTTAATGTTTTTAATGAGTTTTTCCTTTGGCATTTCGTCTGGGTCTATAACGAATATGTAATCACCGGTACACTTTGTGATATGATAATTCCTGTGTTTGGCAAAGTCGCCGTCGTTAAATTCTCTCTCACACGTAACTATTTTATCACCAAAATACTTTATAACATTTTTAACATTTTCAGTAACGTGCGTAGTATCTATTAAAATATTAATTTCATCTTCTTCATCTTTGACTTTTAGTAAGAACGATACGAGTGAAAACAAATCGCGGGATTCATTACATACACAAATAGCGTAAGATATTCTCATTATATTAAAGAAAAGATAGTAATCTTTAATAATGAACACTGTTAATACACCGAATGGTATATTTTATATAGACGTAGAAGATTGTTGGATACGCAACCATATGTCTTCCGGAAAAGTATTTGAACACCATATAATTAATGGTATGTTAAAACAATATGTAGAAAATTCTAAATATGTAGTCGACGTAGGTGCAAATATAGGATGTCACGCGATAAGTTATGCAGGTTTTAGTCCCGATATTAAAATATGGGCATTTGAACCACAAGAAAAATTATATAATATTCTTACGAAAAATGTACAAATTAATAAATATAACGATAGAATTACTTTATATAGAAATGGTTTAGGTCATCGTAATATGACATGTAACATGGCTGGATTAGACACCGCGGACAAAGATATTTTAAGAGGTGGGTGTAACAAAGGTGGTCTTGGTATTGGAAAAGGTGGTGAGGAGATAATGGTTACAACATTGGATTCATACGAGTTACCAGGTTTAGATTTTATAAAAATTGATGTAGAGGGTGCCGAAGGATTGGTTATAAAAGGTGGTGAGAAAACTATATCAAAATATAAACCGATAATATGTTTTGAACATAATTATCAGAAAATAGATCCTTCTGTTGTTGGTTTAAAAGATGTTAGTACCCCATTTGAAGAATTGGTAAAGTTGGGATATAAAAGATTTGAATATTTGGATTGGGATAATTATTTGGCTTTTCCGAATGATAATAAATATGTAGATACTACATTGAATTATTGTTTAAATACGATAACAGATGAAATTAATTTAAGTATATACGAATCAAAAAAATTTTCACAGTTTGGTGAAGATGGTATAACTATACAACTCGTAAATTTAATTTATGGAAATGATATTTATAATAAAAATTATGTCGAATTTGGTGTCGAATCTGGAACTGAATGTAATACAAGAGTGTTGTCGGAAATGCTTGGATGGAAAGGTTTATTAATGGACGCTGGATACGAAAATGATAAAATAAATTTGAAAAAAGAATTTATAAATAAAGAAAATATAACAAACTTATTTGAAAAATATAATGTTCAAAAGCATATAAATTTATTATCTGTTGATATAGATTTTAATGATTTTTATTGCCTAAACGAAGTACTAAAAAAATATACGTGTGATATAATAATATGTGAATATAATGCAACACATTTACCTCATGAAGATAAGATTGTAATATATGATAAAGATGCCACATGGGACGAAACGAATTATTTTGGTGCATCTTTATTATCGTTATATAAATTGGGTAAAAAATATAATTATTCTCTAGTATACAGTACTTACGCGGGTGTCAATTGTTTTTTTATAGCAAATGATATTATAATATCAAAAAAATTGAATTTTAAAAATATAAACGATGTAGAAAAATTGTATAACACACCTAAATATGGCTCTGGACCTAACGGTGGTCATAAACAAGATAATCTTAATAGAAAATTTATAACATTCGAAGAAGCTTTAAAGAATTAGTATTTTATATATTAATATGTTCGGTAAAATTCACGGACGGTTTTTTTTACAACAAGATCTCGGTATATCGAGTGATGATACACCATTTACGTTTACACTTTCTGAACTCATAGAGACTTACCCATATTGGCAAAAAATAGTAGAGGAATTAAGAAATAATTATGATACCGTTAATTTGTGTACAATGTTCGAAACAAACGATGTACATCCAGAAATTATAGAAAAAATGAAACTTTTTGATGAAGTTATAGTACCATATGATTATCTTAAAGATATATTATTGAAACACGGAGTTAAATGTAAAGCACTAAATTATTGGACATCTTCACTCATTCGTTCGAAACCTAAAGTAATACATAAAACACGTGATTCTTCAAAACTTGTGTTTTTATATAATGGAACTAATGATATTCGTAAAAATGTAACAACACTCACAAGAATTTTTGCAAATGTACTTGAAAATACAGAACATATACTTATTGTTAAAACAAATAAACCTGATAATTTAACAATAACTAAGAATATTAGAGTTATAACGGAGCGTATTTCTGATGAACAGTTAGCTTCTCTTTTCAATTTGTGTGATTATTGTGTGACGTGTACAAGGGGTGAGGGTGTTGGTTTATTACATTTAGAAGCTAAATATTTTAATAAACCTATAATTAGTCACGATAAAGGTGTATTTAAACAACTTGGTGTAGATATAATACCATTACCATCTAACGAGGTTGATATAGATTATACATATGTACCTGACTTTCTTAAGAAAGTGTTTTATGGTAAATGGTGGGAAATAGATGAAAATAAATCTGTAAAAGTCATTAAAAAAATAATATCCAAATAAATATATGTTCGAATCCGATTTGGAGTATATCGATACGCTTAATGCTGATAATGTTAATAACATGGCGCAACTCGAAAACATATTAGAATTTCATAATATATCCATGTCCAAAGATGATAATAAGTATATAATGGAAGAATATTCGGCATGTGATAAGGTAAGTAAAGATGTAATATCATGGTATTATCGTAACAAAAATATACTCAAACAGATGAAAGAATGGTATGATATTTATAATGAGGAACTGTCTCAATATAAACAAAAAGTTTCAGACGTTAAAAATAGGATAAGTGAAATGAAAAAACATTAGTACAGTTTCAAAATTTCAGCAACTGCGGGGTGTCGCAAGATGTCATCTTCATTCATGATGACATGTTCGATATAATCTAATTCTAAACCTTTTATACGTTTAACGAGATCGGCTAAACCGTTTCTTGGACCCAGGTCACTTTGTTTAAGATCACCGGTGACAATCATTTTTGAATTATCGCCGAGTCTTGTAAGTAACATTTTCATTTGGTTTGGTGTACTGTTTTGCATTTCATCTGCAATTATAAACGCGTCGTTAAACGTTCTACCACGCATGAAACCGAGTGGTTCTATACGAACGTGTTGTTCGAGTTGATTGCGTGTTAAATAATTTTCGAAAACGTCCATCATTGGTCGTGTCCAAGGTTCCATTTTCCTTTCCATTTCACCGGGTAAATACCCCATATCTTCATCCGCCGCAACAATAGGTCGTGTAAGTATTAAACGTTTTACATTTTTCTCCCTGAGTTGTTCTGCAGCCAGCTGACACGCAAACATGGTTTTACCTGATCCAGCTGGACCGGTGGTAATAATAATTGGTTTCGGAGACTGTATAACTCTTAAATACTCACATTGACCTGGTGTTTTGGGGAAGTTCATTTATATAATTACTTAAGGTTTTTTGTTTTAATATAATAAATGGAATTTCACTTTATAAAAGTAACTCGTGGTGGGTATACAACCATGACAGACCCACACGGACGCCCACGTATACTCTGTTTTAGCGAAGCGCGTGTTGCTCGAAACTGTGTGAGGTATATATGTAGGTACCGTTCGTCATTCGGTGTATGGCCCGTTATGAATTTATCAAATCCGGTTGCAATGATTGATCCCGATAAAAATGCAAAAAAACGAACACCACAGGAAATAAGTAATTATGTAAACATCGAAGAAAAAACAAAGAGTGATCTCGATTTCATGTCTTTGGCAACTGGTGTGTCTTATTTTTACTGTTACGACTTCGAATACAAAGACGATTTGTTGAGAATAAGCGTGCGTGGTCAGGAGATTGACGGTATTGCTGATCAGACGAGATACAAAGAAAGGTTAAATTACAGGTTAAAGAATGTATGAGAATTAATTATATAATGTCGTTTGTAAAAAAGTTTGATCCAAAAAATGAAGATCACGTTTTGTGGTTAAAAAAGGTCGACGAATCCATGAGTAGAGCATCAAACCAGGAAAAATACGGTAGTGAAGATTTCATGAAAGTTGTAAACGAGAACCCGTTTGGTATAAAAATGTCAAATCCGATGGAATGGGCGGAATCACATTTCCAATTGTGTATGAAGTATTCACAGGCCATCTTCAGAGGAGTAGCTTACATTCCTACTCAAGGGTCTTCCGATTAAAGTCGAAGAGGAACGTGTTCTCGGGTGAGTTTTACTTACGAGTCTTTGGTACTCTTTTAGCGTAAAATTTTGTGGATCGGCGTTATCGTCCATTCGTATGAGTAGTATTCTTCCAAACACGAACATGTTAGTAAATGGTCGAGGTAACCTGTTCGTATTTAATTTCAAATCAAACGGTGAATCTTCTTTATCACACTTTAGTATTACAACTTGTTCTTCTGACCATTGTCCGAGAAAACTCGCCTTACCCCTGAGTATTCTGTATATTTCGTTTTTTTCTGGTGATATGTCTATGTCTATTTCGTGCATATCATTTCTCTTTTCGTTTATTAAAACAGCGAGTGTCATCTTATTGTATACTCACAAATAAAAAAGTTGCTTTTTAATAAATGAAGAACACCAGATTCATATCTATAATGGCAGCAATTTTCATAGTTTACATTTTCCTCAGGGAAACGGAACTCTATACTAACCTCGTTTTGGATACACATTGGAAAGAGACGCGTAACGATATAGAGTTTAAGAGAACGTCTGATCCATTTAATACGTGTTCCCCTGAATCTTTTCCTGAATGTAAAAAACCAAAAATGGAACACCTAAGTCGGTATTAAATTAAAAATAATAAAAGTAAGTAATAATTAAACTAAGATGTTATCGAGAGAGTACGCAAAGGAAAAGTACGCCGAAATTTTAGGTCTACCTATAGAACACGCTATAGTTCAAAACCTGGAAAAGTGTACGTCTAACTGGACTTATAATTATAGTTTGGAGAGAGGAGATACACCCGCGTCTAATAATCGTGAACATGTTAGAAGGTATAAACAAAAGTTTTTGAGCATGATGTTTAATTTGAAAAATTCACCCAATCTTAAGGATAGAGTTTTGAAAGGTGAACTTAAAACGTCCCAACTCGTAAACTTATCTCCACAGGGTTTATGGCCAGGTGGACCTCACTCTAAAATGACCGATAAAATCGCGGATAAAGAGATGTTAAAACAACATGCGTCAAACATTATAAATGACCCTGACTATAAGGGGCTTTTTAGGTGTAATAGATGTAAATCGTACAAGACGACGTATTATGAAATGCAAACACGGAGTGCAGATGAACCAATGACGGTATTCATAACGTGTCATAACTGTAACTCTAGGTGGAAATCGTAATTTTTATGGAATACATGCTGTGTGTAAGATCAGTTTCCATATCACCTACAGATAAGATATACTTAAGACCCGTTTTAACTTTGACGTTACCTTTATGTTGTGCTGGTGCGATGTAAAGTAGATCGTACGGTATACCATAAAGTTTGAGTTGGTTTTTGGTGAAAGATACAGTCATTGGGAGAAGCGGTCTTGCGGTTATTATAACTATTTTGTACCCTAAACTTTTTGCATACTTTAAAAGTTTGATCATTTGAGTATTTGCCCTACCGTTCGTAAAAATAAGAGTATCATCTATGTCGAACATAACAGCATCTTTATCACCGATTTTTCTATTTTTAAGAATATCGTAGATCTGCATGTATTTAATATACTTTAAGAAATTAAACTTTAACCAAATAGATAAATAAAAAATGGAAAAACAAATTGTAGACGTCGAATTTGAAGACGGTATGATGTGTATTGCAAAGATTATAAAAGATTTGGGAACCGAGTACAAGGTTTCTTTACTTGATTATATAGGCGACGGTATTTGGGATTTCGATAGCGAATTGGAAATTATACCTAAAGACTCTATTTCTGGATTTTACGATACGACGTGTTTGGAGGATACAGGTCTTTACGAAAAGTTACTTACAGGTGGGTACGAACAGGTCGACGAATCCGATACTGAGTACGTTTTACCAAGCGACGAGGATGATGATTCGGGGTCAGACGTTAGTCTCGAAGAAGAAATTTAATTGTTAGTTAATAATAAAAATGAAAAAGAATACGAATTATATACTTCCGGTATCGGTTTTTGTAATCGTCGTACTTTATACGTTCATGTATGAACCAAAGAAGAAGGAAAGTGAAGGGTACTGTGGTATGTGCGGTAAAAAATAAAAATACCAGGGTAATTTAAGATAATGTCTAATAATTCAATTAATATATTAATAAAGAACATAAATAGGCAAAGACCGGCACTTAACGAATTCATTAAAAAAGGTGAAAGTGTAATTGAAAGAAATGAAAAAAAACTCAGAATATTTAAAAACCTTAAAGGTGTTATTGAAGACGTGATTAAATTATATGAAAGTAGTGAAAAAAGTGTTACATTTTATAAGGGTGAATTAAATACCACACATTTAAAAGCAGAACGTACAAGAATAACAAAATGGATTAGTATTACAGAAAAAAAAATTGAATTAATAACAAATAAATTAAGTTACGCAAAGTTACTTAGAGATGCAATTAACGATGAATTTAAAAATAAAAACAAAAACAAAAATCATAATGTAAAACTTAGAAAATTAAGTAGTAATATTAATAAAGCGCTTAAAAATAATTTTAAAGGTTAACAAATAAAATATTAGTATTTATCAGAATAACAATGGGTTCTACATCATCTAAAAAAGCTGTGAACACAATTAGAGAGGCTGGAAAGAAAAGACTCAACTCACCGGTAAAATTTTTTAATTTCCAGGCGTGGATAGAGGGAAGAACACCCATTAAACAAAAAAGTAAAAGTAATAATACTAAGGTAAACGAAAAACCAAAAACTAAGAGAAGATTATTTAAAAAAAAGTAAAAAAGTTCCTTATAATATAAACCTGTTAGATTTATATTATTGGTATATATAAAAAGATATGTCTAATCGTAATGAAATAACAAAACTTTATTATGAAAAAAAAAAAAATGAAAAGGAGTATAATAATATTAGAAAAAAATATATTGAAGAGAAAGACCCTAATAAAAAAGAAAAGTTGTATAATCAGGGTATGAAAATTCATAACATTTTTTTTACAAAAAAAAAGAAATATGAAGCGTTAAAAAAATTATTCCAAGCATTTAACACACCAGTTAAATCAAAAAAAATAGATCCAAAGAAAAGAAAAATAATGGAACAAAATAAATTACGTGGAAATGATAATATTGTTTTACAAAATGTTCCAAAATTGATTAAAAAAAAGAGTAAAAAGAAGTAGTATAATGAAAGATCTCTTTAAGAAGCGTGTGACGAAGAGTGATAAGAAAGCTAAAAAAGGACAGTACACACAAAAACATATCAGACTTAAACAGGAGATTCTAAGTAAGTGTAAGAAAGAAAATGGCTCCTTACAACCCACCAGTAGCGCACTACAGTCAAATGGACGTGTCAATGTATGACGAAGACGAAATGTTCAAATTTATCGGTAAGAACGGTAAAAAGTTTTATTGGCTCACGCGGTACCTCGATTTATCGTACATGTGGTACGATAAGGAACGCAAAGTTATCGAACTTTGGGGTCCGTACGAATCGCTACAAAATTTTCAGGCGCACCATATTTTAGAGTGTGAATTAGACCTAAGTTGTAATAAAATTCAAGTAAATTAATATACAAAAAAAATGGAAACTTCATCTTCTATTCGTCGCGCAAACATTCGTGAAAAGTACTTGGAACGTCAAAACACGGTACGTTCTAAACTTATCCCTGGTTCATTAATTCATACAATAATTAATGGAACAAATACAAAACCACCTGAACGTGATAAGTTTTACGTTCAGAACGCCGAGAGTTACGTGAACTTGTTGAAAAAAAATTACGAGTACTATGGCGTTCCTTTTAAAAGACCGAACGTCGAGGAAATGCCTCCTTACGAGAATTCGTGTAAAAAAAGTGAGGATTACGTGGAATATTTGGATAAGATAAAGGTGGGCGTTACAGTTTTGAAGAATGGTAAAGTGCGTGTTAAGATTTTACCGCAAATGGCTATTTTAAACGAAAAGTATTATAGTAAATCAAAAGTACCACCGATAAAAACCGTTCTGAGTACTTTGAAATCCATGGGATGTTCTTCGGAATACATAGAGACTATTGCAAATAAACACAAAAAGAGACAGGAACTCATAAAACTTAAATGGAAAAAGTTGGAAAAGATTTTAGATGCACCTTCTGTGAGTTCGTCGTCTCGTAAAAAGGGTGTGTCTAAGAAAATTAAGAAAATAGAGAAGGAAGAAGAAATCGAAAAGGATGAAAATGAAAATGAAAATGAAAATGAAGATGACGACGAGGATAACGAGGAATATAATGAGGAAGATGGTGGTATGGATGTAGAAATAGAAGAGGAAGATCAGGAAATTGTGGGTGACGTCGAAGAATACATTTCCGATGGTGATGATTAACTTAAGTAGAACCTTTTTTAATAAAAAACAAGTAATTAAAATGAATATATTTTTCCTTTCTATGAACCCAGAGGAACTTGCTTATATGTATTGTGATCAACATGTAATCAAGATTCTTTTAGAGATATGCCAAATGATGTATACGGCATGGTTTTTCTCGAGTGAAACCGATTACGTTTCAAAACACGCCCCCTTTAACAAAAACAAAACGTCGCGTGGTTATAAACCTGCGCATAAAGGACATCCCATGACGATGTGGATATCTTCAAGTCTCGAAAACTATCTTTTTGCGGGTGAAATTGCAATGGCTTTAGCACTCGAGTATAACAAACGATTCGGTAAAATGCACGCGTGTGCTAAACACGCACTTTGGCTCTATAAAAATAGACCGAAACACTTCGAACTTCGTGAGAGTGAGAAAGCGTATTACTCTACCGAAGACGTAAAAAGTGAACTTACACGTATACCCGAGTGTATGCCCGACGAATATAAAGACCCAAGTATTATCAAATCTTACGAAAAATATTACGTGGGTGATAAATTAAAGTTTGCGAGGTTCACGCGTGTTTAACTGGTATAAGGAGTGTACATTAATATATTGTAATATGAAATGGAGGAAGGTAAAAAAAATCCTCAAGAAAAAGTTTAAACGATTACGTAAATTGTGGTTTCGTCACGTAAAAGATCGCGAATTTTTCGTTATTTTATTATTGTATGTAATTATAATGGCTAGTCTTCACGCTCATGCCAAACTATTCAGCGCTCCTCCCATAAAAATTGAAAAGAAACCTCAATATGAACCTAAACTGTTCAGTCAATTTGTTCGTGGTGTTAAGAAAAATGAGATTCTCGATATAAAAGTTAGACCGGAAACGAACACTGTATACTTTATAGAACAGGATGGAACATTGAGTGTTTCTGAGTACGTTCCTTCGAACGAGTTTTGGAAAACTTTGATAGACAGTAAAGCAAACTTTGAAATAGAACACGTCGCATCACCATTAAATGCTCTCGATTTCGTTTCAATGTTTTTCACGATACTGTTTTTTGTGGCTATTTTTAGAATGTTCAGTCAGGTACAGGGTGGTGCCCCTTTTGATATTATGAAAAAAGAAATAGACGTGGAAAGTGAAATAAAGACTCGTTTCGAAGATGTACAGGGTATAGATAGTGCGAAGGATGAGCTCGAGGAAATCGTTGATTTTCTTAGAGAACCGGAGAAGTTTTTTGGTACGGGTGCTAAGATTCCCAAAGGTGCACTTTTGACGGGTAAACCGGGAACGGGAAAAACACTTCTCGCGCGAGCCATTGCCGGTGAATCTTCAGTTCCGTTCATTCAGTGTTCGGGATCGTCGTTCGTCGAAATGTTTGTAGGTGTTGGTGCGAAACGCGTTCGTGACATATTTGAATTGGCGAGACAAAACCAACCGTGCATTGTATTTATTGACGAAATTGATGCTATTGGTAAAAAACGAAGTATGAACGGGTTTGCGTCGAACGATGAACGCGAACAAACGATAAACCAACTTCTTACAGAAATGGACGGGTTCGATAATGAGTCGCAGATTGTTGTTATAGCGGCAACAAACCGTGTCGATATTCTTGACGATGCTTTACTTCGCCCGGGTCGTTTCGATAGAAAAATCCAAGTTTCTTTACCCGACGTTCACGGACGAGAAAAGATACTCGAAGTACACACTAAAGATAAGTTATTGAGTGGCGAAGTTCAGCTCATAGACGTCGCGAGACAAACCACGGGGTTCTCGGGTGCGGACTTAGCAAACCTCATGAACGAGTGTGCCATCCGCGCGGTTCGCGAATGTGAAAACGGTATAATAACACCGGAAATAATAGAGGACGTATACCAGAGAATTGTTGTGGGTGCAAAGGGTGGTAGAAGCGTTTCAGGGGCGCGTAAGGCGCGTGTCGCTTACCACGAGGCGGGACACGCCATAATTGGTGTACTTATGCCCGAATACGATGAGGTTCGAAAGGTGAGTATAATACCGAGAGGCGATGCGGGTGGTGTTACCTTTTTCCAACCGTCGACGGACGATATAGGTATGTTTACCAAAGAGTACTTGTTATCTCAAATAAAAGTGGCTTTAGGGGGGCACGCCGCGGAAGAGATCGTTTACGGTAAAGATAGGGTGACGACGGGTGCGTCGAGTGATTTCCAACAAACGTACCAAATAGCGCGCGAAATGATCGTGACGTACGGTATGGGTAGTACTTTAGGTAAACTTAACGCCGACCCAAATTCTCTTTCTAGTGATATGAAGAATAGAATAGACACGGAGGTCGTGTGTTTAGTGCGTGATTGTTATAAAGAAGTTCTTGATTATCTCAAAAAGTACAGGGTAAAACTTGAACACCTCAAAGACATTCTCGTCGAGGAGGAAATCATAGACGGGAGTGTCGTGTACCAGATGATCGCGACGTGTGATTTGAATTGTAAGAATAATTCCGAGGAGTTACAAAATTACCACGACGCACTCGATACATTCGAAAAATAATAGAACGTAAAAGTAGTAATGAATACTGAAGGTGAGATTATTTTTTTAAGCGTAGGGTGGATGATGATAGCGAGACGTTTTTTAGATAATTTTAAGAAATGAGTATAAATAAACCTAAGTAACTCAAGTTTATATAGAATATAACACTATACGAAAGTTGATTTTATATCATCATAGTTAAAGAAACCGTTTTAAGTTTGGTTAATGAACTATATTGCTTGGGATACCGAGACGACTGGTCTTCCGACCACGAAGTACGGGGAAAAAGCGACACCCGAAAATATAGATAAGTTTAATAAGTGTAGGATAGTCACTTTAGCTTTTGTTAAGTATGACTATACCGGTAAAGAGTTGGGATCGTACCACGCGATTTCGTACCCGGACACGTACAGGGTTACCGCGACACACGTTCACGGAGTTACGCACGAACACGCTTTGGAGAAGGGACAACCTTTCGAGTACCTTTACGAATCGTTCAAGGAGGCTGTTCGTGATACGAAACTTTTGGTTGCACATAATTCGTTTTTTGATGAGAACGTCTTTTTTTCGGAGTGTTATCGAAGGGGGTTAAGTCTTGAACCGTTTAAGAACGTTACGTTTACGTGTACTTTAGATCTTGCGCGTCGAGTTTTCCCGACTTTACACAATCACAAACTTATAACGGTGTTTAATAATGTTTTCGGGAGAGACTTTGATGGTGCACATGACGCACTAAACGATGCTCGTGCATGTGGAGAGGTATACCCACGTCTTCGCGATAATAAAAGAATATTTAAAAACGTGGGTGTAAACCGGGTCGTTTTAAAAGCTTCCGATATTGCGTCTATCGTTGGTAAAAATCAGTATAAGAAACCGAAGGAGATCATTGATAATTTATGGAATAAATATTTTCCCGACACGTTTAGAGGTAAGACTAAGGAACAAATAGCGATCGAAACTATAGAGAAATGTGATTTTGCGATGTCGCTTTTAAAGGATACTGAAAACTATAAATCGTTCAATTCTACGGATGTTGAGCGTAAACTGAAAGCAGTATCTAATCAGTTGGATTTATACTCTAATTTGAGAGGTGAAGATAAAAAGATCGCTATCGAACACTTACGCAAAACCCTTTTTACGAACCACGGGACGCGACACGAGGAAACTACGGCAAATAATTACGACGATTTATTGATCGACGAAAATTTTTATACGTATAAGGTTTGTACTATCGAGGGTACGGATTACGAAATCGTGGGTCGAATAGACCGTATGCGTGAGAACGAAGACGGGAGTAAAACTATCGTGGAAATAAAAAATAGGTCCAGGCGCTTGTTCAGGGAAGTCAGGGATTACGAGGAGGTACAGTGTCAAGCTTATATGGAGATGTTGAACGTGGGCACGTGTGAACTCATCGAACAGTATAACGATTCTAGAATGGGGTACGTGATAAAGCGTGACGAAAATAAGTGGAGTTCGGATACGCTTCCTAAAATTAAGAATTTCTGTGAATATTTCCACTATATAGTTTCTAATCAAGAGTAATTTTTTTAATAATTAAAAAAAATGATGTACTATAAAAATGATAAAGAATGCTTTCCCTTATATATACATAACTTCACTAACTCTCATAACTACAGCGTGCACGAAACTTTATGTACGCTCTATTTATGAAGATTTTGAAACTAAAAAGAAATATAAATAAAAATTTAATATAAAAGTATAATAATGAATAATACAAATATTTTAAAAAAATATCTAAACTTGGTTCTAAGATGCAACGTAATGTAAGAGAAGGACGAAAAGTAGATACTAAAGATAAAAAAGAGTATAATAGACTTAGCAACATTTTTTTTAGAACGGTTAAATCACCTTTGCTAAAAACCCTTAAGAATAAGCCCAAACCTCCACCTAAAAAAATAAATAAAGTTTTTTTACCAGGTTATAGTATGTTGAGAACACCTTTTCTCTCATCTATTACCGCTTCAGAACCTGGAACTAACGCTAAATCCAGGAGAATCCGAGAACTCGATGCTAAGATATACCGAATCAGTTCACACTGTACACGTTCTGAAGGTCGCGAACAGAAAGCCCTTTTTGAAATCATTCACGAACTCAAATGCGAACGCGATGCGATTTTAGAAATGAAAGAAAATAATAGCGATATTAGATAATATGTTCGCGTTAGTGCCTCAAACAAGATTAGTAGTGACCACTTGTAAGAAAAGTACGAATAAGACGAAAACAAAAAAACGTACGTCGGTTAATGCAGATGATTTTACTATGAGGGGTTTCCTAGAAAAGATATTTGCACCCGACGGTGAAGTTGATTACGTCGAGTTTAATAAGAATTCTAAGTATGCGATAAAAATAGATAAACATAAAGGTAAAAATAAAAAATGGTAATAATATGAATAGAGTACCTCGGTGCCGATGAACGAGAAGTTGCTCAAAAATGTGTTAAGTTTAATGTCAAGTTGAATGACATATGGCGATTCAACTCCAACTCGTCTACTCTGCCAGATGGGCTTAGATATTATCTTGTCTATCAAGCCGACCCCCATGACCAGAGTGACCGGAGCGTAGCGACACAAATTTTTATTACTATAGAATCTAATCTATAGTAATAAAAAGTGATTTTAAACTTTAGTAATTATTTATTTTTTCCTTTTTTTAAGTTTTGGTGAGTTTTTAGGAGTTTCCATTACACGATTGGGTGATTTAATTTTTTTTCGAGATTGAGGCGTGGTCACACTTTCATTGGGTGGTTGTAAGTTATCTTTATTCGAAAGTAATTTCATTATTTTATTGTGTAATATTTTTCCTTCTTGAACACGTACCGAGGGGTATTTTTTAAGATCTAAGTATTTTATGACTGAAGATCTTAAAGGTCTTACATCGACCCTTAAATCTTTTCTTTGATACTTATTTGGTACAAACCCCGCGTTTCCTGGTACTTGATACAATTGATTTGCTATATTAGCCAGAGTTTGCATTTTAATAGATTCTTTTCCAGCTTTTATTTTTAATAATTTATTTAATACTGTATTCGTAGACCATCTTTTTTTCTTAACCGTGGCTGAACCTCTACTTGGTGATAAAGGTATAGATCTTTTTATATGTTCTGGACGTTGATTATGAACCAGTTGCGTGGTATAGTTTAAAACGTCTTCCATATATCTTTTTGATTTTACTTTGTTGTTTTTATAGTAACTCATTAAATGTTTACCAATCGAAATCTGTGAATATGTATTTAAATTTATAGTATCTTTACTTTTTTTGAAAGGTATTTCAGCATTTGGTAATACATTTTTTATTATTTCGTGTAAATTTGTTAGTTTAATTTTTTTACTAGTGTAAGCATCTACTTTTATGAGATCTAACTTGTTTAAATTAGGACGATTATACATTTAATATAATAAAATATTTTATTGTATAATTATAAGAAAATGACAAGTACGAACGAGTTTTTTCGAAAAAGGTTTATGTCTTTGTTTAATGATAAAAATAAGAAGAATACGAATACGAGTTTTGTAAAGTCTGGTATGCGTATACCAACTCAGGGCGGTAAATATAAAAATACGAAATCTTCATCACAACTTACGAAACTATTGAAAAACCGAAAAGTGTATACAAATAAAATAAAACTGAAACTAAAAAGCAAATCAGAAAGTGCGCTTAATAAAATGGATAAAAACAATTGGAGAACGATTTTAAAAAAATTTGATAAAAAAAGTGATAGTATGAGTAATAACGAACTTCGAAAACTGTCTAATAGTAACACTGACGAAATTGCAAAACAGATTGAAAATCTAAATAGAAAAAAAAATATATTTAAATGGTAAGATATGAGTAAACTGTTATCTAACTTTCTGGGGCCTGTTAGTCGACCTATGGAGGAATTTATAAAAACTCAACCTATTTTTTATACACTGATTATTTTATACCAGGGTGTTTTTTCTGGTAACGCTATTAAAATACCAAAACGTCTCGAAACGCTTTTTAATAGTAAAGCTTTTAGGTTTGTATCGTTAACGCTCATAGCTTTAACGGCTACGCGAGATATCGAGTATGCACTCGTTTCGACATTTTTGTTTTTGATAGTTATGTACGCTATAAAAACACCAGAAGAACGTGAGAAAACTGGTTTAATTTAAATTTAAATTTAATATTTTTTTGTTATTCTAATATAAGAATAATAATATGTCTAGTGCGGTCGACGAAATTGTTATTACTATATTAGTAATAGTTTTTATACTAATATTAGCTTTTTCATTTTATAGTATTTATACCTGTACGGGTGGAACGTTTAAAAAAGACGATTGGGATAAGGATAAATGTTTCATAATACCGAAAAAAAGTACGTCTCCAGCTCCAGCTCCAGCTAAGGGACAAGCTCAAGATCCAGATACAGAACCAAAACAAAGTCCGGATTCGAGTACAATTAACTCTGTATATGAAGAGGCGTTAGAATATTTCAATAATTTTAAACCTGAAGATAATTTACAGTTTTTAACGGGGTTAGCGGACGATGAATGGAGTGAAATTCAAAAAAAATCAGAAGATAATAAGACTAAGTGTACTGTAAAAGATGCTAGTGTTTTGTTTAGTGAAGGTGAGTATACGGAAGCGGAATTAAAAGAAACGAGTGATGCAATAAAAAATTTATGCGAAACTCAATTAGAAGGTGATAATTACTATTGTGATAATTTTACATTAGGTGAGGTTAGTGGTAATGATGTAGTAAATAATATACCAAACTCTGGTAAGTTCAAAGCCGGATACGAATCAGAAAAAATTTGTTATATCCGTGAACCAGGTAAATGTTTTCCGCGCGTGTATAACCCAGAAGGTTCAGATGGTACTTATTCGTACGATTTGGAAGATGGAATTTTACCTGCGAATGTAGATGGTAAAACTAAGTATATAGATACGAACGAAATATGTAAAACCTTATTAAAAAAAAGTGACTGTGATGAAAAAAAAATTGATTATATATACGGTGCGGATAAAAAAATATGTAGATGGGTAACTGGTATAGGTGCGTATGTTGATCCACTTGAAGTTTATAAAAATGCTTCAAATACGTGTGATGAAGGTAGTGCATATTTACAACAGGTTGGTACGTGTGAAATGAACACAGGTCTTGATACTGAAATGGGAACTTATGGTGAAGGAAGTGGGGCTTATACGGGTAATTTATCGTTGGGTACCGATGTTGTGTGCCCTGGACAAAAATTAAATCCTAATTCTAATGGAGATGATGATAAGTTTATATATGATTATGTAACTCGAGCACAGTGTAATAGAGATTCTGGTAGAGGAAATAATGCAGGCGTCAACGCAAAATGTTTTTTTAAACCTAAACAAGGTACTTATGAATTAAGAGAAGGTAAAAGGTTGGAAAAAAAGGGTGAATATGATTTAGCACCTAACGAAAATAGTAGATGTATATATAATAATAATCAACCGTGTAGACAAAATCAAGATGATTTTATATTTTGTGGTAGATGTGAAAACGTAACAATGGTTGGCGACGAACATTTTGCTAAAACGGGAAGAACAATGGTTAAGAATGGTAAAGAGTATACAGTATCGACAATTGGAAATGGTAATGATAAAGTTGAATTTGCTATAGCACGTATCACATATCAAGAATTACCAGACGAAATAAAAGACAAAATAAAAGTTAATATGAATAAAATTGGTAAATTAGATGATAATCAATTAAGTATTATAAGTAGAAATGATAGTGAAATTAAATTAACTGAAGGTATTACAATTAATAGTAGTGATATACAAAACAAAATAAATGAGGATAATATAAAAGATGATAATTATCACATTTTTATTACTGATAATACTATTGAAAAAGAAAAATGGAAAATGAAATTAGTAAATAGAGATGTTAAAAGTAGTGAATTTTACGTTAATTATTCATATAAGACTACACTTGACACATCATGGGCTAAATATTATGAAATAAATGCAGAAGCAGGACACTGGTATCAACCAGCAAAAGGTGGTAGTTCTGGATTTTATATACCAGGTTATTATACAATTTATAAATACATTAATAATATTAATACTGAATTTAGTAATAAAATAGAATTTTATAAGGATGATAAAAAAGTGACTGAACTAAATATAGATGAAATTATAGAAGGTAATTCAGAAATAAATTGTAATCAATATCACGATAATAGAAAAGGGTGTAATTCAGAAACGACATTTCACCATATATTTAAAGGTGGACACGAATCCAGATGTCAATGGAAACCAAATGTACACTGTTACGGTGAATGGAATAGTCCGGATACAGTAATTGATGGAGAGGGAAAAGAAGTACCGAATACGTGTGGTGCCTTAGTTCGTGGACTCAAAGAAGAAAGATTTAACGAACTATCTGCACAAAAATACTCGTATAATTCTTACGGTGTATGGACTAAAGACATTCTAGCTGTAAAAGGTTCTAAGTGTACACCAGAAGACATAGGTTGGTTAGATTTTACTGATTATAGTGAAAGTCCTAGTGGTTCTATTGCTACTGATGCTAATAAAGAAGATAGAAAACTACCACAAAATTATACTCATGGCGTACCTTATGGTTGGTGGAAAAATGCTAGACCTAAACACGGGGATGTAAGATATACAGCGTGTAATGTTGATTGTGAACAAGAAATTCCTATGAAAAATTGTGAAGATCACAGTAAAGACAATCCTACAGAAGAAGATAGAATGAAATTATATAGTGATGGTAATTATGATTTTGAAAAAGCCTATTATGCTTCTCAGAAAGAGTGTAAAGGTAATGAGACGAAATATACAGTAATTAAAAAATATGCTCAGGGTAAGGGTGGTAAAAAATGTGATGATTTTACTCTTGCGGAGTCTCACGGTAACTTTGATGATTTTGCTAATGATTATGTGAAACATATAAAAGGTGATACGTGTGTAATACCAAAAATGATGTGTGCTGCGGGTTCGAGTTGTATAGTTAATACTACAAAAATAGACGAACTTGTAGACCGAATTAATAATGGAGAAAATATTGTAAAAATTAACAATGGTACTGCCAGTGATAATGATGATTCTTTAGAAATAGAAATAGATGGTACGAGATATAACAAACAAAACAAAATTACAAAAGAAATATTGTTTAGGTTAGCTAAAAAAGAGTGTGATAGATTTGGTGATATTTATGGGTTTCCTAATAAATCTTTTTGTACAGAAGATAAAACAATATACATTTCTGAAGAACCAGGCGTTCCTCCTTGTGAATATGAACAAGGAAAATGTTATGTTGATGAATACACAACCCAATATACGTCTAGTGCGGGTATAAAGGTCTTTTACTTGTATAAAAAAAGTATAATTGATGAATATAAATGGTTTGAGGGTACAAAATTTATAAAACCATACGAATTTTGTAAATGGATAGACATGCCAGACGCACCTGAATAAAAAATATTTTGTTATTTTAATAAATACAAATGAATTTGTTGGGTTTGTATTTAATTTTTATTATTGTTATAATTTTGTTTATAGTTTTATATTTTTTATTAAAAACTGACGGTGACAATGGTAATAAAAATAAAAATTTAAATAACAAAGCTTTAGAAGACGCTTCTGATATAAAAGATGAATATAAATCTAATAACGAAAGATTGTACACTTCTACCAGACAAGTTATATTAGATAACGGTTTTACCGAATCTGATTTGAATATACTTACAGAACCAAAACAACCGTGTGTATTTTTTCCTATTAAACGTACTTTTATAGAAACACTCGATAGTGATAATAATACTGTAAGAACATATTTGGATGATGTAACATCTATTAATGATGATACCATTAGTGTAAATTCTGATGATCAAAATGTAAAAATAGAATATACATGCCCATCTGGTATGGAACTAAATAGCGAAACTGAGTGTTGTCGATGGGAAGAGTTTAAACTTTCGACTTTTGATAAGATTGAAATGGTTGCACCAACTATAGTAGAATCGTTAATCGTATCTTATGTATTTGAAAAGATGATAACTGTATTGAGAAAATTATTTCCACCTTCACAGGTTGCAAAAAGGATAGGTATATTAAAGTCTAAGATTGTTAAATTATCGAGAACACTTGGTAATTTTTCTAGAAAGGCTACATTTGAAGCCGCTGAAGGTGTGTCTAGAAAAGGTGGTCGTGTAATTGGGCGAGTAGGTGGTAAAAGATTTCTAACAGGATCAAGGTATTTAGGAAGATCGCTTATAAAGGGAGTTAAGCAAGGTTCTAAGGTTGCTGCTAGAAGTACCTTAAACGCGGCTAAAGGTCTTAAAAACACTCTTACTGCTTCTACAGCTCCATGTCTCCCATGTACAGCTGCGGTGGTAGCATTTGAGGTTATTAGTGCAGCTTTAGATATATCAGATATACATGGTTATCAAACGTACAAAGCTAATGAAGATGTAATAATTAGTAGAAATATAGCAGAGACTAAAATGGAAGCTAATATGCTCGAAAAAGATGGTGTTTCGTGGCCTATGCTTTTTCCTATTCTTACAGCTTTTCCCGATTTAGATGATCCTTCTCCATGTCCAGATGATAAGCCTAACTGTAGAGATCCTTCACCTTCGGATTCACCTTCGGATTCACCTTCGGATCCGTCATCAAATTATCTTAGCGATGATTACAAAATACCTGAAGTAAACGATGGGTATAGTGCTATTTTATTAGAAGCGTTTATAGGGAGTGCATTAGAAAAAATGGCAATGGAAGATCCAGACGGGTTTATTGAAATACTTTTGAGTGCATTTTCTACCGATGACGGAAATGATGAAATGGAGATAAGTGAAGAAACTAACACGATGTTTGCTGAAATTTTACAAGCTGAGATTGATTATAATCACATTAAACGTGATAAGATTATATACGATTTGTGTGTATCTAGAGGTTATGGTGACCAAGTTGAGTTTATAGAGAGTATGTCCTCTGAAACGGTTATAGGTGTAACCTTGAATGAGGAAGGTGCTAGAAGATATAATGAGAGAATGCAAGAAGATCACATAAAGTATAGTAATCCATCAAGTGATTTTGAGCAAGAAGATATACCTGAAGATTATGTAGCATTGGTTGCTGCTTATACGGATACATATAGAATTGCAGATAGATTGAACCCTGGTAAAAGTACAAACCCTAATGTTATCGAGAAGAAACTGGACAGAAAAATGTCACTTATGATGCCGTGGTCTGCTGTAATGTATAATTGTTTGGGTGATAAAAGATCTACAGGATCTTCATATTTTACTAAAAATCCTGCAGATTACGGTTCTACTTTTGATTATGAAAAAGGGTATTGTAATTATACTAAAAAATATTGCGATGAAATGGGTCTTGATTATAAAAATAGTGATTGTTATTTATCGGAAGGTCAGCGTGTTGCCGAAGTTATATTTGGTGAAACAATTACACGTTCTTTTAAGAAAACGTGGGATGAGCGAATAGATGATTTTAACTCAGGTGATCCCTTGCGTGTAACTGCTGGAATTGTTGGTACTGTGTTTGATGTATTTACACTTGGTTTTGGTACCAGTATAGTTAGAGATATAACAAGTCTTATAAATGCATCAAAAGGTAGAGGTGTTGGTGTAATACCTGTATCGTGTCAAGATGACGAGGAACAGAAAGGGCAATTATGTTATCCTAAATGTAGAGATGGATATAGATCTAGTGCACTAGAGTGTGAAGGAACGTGTCCACCTGGTTCTAAAAATACAGGTTTAACTTGTATAGATGGTACAAGTAGTAGATTTCATCCGGTATGGAAACATAGAAGGCACTGTTATAATAAATATGATGGTAAAGGTATACTCAGTAGAGCGGCATCGACGTGTGTTTCGCCGTGTTTACCTGGGTTTAAAAGAAGATCGTATGCACTTGGTTCCGCATTCTGTGATAAACCAAGAAGTCGATATACAAGGGCGTTTAAGGCTAGACTAAAAAGTAAATGTCCTGATAGTCACCCTGACAAACAAAATGGTTTGTGTTACAAAGAGTGTCCTGATAGTCACCCAAGAGGTAGAGGTCCTATATGTATGAAGAAAAAAGATACATAATACTTTTCGTTTATCGTTTATCGTTTATCGTTTATCGTTTATCGTTTATCGTTTATCGTTTATCGTTTATCGTTTATAGTTTATCGTTTTAATGACATATTATTAATCATTAAAATGATAAATTTTTTATTTATTTATTACATCCACACGTTTTTTTATAATTATTTTGGGTAACGTTGTAGAGTATTATAAGTGTGAATACGGATGCTAATATAAGTAGATTTGTGTTTCTCATTTTATATATTTAGCTAATATTTTTTCTCGTGTTATAATATATAAAACATGAAAAATAATAATAGTACTTTCATTTTAGAAATGATTTTCTGAGTAATAATGAAGATTTTGATATGAGATGTCAACGCCTCACTCTCGATAAATGTGAGAACCAAACATACAAATTTTTTGAGGATTATGACTTTGAATCCACGTCGAATGATAATATTAAAATTACTTTACAAGACAAACAGTATAAAGATGTATGTAAAAAGGCTTATATATAAATAATTATCATGATGTATGATTTTGCCTCGGTATGGCCGCGAACGCTATAAAATATAGATGTAATATATACAACATGAAACCAAACAATTGGATGCTCGCATTTGCGTCAGTGATAGCTCTTCTTCTATTGATGAGAGTCACAGAGAAAAACCCGGAAACTAAATCCACATGTGGATGTGGTAAATAAAAATTTATTAATAAAAAATACCAAACTTCTTCTTATTTATTAACTTTTCTATATGTTCGCATGAAATTTCGCGTTCTAAAAAAAGCCATAAATTATGTTTTTTACATTTATCTATTATATTTTGTTTATATGTAGAATGTAATCGACATAATTTATTTTTAGAGTATTCGACATTTAATTTATCAAGGAGTTCTGATATTTCCTGTATAGTTTTAGAACAGTTTAGATACTTATATATTTTTGTAATATTATCGGTGAATACATCACGGTTAAAATTTGGTGATCGACACTTCGGTGATTTTGATAAAAACTCCTTATATTTAGTTTCGTATATTTTTACGAGTGATAGAACATCATCTTTTATATCAAGTGTATCATCCAAATAAATTTCTGGAACATCGACCAGTTTATTGATAGTTTCAAATGCTGTATACACATCGTCTCTGGTTGCATTAAACATAATATCAACGATACAATCAACGTCATATCCATCGTTATCCAATAATTTCATAACTTCCCGTCTATGATTTCCGTCATAGCACACCAGACCTTCACCTTCCAATTCAGCCAAATGTATAAGTTTTGGTATGTACCCACCAACTTTATAGTGTTCATACATATCGTAGACTCTACTCATATCAGGATCTCTATTTTTCGACCATTTTTTACATAACGGTTGTATATGTTTAAATTTTATTATATAACAGACGTGATTACCATCTCTATATTTCTCTTTAGATAATGTATTGAATATATTTTCCATTTTATTATATAAGGGTATTAACTTTAAGTTAAAATAAATTATAAATATATTATTTTATTTTTAAACAAAGTGCCTCGAGGAGATAGTTGTATATTTTCAAAAATATTTTTTTATGTTTATTCAATAATGATAAACATATTTTTTTTAATTTATTTTATTTCGGTTAGGTTTAGTGTATATATGTGATACATGATATGACTTTGCCTCGGTATGGCCGCTAACGCTATAAAAACTCTCATAATTTAGACATATACACAAAGTATGTCTAAATCATGTATAATATAGTTGGATTAATGGTATGACTTTGCCTCGGTATGGCCGCTAACGCTATAAAAACTCTCATAATTTAGACATATACACAAAGTATGTCTAAATCATGTATAATATAGTTGGATTAATGGTATGACTTTGCCTCGGTATGGCCGCTAACGCTATAAAAACTCTCATAATTTAGACATATACACAAAGTATGTCTAAATCATGTATAATATAGTTGGATTAATGGTATGACTTTGCCTCGGTATGGCC
>Ga0209929_1000064_pt1 | contig 36729 bp, 52 predicted proteins | sample SalPon2_C_H2O_MG_2_FD_185731 | JGI IMG/M metagenome (GOLD analysis project Ga0209929, IMG submission 185731) | Salt pond water microbial communities from South San Francisco under conditions of wetland restoration - Salt Pond MetaG SF2_C_H2O_MG... ... | reverse complement strand
AGCAAAAGTTGCAACCAAAGAAGAACCTAAGTTTTTGTTTGAAAAAACAGGTGGTGAGTCTGTAATTGCAAATAGTGTAGAAGATTATCTATTGATACTTGCTTCTAATCTTTCTGACCCTAGCAACGTCTTACACAAGAAAGCATTTACAAATAACAAAGACAATATCTTAGTTGCATATGAATCAACTGAGATTGGTGACAAGAATCGTTCTAGATTAGATAAGATGTTAAGTCTATACGAGGATGCATAATGGAAGTTCCAAAAAGCATTGAAAAGAAACCAAGAAACAAATACACAGTTGATGATTGTGTATTTATGACACTTAGAATGGGTTACATAAATAACAACTGGCTTATGTTTCACGAGATACAACAAAAGATTGTCAACGCATATGTAGGATGGTATGGAGAAGAATATGCTCGTAGAAAAAGATTTTATGGGGAAAACACTATATCTGCTTGTATAAGAAATATGCGTAAAGATAGGTGTAGAGAATTATATGACTTGCCAAGATATGGTGAGATTGTAGAAAAAAGAAGAAGGCTTAACTCAAAAGGTTATGAATATAAATTTAATTTAAAAGGATAATAAAATGACAGAATATGTAAAAAAAGATAGAAAAGGAACTATGTGGAAAGAGAATAATTCCAAAGTAATTTGGAAGGGTTCAATACATCACAAAAGAGACCCTGAAAATGAAAACGACAGAGGTGTAGATAAATACTATGCAATTCTTAAGACGACAATGAAAGATAAATATGGTAATCCTAATGACAAGTTTGAATTAGTGCAATCAGTTGGTCTATTATATCGTAAAGATGGTAATGCAGGAGAAAACGCACCTGACATAGGTGGTCCGGTCACAGTGGACTTAGGCAATGGTCAAACTGTAAGTCAAAAATTTGGTGGATGGGTAAATAAAAACGAAGAAACCAAAACTTCAACATTATCATGTGGATTAATAGACGCAGTAAAAAAAGAAGAATCAGAATCTTATTTTCCTGCTGACAACGAGGACGATGGTTTACCTTTTTAATGACAAAAAGATTACAAGACAAGAAACATTTAATGTGGGTCAGAACTCTGCCATGCTTCATCAGCAGGTCAGGGTTCATGTCTTGTAATGGAAATATACAAGCACATCATTTACTAAAACCTTCTGATGGAAAAAGAGGATGGTCTTTAAAAGCAGGTGATGACCAAGTGATTCCTTTATGTACATTTCATCATGCACAACTACATACTAAGTTTGGCAACGAGTTTAAATTTTTTAAGCACTATGGTTTTAAAGAAGATGCAGGACAAGAATATGCAAAACAATTATGGGAAAAAAATTCATTATGGATTGATGAAAAAGATGACGATTTACCTTTCTAAAAATAATTAAAAAAAAGTTGCAAAAAGTGTTGCATTTATATTCCATTTCGTATTATAATATATGTATGTCGGGAGCTTGGAGAGTTAAAACGACACAAAACAGACCTTAACCTCACTTCTACAAAGTTAAGAACCATATGTTCGCTTAATTGTTTCAGAGTAGATTAAACTAAAAAATTCAATGTGCTTTACAGAGCAGAAATTCTAAAAACACAGCAATTTGCAAAACGCTGTTAGTATTAAGAGTAGTCTGAAAGGGTGCATAAAGTAGATGACCAGTTCCTGAACTTTATGCCTGATTAGTGCAAGGGTGTACAACTTTGTCAATGTTGACTAAACTGCAAAAAACCCCTCTAGTAACTGTTGCATCTGTTTTTATATAAAAACAGCTTAGTAAGGTTCAGAGAAAGCTAATGTAATGTATTGACTAGCTAGGGGTCTCCCAGTGTAAAGGCAAACTATGTGGCTACCTGCTCTGTAAAGCATATTGAACATATTTACAAACAACAATTAAATAAATTTTTATTTATTAATTATGTTAATTACATAAGAAAGTAAAAATCAAATTTGAATGGATAGAGGAAAAAAGATTCCTACCAAGTGAAGGCTTGAGCATATCTTAGATGTGACAAAGAGACTAATTAGGCTTGGTGTAATATGGACTAATACGAAAAGATACATGAAACCCATCTTCGGCTTTAAGCAGGAGTTTTTAAAATGAGCAATTCGGTATGAACATGAGGTAAAACTTGTGGGTGGATTAAATGAGTTCCACAACGTATACATAGAGACGAACCAAATTAAAGTAGGTGATGCTGTTATGTAGTATGTCCTCTGAAAAAAATAGTAGTAATACTGTGGGTAAGTAAGCATTTTGATGGATATTAAACATCCTTTTGAGAACTCCAAAAGAGTTTGTCAATTAGCAAAATATCGCAACTAGGCACGAAAGACCATTATAAGAATTTGAGTAGAAGGTGAAAAACCTGTATGCAAGTAAGATGTACACTGTGTGATTTAGGACTCCTGTAGAATAAGAGAGTTAATTCATCCTAAATTTTGACATGATTGGATAGCTTCCACGTAAATAAAAATCTAGAAAAATATCCAGTTCGCTACTGTTCTTATTTTTCGCTTAATTGTTGTCTGTAAGTATGTTAATTTTTTTAGTTTAAAACACTTGTATATATTCCATTATGGGGTTATACTAGGGATATAATAAATTGATACTCACAGAGTAAGGACAAAATAAAATGATAAATAAAAAAGATTTCAGATTAGAAGCTCTTTTACATATTGAAAAAGATGTAAAAAAACTAATTCAAGAATTATCACACAATACCTTAAACACTGGTCATGTACCAATGCTTGTTAATGAACTTAACCAAGATATTAGTGATGCAAAAAGATTATTTAAAGGAGCTAAGTAAATATGTTAATTTTTTAGTTAAAAACACTTGCATATTATTCCAATATGGGGTTATAATATGTATATACAATGAAAAAGGAAAATAAAATGACAAACTGGCACACAACAAGAATCCAAAATATCAATGAAAGAATTGAATGGTTAGAAAATAATTCTAACAATTGGTCTAATTCTTTAAACCATGCAGTAGAAGCTACAAGGTTTCAAGCAAGAATGGTAATTCAAAGAAACACACAAGAAATTGAAACATTACAAAATCAATTACAAGGATTACAGGTATCATAATGAAAATAGTTGGCAATAAAAATCTTAAAACTTTTTACTTATATGTAAAGAATCCATCTGTAGGAGTCAATGACTGGTTTGAAAGGATGCGTTCAAATGAATATGGTCTTATTGACGACCAATCAATTAAATTTAGAAAACAAGGTTTTCAAACAAAAATAATCAGTGCTGACTCACATAGAGTAGCTAAGAAACAATTACAGGGGTAAATAATGTTTTATTGTAAAGAACAAATACAAGAACTTAATGAGGAACTAGGCGAAATGGAAGTATGGGAATATATGCGTTCTAAGAACGAGTTAATCAACATTATAGAAAGGCGTAGACTTTTTAATAAAACGCTAGGTGAGACACCTGAGAGTGTCCTACACGCATATATAAAGCTGAAAGAAGAAGAACAAGTTAATGATTATAGGAGTTTATAATGGAAGTTATAAAACAGATTTTAAAAAAAATAGATAACTTTATTGACACTATGTGGAGAAACACTGTTGCATTAATTTTATATTACTTTGATAACAGAAAAGATGAAGTTGATATTGACTGGTTGAATATGCACAACGATATGATGAGGGATAAAGATGAGCAAAGTAGTTAATTTAGACGATTATAGAAAAAAAGAATCAAGCAATGATAAAGAAATACATAAGATGGCAATTGAAGTTCACAAAAGTATAGTTGAAATGCATGAGGATTCAGTGCTAAATTATGAACAACATAAAGAATTATTACTTAGATTAAGTGAAATTTTAAATGAAAAGGGGAGAAACAAATGAATGATTTTGTATATGATGATAAAGCACCATATGAAGTTAATTTTACTAGATGGTGGGTTGCTAACTGCATAGAAAGGGAAATGTATCAAGAACCTTTACTTGAAGAAGATGAAGCAGAATTAGTATTTCACAAGCAATATGGATACAAAAAGTTAGAAGATAAAATTTACATCAATTGAAAGTAGGAATCACTTGTAGTGCATTTGACCTTCTTCATGCAGGTCATGTTGTCATGTTACAAGAAGCAAAGTCTGTCTGTGATTATTTAATCTGTGCTTTACAAATAAATCCAAGCACAGAGTTTGATAATAAAGAAGCACCCATACAATCAATAGTAGAAAGACAAATACAGCTATCTGCTGTCAAATATGTTGATGAAATTATTTTGTATGAAACAGAAAAAGACTTAGAAACAATATTTAAAACTTTAGCAATTGATATAAGAATTATAGGTGAAGAATATCGTGACAAATATTTTACTGGTAAATATATTTGTGAAGAACGTAATATTGATATTCATTACAACAGCAGAAAACATAATTTTAGTTCTACAAAATTAAGAAAATTTTTAAACGATATCTAGCCTGTTGCTCGTTTCTCACTAGAATATTGAATTTTAAGACCTGCTAAAGTGCATAATCTATTTTTTTCTGAAATACCTTTTTCAGTCAATATGTAGCCTTTGTCAGATAATTTTACAAAACCTTCATTGATTAATTTATCATACAAATCATTAGGCAGTTCTTCATTAAACATAATTGATAATATACTGCCTAGTCTTTTTGTTTGTATTTTGCTTAGAGCCATTTTTTATTTTAAGTCTTCGTATAGTTCGTGTGCTACAAAAGTTTCTTCGTCTGTAAGATTATCTTCATCAATTGCTTGTTTTAATAATTTTACAATTAAAGGTGTTTCTTTAGTTTCTTCTATAATATTTGCCATTTATACATCACTCCAATCTTGTCCTGCAAACAACAGTGCTTCTGCATTTCTTCTTCTAATTAATCCTTGTAGAACTTTGCCACCTGCTTTGTTCCATCTTTTCATTTGTGAAGGGACTTCTTCGTATTCACATTTATTTAAAACTTTAAGCATAGTTGATGCATTAAGATTTGCACCACCTAAATTAAAAGTCCAAGAAACAAGTGCATCAAATTGATGTTGCGTTAATGGAACAATTACAGCTTTTTCTATTTCTTCTTCAAATACTGCAATATCTTTTATTAATAATTCTTCTGCTTCCTCTTGTGTAATAGACATTCCTTCTTCAATGCCTTTAGTAGAACCATAACCAATAGTCCAAACACCTGCTGAACATTTATATGAGTCTAATTTGCAACCTTCAAATTTCTTTATTAGTGCTAATCCTTCTTGTGATATTTTCATATTATTCTCCCCAAGTTCCGTCCTCTCGGACTTTTGCTTTTTTTGTGCCACCCCAGTATTCAACTGCGTGTCCTTCTTTAATAAGAATCTGACAAATGCTTTTATTATTTTCATCATAAGGTATTCCTAATATCCTTCCATATTTACCTTTGCCTAATGATTGCACCTTAAATGAACCATTACAAAGTTCTATTAATCTATCTTTTGCTTTTAAGCCAAGTGCTTTTTCTTGTAAATTTCTTGTGCGTGATTCAGGTGTATCAATACCTGCTAATCTAACTCTTTGCTTATGTAATTTGACATCAAAGCCTAAATCTAGAGTCACGTCTATGGTGTCTCCATCTATTACCCTCTCTAGTATAGCGTTGTATACAAATGGCGTGACTGATTCAGACATTGCTATTTCTGTTTAGCTTTTCCTATATTTAAAGCTAATAATTCTATAGCTTTGTATAGTTTGCCTATCATAGCGTCATCTTTTGGAGTTGGTGTTAAAGCACAGATGATTGATGCTCCACATACAATACCTGTAATAATACCAATCCATTCTCCGATAAATCCAAACATAATTTTCTCCTTTGTTATGAATGAAGTTTAAATACTAACAAATTATTTATCATCTTGCGACTTTTCTTCTTCTTTGTCATATTCTCTATAATACTCAACAATAGATAACGTATCTCTTAAATATCTTTTGATTTCTGCTAAATTCATAGATAGCTTTTCATATTCCTTAGAGGTCAAAGAATAATATGCTGATTGAGGTGCAGAGCCTTTTTCCAATTCAGCTAGGTATTCTTGCATTAGTAGAGGGGTTAAGACTTCCCAACTTACATCATTTAGTTGCACCTCTAGGGGTAAAGGTGGATGATACATAGGAATAGACTCTGCGACTGTTACGACTTCAACAGGTCTAGGTGATGTAGGAATTATTGAACAACTGCTGATAATCAGCACTGCAAACATTGTATTAATAATTTTCAATTTACATCACCCAGTGTTTCGTCAAATTGGTTTGGATTAGTTAATTCAACTAATTCTTTATTAACTTTTTTGGATGCTTTATTAATTATATTTTCTATTAGTTTTGGTTTAGCAATTGCTAAAGCATCTAAATCGTGCTTTGCAAAAGTATTTCTTAAATTTTGCACTTCTCTCTGTGCTTCTTGATTTTTTTGTGTAAGAACTTGTAGTTGCTCTTGTGTTTGTTGTTGTTTTGCTAAATGTTTTTTTATTGATTCGTTTTGTTCAGCAATAGATTTTTCTAATGTCATCTGATTTGCTTTCAAGGTAGATATATTGTCTTGTAGTCTATCTATATACCATGCAGAACCTGATACTGTTACAAGCAAAATACCACCTAATATAATTGATAATTTAAAACCCATAAAATAATTCTATATTGGAATTACTTTTTATACAAACTTCTTACTTCTTGTTTTACATATGGTGCATAAATTACTACTGGTTCTTCTTTACCTTTGACTTTTATTTCATCTATACGTTTGCAAGGCATATCTGCTTGTTCAAAGGTATATTGAGATATTAATATAGGCGTATCATAAGTTCTTGTCTGAACTTCTAGTCTTGCACCAAGATTAACTGCATCGCCTACTACTGAATAATCAAATCTAAGCTCAGAACCCATATTACCAACTATACAAGTTCCAGTATTGATACCAGTGCCAATCACAACTGGTGGTAAGTCATATCCTTCTTCTTTAAGTTTTGCGTTAAGTTCTTCTGTCAACAATTCTATTTCAATTGCTGTTTTTACACCCATTTCTGCATGATTTTCGCAAGGTAAAGGTGCGTTCCAAAAAGCCATGATGCAATCACCCATATATTTATCAATCGTTCCACCATTTTTTAAAATTGTTTTGGTCATTTTGTCTAAAAATAAATTTATAAGCTCTACTAAACCTTCAGGGTCATCTTTTTTCATATATGCTTCTGATATTGGTGTAAAACCTACAATATCTGCAAACATAAAAGTCATTTCTTTTCTATCGCCACCTAATTTCATCAAAGTTGGGTCTTTTACAATCATATCTACCATATCAGGCGAAATATATGTGCCAAATTGTCCTTTAATTTGAACTCTTAGTTTCCATTGTTCTCTAAATCTAAGATAAAACGCTATTGACCCAGTAACAAACTGAGATATTAGTGTCCATGTCACATCAATTAAAATACCCTTATTTATAAGTGCAAATCCTGTATAAGCTGTTGACAACATTATTGTTAGAGCTAATACCAAACCCCATGTGATACCCAAAACGTTTAATAGAAGCCATATTACAGTCACTGTTAAGATAAAAATTAACATTTCTACAGCTAATGCCCAGTCAGGGATGTAAGGACTGTCTTGTATCAAAATTGATTCTGCTAATGCAGTTTGTATTTTATGTGGTTCTATTAATCCAACTGGTGTGGCTAATTGTGGCATTACACCATTAGCTGTGACACCAATAAATACAAATTTACCTGCAACATCCATTTCTTGTAAGGTGGTTTGTGGTGTATCAATCCAACTTATCCATTTGCGACCAAGACTGTCTGTTTTTACTGGTGGTATTCCTCTGATTGATATTTCTTCTATACCATTATCATTAGTTTTTATAATATAAGTTCTAACATCAAAAAGTGCTTTGTATATTTGTGTGCCAAAAGAAGGAATCCAGTTTTTATCAGGAGTGCTTACAAGTAATGGGATTCTTCTAACAAGTTGGTCAACTTCAGTGGGAGCAATGGCTAAACCCTGCAATGTTTTATTTGATAAGGTGTTCAGGTTTTCCTTGACTCCCTTAGATACTATACCATCAACATGGTCTCCTTTGACAACAGTTCCTGTAGGTTTTGGGTAATTATTATTGCCATCTTCAAACATGGCTATTACTGAAGGTATGTAGCCTAATGTCGTAGCAAAAACTTCATCACCACCCATTCTGTCTGCTTGTGGAAAAGACATAACCCAACCAACGCCAATAGCACCTTCATTAATTAAATCTACTTGTATTTCTGCTAATCTTCTTCTTGGGAAAGGATAACCACCTTCGTTTTCTACATCTTCTTCTGTAATATTTAAAATTACAAAGTTACCTGATGGCTCATATTTTTTTACAAAGGTATCAAAAGTTTTAAGTTTTAATATTTCTGTTGGTGTGCTTTGAAATATAAGTGGGAGTGATAATAATATAATTATCGGTAATAAAAGTCTTTTCATCAAAAAAATGATAGCACATTAATTACTTTGTGTAATTTTGATTGTATTACTGCTACCACCATTGACAGTTACAACTCTTGAAACACCATCTTGTATAAAAATGATTGTATAAGAGTTGCCTGAATCAATATCTATTCTTGCATAGTCATTAACTGACCTTATCATGCTAAGAGTTTGACCAGTTAAAAAAGTAGTTATCTGTGTTTCTATATCTTGTCCAAAGGTTGTTCCTGCAATATTAAGTGCTACACCATCCTGTTTAAGTTGGTCTTCTTCTTTGTCTATTTCAAGTGCATCAATAACATCTAGTAAATCTTCTAGAAAGTTTACATCTAAATAATTTATATCTAATTCTGTAAATTCTAAAGTTTCTGAAGAATCTAAAAAGTCTTCAGCAAGATAATCTATATCTAAATCATTAAAATCTAGAATACTATCACCACTGCTAGAGTAAACAGCTTCTTCTTCTTGTTCTATTCTTTCAGGTGGAGTGACTATTAAAATATTATCAATTATGTCTAAATCTAAATCTAATATGACTGGTTTGCTTGGTGCATTCTCAAAGACAGAAACAGTAGTTGCTTCATAAGGTTTATTTAATAAAACGCTACCAGTAGCAGTTATGACTTCAATCTCACCACTTGATACACCATATTTATCAGGTAGCAATATAATTAAAGACCTGCCTAATTCATCAACAGTAGCAGTAAAATCTGTTCCACGAATTGCTATGTTTGCAGTTGGTGTTTTTAGCTTTATGTTTTGTTTATCTATTCTATTAAGATTGCCTGTAATAAATCGTGCAGTTCCCAATCCAAAAGTAAGAGCCATTTTAGATTTACTTGGGTCAGGGTCATATATATATTCATCAATCAACAATTGTGAATGTTCAGTAAGTTTTACTGTTGAATCATCAAGAAAAGTTATAGCCATCCTGCCATTTGTGGTAACGGCTTCATCATTTGTTTGAATACCAAAATCTAATTTAGCATCAAATGGCTTATCTCTTAATACTGTAGCGTAGCCTGTTAATTCAGATATATCTCCAATATCAGCAACTTGTGCTTGTTCCGCCATCGTTCTGTGTGATACACACAGTGCCATTAGAACCAGTGCTATTAACTTCCAACCAGTCAGAAACCAAAGTTGATAATTGATTGATGTTAAATGTTCTACTATCACCTGTTTGGTCAAGTTTGAAATATCCGTCTGCATATCCACTTCCTGTAAAGTTTACTGTATTGCTATCTCCATCAACATCAACATCATTAGTTGCACCATCATAATTGATATCAAAATCAAATGTATTGCTACTACCTGTGATAATCCAATCTAAGTCTAAAGTTCCTGCTAATGCAGAAGTTCCAACATCTAATGTGAATGTATTACTGTCACCAGTAACATCTACATTAAAGTCTGATGAATCAATACCATATGTATCAGTTGGGTCTCCTTGTATGGTAAATGTATTACTATCTCCATCAAATTCAAAAAATCCAGTAATAGAATCTCCAAGAATATCTCCTAGAAATTTATTAGAATTACCTATTTGATTTATGTCTAAAGTAAGATTTATACCATCAAGGTCAAGTGCTGTGAGAGTACCTGCAATGCTGTTTAGACCACCAATAATATTAGAATTACCAAGTTGTTCTAAATCAATGTTTGCATTATTACCACTTTGGTCAACGTAGATTTCATTATCAGCAGTATTAACCTCTAAGACTACTACAGTCATCATCAATACAAGTAGGATTTGTAATTTCAAATGTTTCATGTTTCCAATAACCTCGTTCATATCCAATGTTTATGAGTTCAAGCACAGCACCTTCAATGGCTTTCATCAATGCAATGCTTGGACTTTCGTTGCGTGAAGCACCAATCTCCACTTCAACTAATTCAGTATCCATTTCTATGAACTTAAACACATCTTGCGACTGTGCATAAGAAAATATGGTTTTCTGTGATAAAACTTCAACCAAAATTTCTCCAGTTGATACTGATACTAGCCTTAAAGAAACAGTAATTGCATCTTCTCTATATTGCATACTGTTACCTATTCCAAGCCATCTAGCACCTGCACCACCTGTTGCAGTATTACTATCATACGACACAACAGCACCTTCAAGCAATAGACCTGCAAAGAGCAGGGGTTTTACTTTCTTGTCTTCTTTATGTTCTTGCCTTGTAGAACGTATTATTTGTCTTTCTTTTGTAAGATTATCTAATCCAACTCTTTCTACTACTATAAAAAAATTACCATTACTTGCGTGTTTTAATGCTCTTATCAAAAAAGCACTTGGTTGTTGTGTTAATGCACTAGAGAATAATGCAAATTCGCTGTTGCTTTTTCTTTGTCCTGTTTGGTCTGTAAATGCAGTTGGATATACTGCAACAACTGGCTTTCTACTTGGAGCAGGTATGTTTAATAACTCTTGATTTTGTAAATCAAAAATAGATGTTTTAGTTAGACCTTTGCTTGGGAATCTTTCGTTGTATGTATCTTCTAATACAGTATTGATTGCACAACTAGAAAGTAAAAGAGCCGATAGGCAAAGATATCTCGGTAATATTTCCATCAGGGTCAGTAATTGTTAAAGTTATTGTAGTTCCGTCTGTTGTATATGTTATTGTATTGCCTTCTAATTCTATTGTCCCACTTGTATTTGCATTTTCACCAAATAAGTTTTCTACCAATTGTCTTGATAATTGTGCATAAATTCTTGATTCTAAGTTTCTAATAAATCTTGCAAGTGTTGTATTTTCTTTGTCTCTTTCTATTTGGTCTTGTATCATTTTAAGTTCTTCTTTGATGCTTAATTTACGATTAAACTCTTGATTTTCTATCGTCAACCAATGTGAAGACGTATTTACACCACTAAATGAAGGATTTTTAAATTTATGAACAATTTGGTCTGCAAAAGCATTTTGTATAAAAACACCAGTAAACATTAGGATGCCTAACCATGCTAAAGTTTTGATGATTATATCTTTTTCTTTTTCGCGTTGAGTCTTTGCTTCTATTTCAGCTTTACTAGGTCTACCTCTTTTTTTCTTAATCTTTTCTTTGGTCATCTCTATCTGCTTTCGCTATTTTGTCTTGATTTATCAATTGTGGAACACCCAAAATTGTTTTAATCATAGTGTCTTGTCTAATGATTTCATTATCAAGACTTCTTATTCTGTCTATCAAGGCTACCAAAATACCATGTTGTGCGTCAAGTTTACCACCAAGTCTTTGTTCAAGATTATCTATAGAAGCACCTAATTTTTCATCAAGTGTATCTACCTTTGTTTCCATGCCATCAATAATTCTATTGATAAGTTTCCACAAAAAATATCCAAGTCCAATAGTTGCGGCTATTGGAAATCCCAACTCAGTAACTAACTTTACAAAATCGTCCATACAATCTCCTAACTAGGTTTAGTAGGGAATGTTGTGTTCTCTACTGTGTTTGCTTCACTATCTGTATATGTAGCCATCATGTCTCTTAATGACTGTCTGTATGTTGCCCATTCTGTTTTTTTAGAATCTGTCAAAGGACTATCAGGCACTTGTGTCCAATCAGATTGTTCCAAAAGCCTGTTTCTCTCTGCTCTTACTTTAATAGTATTTGTGCCTGAAACATATGGTGGAGAATAATCAACGACTGCACTTCCATTCCATTTTTTTGTTAATCTTGAGTATTTACCTTCAACATATCCTAATGAAGAATCAAGTATTGATAAATCATCAAGACTTTGCACATTTCTATTAGAAATAATCTGTCCAGTTGAAACTAAATAAATACTAACATCAATCATCTGAATAAACCCTCACACGACAACACATATGAAACTCCCGGACTAGATATACCGAATAATCCTGCAAAACCATATATATAAACTGTAGTTGAACCACTTGTGCTAGTGGTGATACTAAATTTATGTGCAATACCAAGTGCTTCTGCAAAAGCACCATTAGCATATGAACTAGCAAAAGTTGTATCTATTGAACCACCACTGTAAAAAGGACTAGCATTAAATGATGTAATATTACTTGCTGTTGCATATCCTACTTGAACATTTATTGCTGTGTTTGAAACAGCACTACCTATTGGATTTACAAACATTCTAATTAAAAAATCTTTTGATTCTGCTGTTGCTGTTTGTGGAATTGTTAATGTTAAGGGTGTTGATACTCTTTCAGGTATATGAAATGAAGTACTACCACCTGAAGTAGCTGTATTTGACATAGTATGACTACCTTCATCAGCAAGGATTACACCAATAGAGTTTGTTGTTGCAACCTGTGCAATATCTAGTGAATTATTAGAAACTCTTATACCACTAGATGAAGCACTTAATTGTGTGCCATCTAATTTAATTAATGTAGCATCTAAGTCACCAACGCTACCTGTAACCTTGTCAGCACTAATTTCAGCTAACTGTGTATCAGCTAATTGTCCTGTAACTTTACTTGCACTTATTCCTGCCAACTGACTGTCTGCAAGTGTTCCAGTTACTTTAGTTGCACTTATTCCTGCCAACTGACTGTCTGCAAGAGTTCCAGTCACTTTAGTTGCACTAATACCTGCAAGTTGGCTATCAGCTAAAGTACCTGTAACTTTAGAAGCACTAATTTCATCTAATTGACTGTCAACTAAAGTACCTGTTATTTTTGTTGCACTAATACCTGCAAGTTGGTTATCAGCTAAAGTCCCTGTGACCTTAGAAGCACTTATTGCATCTAATTGACTGTCTGCAAGAGTTCCTGAAACTTTTGTAGCACTTATTGCATCTAATTGACTATCTACGATAGTTCCTGTTATTTTAGTGGCACTTATTGCATCTAATTGACTGTCTGCAAGAGTTCCAGTAATTTTATTTGCACCTATTCCGTCTATTTGACTATCTATTAAAGTTCCAGTAATTTTAGTTGCACCCACATCACCAATCTTGTCATCTTCTAATCTAGTAATAGTTCCATTAACACTACCTACAAAATTACTTTTAACACCTGAAGTATTTACTGCTCTTATCCAATAATAATAAGTTGTGCCAATTGTAAGACCATTTCTGACTGTTTGTGATACGTACAAATTAGTATTAGCAACTGCACCTCTTATTGTTACTATAGTTGATGTGTCAGTTGGTGTTGTATTGACTGTTCTTCTATGAACTTCAATATAACTTAAATCTGCATTGTTTGGGTTTGTCCAACTTAGAGTAAAACCTAAAGCAGTCTCACTACTAACTGCAAAATTGCTTGGGTCACTTGGTGCATCAGTTAATGATGAAATTGTAATATTGACAACACTTGTATAACTACTGACTGCACCTGTTGAAGATATATGTCTAACTTTTACATTATAAGTTTTACCAATAGCTAAATTAGGAATTGTTGCATTAGCTGTTCCTCTACCAACAGTAACGCCACTAAAATTAGTATCTGTTGATAATTTATATGCTACTTCAGTGCCTACGATAATTGCATTTGTATTATTAGTCCATGAAGCAATCACATTTACTCTTAATTCTTGTCCATCTTTTTCAATACTTTGTGCTAAAGATAGGCTTGTAGGTGTTGTAATAGAACCATCACCACTATCTATTACGCTACCTTCGCTTTGGTCATCAGTATAATCATTAGTAACAAAATCAAATACTCCTGAATCAGTTTCTTTCAATGCAAGTTTTGTAGCTAATATTGGTTGTCCACCTTCTGTATTAATAACTTCTAAATTTGTTGCTACGACTTCAAAGACTTTTGATGAATAGCTAAGTCTTTCATTTGTTAAATATACCCAATCACTAGGTTGTAATCGCATAAACTGCAAACTTGTCATAACTTCTAAAGTTTGTGCTTGTCTTTGTGATTTAAGATTTATTCTTGCAAGTCTTTGTGCCATTTTTGATGTTGTAGTGAATGGCAACTGCACTTCTGTTTCTTTTACATAGTTAGCATTAGATTCTCCTGAAGGAGTATCTTCGCCTAAAAATGTTGAATCTTGATAAACTGGACTATCAATTGCTGTGTAATTATTATTTGAATCAACATACACGGCTTTTATGGTATTTGCTAGATTGCCTGATGGACTTCCTGTTGTCACTCTTACTTTTGCTAATAAATCATCATCAGTAATGGTTAAGCTAGGTGTTTGTGAAGCACCACCAAAAACATTAAATTTACCATTTACATAAGTCATTTTACCTGCCATAGCAGAGAGAAAACCTGTAATAGCATCAGAGCCATTTGTAGAAGCATCTATAAAACCATTAACTGTGTATCTTGCACCATTTGCTTCATCAGAAATTGTTTGGTCACATAAATTTGCACAAGCAGAAAACCCACCTGCATTTGTTGTATCGTTTATTTCGTCAGAAGTAGCTTTTAAACCATAAGTTGTATCTGTTAAATAATCTCTAATAATTAAAGCAGGATTTTGTCTTTGTGCAGTAGTTGTAGCCATTGCTGAAGTTCTTGGGTCATAAACATTTTTACCTTCAACAACAAAAGATATTGCAGGAATACTTGAAAACTTTTCTGAGTCAGCAACCATTTGAATATAAACATATGCAATACCTTGAAACTTATGATTTGATGTCATGCTTGATAATTGAGCATCTAAAAATCCATTAGCAGTGGTTTGACTACCATCTTCAATCGTATAACGAATCAATCTACCACTACCAAAATTATTTTCGTTTTCAGTATTTGTGTATTTACTATTAGTGACTGTATAAACAGTTTCACCATTAATAGTGCTTGTGGTTGTAGTTACATTTGTTTCACCAATTCTTACAGAATTTATACCTGTTATTTCGTGTCCTGCTATTGCTACAACCATGTGTAATAAATAATTATCAGTGCCTGTTGTCTGCATATGTAGGATTGTGCCACCTACTCTTGTGACACCATAGATAATCTGTCTTGGTGCTGTAGGAGACCTTGTGGTTGTTCTTGTGCCAAAATTATTGGAAATATTATCAAAACTTTGTGTATATAATCCTGCTAACAAAGTCGTCAATCCTGATGCAGTAGCTAATGTCATTGCAGATACGCCAAATAGTGTCGTTCCCATAACAGAAGCTGTTGCAATGCCTGACCCAACACCTAATGCAGTTAAACCAAGTGCTAAACCAGTTACAACCAATAAAGTGCCTACAAAGGCTTTTGCCGCATCTTCTACCTTAGACATTTATTGCTCTATTCTCCATACTTTCAATACTTTTTGATTTTGGACTAATTCAATACCATTTTCTTTGACACCTAAAATACCACTACCATCACAGATTCCTACAAGTTCTGATTCTTGCATATAAACAACCAAATCTCCTTTAGTCATAAAATTTTTATCAATTTCTTTAATTTTATTAGCTTTGCATACTTTAATAATGCTTTTTAAAAGAGTTCCACCATAATCTTTTATTGATTTTTTAGCTGTTTGTTCATCCTTCCATTTCAAAGTTTTGGGTATTAAATCTTTATTAGTCATTGCTTTAATAAGAGCATTTGAGAATTTACAACAATCCCATACACCCCATTCAAAAGGTTTATGCCTATTGTCATATACAAATTCATTGTATTTGATTTCCCAATGTGGCAACTTCTTCATGCTTCTGTTCCTCTAACATATCGCGTTGTGCCACCAGTAGAGCCACCACCACTACCACCTGAACTTGTGCCTGAAGTCACAGCACCCCATCTAATTTCTTTGTCTTGTAAAGATTGGACTCTATCTAATCCCACATCGCTAGGATATAAAAAGTTTTGAGTCTCTTTGGTATATCTTAAATTTGAAGGTCTTTCTAAATCTACCAATCTATTTTCACAAGACACAAAAACAGTAGCTCCGTTTGGGTCATCTTCAATTGATAAATTTACCATTCTACCTTTGAACAAAGTAAGTTCACCTGCTGAAACATCTGTGCCACCCATCATATATCCTAAAAATATTGTGATAGGTCTGTTTTGATAATTTTCTGTAAGAGCCATATTGATTACATCAGAGTTCATGCCTGATAAGGTTACAACTGTGCCATCTGATTTTAATTCTGTGTCTTCAGTAATATTACTAACATTTAATAATGTTCCTGCACCAACATAGTTTTCAGAATCCAAAGTTATATCACTATCTCCTGTCCAAAATCTAAGTGTGCCACTATCAAACTCTGCTTTTACAGCAATAAAAAGAATTTGGTGGTCTGCACCGAGTCTGTTAGTTAAATTAGAGTCTATACCCTGTCGTGTTGCCATTAAACAACCTCAATACAGGCAAAAGTTATACCAAAATTAGAAATATTATCTGCTGACCAATCAACCTCATTAGATAAAAGTCTAAATTTACCTTTTGCAGGATTTACATAAACATTTGTGGTTGCTGATGCTGTTGCTCTTAGTTTTGGCTCTATTTTTATAGCATATTGATTTTTTGCTGAACCACCATTATCAGTTTCTGTGATATCTTGGGTTGCAAATATATATTGAACTGGTGTGTATCCAGTTGCGTCTACAGTTGATGAATCACTTACTGCTAAATATGAACCTTTTAATACTGTGCCACTGTGTGAATTTGCATTAGCAATCATTGTTAGACCAGTAGCACCTTTAACATTACATTTTATCGTGCAACTAGATACATTACTTTCATCAACTAAAGAATTATGTGCCATAGGGTCAACTGTAATCGTGTATGCATTACTTTTAGTGACTACCTTATGCGTTCCATTGTTTTCTTCATTTGTTGCACCTGTGACCACTATAAAATCACCAACCAAAACATTATTAAAATATGTCGTATTACTTGCTCCTGCTATAGTGTTTGTTGAAGCTGTAAACGATAAAGTTGCATTTGATTCATTAGCTCTGTTTTCTAATTTAAAACCATATTCTGAAAAAGTCCCTCTATGAGTAAGTGCATCAGGGTCACTAAATTTAAAATTGTTTACAGTCCCATTTAATTCAGTTAAAAACGATTGCCATTCTACAGCTTGTGTTCTTTTCATTGGTGGCAGAGTCACTTCTGCTGTCCAATAAACACCATCAAATTCTTGTGTTTTCTGTTTGCCTGTATATGGAGATATAGTTTGACCTACTGTTCTTATCAAACTAAATCTGCTTTGAACAAAGTTTGGCGAAGTAGGCATTGTGATTGTTTTAGCCACCTTGTAGTAATCTCCTATATGAACCACCTCTTACACTAGCTTCAGCTACTGCACCTTTTGTTACTTGTGCAATCTGTGGCATCATTTTTGAAATCTCTGCTCTTACTGTTGGCACAACCCCAGTAGCAAAGTTTACTGATTGATTTACAATTATTGGGGTTCCACCCATAGCATTTTTACTATTCATATTATTCATTATAGTTCCACCTGAATCAGGAACAAATATTTCTGCACCTCTTTCTCCAACAATTGTGGGTGTGCCTTTTTGTATTTTACCACCACCTGCTCTACCGAAAATTTCACCTAAAGTTTTTGTAGGTAGATTAAGACCAAAAATATTATTTAATATTTGATTAACAACAGCTAACTGTAAGAATGTAGTAATAATTTGTGCAACCATACTTTTAGCGAATTTATCAAAACTATCTAAAGCATCTTCACCTTCCATTAAAGCATTTACAAAATCAGAGGTCATAGACATTGAAATTTGTTGTATCGCAGGTTCAAATATTTCTGCAAAAGTATTACCTAAACCCTCAGATTTTTCTCTTAATGCATCTAAAACTGGTAAAAGCTGTTCTTCACTCGTAATACCCAATTCTGATAACCTTTGCTTATTATCTTGAAATATTTTTCCTAAATTTGTTTGTGCAAAATTTAGTAAATCTGTATCACCTCTAACATCTTCTAAATGTTTTTCTAATAGACCAAAAGCTCTAACTAATTTACCTGCTGTCAGCATTTCTTCTTTTTGTGCATCATTTAATTGAGTTTGCGACTGTGTAGCTTGTTTAAGAGCTTCAACTTGATTTTTTCTTTCTTCAATTAAGTTTGCTACTATTTGCTGTGCTTCACTTTCTGTAACTCCAAATTCAGCTAATAAATTTTTTGCTAACTGAAACTTACCACTAAAGGTAACAACATCGCTTCCAGTTTTTGCTAATGCTAATGAGAATTTTTCTTGTATATCATTTACACCATCTTGTGTAATTCTGTATTTTGCTAATTCATTATCAATAGCATTTATATTATTTTTTGCAGAATTTGCTCTTGTGGTTTGCATTTGGTCAAAGCTCATACCACCAGTAAGAGTTGGAGCTTCTAATGTAATACCTAAACCTTCACCTCTAATTGCGGCTAAACTTACAGCTACAGCATTAGCGGCAGTTGCGGCTTTGTCTACAAAAAATTTAAAGAAATCAGCAACTCCTGCTTCAAATATTTCATTTCCTAATGATTTGAAAGCAATTTCCATGTTAGATATTGCAACAGATAAATTATCCATTTTATTTACCATTGCACCACCAAATTGTCTTTCTAAGACATTAACAAGTGATTCAACGATGATTTTTGCACCACCTGCTGTTTGACCAAAATCAGTCAGTTCTAATCTAGATAAACCTAATTCGTCTTTTAAACCTTTAAATACATCTATACCTCTATCGGCTAACATATTTAATTCTTGTAGTCCTAATGCACCTGCTTCTGCTCTTTGAACAACTCTTATAAGAGCTTCAAAAGCACCTCTTTGGTCTACAGCAACTGAAGCTGTATCTGCAAAAACTTGCATCATTCGTGCAGTTGGCTCAATACCAACAGAGCCTAATGATATGAATGCTTTTGTTACTGTATCAATTTGAAATGGCGTGGTTTGTGCAAAGTTTAATATTCTTTTAAATTGTTTGTCACCTGCTTCAATAGAACCAAAAACAGTATCTAAAGAATCTTTTAAATCTTCAAATTCCATACCTGCTCTTGCAGAGAATGTTCCTAGTTTTCCAATTGCAAGAAGAACAGCACCTATACCTGCCGCACCTGCAAGTTTGCCCATGCTACCTTTAAGACCTGCTGTTGCTCCACCTAAAGCACCAAAAGCCGCACCACCTGCGGCACCAGTAGCTTTTAATTTTCCATTTATTTGATTTAACTGTTTTTGTAAGTCTCTTGTGTCAGCTTTAATCTCAACAATTAATTCATCAATAGGTCTAGCCATCAGGATATAACTCCATTAACTCGTTGAGTTCATTTCTTGTCATTGGTTGGTTTTTATCTACACCATGAAATTCTTTAAAACCACTTATAGATAAGTAGATTTCTTGTGGAGAACATTGCCAAAAATTGTTAGGAGACATTCCCATCATGCCCACACAGATTGAGAAGAATCTTGCGACAGGCAGGTTATCACAATCTATGCTCCCTCTACTTGCTTTCCCTCTTGTGCTTCCTCTGAATCACTTAAAGTTTCTGTTAGTAGAGTAGCTACAGCAGTTGTTGACGCTACTATTCCTGCGTTTTGCACAATCTTCATTACATCTTTACGCTGAAAGTCGTTCCCACCACCTCTTAATGCAGGGAGCAAAATATTAATTATGTCTGATATTAATATATCAGCGTTAGCCATTTTTTGTGCAAGTTTTAAAATACCACAACCACAGGCTTGTTCTATACCCATGATTGCATCAATGGTAAGTCTACATTTGTAGTCTTTACCTGATAAATTTATCTCAACTTCACCCTTTAGCTTGTTTGTCATCTTCTGATTCTCCTTTTTTCTTTGGACTTGCAATTGCAAGATTAACAATTAGTCTATTATCTCTTTCATCAATCTCTGATGAAGCTATTTTATAAGACTTGTTGTTTATTGATATAGTTTTATCAAGTTCTATCATTGGAATATTCAGGATATTATCCTTCATCATTCCAATGACACCATCTTCAACTTTTACTTGTTTCCAAGACATCTGATTATACAGTTGCGAATGTAATTGAGCCTGAAGACTCTAAACTTACTGAATAAGTTACTTCGCCATTAAACTCACCTGCATATTCAAGAGACGAAACCATAAAAGCACCTGTGTATGTGCCAAAATCAGGTACGATTACTTGAAAATTGGTAAAAGTTGATGCATCCATTTTACCACGCAAAGTTGTTTCTGATGCTGAATCTGTAAAGACACCTGAACCTGATATTGATATTGTGTGAATACCACCATCAGCTAAAAGTTCTCTTTGACCTGCTGAATCTTTATTTGTTACATCAACTGCTTCGTCATTTAAAGTAATTGAAGTAGACCTTAGACCACCGATGGTTGTAAAAGACTCAGGTGATGCACCATCACCGACTTTGAGTAATAGACTTGCTCCTTTTTGTGCCGCCATTTTTTTCTCCTATAAAATTAGTTAGTTCCTAATATTATTGCACGGAATCGCATAACACCATGTCTTGTTATCCCATCTGGGTCTATCATTATATCACTGAAATCAAATCTAAGATTTATTAAATTAAATCCAGTAACACTTAAACTACTATCATGCAATAAATCATGTATTCTGTCCATTATTTGTTTAGTTTCTTTTGAACCTTTGTATTGTGACCAAACATGAATGTTTATGATGTATTCACCACCTACAACATCTTTTGTGCTGTAATCAACTGCTGTTTCTTCACCTATTCTTACAAAAGGGTATGTAGCACCTTCTAAAGGCTCATCATATACACCTGCACTATAAGTATCTGTTATAGTGCTATCTCCATTTAATGTGCTATATATGATGCTCTGTAGTGCGAATTGACCTATGCTCATTTGATTATGCCTTTTTCAAATAATTGTTTGATTTTTCTTTTATTTTTTTGTAACGCAGGTTGCATAAATGGTCTTTCTGTCATTTGTGTTGTGCCAAACTCTAAATGCTTAGAATATGGTGCAGAAGATATTATTTGACCAATAACTGTTCCGTCAGGACTGCTTTTAACTTTGATACCTATATTATTTACTAAGAATCCAGTGTCACTTGCAGGTGGTTGTTTTGGTCTTGAAGCTGTATGAGTTCTTCTTGGCTCGTATTTTTCGTAAGTTCTACCAGTTCCACCTTTTAATATACTTTCTTTTGCTTCTTTTTCTACTAGTAATGATGCTCTTGTTACAATAGCCTTTACTTTATTGTCTTTTAGTTTCTTATTTAATCTTTTATTGAAAGCATCTAAGTTTTTTATTTTTAGGCTAATATTACTCATATTGCAACGCCTTCTTCACAGAGTAATTGTAAAAATCTACCTCTTTCATCTAAATTAATGACATTCTTAATAGCAAACAATCTACTATCATAAGAAATCCTGTTTCTAGTATTTACATTAGGTAATTTTCTAATTGTTATCTTATGAGTAATCTTTTCTGTGGTTTTACCCTGTCTGTAAGTCTCTGAGCCGTTCTGTGGGACGATATCTGCCCAAATAGTATTGATAGTCTTATATGATTGTGAAACGCCACCACCTGCGTCTCTTGTGTTTGTAGGCGACTGCAAGGCTACTCTGTAACGCATTCTACCAATGCTAGTCATTTTATATTGCCATTAAAGTTGAACCACCTAAACCTTTGTGTATTACATAAGGTGCATAAAGTGACTTCAACATAGGTGGATAAGGATTTTTTGCTTCATACATATCACCTCTGTGTTCATACATATGTGCTATATGTTGCAACATTCCAACTTTTATTGCTTCAGGAATTGAAAAAGCTGTTGAATAACCTACGTCATAGATAATCTCAATAGCATTAGCAACCCTTAATGCAGTAGGGAATGTTTCACCTTTTCTTAATACAATTCTTGGTAATTCTCTAACACTATCAACGTAATACTTAGAACTAGCCATTGTTGTTGCTGTATCACTATCATCAAATGTTTTTACTGATGTCACACTTTGCAAAGGTGCAAAAGATAACTCAATAAAGTTTTTGTAAATTGGTAAATCAGGTGCAGTTCTAGTTCCTTCCCATAATGGAGAAGTTGTTTCATCATAACCATCTATAAATTGTGTTATGGTCTGTGTCATTAACTTTCTTCCAATATGTTCTTCGCAAAATACTCTTGCTGTCTGAATTAATGCTCTAAGCATTCTTTCGTCTATATTGTCATCAAGTCTTAAATAATCTTTAACTTCTTGTAATGAAAGTGGTTCTTGAACTGGCTCTGTGGTTATTGTGAATCCTGCCATTAGATAAATGCTCCTGCTATACTAGATGTAATTATTAGAGCATACAATCCCCATATCATGTGTTCCATGCGAATGAAACGCTTAGAACCTGATTCCATGCGTTTTTCTATATTTTCATATCTTATTGCACAAATTTCTTCATGCTGTTCAAGTTTTGTCCTCGCCATTATCAATTCCAAGTGATTGTTTCAATCTTTCTGTAAAGATTTGCTCTAAAATTAAAGTATCATCTAATTTTAGCTTTAGTTTATTTTTTTCTTTTATCTTTTCTGATAAGCGAATAAAGAATGATTTTTGTAAATCAGACATATCAGACACAGGAAATGATTGTTTATCTCCTTTGTCGTCAATATAATTGAAGGCTAATACCTTTTCTTCACTCATAGCAACTCCTGTTTGTATTTATAATACATTATATTTGGTCTTGTGGAAATCTTTTAGACCATATAGTAAAACTATACTTTTCACCTTTTTTAAGCTGTAAACATTCATGTCCATGTGTCACAGTTGCAGGAAATAATATGCACTTGCCAACTGGGACATCATCATTATTAATACCTTGTCTTGGAAAAATTAGACTTGCTCCTTCATAATCATCATTTAGTTTTACAGAACCAGTAACAAGAGAAGCGTCATGGTGTAAATTAAGATTGACTTGTGTATCTAATGCATATCTCATAACAAAAGCATCACGAAGTCCATAAGAAAGCAAAGGTTTCCAGTATTGTTCTATTGTTGGAACAATGTGTTCTGTCCAGTGTTTTTCTAGTTCTTCGTATAATCCTAATTCTGTCAATCTAATTTCTTGTGCAGGAAACTTGTCATAAGTAAGTGAACCCCATCCACCATGCTTATCAGCTATCTCTATCATTCTTTCGCACTGCTCTTGTGTCATAAAATCAACTACAAGCATATCGTCTGTTAAAAAGTCTATTTTATTGTAATGAGGTATAAAGAGACCTTTTTGTGGTGGATAGAAAGTGTTATATAGTTCATCAAACTTTTCTTTTGCATCATCACCACCATTACCATGATAAATACAACCAAAAGTTTCTGTATGACGATTGTAAAGTTGAGAACCATCTTTGACTACATCTACATCATGCGTATTGAATATATAGGCTTCATAATCAAGTTTTATATTATATCTATTTGTCAAAAATGCTTTTTGATAAAAGAGTTGGTCATCACCATCGTTATCAACAATTCCACTATCAATAATTAATTTGAGTTCATCAACTCTGCCAATAAAGGTGCCACTGTTAAGGTATCTATATTTAGTATAAGACTCAGGAAAATCTGAAGCTATACTAGAATCCGGCCAACAAACTGCTTCTGCACTAAACAATACTTTACAATCAAAGTCTAAATATCTTTCTACTATTGTGTCTAAGTCATCAGCATAAAAAACATCATATGCATCAGTAAATAAAATAATGTCGTTGTCAGGCAGAGAGTCTATATATTTTCTTAGAAGATTAACTTTATGACCACCACCATAAGCAGTCATGTCAGTTCCTTCCCATTCTACATTTGTGCCTAAATTTTTCACAGATATGCCTTTTAGTGTTGCACTGGTATTTAGTTTTACACACTTCTTTCTATCTGTTCCTATTGTTATAGGATGAACTTTGTAATCTACATATATCTTACCTTCTGTGATATCACTCTTAGATATGTTTCTAGATATTTGATTGCAAGAGTCTTGCTTTAATGCAACAGATTTTATTGCTTGGTTTTGTATTAGTTGTGGTAAATATTCATCAACTGGAATTATTTTCTTCAACATTGCTTTGTCTGCTAATATTTTTGCAGTGCTAGGTTTTATAACATAAGCAGTCAAATTATAAGGATAGTATGGTATTTCTATTTTATCGTTTACATTTGTTACTTTACTTGGTTCGTTTTCATTTCTTTGCAAGTAAACAAAATCGTATTCTTTAATAAGTTCTTCATAATAATCTTCATTCCATTTATCGTTTATAACTGCATCATCTTCCATAATGATTACAGGCTCATTGAGTTCAATACATTTCAACCATGCTTTTCTGTGTGATAAAAAACAAGCAACTTCGCTATCTAGTATTTTTCTCTTTCTAAATGGGTCAATCCAATCAGGTTGCGTTGCTATTTCTTTTTTTGGTATGTGTCTTGGTGCATATGCTCTAAGATATTTAAAATCTTGCAGTTGATTTGTATTGAAAGATACCTTTCTATCAGGTCTTGATAGCAAACTTATTACAAGTTTTTTCATCTTATAGCGTATATGTCTCTATGCTCTGTATAAACTATATAACCTTTTTGCTCTAACATTCTTCTAACTGATATGTCATCAATATGTGTGTGTTCAAGTTTTATGACATCAGGCATGATTGACCAAGAATATGAATCTATAATATTAAGCTCATGTCCTTCTACGTCCATCTTTAGATAATCAATTTTATCTATTTCATATTTATCAATTATTTTATCTAAGGTTGTGCATTTAAGTTTTAACTCTTTGTCAATAAACTGTTTATTGTCTTTTAAATCAAATAGTCTCTCGCCTTTGTGGTTATCTTCAGACACGCTTGATAAACCTCTTACCCAAAGTGCTTTATTGGTTACACTTGTTAAAAACTTAATATCGCCTTCATAATCGCTAATCACATGATTATCTAATGTAAGATTTTCTTTGTGTTTTATTGTTTCAACTATTTTTGAAAGTGATTCAAAATAATGTGGACTAGGCTCAATCATTATGCCTTTCCAATTACCTGTCTCAATTAGTGGGATATTTGTATCAAAGTCGCAACTGCCAATTTCTATAAATGTTTTCATAATTCTCCTGAATTAACTTTACACAGTCTAGCAAATAAAAATACAAATACATAGTCTTTAAAATAAATATTCCAAAAAGGTTTACATTTATTTAAAAATGCTTATAATAGATTGTATAAATTGATAAACGCTAAAAAGCAGGAAATATAAAATGAGAAACTTACAAGAAATCAAAAACAAAATATCTAACTATGACTATATGTCATATGAGCAATATAAAAATCTAAAAGAAGAAATCTTTTCTTTAGATAACGATTCCATATCAGAACTTTATGGAACAACTATGGAAAGAATAGATGAAAACGAAACAGAACTATATTTCTTAGAACTTGAATTAGAAGAAAGAAATATAAAACATTGGTTTGCAAGAACTAAATACTTTAAAAAACTTTACAGTGATGTTTCAGACTATATGCATGATTTGTTTGAAAAAGAAATGGAAAAACCTATTGAACAAAAACTTGCTGAAGACAGTTCAGAATTTTTACAAAAATATATAGAAGTTCTTGAAAACTACGAAGGTGACATGATGAAGCCTGAGGTTATACAAAAACATTTACAAATTTGTAAAAACATCTTACAAGAAAGAGGTGTTGAATTCTAACTAATATCGTAGGTTACATCTTCAGGAATTGCCATGTGATTATCACCTGCTTTAATAATGTTCCAATGTGTTTTGTATTTCCAGTTTGAAAATTTATATTTACCATTAAAAGACGCTTCCCAAAATATATATTCGTTGTTTGTATCTTCTTCTGTAATTCTTGTTAAATCTTTTAGATTACCTTCAAAAACAGTTGCACTTATATTGATAGCACTAAGGTCATGTTGTAGATAAGTAAATACATCACTAATTATTTCATTCATATTAAATTTATTAAAAAATTCTAATACATTTGCATTAGTAAAGTTTTCAACTCTAAAGGGATAGTTTGTAGAAGTTCCTGTATATGTTCCATGTTGTATTTTTATTTTGTTTGGATATGTTTTATCATCCAATCCTTGTGCTTTTAAGTTTGCATAGATTCCTAAAATATTTTCCATAAAGACATTTGATGCAATATTTTCATGTAAATAGATATCAGCAGTAGGAAATGTTGCTGTGCTTATATCTTCATTTTTAATTATTACTCTATCATCACCTGCAAATAATTCTTCTAAATGATATAAAGTGTCAGGATTGTTTTCATAGCAGTAGACTTTTGTTGCTCCATACTTCAAACAGAGCCATGCCATGATTCCTGAACCTGCACCTAACTCACAGACAACTTTGCCATTGACATTTAACTCTATCCAATCGTGATATGCCATAGTTCTATGAACATCTAAGGCGTAGTCAAATACTCTGCAAGTATGTCCACCTTTGTAGTAAAGCATATCCATTTTAAGGGTTTGGTCTAGTTAAAAACATATGTAAAACATTTTTACACTTGTTTAAAGTAGATTCATTATTCACAGCACCTTCAGAATCTAGTATTGCTCCTGTTTCATAATAAACACCTTCCCATGTGAAACACGCCCAAATATGGTTAGGCTCCATATCATCGTTTCTTGTAGTAAATGTCAATGAATCGTACATATTATGAGAACTCTATCTTACCAGTAAAAGTGCTATCTGTTCCTGTGCTAGAGTAACTTGGTGTGTCATCTCCCCAAAATTTACAATGTTTACCTGATGAGGTACCACCTGCTGTTAAATCACCACTACTATCAAATATATAACCACTCAAATATTGTCTTTTACCACTAGCATAAGAGTAACTAAAATCTCCTGTCCTTGAAAATGTTGTAGATGCACTGTTACTAATTCTAGAGCAAGTCACATTAGTCCAACCTGAATTAGAATTTGTCCCTGTAATATGTATGGATAAATCATGTCTGCCTGAAGCTACACTATCAACTGATGCTCTTGCTAAAGTCCCAAGAGTAGTGCTTCCTACTACTAGTGAGTCTGTATAAGATTGTGAACCAGTAGGAGCAGAGCCATCAGCATCAAGTCCAGCATTAAAACCATACTGAGTTGAACCTCTACCACCAGTAAAAGTGAAAAAAGAATATCCTGCTTTAATAGTTGAAAATGCTTGTGAAGAACTAGCACCATACCATTCATCAAAAGACATCTGTGTAGCTGAAGATTTACCGATTAAACCTCTTACATCAGTATCATTCATAGAAACTTGTGTGCCTGAACTACCACCTGCTTCAATATGAATTTCATTTAGAGATATTGCACCTGAAGTTTGTAGTGCCATTATTTATCCTCTAACTTCTTGTTCAACTCCTTAATCGCTTCAATTAGTAATGGAACTAATTTATCGTAATAGACTGTGTAATATCTATCGTCTATAGGAGCCTGTGTAACGACCTCAGGAAGTATATCTCTCACTTCTTGGGCAGATACACCAACTTGTCTTGAATCGTTGTCATAGCCAAGCTGTTTAGCTATTTTATTTTCTGTGTAGTAATAACCATTTAGCTTAATAACTTTGTCAAGAGCATCAGGTATTTGTCCTTCAAAGTCTTTTAATCTTGCGTCTGAGTAGTAAGCTGTTATGTTGTTAGTTGCTCTAATTTCACCTGCTGTTCCACTTCCTGCTGTGCCAACACCTAAACTATTGACTTGGGCATTAGAGTTAGTAGTAAATCCACCTGCGGCACCAGTTTCACCTTTTTGACCTTTTTGTCCAGTTTCACCTTTCTGTCCTTTCTGCCCTGTTTCTCCTTTTTGCCCTTTCTGACCTTTTTCACCTGTTCCAGTAGCACCTACCTCTCCTTTTTGTCCTTTCTGACCTGTGCCTGTGGCTCCCACTTCACCTTTCTGTCCCTTCTGACCTGTTCCAGTAGCACCAACTTCTCCCTTCTGTCCCTTCTGTCCAGTTCCAGTTGCTCCTACCTCACCCTTTTGTCCTTTTTGACCAGTTCCTGTTGCACCGACCTCACCTTTTTGTCCCTTATCTCCGTCTGTGCCGTTAGTTCCGTTAGTTCCGTTGGTTCCTGCTTGACCTTTTTGTCCTTTTTGTCCTACCTCACCTTTCTGTCCCTTATCACCATCAGTACCATTAGAGCCATTAGTTCCATTAGTCCCTGCTTGACCCTTCTGTCCTTTGGCACCATCAGTTCCGTTGGTTCCGTTGGTTCCTGCTTCTCCCTTCTGACCTTTAGCACCATTAGTTCCATTAGTTCCATTAGTTCCTGCTTCACCTTTTTGACCTTTTGAACCATTTGTTCCGTTGGTTCCTGCTTCTCCTTTTTGTCCTTTAGAGCCATCAGCACCATCAGAGCCATTAGAACCTGCACTACCAGTTTCTCCCTTCTGACCTTTTGAACCATTTGTTCCGTTGCTACCTGAAGCACCAACTTCACCTTTCTGACCTTTATCACCAGTTCCACCAGTAGAGCCTACTTCTCCTTTTTGTCCCTTAGCACCATCACTTCCATTAGTTCCGTTGCTACCTGAAGCACCAACCTCTCCCTTTTGTCCTTTATCACCATCAGAGCCATTACTTCCTGCACTTCCTGTCGCACCTACTTCACCCTTCTGACCTTTACTTCCGTTTGAACCATCATTACCAGTCGCACCGACTTCTCCCTTTTGTCCTTTGGAGCCGTCACCACCTGTATTTCCTACCTCACCTTTTTGACCTTTGGCTCCATCACTACCATTACTTCCGTTGGTTCCTGCTTCACCTTTTTGACCTTTTGAACCATTTGTTCCGTTACTGCCACTTGCACCGACTTCACCCTTTTGTCCTTTAGAGCCATCACTACCATTGCTTCCTGCACTTCCTGTTTCACCTTTTTGTCCTTTATCTCCACTATCACCAGTTCTTGCAAAGGTAATTAATACATCTTCATTTGCACTGAATGAAGAAGCTGAACCTGATACATAAGATATTGGCACTTTAAAGTAACCAGTAGCTTCTGTAATAGTTCCTGAGATTGTATATAAAGCAAAATCACTAGCATCTGACTTGTTAGATATTCTTGCGTGACCTTTAATTGTTGAATCACTATCGTCAATAGTTCTTAGATAACTTTGTATGTCTGTAGAATCATCATCTACATCATCAATATAAAGAATAGTTGCAAGTGTGGCGTTTGCATTGTTAAGTTTTAAATTACCTGCTGTTGGGTCTGTATCTGCTGTGTTTGTATTAAAGGTGTAATCAAATGTTGCACCACCAAAACTTCCCTCTTGTCCTTTTTGTCCAACTTCACCCTTTTGACCTTTTGCACCATCGCTTCCGTCTGAACCATTGCTACCTGCTGAACCAGTTTCTCCTTTCTGTCCTTTGGCACCATCACTTCCATCATTACCTGCATTACCAGTGCTACCTGTTGCTCCAACTTCACCTTTCTGTCCCTTAGAACCATCGTTACCTGCTGTGCCTTGTGAACCAGTTTCTCCTTTCTGTCCTTTGCTACCAGTTACACCTATCTCACCTTTTTGTCCTTTACTTCCATCTGCACCATCAGAACCATTTGAGCCACTTGCACCTACTTCACCTTTCTGACCTTTGTCTCCGTCACTTCCGTCTGCACCTGCACTTCCTGTGCTACCAGTAACACCGACTTCACCTTTTTGTCCCTTACTACCAGTGACTCCGATTTCTCCTTTCTGACCTTTACTTCCTGTTGCTCCTATCTCTCCCTTTTGACCTTTTGCTCCGTCACTACCATCTGAGCCATCATTACCTGTAACTCCTACCTCTCCCTTCTGTCCTTTGTCTCCAACTTCTCCTTTTTGACCTTTACTTCCTGTGGCACCGATTTCTCCTTTCTGACCTTTTTCACCTTTTTGACCTTTGTCTCCTGCTTCTCCTTTTTGTCCTTTTTCTCCCTTAGAGCCTGTTACACCAATTTCTCCTTTTTGACCTTTGTTACCTTGCAAAGCAACATCTGCAATTGTTCCTTTTTCCCAAGAACTAGTGCTTTCATCATAATATGGAATTAAGTCCGTGCTTACAGCATCTGTGCCTGTAGCAAAATTAGTAAGAGCAGAACCAACATTTGTTGCATCAGTCACATCTGCATTTGTTTCTATTGTGTCTAGTTTTGTTCCGTCTGATGCTAAATCTCTACCATCAACTGTGCCTGAAATGGTGATGTTTCCTGTTATATCTGCATTACCATCTACATCTAAAGTATCACATTCTAATTCTCCTGTGATATCTACACCATCAGACTTTGTGTTAAGTTTTAAATTATTGTCATATCGTAAATCTACCGAACCATTTTCAGTAGCAGTAAACATTAGTTCACCACCTGAACCATTTATTGATACTGTGCTTCCTGTTATGGCGTTACCATTGACATCTAAGTTACCACCTAGCTGTGGCGTTGTATCTTCTACAATATCATTAATAGAAACAGCTTGAACTCTAGCATCTGTAAAATATTTGTTTGTGCCTTCACTAAGGTCACTTGTTGATTTTGAAGATAAATCTAAGTTAGAACCAGTTTGTAAATTAACCCTTGAATCTGCTCTTGAATCAGTAAAATATAAATTTGAACCTTCAGCTAAATCACCTGTATCTTTGGTAGCTAATCTTGTATCAAAATCTGTATTTGCTCTTGTAGATGTATAGTAAAGATTAGTATTCTCAGGAACTATAGAAGTATCAAGTGTTGTAGTTGATGATTGATTTGAGCCATTGCCAATAAATATATTTCCATTATCAAGGTTTGGTGTCGCATTGCTTCTACCTGCACCACCAACTTTGATTGAACCTGCTGAAGCATGACTTCTTTGAACTTTACCAATATTTTGTATTAATGAAGATTCTCCTGTTGGTGGAGTATTTGTTAATGCACCTGCTGTTGTTGATATAAACAAAGTATCACCAACACTGAAAGCTGAAGTGTCAATACCACTTAAAGTTCCAAAAGTTATAATTTTTACATCAGCACTTTGATTTGCATCAGCTTTTACTAAACCAAAACTAGGCATTTTAGACGTTACATCAGCGTCTGCTTTATTCACTGTTGGTTTGTTGCCTGATACACCTGATATATATACTGCATCACCTTTCACAAGTGCTTCACTTGCTGTTGCATCAAATTCTATAGCACCAATGACGTTTCCAGTTAAATTAGAATCAACACTATTAAAAACTACATCATCTGTTGTCCCAACATCTTGTCCTATATTAATTGTTGGTGTTGCACTTTCTCCTGAGTTGTTAGCTAAAGTTACACCAGTTCCTGCTACTAAACTTGCAACATAGTTTCCAGTTGTGTCTGTTCCAAGTGCTACAGAATTTGCTCCGATTGTTGTTGTGATTGTCACATTAGATAAATTTGTAACAGTAGCTGAACCAGTCACATCACCTGAAAGTGATATATCAAAGTCACTAACATCAAAGTCTATAGTGCCGTCTGTGTCTTCGTAGGAGACGCTGATGCCATTTTCTGTGTTGCCACTTAGCATTCCACCAACTAGGTCTTGGATTCTTTCTGCGTTGAGTGTGACTGCTCCTGAAGATACAGTAAAATCAGTAGAATCAAAGGAAGCTACACCTTTATTGCTTGAACTTGCTTCTTCTGCTGTAATTGTTACATCAACACCCTCACCTGCTGTTGTAACATCAATTCCTTCACCTGCAACTATACTTTGAACATAGTTACCAATAGTATCTGTGCCTAATTCAATAGAATTAGCTGTAACTGTCGCAGAAAGTGTTGCATCACCTAAATTTGTAAATGTGGCAGTTCCTGATAAGTCTCCTGCTAAAGTTATTGTTGGAGATTTATTTATTGTTGTAGTTGAGGATATATCACCACCATTTATATCAACTGTATTTAATACTGGTGCAGTTAAAGTTTTGTTTGTTAATGTTTGTGTATCTGTCAAAGTTGCAACAGTTGAATCTATAGCAACTGTTAATGTTTGTGACGAACCTGAGGTATCAATACCTGTGCCACCTGATATTGTTAATGTGTTATCGTCTAATATTGATAAAGTTCCACCTGAATCACCTGCAACGTCTAAATCAATTACATTAATCTTAGAATCTACATATGCTTTGATGGATTGTTGTGTAGCAAGTGCTGTTGCAGAATTACTTGTAAAACTATCTTCGTCTAAAATTGCTGTGACTGTCACACTACCAAGTTTTAGACCTTGTGCAACAATATTTGGTGAACCAGTATTAGAAGAAATATCCCATCTGTCATCTGAAAGAACATAAAGTAAAACACCACCATCATCATTACTATCAATAGTGACATCATTAACACTTTTACTTAAAACTTGATTAGGACCGGCTACACCCTGTGTCCCAACTGAGACAACGCTAATAGTTCCTGCGTCAGATACTTCAACTGTAAACTTCTCACTCATTATCTACTCACATTCCTTCTAATTGTATAAGTGCCTTCTAATATTCTTAATATAGAGCCATCGCTAGTTGTTAAGTCTAAATCATAAACACCATCACCTGCTGTTAAATTTGCAGTATCTGTTGCTGAAATAGTCAAAGTAATAGTTCCTGCTGAACCACCTAATGTAATTCTGCTATTTTCTGTTGTCAATGTTGCTATTTCTGAAGAAGAATCAGGATTTCTTCTTAAATCCATTTCTGCACTTGTATAACCAGTAAGATTTACAACAGCATCACTGGAGTCTTTGAGAGTTAAGACTTTATTAAAGGTAGCACCCTGCTCAATTATGAAATGATAAAAACCTGCACTCATAAATATATCCTATTATTAGTTTGGTATTTACCAATTTTTGCATCTGCTTTATAAATAATATCACTATACATAATAATTTAACACCATTTATTACCTTCATACCAACCAACTAAAGAATATCTTTTACCACTAGTAACATTTGCAACTCTGTGTGGCACAAAGGATGGAAAGGTAAGTATCGCACCTTTTGTTCTTAAACTGACACTATCAGGATTCAGTATTGATGTGCCAAACATAAAATCACCACCAACATAATCATTTGTATCACTTAATTGAACTGTTACTGATATTTTTCTTTGTGACTCGCATTCATTGATTGCAACGTCCATATGTTCGTTGTAGAAATTGTTTGCAGTATATTCTGTGATTTGAAATTCACTAAATCCGTTTAGATGAAAACCAAAGCATTCTCTGTTTGCTATTGTGATGTAATCTTCTAATAAATGAGCAAAGTTTTTTTGCTCTTTGCTTCCGTAAGGAAACATATTGACCTTAGATTTTCTTATTGATTCGTCAGTGCTAACAGTATTAGCACCAACTTTACCTTTTTGTGCTTCTAAATCGTTCCAATGAGAAAGTATGTTGGCACATATCTCCTCAGAAAAACCATTATCGTACAGATACCATAGTGAGTTCATAACTCACCTTATGATTTCTTAGTTGTTTTCTTTGTTGTTTTTTTTGTAGTTTTTTTAGCAGTAGCTTTTTTCTTTGGTGCTTTTCCACCTTCCCATGCTTCATTAACATCAGGAGTGCTTGGGTCATCACCAACTAATTGACCTTTCTCATCTCTTGCTCTTTTTACTTCTTTAACATCTGCTTCTACTGCAAATGTTTCATTTGGTGAGTCAACTTTAATTTCCATTGCCCAACCATTTGCACAAAATGTATCCATGATTTCATCTTGCCATTGACCTTTTGACTCAACAATATCATCTACTTTGTGTAAAACCATATCTGCTGAACCTTCGTCAGCTATTGCAGGTTTTGGAACTAATATTTTAAATTTTCTTGCCATTTTAATTTCCCTTAAAAGTGTGGGGTGTTTCCACCCCACTTACAACTATATCCTTACGATGCAGGTGCGTGTCTAGGTTTATGTAGAATTACACTTGCTCCGATAGGAGTTCCAGTACTATGTGTGCCACCAAAGTTAGCAACGACTCTCACATATCTTTTACTTCCGACATATTCAATCTCGGAAATTTGTGGAGTCTCAGCATCGGCATCTAGTGTTAAAAATAGACCACTACTTCCTAGTGTTCCATTAACATCTGATGAAGACATATCTGTATAAGTTGAATCATCATCAGAATGCTCTAATTCAAATTCAATCTTATTTGTGCTTGAAAGTGTAATACCTTCTGCACCTGTATCTACAACGATTGTTACACCTTCGTAGAATTGTCTGTCAACACCATCACCATCTGCATCTGCTGTTCTAACGGCAGGAGCCAACGATTGCACTAATTTAATATTATTTGCTAAATCTTGCATAATTTACTCCTCGCTTACGCTGTTACTTTTAGTTTAGTTATAGCTTCAGGAAGAACCACTTGTCCACCAACCCTTCTTCTAGCAATGTATCTTACATTACCAGTAGTAGCTTGTGTAAATGGGTCTCTTAATACTGCTAAAGCAACTCTATCCACAATCATATATCCTTTGCTGAAGTCACCAAAAGCAACTGGATATGCGTTTTGTGCTATAGATGCCATGTCTGTAGCTTCCACATATGGTTGACCAAGAATAGTATTTACCATACCACCTTGTAAAGTCATACCTGCTTGGAATACATACTGACCTGCTGTATCTTTTAGCTTTCTAATTGCAGAAAGGGTGCTTCTGTTAAATACAAAAGTTCCATTTCTACCATATTCACTTTTAATGTTATGCATTAAAGTGATTAAGTTATCAGCAGTAATAGCTGTATTTGAACCTGAGTCAATTTCACTAACTGATGAGTTAGTCATAAATCCTTCAGGCTTACCTACTGCATTACCTGAAACAAAAGCAGTTCCTTCAGCTTTTGCAAATTGCTCTGCAAACTCTGATTGCATTTCTGCTTCTAAGTCAAATACTGAATCCTCTAAGTCTTGCTCAGAAATATCCACTAAAGCGTAATGCTCATGTGCAGGTAATTCCTCTAGACCTACAGTGTAACCAGTAGTTTCACTTCTTGTTCCACTTTCAGCAACCCACTCAGCAGAGAATTGTCCAGTTCTTTTTGGAACTTGGATACTTCTTTGCCCAGTGCTTCGCACTCTAGCAATGCTTCTGATAGGTGAGATTTCAGTGATATCTTTGATAATCTCTCTCACATACTCAGGTGGTGCTAAATAACCACCAGTTGAATCATTACTTACTGTTAATGCTTTCTTTTCTACTGGGTCTAAGGATTCAACACCTTTTCTACAGTATTTATCAAAAGCATTCATATAGTCATCTACTTGCTTAGTTTCAAAACCTGCGTTTGGTCTTTTTACGACTGTTTCAAGTTTTTCAATTTGGCTTTTGATGTCTTCAGCGTTGGCTTCAGCAGTTGATAGTTTCTGATTGATATCTTCGTAAGAATCTAGTTTAGCTTCTAAGTTAGAAATCTTTTCGTCCACATATGCTGTTCCTTCGCCTTTTTCAATCTTTTCAAGTCTCTCGTCATTAACTTTTTTAAATTCTTCAAAAGTTTTTCCGAAATCTTGTAAAGCTGTTTTTATCGCATCTTCCGACATTTTTTGCTCCTATTAAGATTTTAAGGTTAATGTTAAGTTCTTTATGGCATCTACCAATTCAGCATTAGAGCCAACCTCTCGTTGACTGAATGCATCAGTGACTGCTTTTGCACCCACTTTAGCTTCTGAACGAGAAAGATTGAAAGCATCACGCAGACCATTTTCCCATTCTCTTATGGAAATTTCTTCACCTTTCACTGAACGAACAGTTGCCTGAGGGTTCATAGGAAAAGTTACTAACGACACTTCCATTAAATCTACTTCTTTTATGATGCGTCTGTTACCACGCTTATCATAAGAAACTTCTTTTGGGTTTACTCTAAAGCCTATTGATAGACCATCTAAAGCACCCATTTTTAATAATTCGTATGCTTCTGCTCCTGCTTGTGTTTTAAGTGCTAATCTGCCTTTAACAACAAGACCATGATTGTCTTCTCTAATTTCGTCAAAGACACCAATTGGCATATCAGATTTATGCTGATACAAGAGTTTTACATTTTGTGGTTTTCTTTTTTTAAGAGACTTTAAAAAAGCACCACGTTCTATGACATCATTACCTAAGTCTTTATTTCCAAAAACAGAACCATAACCTTCAAAGGTGCCATAGTTCTTATCTTCTTCATCGTCATCGTGATATGCTTTTATGCTTGATTTGATTTCTATTGATTCTTTCTCATTTTGTTCTTTTGAAGAAGTTTCTTCTACTTCTTCTTCTTCAGAATCCATTTTGCTTTTTCCAAACTCAATGATATAAGAGTCATCTGTTTCTTCAATTGCTCTTATGTGCTTTTCATCATTCTGAATAGAATCTTCTTTGTTAGAATCGTAGTCATTACTACAGACAGCTAGTTCTTGCTCGGAAT
>Ga0209929_1000062_pt1 | contig 37120 bp, 53 predicted proteins | sample SalPon2_C_H2O_MG_2_FD_185731 | JGI IMG/M metagenome (GOLD analysis project Ga0209929, IMG submission 185731) | Salt pond water microbial communities from South San Francisco under conditions of wetland restoration - Salt Pond MetaG SF2_C_H2O_MG... ... | reverse complement strand
CTGCGGGATGTCGGGCCAGATCGGCCTCGGCAGATATTCTACGTTCGCCCACGTCGATGTGCGAGGCACCCGCGCCCGGTGGGATGGGCGATAGTAGATGCGATGGCAGGTGATACGGCAATCGACGCAATAGGATGTGGACTGGTAGGACAATGGCTCAGTGTCACCGATCTACGCTCTCTGCTGCTTATGATCGTATTGTGCGCGGCCTCGGTTTGCGTCGTCCTGTACCGCCGCAATCAAGTCCTGCAAGCGGGATGGAGGGCGGACTTGATCGAGCAATCGGCACTCAGGCAGGCCGACCACGATGCCCAGGCCGCTCTCGCCCGCGAAACTGCGGCGACACTGAGCAGGCTGACCGCGCTGGTCGAAAATATGCCGAGGCATTAGAGGCACTGCGGCAGGCCAATCGACGGGCGCAGCGTGTCATTGACCGGCAGATTGAAACCGTAACCAGGGACGCGGATTGATGCTCAGCGCAGAGGCTGTGATGCTCGCATTGCTCGCCCTGGTGGCGTCGGCCTTCCCAACGCGCCATATCTGGCGGCAGTGGCGACGGCGACGGGCCGGCGAGAACGTGCCGTGGGCAGCGAGGCTGACCGTGGCTATTCTCGCCGGCTATTGCTGGATTTATTTTGTCAATCAGGCGTACTGGGCTTATGCTCGCTACCACGGGATGCCGGCGGTCCTGGTCTATGGTTGGGCAGCACTGGTGCTCAAAGCCGCTGCTGCGGCAGTATTCGTCGCCATAATTTGGCTATACAGCACACCGAAACGACGAGCGGCCAACGCCCTCACCTATCCGCTGGGGTGCGTGCTGGCTGGACTGCTGTTGATGGCGGCGCTTTAGTAGTCGCCCTCCCCAAACCAGAGCCACCCCGCCTTCACGCCGAGCGCGTCGGCGATGGATTGTGCCGTCCGTATCCCTGGGCCCGTCTTCGGGGCCTCTTCATCAGTTCGGAGCAACTTATGGATTGCGCCGCGGGACGTGCCTGCCCGCCGTTCGATTTCCGCCAGGGTCCATTCTGACTGCTCGATCTCCGCCCGTAGGCGTGTCTGCCACTCCATCACCAAATCCCTCTCCTGTCGCTTTCGGCCTGGATCATTTTGCGCCGCTCGTGCTGGACCTCCATTTCGCGCAAAATCCGCTCTCGCCGGCCTGACGCAGTGTCGCCGTCTTGCGTGGGCGGGGCAATTGTCGTCCCCGCCCCCCTGGGCGCAGATCCCCGGATAGCCTCCTCGACGGCCCGGTAGGCCGCTGTGGCAATGGGGTTTTGCTGGTCAGGGCCCAGAGCGCGATAACGCGCGAGCGCCTCCATGATCACGCCATGATGCCGGCGTGCAGCGAGCCCTATTGATCGCAGGCTATAGCCCGCATCGTGGAGGGCAGCCCATAGAGCCACCCTCGGGCCGGAAATATGCGGCGCCCTCGTGCGCTTGGCCATGTCGGCCTCTGTCGCTGTGGTCGCCGTCAACGCGGCCTTCATTGCTTTTCGGTAGGTCACGGCGTCGATTGTCGCTGGGTTCATCAATTCACCCCTCCCTAGAACGGCATGTCGTCGTCGAGTTCAAAGCCGCCATCGGACTGACCGTAGGCGGGCGGGCGATCGCCGCCCTGTGATCCCCCACCGCCGCCGATCAATGTCAGGACGCCGCGGAACCGCTGCAGCACGACCTCGGTGCTGTACTTCTCCTGGCCGCCCTGGTCGGTCCACTTGCGGGTCTGCAGTTGGCCTTCGACATAGACCTCGGAGCCCTTTTGCAGATATTTCTCCGCCACGTCGGCGAGGTTCTGGTCGAAGACAACGACGCGATGCCACTCGGTCTTCTCGCGCTGCTCGCCAGAGGTCTTGTCCCGCCACCGCTCACTGGTGGCGATCGACATATTCACGATCTTATCACCCGATTGGGTATGGCGGACCTCTGGATCCCGCCCGAGACGCCCCAGGATGATCGCCTTATTAACGCCGCTCATTGGCTGCCCTCCACTGCGTCGATGTAAAGTTCTGTCAGCGCCTGCATTTCGGAGCGCTCGTCGCGCTCCATCTTCCGCAGCCGGATCACCTGACGGATCGCCTTCGTGTCGAATCCGTTTGCCTTGGCCTCGGCCAATACCTCTCGGACATCCGCGGCGATCGCGGCCTTCTCCTCCTCCAGATGCTCTATGCGGTGGATGATGGAGCGCAACTGCTCCGTCGCAAAAGTCTCAGTCATTGGAGTTTCCTTTCAAGAAACTGGTTTCCCACTTGGTCCCGGCGGACCACTTCACCCCCCACTCGTCACCCGTCTTGCGGATGAAGGTGAGAAGATCTCGGAACTGCGAGGCTGACAGCAGGGAGGTGTGCGGAGAGACCGCGAACGGGTATCCGTCCAACCCCTCGGCATACTGCACCTCGTAGCCGCAGGCCTGCATGAAGATTGATTTCCAGACCTCTGGTGGATGCGTCCGCCCCTCTGGACGTGCCGCGGCTATGTCCGCCAGCATCGCCCACAGGGCGGCGTTTTGGTCAAGGGTCCGCTGTGGCGGGCCGATCGTCACGACGGTATCGGCTGGCGCAGTTTTGATCAGGTTTCGGACCAGAGCGCGCTGCTCTGGTCCTTTGAGAACGACCTTGCGTTTGGTCATGCGGAGATCGGCCCGAGCAGATTGACGGCTGCCATGCGGTCGTAGATCTGGCGATTGCGCTCCACGTCCGCGCGACAGTATTCGATGATCCCCGAATGCCGGCCTTCCTCCCAGGCTGTCGCGACCGACGCCCCATCGAGGCCCTCGCCTTTGCCGGGTATCCCGAGGGCGAAGCAGACCTCGTCCAGGCTCACCATGTCCCGGTGACCGGCCCAGGTGTGCATCAGGTCCACGATAGTGTCCGACCACGGTTTCGGATCTCGCGGCCAATGCCTCGGCAGCGTCACGCCCAGGATGATGGCGCGAATTGTCAGGAACCTGATGTCGAACCCGGTGATGTTGTGACCTACGAATCGGGCGGCGCGGCCCCTGTTAAGGGCGTCAAAGAACTGCCGCAAGATCTCTGCCTCGCTCTCCTGAGACCACTCCACCATATGCGTGACCTCGGTGAGCCCTGTCCCAATCGCCCAGCCGATCGTGCAGACGTGGCCGTAGGCAGGATTCATCCCGGCCTTGTGGACCGCCTCCAAGATCGCGCCAGGCTTTTGTTCCTGTTCCCATTTCTGGATGGTCTCCTCCTTCTTCATGCTGGCGGGCGGGCGCACTCGCGCGGCCACCCGGTCGATGGCCTCCTGCGTCTGCGGGGGGATCGTTTCGATGTCGAAAAAGCAGGTTGTCATTGTCGTCTCCAGTTAGAACGGGATCTCGTCGTCGAGATCCTTTGCGAGGTTGCTCGCGGGTTTGTCGGCGGGTTTGTCCGCCTGGGCCAGCAGGACGGCCTTGATCTTATCTTTGGTGGACCGGACCGGCCCAAGGGCCTTCAATGCGGGTGGAAACGCCTTCCAGACCTCCGACAGCCCGTCGAGGCTGGTGCAGGCTGACATTGTCTCCAGAGCCGCCTGGATGGCCTCTCTGTCGATGGCCGGCGCTGCTGGCTTGTCCTGCGCCTTGGGCGGCTCGCCGCTCTCCTCGTCGCTCCCAGGCTCTTCGTGTGTCGCACGCAGGCTCTCGCCCTTGTGCCACAGATCCAGGGCTGCGCCGAACCTCATGGCCGCATTCCGCAGGGCATCGCCGATCGTCTCTTTGATTGCGTCTCCGCCCCGCTTGCCGTCCGGGTGACCATATCCGAGGCGGGCGACGCCGCAGACGGTGAGCCGGATCCACATGCCGCCGTTCTGGTCGATCGCAGGGGTGCCGTCTTCGCTCACGGTGACCGGCTCCCAGTTCCACTGTGGGTCAGCGTCGAGGAGGCGGTTGGTCAGGGCGGCGTGGCCGACGTAGGAGAGGTGCGTGGCATTGCGATGATGGTAGCCGCCGCACTGTTTGCAGTTGATGTAGCCGGCCCGGTCCTCGGTCTGCCGTTTGCTCTGCTTAGGCAGCAGCGAGATCTGGCTGTCCGGGAATGGCTCGCGGAGGAGGGATAATCCGTTAAGGGGTTGAGTCTTCTTGTCAGTCATGTCATCACCAAAAGCACGATCCAAAACAGCATCACGGCGTAGAACGCGGCAGCCCCGAGCAGGGCCGCTGCGTCATAGATCCAGGCTCGCAGACTACTTTTTCGCATGGCTTTGGTCCGTCAGGATGTTGCTGGAGAGATCCTGCATCAGGGTCTGCAGCGGGTTGACGTAGCGCACGTCGATCCCTGCCTCCTCGCCCGCGGCAATCAGATTCGAGACCTGCTGCATGAAGGCCTGGAGCCGGCGCGCGTCCCCATCTGGGAGGCCGTTCGCCCAGTCGAGCGCCTCCTGCAGCGCCTCCTCCAGGGTGTCCGCCCGGAAGTGCTGCCGGCGTTGGCGGTCCCATTTGTGCCGGTCCTTGTCAGCGCCGCTGTCCCAATACGAGACGTGCATCTTGCTCACGTTGTCCTCGTTGGCCTCCAGCAGCACAAACGCCTCCGGGCAAACGAGACCCTTGTCCAGCATGACCTGGGCGATCGCGTCCAGGGCTTTCGACACTTGGTAGATTTCCATGACTATTCTCCAGTCGGGTTGAGGTTTTCGGCGGCGATCTCGGCGTCCTGCAGGCACTCCTCGCAGAGCCCGGACGTGATCATCGCATCCAGTTCAGTCACCCCGCACTCGCCGCAGCGGTGGAGGGTGGCGAGGTTATAGACGGCGTCCAATTTGGGTCCGTTGCGGCTGGCGCACTGGCAGCCATGCCGGAACTCCAGGCCGTCGAGGAACTCCCCGACAGTCTGCTCTCGTTCGCGCTCCAGGGCATCCCAGATGTCGCGCATCGTCACAAAAATGGGTACAGGCATCCCGTCGTCTCCAGTCTCAGGGGTGGTGGTTATTTCACGCGCATGCCGGTGTAGGGGCTCTCCAGGGCTATCCCCCAGGCGCGATTGATCAGGGCTGTCTGTTCGTCGGAGCCGCTGTAGTCGCCCAGGGTGGCCCACTCGTAGGCGGACGCCATCCAGGGGTTGGGGTCACAAACATCGTGCAGGGCATCCGCGCCAAGGCCGGTTGCGTTGGCGTTCTCGGCGTTGACCTTGTCCGCCTCGGCGGCGGTCAGGCCGCGGGCGACGATCCGGTGGAAGGTGTCGGCGATCTCCAGCGCGATCTGCTGGTTGTCATAATCCGCGGCGGCGTCGGCCACCTGCTTGTCGGCCTCGGCCAGGGCAGCCACGAACAATTCCTCGGCGCGCTGCCAGGAGCAGTCGTCTTCCTCGCCAGAGAAGAAAACGCCCAAAATAACGCCCCAGTCGTCGACATCATAGTCGCAGTAGGTGGCAGCCATGCGCTTCTGCAGGTAGGCGTCAAGGTCATAGTCGGCCTCGGTCCACTCGTCGTAGCGCGCATGCATCATCCACAGGATGCTCTCGGCCTCGTCGAGGGATTCCAGGGTGCCGTCGAACCGATCGGCCAAGACCTGATATTTGCCCTCATCGAAGGGGCCGACGCCGATGATCGAACCGCCCGAGTATTCGATGACCTCGTTGCAGTCAGGGTAGATCTCTCGGTCGGTGTCGTTTGCGGGGCGGCGTTTGCCGGTGGTGGTCCACGCGAGGCACTCGGTTGGGCGGCAGAAATGCGGGGTCATCATTGATCGTCTCCAGTGCAGAATGGTGATGGTATATCAGGTTTCGGTGTTTGGCCAGAGGCATGTTGATGGTGGGGGGACTTGAAGTCCCCCCTAGGCATTACGCCGCGGCTGCGAGGCAGGCCTTCACGGCGTTTGCCGGGAATTTGTAGATCTTGCCGTTTTCGCGAGACTGCCCCAGGATGGGCATCTTGGTGGCGCGGGTCTTCAGACCGATAATCTCAAAGGTTTCGCCGCCATAGGAGAACTCCTTGCCCAGATCGTCGGGCGAGAGGCCGTAGCGGAACGCATAGGCGACGAAATCAACCGCCTCTTTTGTCTGGACCGTTCCGTCGCTGTCGATCGCGGCGATCTCCAGTTTCATGGTGGCCCACTCCGCGGTGTAGGTGCCGCGGCCCGTGGTGATTGTAACGCCGTGCTTCTTGGCGACAGCGGCCAGCGCCTCTTCGACATCGGCGCGAATGGACTTGAGCAACGTGGGGGTGATAACGGTCATGTCTGGTCTCCAGGGGGGGGGAGGGGTTTAGAGGGTTGGTTGTGGGGCGGCTAGCGCCCCGGTGGGATTATTCTGCCTCGGCGGCGAGGCGGGCGTCGATGTAATCGCGGAACTCAACTGCGAGATCGTCCTGATCAAAGTCGGCGTCGAGCATCAGGTCGTCGAGTTCCCAGCCCTTGATGCAGTCTTTGACATCCTCTGCGACATCGACCTCGCGGAGGTCATCGTCGGAGGCATTGCACAGCCACTCGGCGGCAATGGCGGCGATCAGGTCGGAGCGGAAGCGGAACAAGCAGCCGGCAAATTCGTAGTCAGACATTGGGGGTCTCCAGTTGGTTGGTGGGGCTCGCTGCCCTCCACTCATATATACGTCACCAATCGTGACATGCAACACCCCCTTTCGTTTTTTCTGATTTTTTTTCATGGCCGGTGATTGTTTGCCCCCAGCGGGGGTGTTATCTCTATCACATGATGACTGAAGCACAAAAACTCTCCCGCCTGCTGGGCCGCTCCGCGATCGCCGCGGCCCTTGGCGTCGTCCCATCGTCGGTCTCCAACGCGAGCAAGAAAGGCGTGTTCCCGGCTGCGTGGTATCTCGTGGTCCGTAGCCTGGCGCACGAGCAGGGTCTGGATTGCCCGGTGGAGGCATTCGCCTTCGCGGAGCGGGTCGAGGAAGAGCAACGCGATCTCGCGGCGTGAGCGTCAAACTCCTCCAGAGCGTCGTCGAGGCGAGGTGTGCAGCAGGTGGGGAACTGGCGCTGCTGCTGGTCCTGGCTTGGCATGCGCGCGACAGCGGCGAGTGCTGGCCGTCTGTGCAGACGCTCGCCGATGAATGCGGCTGCGATCCGCGATCCGTCCGCCGGCAATTGTCGTCTCTGGAATCGCGCGGTCTCATCTGCCGGATCCACCGGCCCGGTAGCCGGTCAACCTACATGATCACCCCTGACGCTACTGTCACCCCTGACACTACTGTCAGTCCTGACGCTAGTGTCCGCAACCCCGGACGCCAGCGTCAGGACACCCCTGACACTAGCGTCAGCCAAAAGGTAAAGAGAAAGGTAAAGGAAAGGGAAACCCCCTATAATCCCCCTTCTGTCACTGGAGACACCGATGAGCAAACCGACAAGCCAGCCGACACCGATCGGCGACCTACTGCCAAACGCGCCACCCTCATCCCCTGGGACTGGTGGCCGGATCCCGCCGGCATTCAATATGCGATCGAACGCGGATGCCCCGATGTCCCCGGAGAGGTCGCGGCCTTCATCGACTACAGCCAGTCAACCGGCAAGCGGTATATCGACCACGCAGCCGCATGGCGGACGCGATGTCGTAACGCCGCCAGCAGGTTTGGCTGGTCCGCCGGCACCGGCCCGCGAGGTCGTCAAGGCCGCAATGCGGGAGATCGAAGCCGCGCAGCAAATGATCGACTGTTTGCCGCCGCCTCTGATTTGGCGGCTGAATGGTCAGAGGGAGAGCGAGATCACCCTGCCGATCGGACCGGATCAGGTGTGGTGTCCATTGCTGACCACTCCTCCAGGCGCAGGTCTGGGTCAGGGTAGGCCGCATGTCAGGCACACGATCCTGCGGCAGGGCGGCTACCTGACGCTGAAGGCCTATGTCGATGCCCAGCATCAACTGGCTCCAGTGGCAACGACGGAGGAGCGGATCGCGGCCGTCGCGGAGGGACTGCAGTTCTGGCGCAGCCGCCTGGACAGCCAGATGGCGGACGACATGGCCGCGAAGGCCCTCCTCCGCACCTGGGCGCTGGCCCTGGACGGATACCCGCTGTGGGTGATCCGGGCAGCATGGCAGCGTGTGAACAGCAGCCGAGAGTGGCCACCGGAGCCGACGCACGTCCTAGCCGTCTGCACCCGCCTCTGGGGTAAACAGGGGCGGCTCCTGCAGCGGGGGATCGTCGCCGTGAGCGACTGCGAGGAACTGCGCCCAGAGTGGAGGCCTGACGATGGCGCGTGACCGTGTCCAGTTTTTAGAGGCCATGCAGGCCAGGATCATTGCATCCATGCGGGCGCAGGGGATCTCGCAGACCTATCTGGCGGAGTCCACAGGTCACGCCCGCCAGACGATCGGCAAGGTGCTCGCCCCGATGACCACAGATCGAGCATTTAAGAATGGACCTAAGATCTGGGAACTGATACAGATCGCAGAAGTATTGGAGGTTGACCCGCGCCGGCTTATTTTTGGGATGGATAATGATGATCTATCTCAATGACAATGAATCCTATGTAGCGGCGTGGTTACATAACCTGGCGCGCGAAAATTTACTCGGGAACAACGTGAAAATTGATGACAGAAGCATCGCCGAGGTCAGCGCTGACGATGTCAGGGGATCAACGCAGGCCCACTTCTTCGCCGGCATCGGTGGATGGCCGCTCGCTCTCCAGTTGGCCGGATGGCCAGCAGATGGACCTGTTTGGACCGGATCCCCGCCATGCCAACCCTTCTCCAGCGCCGGCAAACGAGCAGGGGCTGCCGACGAGCGACACCTCTGGCCAGAAATGCGCCGCCTCATTGAGGACTGCCGCCCTCCAGTCGTCTTTGGCGAGCAAGTTGCGTCGGACGATGGCCGCCGCTGGCTCTCCCGAGTACGCGATGACCTTGAAGGGGTGGGCTATGGGGTCGGGGCCGCCGATCTGTGCGCTGCGGGCGTCGGCGCTCCCCACGTCAGGCAGCGGCTCTATTGGGGGGCTATCCGGCTGGACAACCCCCAACGCCCGCGACTGGCGGAGCGAGAGCAGCAGTGCGAGTTTCGAGGCGGAGCGGTTCGAGGATACCCGCGGGAAGAGCCTGTCGTATCAGGCGATCCTGGCTGGCTGGCCGACGCCGACGACGACGGATGCGATCAAGGGGGGGAAGGTCTCGCCCCGGCCAGGGATGATGGGGCTGTCGGAGACGGCTCCGCTGGTGATTGGAACGGATCCGCCACCCGCTGGCACCTCTGCCGAGACCTCCCGCAGCACAAGTGGCGCAGGATACCGGCTGAACCCGAACTTTTCCCGCTGGCTCATGGGGTACCCGGCAGAGTGGGCCAATTGCGCGCCTACGGCAACGCCATCGTCCCCCAGGTAGCCGCGCTGTTCATCCGGCATTTCATGGCTGCAGTGGAGGATACATGCCGCGACTGAAGGCGTCCGAGAGCCAGGAGCAGATGGCGTTCGTGGACTGGTTTCGGCGGGCCTATCCCAGTCACCTCATCATGCATATCCCTAACGGCGAGCGGCGTGACGCCCGCACTGGTAGCAAACTGAAACGCATGGGGGTGCTGCCAGGGGTGCCGGATCTTTTCATCCCGGAGTTGGCTCTCTGGGTGGAGATGAAAGGCACCTCGGGCGGTCGATTGTCGAAGGATCAGGAGCGGGTGATCGGATTGTTGGAGATCGCCGGCTATGACGTGATCGTGGCCCACGGCTGGGAAGATGCCCGCCGTCAGGTCACAGAACATTTACAGGGATAGGCCGGTGGACCTTCACCGTAGGCCGACCGCGGGCGCGGCCTTCAACGCCCAGGCTCTCTACCCAGGTGGCCCACCTGTCTGGGATGAGCAAACCGTCTCCGCCGGTCTAGGGGATGTTTGGCGGAAAGTCTGGGAAGCCCGTATTCCAGGAGTCCAAAGTGCAATGGTAACCGCTCGCGACCGCGCCGAGGTCAGTACCACCCTCAACTCAGCCGCCGTTGGCCTGATGGACGCCGGCCTGGATTGGTATGTCGGGCAGACGGCCCCGCAGCAGGAGTGGCGGGCGCACGGGATCCTGGGAGACCTGGACATCCCGGCATTCCTGCCAACGCAAAGCCGGTGGATTAGCCCATCGCGACACCGGAAAACTAAGACCCGCCGGCAGTACGCGATCATGCCCAGGATGCTGTTCGTCGGGTTCAGTCGCGGCCATGAGCGCTGGCTCGATCTGCTCAACCGGACGCCGGTCATGTCGGTGATCGGTGTGGCTGGTGTCCCGACTGCCCTGCCAGGACACGTCGTCCAGGGCTTCGTCGATCGGATCGGGGCTGAGGTCGATCGGCCTGACTGGCAGCGGCACATGCCGCGCGGGCGAGAATATAAGGTGGGCGATCGTGTCCGCATCATAGACGGGGCTCTCAAGGGTCACGTCGTAACGGTCGCGGAAATCCGCGGGCCGAAATCCTGGGTGCTGTCTCAGCAGATGCTGCTGGCTCACGCGCTCGAAATCCCAACGCGATATCTGGAGATAGATCGCGATGACACTACAGACAATCGTCCTCCGATACGACGAGATGCTGATGGCCGCACAGGCCGGCGTCCTCCGAACAATCGAAAATCTCAAGAAGGGCAGACGTGATCGGCGCGGTGCGGATCCGCACAATGGCTGGACACTGTCGATCGAAGGCGCGATGGCCGAATATGCCGTGGCTAAGGCGTTCGATCGGCACTGGCAGGGCAAGGGCAACCTGGGTGACGCGGACGTGAGCAGGGTTATAGAGGTGCGCCGCTGCATATACCCATACGGTGATCTCCGCCTGCACCCCGAGGATCATCGCGACCGGCCATATGTGCTGGTCACAGGTGAGAGAGGCGCCTACACGATCCGCGGGTGGATCCGTGGAGGCGACGGGATGAAAGAGCGCTATTGGGGCTCGCCCTACGCCGAGAATCGGCCCGCCTACTGGGTGCCGCAGACGGATCTCAACCCCCCCGACGACAGCCTGCTGGCCTATGTGAAGGAGGTCGAAAATGCCTAGGGAAGATTTCTGCTGGGGAGCATATCCCGAGTTTAGCGGCGAGTGTCTGCGCGAGAACATCACGGCTGTCTGGCGTGACGGACGCGTGGCCATGGGTTGCCTGACCTGCATGACGATCCTGTCGGAGTTTATAGACACGCAGACACCCCGGCAGCCAGACACGCTGGGTGAGTGGCGGGACAGCGGAGATCTGGTGCGGAAGGCGGACCTGGGGCGATGACGCAAAACACCAGCCACGCAGTGATGTCCCAGCGGTCAGAGCCGATCGGCAGCCGCGATGATTTCCCGACGCCGCCTTGGGCCGTGAGAGCCCTCTGTGAGCATGTGCTGTTCCACGGCGAGGCCGCATCCACTGTCGCGAGACTGACGGCCTGGGAGCCGGCCTGCGGTCGAGGTTATATGGGCCACGCCCTGGAGGAGTATTTCGGCCACGTTGTGCAGTCTGACATCCACAAATACCGACCGGAGGCGAAATACAAGGTCCATGATTTCCTGGGCGGCGAAGACCCCAACCCTCGCTGGTATCGCGACATCGACTGGATCATTACCAACCCGCCGTTTTTATTGGCCGAGGCATTCTACCGCCGCGCCAGGCTGATCCGCCCGCGGCACGGGTTCGCCCTGCTGTGCAGATCAAACTGGATGGAGGGGATCGCGCGGTTTGAAAACATCTTCCAGCGAGACCCGCCGAACATCATCGCGCAGCACGTCGAGCGGGTGCCGATGGTGAGGGGGCGCTATGACCCCAAGGCATCAAGCGCCACCGCATATGCGTGGTTTGTCTGGTCCCACACGCTCGCTCCACAGCAGGGCAGGACGCGGCTCGTGTGGATCCCACCGGGCAGCCGGCGGCGGTATTACCGAGAGGGCGACGAGCATATGCACCGTTCCGGTCAACCCCCCACCTTAACCGGAACTCCCGACAAAATTGTGGCGATGGGTTGACGTATCCCCGCCGATCGGCATATGCGGATCTTACCATGTAAGGTGGATCAGGTGGATCCGCGGCCATCCTCGTAGGGGGGTCTCCAGCCCACACGCGAGAGACGAGGCCCGCGCCAGATCCCGCCGCCGGCAGGAACTCTACTGGTTGAGGCCTGCCGGCGGTTGGTTACCTCCCAGGTGCTGACCCGGGAGAGTGCGAAGCCATCGCAGAAAAGGCATCCCACCGTGGCCCGACCGACAGACTATCGCGAAGAGTTCGCCCAGCAGGCGGAAAAGTTGTGCCGGTTGGGCGCGACCGACTACGAGGTGGCAGATTTCTTTGGCGTGAACGTCTCGACGATCCACCGATGGAAGCACCGGCACCCAGAGTTTTGCGACTCCTTGAAGGTCGGGAAAGAGCAATCGGACGAACGGGTGGCGCGATCGCTCTACCATCGAGCGGTTGGCTACACCTACACGTCGGAGAAACTCTGGCAGCACGACGGCAGGGTGATCCGGGCCGACGTGGTCGAGCATGTCCCCCCGGACGTGACAGCAGCATGGCGCTGGCTGGTCAATCGCAGGCCGACTGAGTGGCGCGACCGGCAGACGATCGAAGGGCCGGGACCGAACGGCGAGCATATGATGGCGGTGGACGCGTCGATGTCCGCCCTGGAGAAACTGAAGACAGCCCTGGCTGCCAAGAACACGCCGGCTGATGACGACCAATCAGCCGAGTGAGCAGAGCCCAGCCGATCGTATAGCGGCGCTCCCACAGGACGAGCAGGACGCGTTCTTTGCCTCTCTGACCGAGGCGGAGGCCGATGCCCTGCTGTATGACTGGCGCGGGTTCAACGCCCGCCCGTCACAGATCGCGCCCGAGGGCGAGTGGGACTGCTGGCTGGTCCTGGCTGGCCGTGGTTTCGGGAAGACCCGAACCGGCGCAGAATGGGTCCGAGAGCAAATCGAGGCAGGCGCGCGCCGCATCGCCCTGGTGGCCGAGACCCAGAAAGATCTTGAAGAGGTGATGATCGAAGGGGACAGCGGGATCCTGTCGGTGTTCCCGCCTGACAAGACGCCGCGCTATCGCAAGAAGCCGGTGAGGTTGGACTTCCACACCGGGGCCGTGGCCCTGGGCTACAACGCCACCCAGCCCGATCAGTTGCGTGGCCCCCAGTTCGACGCCGCGTGGTGCGACGAGGTCGCCAAATGGCGATACGCCCGCGAGACCTGGGACCAACTGCAATTCGGCCTGCGCCTCGGTAAGCACCCCTCTGTGGTGGCGACGACAACGCCCAGGCCGATCGAACTGATCAAGGCGCTGGTCGGAGGCCGTGAGGGGATCTGCGAGGTCACCCGCGGTCGGACGATGGACAACGCCGGCAACCTGGCGCCCCGGTTCCTGGCCAGGATCCAGGCCCGCTACGGCGGCACTCGCCTGGGGCGGCAGGAACTGGAGGGCCAGATCCTCGGCGACCTGCCGGGTGCGCTGTGGCGATTGCAGGACATCGACGACTATCGCGTGAGCGAAGTTCCGGCTGATCTGGAACGCATCGTGGTCGCGGTCGATCATGCGGTGACAGCCGGCGACGACTCGAACGAACACGGGATCCTCGTCGTCGGCATCAAGGGCCGGGAGGCCTACGTCCTAGAGGATGGATCCATCAGCGGGACACCGCTGCAGTGGGCGCGCAGGGCGATCGGCCTGCACGACACCTACGGTGCGGACGGCATCGTGGTCGAGGTCAACCAGGGCGGAGATCTGGTGAAGCACACGCTCCGCGGCGTCCGCGAGACGCTCAACGTGATCGAGGTCCGGGCAACCAGAGGCAAACACGTCCGCGCCGAGCCGATCGCGGCGATCTACGAGCAGGGCCGCGCGCACCATGTCGGCGCGTTCCCTGAATTGGAAAATCAGATGACCCAGGTGACGACTGCCGGCTACGAGGGCGAGGGCTCACCTGACCGCCTCGACGCTCTGGTCTGGGCGATGACCGAGTTGTTCCCCGACATGATCCAGACTAACCCCGTGCATATCCCCGAATACCGGGTCCGCGCGGTCGTATAGAAAGAGAGGCCCGCCATGGCTACTGTGACCCCGACATATGACAGCATCTCGCCCACCGCCCGCGTGGTGACGTGGACCGGCATTGCGACGGGCGACACCATCAACCCGATCACGCCTGACCATGCGCGACCGGCGATCGGCACCGTGACGATGGAAGGAACCTGGGGTAGCTCGACCGTGGCGTTGCAGGGCAGCAATGATGGGACAAACTATTTCACCCTAAAGAATCCGCAGGGGACCGACATCTCGGCCACGGGCGATGCGATGTTTGAGGTCTCCACCGCTGTTCTCTATATCCGCCCAACGCCCAGCGGCGGCAGTGGCGATAGCATCAACGTCATCCTGGCAATGCGGGGCTAAGGGCGGATGGCTCTCAGCACGACCCTCATCAAACAATGGCGGCGCAGGGCTGGCGGCACCGGGACAGGTGGGACTGCTGTGTTGCTGCTCGAAACCGGCAGCGACAAACTGCTGATTGAAGGGACGACCGACGCCATCGTCCTTGAGGGGGATGCCGCCTGATGGCCGATACAGCGCTCACAGCCCTGACCGCGACGGTCACGCTCGCCAGCGGCGACTTCTTCTACGTCGTCGATGCGGGCAACTCCCGAAAGATCGACTATGCCGATTTCCTGACGGAACTCGCGGCGGCCACGCAGACGCTCACGAACAAAACCCTGGGCGATGACCTCGCCATGGGCGGGAATAACCTCACAAACCTCGGCGACATCACGTTCCAAACCGGCGCGACGGGCGGGACGCTCCAGACCGGCACCAGCGCAGCGGACAAGTTCCAGTTGCAGGCCTACGACGTGGACGGCGCTGCCTATCAGACGGTGATCCGACTGGACGCCGGCAATACGCCCGTTCTGCAACTGCGCGCCGACTTCCTGGAGATCGACGACGAGACCGACAACACCAAGCGGGTGGCCTGGGACGTATCGGGCGCGACCACTGGCACGGCAACCACGCTCACATTCTCGCAGACCGCGGCGCGGGTGATTACGTTCCCGGACGCGAACGACACTCTGGTCGGTAAGGCGACGACCGACACTCTCACGAACAAAACCATCAACACGGCCAACAACACTCTGACCATCGCCAAGGCGGACGTTACCGACTTGAACGCCTACGAGGTTGGCGGCACCGACGTGGCGGTGGCTGATGGCGGGACAGGCGCTAGTTCAGCGCCAAGTGCTCGCACCAATCTCGGCCTCGGCACAGGCGACAGCCCGCAGTTCACAGCGGTGAATATCGGTCACGCCACTGACACGACACTGACGCGGGTGAGTGCTGGCCTAGCGGCCATCGAGGGCGACACGATTGCCCTGCTGACGGCCACGCAGACGCTCTCAGGCAAGACCATCACCGACCTGACCCTGGACGGCTCTGTCACCGAGCAAGTCTATGCGTGGACTGAAACGTCTGGATCGGTCACGGGTGAACTGGAGCCGGCAGAAGGGACGGTGCAGACTGTCACGCTGACCGGCAACATCACGTCACTCACCGACAACGTGGCGGCTGGCGAAAGCATCATTCTCGGCATTGACGATGGCTCCGCCTATACGATCACATGGCCTACGATAACGTGGGCGAACAACGGTGGGAGCGCTCCGACGTTGGCGACGAGTGGTTATACATGGGTGGCGATCTGGAAGGTTAGCACTACGCTCTACGGCGGGTTGATTGGAGACGGCACCTGATGGCTGGTTTTATCTTGCCGAGGCGGTTGCTTGGTGCGGGCGGTCTTGTCGGGGCTGGCGGCGGTGGCGGTGGCGGTGGTATCACCTTCAAAGGTGGCGTTTCGGTAGCAGCAGAAGATGCAAGCGGCTTTGATAGTTCCGGGGAGGCACTCGACATCATGTCGATTGCTTCGACGGGTGATCTCGCCATCATAGCCATGACCGCCGACGCCAATGCCAGTGGCGGAGGGACATGGAACGGATTTACCCCGACAGACGTAGTGTCGGATATGGGCGATTCCACGGTGGCGACATATTTAGGTTATCGTTTTATCCAGGCTGGTGACGCCAATCCGTATGTCACGGGCGTCTCCACCGCCGCCCGCATCGGCCTGACCGTGGCCGGTGCTGTTTTCGGCGGCGTGGGGTCATATGTGAGTTCCGCCACTGGTGGGTCAGGAACTTCTGGTATGCCGGACCCTCCCTATCTATCAGCAACGGGCGATCTGTATATCGCCGTTGGGCATCTGGATGATGATAATGTAACAGCAAGCGCCATGACAGATTATACTCTAGCGGTTACTGTCGGCGCTACTAAAAGTTATGGCGCGACCACAACGGCCATCGCTTACAGGATTGTATCAGACACGTCGCAAAACCCCGGTGCATTCGGCGGAGGAGGGTCTGATTCTTGGCGCGCCTATACACTGTGTTTTGCGGAATAATTGGAAAAGATGGCATGAGATACGTCCTTGCGATCAATGGTGAGCCGGTTAAATGGCCATATTCTGAGCGGAAATGGCGGGCGGACAATCCGAACATTTCCATGCGGAGATGGGCTGGTTGTTCCGATGAGGCGCTGGCGAGCGTCAATGTCTACCGTGTAGAGGAGGCCCCGCGGCCTGAGATCAACGAGCGGGAGCAGGTCGCGGATCGGTTGGCGGCACCCTCGCTGGTGGATGGCGTGTGGGTTTGGGGCTGGGCCATTTCAGCAAAGTCGCAGGCTGATATTGACACCTACGACGCCGATGGGCGCGTAAAGATAAAGAAAGAGGCACAACGGCGCATTGACGGCCAATACCCGCTCTGGCGTCAGATGAACACGATGGCGAGGATGCTAGAGATGACCGAAAAGCCGGTGCCGAACCGGACTGGCGGAGATCTGGCTCAGATCAATGCGGCTCGCGCGATGTTTGCTGAAATCAACGCCATCCGGGCGAAGAGCAATGCACTGGAGGCTATGACGCCGATCCCGGCTGACTATGCCGACGACAGGTGGTGGACCTGATGGACCAAAACAACGACGCCCAGGAACTGCAAGATTTCGGCGCGATCGCCGCCCATGTGTGGGAACTGATCGACGCCTGCGAGCAGTATGCCGACGAGCAAAAGGACCAGCGCGACACGGCGCTGCTGTATTATGACGGCATAATGAACGACCTGCCGGCGGAGGAGGGGATGTCCTCGGCCATCAGCCAGGATGTCCGCACGGCGATCAAGGATGTGATGCCGAGCGTCATGCGAACCCTTTTGGGCAATGACCGGCTCGTTGAGTATGAGCCCGCCGGCCCCGGCGACGAGGAGCAGGCGGAGCAGGCGACGGAGTATGTGAACCGCGTTGTCCTCCCCAGGTCGGGTGCGGAGGACGCGATCTATGACGCCGTCATGGATGCGCTGCTGGTCAAGACGGGGATCCTAAAATGGTCCGCTTATCAGAAGACCCAGACGCGAACTTTCGGCTACACCGACCAGTCCGATGAGGCCCTGTCTCAACTGTTGTCGGATGAGACGATCGAAATCCTGTCGGTGGATACCCGGCCCGAAACCGACCCGGAGGTGCTGGCGCTGTTCCCGGATGCCCAGCGCCACGACATCACCGTCAGGAAGCGGGGGACCGACACCGAGGTCCGCCTGGAGGCTGTGCCGCGCGGTGCTTTCCTTATCGCGCCAGGCTCTCAGACCATCGAAGAGTCCCCGATCGTCGGCGAGCGGATGGTCGTCACGAGGTCGGAACTGGTCCAGTGGGGATACGACCGGGATCAGGTCTACAGTCTGTCTACCTACCATCGCGCGGATGAGGACGAAGATGACGCTCTGGCGCGCGAGGGTGACGACTGGACCGACGTGCGGATGGAAACCGCCCGGAGCATGGAAGAGGTCCAGATCTGGGAGGTCTACGTTCGCCTCGATATGGACGATGACGGCATTGCGGAGATCTACAAGGTCTGCATCGGCGAGGCCGGCCACGATCGTCAGCCAGGGCAGGGCGATGCGCGGCAGGTGCTTGCCATGGAAGAGGTCGAAGAGGCCCCTTACACAGCCCTGATCGCGGAGCGGACGCCTCACGCATTTGAGGGCCGGTCGCTAGCCGAGGACTTGATTGAGATCCAGAAGATCAAGACCGCCCTGCTGCGTGAGACACTGAATAACCTCTACTGGCAGAACCGTCCGCAGCCGGCAATCAACCCCTCGAAACTCACGCAGAAGGGCGTGGAGGCGGTTCTGAACCCGGCCCTTGGCAAGCCGATCATCCTGGCGAACGGCGCAACCAGCATCGACGAGGCGGTGCAGTGGGCGCGGGTGCCGTTTGTCGCCTCGGAATCCTACCAGATGCTGTCGCTGATGGATAAGGCCGGCGCCGATCGCACTGGCGTCAGCGACAGATCCGGTGGGCTCGATCCCGAGTCCTTCGTGAACATGAGCGCCACCTCGGCGAACCTGATCGCGGACAGCAGCATCGCGGCGGCAGAGATGATGATCCGCTCGCTGTCCAACGGGGGGCTGCGAAAGGCCTTCCGGGGCATCCTGGGTCTGGTCATCGCTCACGCCGATCGGCCCCGCACCGTTCGCCTGCGCGGGGAGTGGGTGCAGTACGATCCCCGGTTCTGGGACAGCGGGATGGACTGTATCGTCAACGTCGGCCTGGGTGCTGGGAGCAGGGAGCGGGATCTGTCTGTGCTGCAGATCATTCTGGCCCTGCAGAAAGAGATCATCATGTCGATCGGCGCGGACAACCCGCTGGTCAAGCCCGATCAACTGTACCACACCTTGGCCAAGATCGTCGAAACCGCCGGCTTCCCATCGGCGGATCCATTCTTCACCCAGCCGGATCCGCAAGAGATCGCGGCGGCGATGCAGCAAAGCCAGGGACCGAGCATCGAAGAGCAGAAACTGCAGATGCAGGGTCAACTGGAGCAGATGAAGGCGCAGAGCCGCACCCAGGTGGAGCAGGCTCAGATGCAGGCGGATCTGAGGGTCCGCGAACTGGAGGCCCAACTGAAGGCGCAGTTGCAGACCATGAAGGCGGAGAGCGATGCCAACATCGCCCGCATGCGCGCCGAGATAGATCTGGTGAAACATCGCGAACGGCTCGCCTTCGACTACCGGAACGCGGCCTTGAAAGCGGAGCCACCGCAAGGACCGGCTGACCCAGGCAGCATCTACGATGGCTTCTGAGGCACTGCGCCAGGCCGCCCTGTTCACCCCTATTCCGAGGTCTCGGCCACGATGACACAAGACAGAGCCCTGTATCGTGCCATGGTAGACCGGATGCTTGCCGGCGAGGACAACTGGCGCGGGAAGTACCGAGACCGGAACAACGAAGGCCGCGCGGCCTACGATCCGGCCCAGGCGCGGCTCGATTCCGAGCAGCGGAACAGCCAGCACGATGACGTGATCCGGCGCAACATGGTCAGTCAACTTCGCAAGTGGGGTGTGCCAGAGTTCACGATCGACAACCTTGTCTCGGCAGCAGAGTGGACGCCCCTGGTGGGTGACGCGATGGACGTGCAGGACGCCGGCACGATGGCGGCGAGAGCCTGGGAGGATCCCACCTGGGGCAACATCGGCGGTGCTGGCCTGATGGGCGCAGCGGCCCTTGCGAGCATTGTCCCCGGCGGCGGTGACGCTGCCAAGAAGGGGCTGAAAGGCCTCGCCAAGGACGTTGCCGGTGAGGCAGTGGAGAAGGCCGGCAAGCGCACCATCCGCGCCTACCACGGCTCTCCGCATGATTTCGACCGCTTCGACCTCAGCAAGATAGGCACGGGCGAGGGCGCGCAGGCGTATGGGCATGGGCTGTATTTTGCGGAGAGGGAGGACACGGCCAAATTTTATCGGGACAACTATGCAAAGCCGCCCGCTGATGAGTTCAAGAGTCCAACAGCGAGACAGTTGGCGCAAGACCAGTTGCAGGCGTGGGCCGGGGATATTCAAGGCGGAATTGAGGACCTAAGAGCCTCGCTTGGTAACGCCAAATTGGGCAGGCTTTTAGGTGACGCCGATGAAAGTAGAATCGCTGACTTAGAGGAGGCAATCGCCTACATGGAGCGCGGAGTTCCTCCAGGCCGCATGTACGAGGTCAACATCAACGCCGACCCCGAAGACTTCCTCGATTGGAACAAGCCGCTGAGTGAGCAGCGGGCATGGGAAAAGCAGCGCCAGTTTTGGGATGAGAAATTGGGCGACCCCGACATCATAACGGAGCGCCTTGGCATTGATCCGTCTCAGGACACGGGTGAAAAGTTGGCCCGCGCGGGCATGGTCGGCAATGTTTCAGACCCCGGAATGGCGCAGCGCTTGAAAGAGTCAGGCATCCCCGGCATCAAATACCTCGACCAAGGCAGTCGCGCTGCTGGAGAGGGGTCTCGCAACTACGTCGTTTTCGACGACAAACTGGTCGAGATCCTCAGAAAATACGGCCTCAGCGGCATGCTGGCCGGCACGGGCGCCGCCAGTCTGATCCCGATATTGGAGAGCGGACAGTCCGATGGCATCTGACAGAGCATTGATGCTCGCCTGGGAGCGCGCCCTGCTGGAGGGGCGGCGTTTTCCCGGAGGCGCTGCCTACGAGCAGAGAGAGCGGCCCGCGAACGCCGCGAAGCCAGGGCCGAGCGCCTTTGCTGAATACATCGCGCCTTTGCTGGCAATTGCCACGAAGACCGATAACCTTGACGACATGGAGGGCTTTTATCAGGCCGCGGCCTCGCCGTCGCTGCGTCCCACCGATGATATTGAGCCGCCGCAGTTGGCTAAGACGCTCTCTTTCATGGTGCCGGGTGGCGGTGATGTGGTGGGGGCGATGGATGACGCCCCGCACGTTGCCAGGGCGTGGCAGGGGGCGGTAAGCGAGCCATCTGTCGGGAGTGTCGGCTCTGCCTTGGGACAGACTGCATTGGCCGGCCTAAGCGCCTTTACAGCCGTCCCGGCTCTGCTTGGGAGCATAGCGGGCAAGGGGGCGAAAACCGCCGATCTTGTGAAATTGCGCCAGGCCGAGGAAATGGCGGCAAAGGGCGCAAGCCGCGAGGCGATCTATGATGCCACGAAGTGGTGGGCCGGCCCTGACGGGAAGTGGCGGTTTGAGATCGACGACAGCGGCATGAGGGTAAAGGGCGGCAGCGGCAAACTTGGCGACGTGGTGGAACACGACAAGTTGTTTGCTGCATATCCTGATCTGGCAGATATTGATGTCGAGGTTGGCGGTCTGCCCCGGAATAGTTATGGCGAATACTATGGCGGCGAGGCCGGCGAATCTATCAAATACCGGCCCAAAGGCGGAGACGCTGGGAAAAAACCGCTTTTGCATGAAAGCGGACACGCCATCGAAAGCCGTGAGGGGTTCGCCAAGGGCGGCAATATGTTTGGCCTTACCAAGGAGAATGGCGGGGTCCAAGTCTATCGCCAGATCTTGGAGGACATGACCACACCCAGGCCGATAGAGGATTTTGCAAGAGAAGCCGGTTTTGAGAGCGTGGATGCGGCACAGGATGCTTATGCCCAATATGTGAAGGGCATAGAAAAAATGCGCCGCAGTGGCGTCCCCCCGGCGCTCGATCGTGCTGCCCAAGAGACCGCGATGCGTCAGGCCTATGAACGCCAGACTGGTGAGGCCTATGCGCGGCTGGCGGAGACGCGGGCGGATTATTCCAAGGCACAGCGTGACGCGCGATACCCATGGCTTGACCTCGACGTTCCAGAGGACCAGCAGATCGTGCGATTCCGCAGCAACGGCCCGCAAATGAGCGCTGCATCGGGCCGGCGATTGCTGCATGATGCGCCTTACTCAAAATACAAGATCGACCCAGACCTACCCCAGAGGCTGGATCAAGGCCTGACAGTGCGGGCCACGCCCGACTATGAGCCGCCGCGAGTGATCTCGCCGGAAGACCTGATGCGATATGATTATCTACTCAATCTGGTCGGCGACAGGACAAATGTGGGCGAGATCACCCGACTGTACGGTGAACTGTTAAACATGCCTATCCGCCTTGATGGTGGGCAAGGTTACATGAGAGGTCTCGGCACGGGGGCCTGGGCATCGGATCCCAACGTGACCAAGCGACTGGCCAATGCCGTGAGGTCCGCCGATGGTCGATCGGTCCTCGGGACTTATATGGCCATGAGCGGCACCGGCTCCGACTTTGCCAACATGACGCGAGACGTGGCGTTGCGTAATTTTAACCCCGGTGAACTGCGGAAAAGGGATATTCGCGAGTTCAACAAGAGGTTCAAGGCGGCGAAGGGTTTTGAAAAACTGACCCAGGACTTCCCCGGCATAGAATCCCCGGAGTTGTCAGCATGGTTGGACAAATCCGGGACACGGCGCGCGGCCTTCTTTGATTTCTTGGACAGGCGGGGATGGGTTGAAAGAGGTTTCCCGGATGTCACCGCCGCCCGCTACGCCATCCAAGATCCGCAGTTGCGCGACCTTCCGGCTGGCGTTGAGCAGTATGGCGGGACATCTATGGCGCTCATGGACCCTGCTGGAACGGTCAGGCATGTTTCTGACACTGGGATGCCTCACGCCACCTACCCGACAGATATGCCTGGGCAGTACATAGGCGGGCTTCAACAGCCGGTGCCGCGGCGGTTGCTGTTCCCAGAATGGTATGAGGAACGCCGATTGTCTGGCGCGGCACCCGCCGGGGACAATCGTGCGTTCCAGATGAGTCAGGTGCTGCAGCCGATCAATCAGAAATGGCTAGACGACCTGATGAAGTGGGTTGAGGCTAATCAACCCCGATAAAGTCAAGGTCGGTGTTGAAGTCGTCCTTTTCCACACCGTGCTTGGCAAGGATCTCCGCTTGGCGGGCAAGCAGGTCTGAGCGGACATCGGCTGGTAGGTCCGAAAACTCCGCGGCGGAGTGCTGGGCTAGCGCCTCAAGTCCGATGCGTTCGATCTCGTTGTAGGCCACCATCTGCGATCGAACACGGGCGATGGACGGGGGGTCTTGGGTCATTGGAAGATTACCCTTTCAAGTTCTGAGGTGATGTAACGGCAGAGGCGTTCTGCCGTCTCTGTGTCGCCCTGATGCAGGACGTTCCTGGCTCTCTCTATGACTGGCTCCAGGCGCTCCAGTGTCGCCTGGATGCTCTCCGGGGCGGTTCTGCCCTTGTCGCAGTATTTCGCGTCCAGGGCGGTGCTGCAGGGCGTGTCGGTCATGCGGTGGCAGATCTGGCAGCGGGTCATCGGGGGCTCCTCTAGTGGGTGTGACCGCTTTCATTGCGGACAGGGCCAACCCAGTTGCCGCTGCGGTCGTAGTCCATAATCCAGCGGTTAGCCTCAAGGAGGTTGGCCGCGTCGTCGATGCGACCCTGGCACTCCAAGGCCTCAATTTTATCATTGAGGCGGTTTAGTTCAGAAATCAATTCGATGCGGGTCATGTCTGGTCTCCAGTTGGTTGGCGGGGGAGCGATCCCCTCCACCCCTATATAGCGTCACGAAAGGTGACTTGCAAGTATGGATGACACACAAAAACAGGGTGAGGCGCATTATTTGCTGCAGCATCCCCTGCTGAACGAAATCCTTGACGGGATAGAGCGCCAGGCGATCGAAACCGCCGTTTTCGCGCGCCCGTCAGACGATGAAACACGCCGCACCACGATGGAAACCGTGCGTGTGGTCAGATCTTTGCGGGAGCAGTTGGCCGAGATCGCGGAGCCAACCAAGCCCACCCGCAAGGCGTCGATCGCATAGGCGACGGCGTAACACTACCACCGAAAGAGGTGAGCCATGGATCGCAACGATCCTAACACAACCGTCCCGAACGCCGAGCAAGTCGGCAGCGACTTTGGACAGGACCGTTCATACGGCAGCCTGGAGGAGGCCCTGTCGGACCTCGCGGACGTGGATATGCCCGACGTGGAACAACCTACCGACGGCCAGCCCGACCCTGTTGGCGACCAAGCGGAAGACGACCTCGGCGAAGACCTCCTAGAGGACGACGAGGACGACGATGCAGTCGCGGAAGACGGGGACGAGGAGGCGGAGGAGGATTCTGACGCGGATCCCTGGGAAGCGGAAATAGAGTATCCTGACGGCACCCGCATGACACTGCGGGAGGCCCACGACCAGCGGATGTTCCAGGCCGACTATACCCAGAAGACCCAGGCGCTGGCCCAGGAGCGAGAGCAGATCCAAGAGACTGCCCAGCGCTACCAGACCGGCGCGCAATCACTGCTGTCGCTATACCAGAACGCGTATGAGTTTCTGCAAGGACTGGTGCCACCGGAACCCCCACTGAGCCTCGCCCAGCAAGATCCGGCTGCATACCAGTACCATAAGGCGCTGCGGGAATCCGCCCAGCGAGAACTGGAGGGATTCCAGGCCGGCATGGGCCAAGCCCAGCAGCAGGTCCAGCAGATGTCGGCAGCCGACATGGCGGCGATGCGTCAGGGGGAAGAGAAAAAACTGATCCAGAGACTTCCTGCCCTCAAAGACCCAGGCAAATTGTCTGCGTTCCACGAGGCGAACAAGAAGTTTCTGTTGGAGTTTGGCTTCGACGCCCAGCAAATCGACGGCGTGATGGACGCCCGACTGCATGACCTCGCCTACAAGGCGCGCATCGGCGCCCGTGCGCTTGAAAACCGCACGAACGCCAAACGGCGGCTGGCTGAGACCCCTCGAAAAGGGGACAAACCACGCCGCGCGCCGAGCCGCAGAGACCCAAACAAGACTGCGATGCGACGGCTCGCTCAGACTGGCTCGATACAGGACGCACTAAAGATCGACTTCTAGCCGATCGCTCCTGTGGGCCTGACCACCTAGGAGGCCATTATGGCTGCTATTACCAACACCTTTGTCACGAGTTCTGCGGTTGGTAACCGCGAGGAACTCAGTGACGTTGTCAGCCGGATCACCCCGGAGGACACCCCGATCTATTCGATGATGCCGAAAGCAAAGGCGGATTCGATCCACCCGGAATGGGAGCGGGAAGATCTCGCTGTGCCGGCTGCCAACGCGCAGGCGGAAGGCGACGACTATTCCTCGTGGACGGCAATCACCCCGCCGACCCGCCTCGGGAACTACTGCCAGATCATGAAAAAAGACTGGATCATCAGTAACACCCAGGAGGCGGTGGACAACGCAGGCCGCGCCGAAAAGCGGAAACACCAGCGCCTTAAAAAGGGCATTGAGATCCGCAAGGACGTGGAGTTCGCGATCGTCTCCAACACCGCGACGGTGGGCAGCGGCACTCGCTATTTCGGCTCTCTCCCGACGTGGATTGAGACGAACGAGTCTCGTGGTGCGACCGGCTCCTCTGGCGGCTTCAACACGGGCGATGGCCTGACCGACGTTGAGACGACCGGCACCCAGCGGGCCTTCACGAAGGCGCTCTTCGACACGGTTCTGCAGTCCTGCTACAACAATGGCGGCAGCAACCGCTATGCGGTGCTGTCCCCGTATGCGAAGACGGTGTTCACGACGTTCATGTCCGACAGCAACGTCGCGTCTTTCCGTTACGCGGCGCAGGGCAATGGTCCGAACACGATTGTTGCCACGGCGGACATCTACGAGGGCGACTTTGGCAAGACGACCGTCATCCCCAACCGGGTGATGGCAACGTCCGCTGCAGTTGCTCGCCGCGTTTATATCCTTGATCGGGATCTGCTGGAGTTCAAATGGCTTCGCAACATCCAGGATCTGGATATTGCCCGCACTGGTGACGCCGAGAAGGGCGTCGTCATCGGCGAAGGCACGATGTGCGTCAAAAACGAAAAGGGCCTGGGCGTCGTTGCCGACATCTACGGCCTGACCGCATCGTCCTAACCTCTTGCCCGGCACGTCTGGGCATCACCTGGGGGGGGGGCTTCAAGTCCCCTCCCCTCTCTCACCTTGACAAAGGAACGCCACAAATGGCTCGCCAAACCCGAACACAGGCCGCGCCAGGCCAGGAAGAATCGACATCCGCCACGCCCTCCTCCGCCGCCCCGACAGTGCTGGCGCCGGTCCTGCTGCACCGCAACTATTGGCCCGATGAGAACACCCGCTGCGAGAAAGGCACGATCGTCGAGGTGCCAGCCACTGAGGCCCGCCGGCTGGTGGAACTGGGTGTCGCCGAGCGCGCGGATCCCTACCCGGGCGAAGAGGGCTACGGAGGCTAATATGGCCCGGATCAAAGACGGCAACTGGGAACTGATCAGCCACGATTTCGCTCTTGGTCGCACCGTCTGGTCCTACTACGATGGGCAGCAGAATCACTATCGGATCGACTATCAGGTGGATCAGGTTTTGAAAGACAACGCCGCCGATCGGAGCGACCACGCTGGGGCGAAATGGGGCGATGGCCGGCGCGTGGCCTCAATCCCGCTGAACGTCTACTACGACCGTCTCGCCCAGGCTCACGACCAGGGCGACGACGCCTACGTCAGCCGGTGGCTCAACGACTCGGACAACCGGGGCTTCAGAACATTTGATGGGACCGTGTGATGGCTCTCGACGACTATGCCGAACTGGTGCTGGAGGCCGCGCGCCGCACGGGCGTGACGGATCTCACTACCCGTGCCGACATGGTCGTCGGCATGGCGGAGAAATATCTCTCCAAACGCCTGCGCCTCGCCGGCCAGGAAACGGAGACCACGCTGACCACCGACTCGGATGGTGAGGCGACCTTGCCCTCCGATTTCGAGGAGATCCGGTCAGTGCGGGTTTCCGATCGGATCTTTCCGCGGCTCGATCTGGATCGCGTCCTGACCGGCAGCGCTGACGGGTTCACCGTGCGGGGATCGACGCTGGTCAGCACCAAGGCCAGCGCCGACCACGTCATTGTCTATTATGCCAGCATCCCGAGCCTCGACAGCAATGACACAAATCACCTGCTGACAGCCGAGCCGGAACTGTACCTTTACGCCGTGATATTCCAGGCGTACAGCAGCGCCGGGGATCTTGAAAAGGCCGCTGTGGCCAGGGGCTATGTCGATACCATGATCGAAGAGGCGAACCTGCGGTCATATCTGATCCGGCATGGTGATCAACGCCTGCACCTGGGGGCTGCTCCATGAGCGCATTGACCGTACTGACCAACGCATTTCGCCATGTCGGCCTGGAGGTCGATGCCCCGGCGGTGACGGCCACTGACTGGCAGACCGAGCAGATGCTGCGGTTTATCAACGAGGCCGGCCTGGATGTCGCGCGCAGGGCTCGCTGGCAGAAGATGATGACGACCGACACCGTCACCGGGCCGACCAGCAGCCACACCCTGCCGGCTGACTATTATGCCCTTGATTCCGTCTACCTGACCAAGGCGACATGGCAGCCGGTGCGGATCCTGACGGAGCCTCACGAGTGGGCTTTTGTGCTGATCCGAACCACAGCCCAACCCTATTGCCACGTCGAGGGCGGGAGCCTGCTATTCTCTCCGCAGGTGGACAGCGACGGCGCCGTCATGCGCTACGTCAGCAGCCAGTGGGTATCCGGCAAGGATGAGGCAACCGCGGACGGCGACACCATACTGGTCCCCGAACGGCTGGTCGAACTGGGCGCAGCATGGCGGTGGAAACGCCAGCAGGGGCTGCCGTATGACGACATCATGGCGGAGGCCGAGGCCTCGTTGGCTGCCGACATCCGGGCTGATCGGGGGATGCAGTAATGGTGCAAGTGCTGCCCGCCAGGCTCCAGGCGAGAGATCGCCGCCCGCAACAGCCGCAGGTGCAGAGCCGATCGTATCCGCCGCCTATCCGTGGCCTTGTCACCAACGAGGCGATGATCACGCAGGGGCAGGGCATAGCCCGCCTGATCGACAATTTTCGCGTCACCCAGGAGACGATCGAACCGCGCGGTGGCAGCAACTGGCGTGTCAGCACAACCAGCAGCGCCGCCGTGAAGCAGTTGTTCGCCTACACCGCGGCTGGCTCCGAGAAGTATTTCGCAGCAGCGGCAACGACCGTGGCACCGTTCACCGACGCGACCGCCGACGAGACGGTGCTGACAGCGGACATCACCGGCCAGACATCCGGGGTCTATTCCTGGGTGAACAACACGACCAGCGGCGGCACATATCTGACGATCGTCAACGGGGACGATTCCCCGCAGATCTATAGCGGCAGCACTTGGCAGGCTATCACGGGCGTGTCGTCGCCCATCGCCATCACGGGCGTCACCACGTCCGACCTGTCCTACGTCTGGCTCTATCGGAATCGGCAGTTCTTCATCGAAGGCGGGACGCTCTCGGCGTGGTATCTCGGCACCAACTCGGTCGGCGGCGCGGCCACAGAGATCCCGCTCGCGTCGGTATTCAACCGTGGGGGCTCTTTGCTTTTCGGCGCTACGCTCTCCAGCGACAGCGGCGACGGCATGGACGACCGCTGCGTGTTTGTTACGACCGAGGGGGAGGCCGCGATCTACCACGGCGGCGACCCGTCCTCCTCGACCGACTGGTCGCTGGATGGCGTCTACGACATCGGCAAGCCCCTGGGGGCGCATGCCCACGAGCGAGTGAGCGGGGATCTGCTGGTGGCGACGACAACCGGCTTGATACCGCTGCGGGCGGCGATCCAGCACGACGCCTCGATGCTCGCGGGACATGCTCTGACGCGGCCTATTGAGGGTGACTGGCGACTGCAAGTTCTGAGCGGCGGCGCGGCAGTGGACTGGCGGGTGATCGTCTGGGACGAAAAAAACGAACTGATCGTCGCGCCGGTTACGGCGAATGCGCCCGCGACCTTCCTGTGGGTAATGAATTTGACAACCAACGCGTGGTATCGCTGGACCGGCTGGGAGGCGTCCGCCATCGCAGTTTTCGGTGACGGCCTCCATTTTGGCGGCACAGACGGCAAGGTCTACGAAGGTGATGTTGGGGGGCAGGACGCAGGTTCCACATTCGTCTGCCGGCTCGCTCTCGCCTTTGATGAACTGGACATCCCCGGATCTTACAAAACCGCACACGGCGTCCAGGCGAGATGGATGCATCAATTCCCTATCAACCCCCAGCACTCCGTCGCTGCGGACAACGTCATAGACTTCCCCGTCCCGCCGGCTGTGGCAAGCGCGGTGACCAATAACGCCGGATCTCTCTGGGATGTCGCCCTCTGGGATGTCGCCCTCTGGGCGAGCGGCAACGACCCGCTTGATTACGTCAACTGGCGGCGCTGGACGCAGTCCGGGAAGCAGGGGCGGAACCTCGCGATCCAGGCCCAGGTGACCAGCGGGGCGTCGTATAAACTCCCGCTGCGGCTGATCGGGTTTGACCTGACCTATACCGTTGGCGCTGTGTATGCCTAGCGTCACCCCCACCTGGGAACGCCCGTCTGAGGTGCGGTCGTTTGTGGCGCAGGGGCTGTGGGCTGGCTGCGAACGGTTCGCGGATGAGTCCGTCGCACTGGGGTTCGTGGGCCCCGACGATCGACTGGTTGCTGGTTTTGTGTACCATAACTGGAACCCGACCGCGGGGCTGATCGAACTCAGCGGCTACAGCAGTCGGAGAGACTGGACGACCCGTGCCGTCATCCGGGAAATCTTCGCCTACCCATTTGACGTTGTCGGCGTCCGCATGGTCGTCGCGCGGCATAGCGAACATAACCGCCGGGTGATCCGGATCTGGAATGCCCTTGGGGCAACGCAGTATCGCATCCCCGACCTCCGCGGCCCCGATGAGGCCGAAATCATCTGCACCTATTCGCGCGAAGCGTGGCGCAAATACCTAGAGAAAGGCACCGCCTATGGGCAAGCCATCCGCACCAAAGCCGCCTGATCCGAACAAGACCGCGTCAGCGCAGACCGCCGCCAATATCGGGACGGCGATCGCGAACCAGTATCTAGGCCAGACCAATCAGGTCACGCCCTACGGTAATCTCTCGTACAATCAGACCGGGACGTATCAGTGGACCGACCCCCTGTCGGGCAAAGAGTATGACATCCCGCAATTCACTGCCCAGACAGACTACACGCCGGCTGGCCAGCAGATCGTGGACAACACCCAGCGACTGCAAACCAACCTCAGTCAACTAGGCGCGGATCAGGTGGCGCGTCTCGGCGGGTTGCTAGACCGACCGATGGACGTGTCCACCCTGCCGGCGCGTGGTGATCTGGCAGCCGTCAGAGCCGCCAATCTCCGGGGTGCGCCAGGCTCCCCGGATCTGTCCGGGATCCCCGGTCAGGCGGGCGACATTACCCGCACCTATGGCATTGATTGGAGCCAGGACAGGCAGCGGGTTGAGGATGCGCTGATGACGAGGCTTAACCCGCAACTCGCGCGGGATCGGTCGGCATTGGAGCAGCGGCTCGCCGACCAGGGCATCGCGATCGGGTCTGAGGCGTACACTCGCGCCATGTCGGACTTTGGCCAGCAATCCAACGACGCGCGGATCGCGGCCATCCTGGCTGGCGGGCAGGAGCAAAGCAGGCTCGCCGGCCTGGAGGCGCAGCGCGCCAACTTCCAGAACTCGGCGCAGGGGCAGGTCTTCAATCAGTTGACCGGCCTTGCCCAACTTGAGGGCGATAACGCCTACCGAGAGGCGGGCTTTGACAATCAGACGGCGCTAGGGCAGCAGAACGCGGACGCCTTTCTGTATGACGCTCAGAACGCCCAGAGGGCAGCGGCACTGCAGGAGGAGATCGCGCTCAGGAATCAGCCGTTCAACGAACTTGGCGCGGTCCTGGGCGGATCGCAGGTGCAGTCACCGGAATTTGTCAACACGCCGATCACTCAGGCGCCGACCGTGGACTATGCTGGGCTGGTGAACCAGAACTACGCGCAGCAGCAGGCCAATTACCAGCAGAAGATGGAGAGCTGGAATAGTATGGTCGGCGGTCTTATGGGGCTTGGTGGCCAACTGGGCGGGGCCTGGATTGCGTCCGACCGCCGGCTCAAGACCGACATCCGCCGCGTAGGCACTGCCGCCAACGGACTGCCCCTATACCTGTTCCGGTATAGATCTGGTGGGCCGATGCAGGTCGGTCTGATGGCGCAGGATGTTATCAAGGTGCGCCCCGACGCTGTGCGGGTCGGATCGGACGGCATGATGGCTGTGAACTACGACGCAGCCCTGGAGGACTGAACCATGGTGGGATTTATTTTTGGCGGCAACACCGGCCTGTCTTACTCAGACCTGCAGAAACGACGCGCGGCAGAGGAGGCGGCGTACCGGCAGCAGTCGGCTCGATCGCCTCGCAACCTCGGCGAGGGCCTGACAGCCCTCGGTCGGGGGCTCGCATACGGCCTGCAGCAGCGCGCGGCACAGCGAGAGATGGACGCCAAACGGAAGGGAGCCACAACCGCCTGGGATGGTGTTTTCGGGGCCGGCCCGACCGAGGGTGAGCAGGGATATGGCGTCCTGGCCAACGCGGGCCAGGCTGCGCCCAGTATTGGGGACATCCCGGTCGATCGCCTCATGGAAGTGGCCCCCCATATGGACGCCCTGCCCAAAGCGCAACAGTCGATCTTCGCGGCGCTGCTGCAAGCAAAACTGAAAGGCCTGGAGCCGCCGGACCCGCTGGAAGATGAGCGGAAGGCACGGGCGATGGGAAAGACCTTGGAGCAGTTCTACGAGTGGCAGCACCAGCAGAGAATGGCGGAGCGCCGAGCAGGCCAGACCACCGTCAGCAACATCATGGGCGGTGGGGTGAATGTCCCGAAATACAGCCCCCTTCCCAAGGGCTACGTCTATCTCAGAAACCCCGATGGGTCGATCCAGATCGACGAGCGGGGGCTGCCGCGGATCGCGCCTATCCCCGGCAGCGAGGCTGACAGAAATATTGCAGCGGCAGAGCAGCAAGGGGCGTTAGCGGCGGAAACTAAGGGGCAGACTGCCCAGATCGTGCTGGAGGACATCCAGCGCGCAGTGGACACCATCAGGTCTGCGCCCGCCTATGCCCCTGTCACCGGGTTCCTCGGCTCGCTGTTTGCTAATATCCCCGGCAGCGGCGCGTATGACCTCAAAGCCCTGACACAAACCCTGCGTGGTAACATCGGATTTGACCGCCTGCAGCGGATGCGTGAGGAAAGCAAAACGGGCGGTGCGCTTGGCGGGATTAGCCAGCAGGAAATGGAATTGCTCTCCAGTGTCCTCGGTAGCCTGGACACGGCCCAGAGCCAGGAGCAACTCCTGCAGAATCTGACGCGTCTCACAGATATTTACACAACGATCTCGCGAAAGGCCGCTGCCTACGATAACGCCGCGAAATTCGGCTTCGGTATGGGTGGTGACATCGGGAACGGCATCACTGCTGTCCCTACGGACCAAGCCGCCACCGTGAGGAAACGGTATAATCCTAAAACAGGGGAATTGGAGACCGTGCGATGATTGAAGTCGAAGTCGGCGGACAAATCTACGAGTTTGCCCCTGGGACGCCTGACAACGTCATCAAGTCGGTGATTGAGAGGGATCAGACGTCTATCGCGGCGAAGGAGGCAGCCAACCCGGATTCTATCATCGCGGAGGAGAAGGCCCGCCGCGAGGGCCTGCTGCGAGATCCCAGCATCGCTGGCCGCGCAGCGGACGTTGCTCGCCCGATCGTCCAGGGAGCGACCGCTGGCGGTGGCGATGAGATCGTGGCCCAGGGCGTGGAGGCCCTCGGCGGAGATTATGATTCCGCCCTGGAGTTTGAGCGGAACCAGTTGGAGCGGTTCCGAGAGGCCAACCCCTATCTCTCCACAGGCCTGGAGATGGGCGGGGGTGTTCTGGGGTCTATGCTGCTGTCGAGGATCCCCGGCGTCGATAAGATGACGGACGCGACCATGTCGTTGAAGCCGCTGCCGTTGCTTGGCAATGCCGGTCTTGCGGGAGCGGCTGCTGGCACATACGGATTTCTGAGCGGTGAAGGGGGGGTGGAATCTCGCCTGGACAATGCCGCTGAGATGGTCCCTCTGGGTGCTGCGCTTGGCCCTGTGTCTACCCTCGCTCTCCGCACGGGGACACATGCCGCCAACGCATTCCGCGACTGGAGAGCCAAGAGCAAAGCAGAGAACGAGGGGGCCGAGGCTGCTGGCTTCAGCCGAGCGGCATTCAACATGCTTCGCGGCCCCGCCGCGCAGATGGATGAGGATCTGAGGTCGGTTGGCGGAGCGCGGACCTATCTCGACAGCCGCGGCCAGAGGGCGATGCTTGGCGACGTTCTCCCGAGCGAACTGGACTACACCGCCAACGTCGGTGCCGGATCGTATATGGCCCGCCGGAACCTGGGCCAGCGCGTCAGCGAGGCCAGCGCGGAGGTTGCGGACGCGATCGACCAGACCTTTGGGACTGCGCGCGGGCGCCAGGACGTTTTCGACGAGATCTCCCAAAGCACCCGCGGCAAGCGCAGAGACTCCTACGACGATTTCTACGACGCGCCGATCATCTACACGCCGGATCGCGTGGATATCGTGAACGATGCCCTGGATCAGATCCCGGACAGGATCCTTCGCAAGGCGATCCAAGGGGCCAACGAAAAAATGACCGTGCGATACGGTAAGGGGCCGATGCGCCAACAGCGGCGGCAGATCGAATACCGGGAGCGGGACGACGGCAGCCTGGAGTTTGTCACAGAGCGCTTGAGCATGGAGCAGATGGACTACATGAAGCGCGCCCTCATGGATATGTCCGAGAACGCGAAGGGGGAGTTTGGGAGGTCCACCCCAGAGTCCGATGACTATGCCAACATGGCCGGGGCTCTGCGGCGCGCGCTCCTCGATGTCTCCCCCGTAGACGACCAGGGCGTGACGCTGTACCAGCGGGCGATGGACGCCGGCATGGACAAGATCTCCCAGGACAATGCGTTCAAACTGGGCATGAAGATGCTGAGGGAGACCAACAAAATTGAACCGGAGGACGTGGCGCGCGCCGCCCGCGATTGGTCTGAGGCAGATAAGCAGCGTGTGCGGGAGGGCCTCCGAAACCACCTCTATAGTGTGATGCGTCGGGTCACCAAGATCCGGTCGGATCCGAATTTGGATCAGCGCCAGGCCGACGCTCTTCTCAAGCAATTGACCACAGACGACGCCCAGGAGAAATTGAGGATAGTCCTGGGCGATCGGGAGGCCGAGGGCTTCCTAAACACGATGGGCAGAGCCTGGGAGGCGTTCAACGTCCGGGCCGGCGCGGCACCGAACAGCCAGACCGCCCCTCGGGGGTTTACCCATGAGCGCCTGACAAACGAGGCTGCCGGCTTTGGACCGCCCCTGGCCGAGCGACGGCCTCCAGGCCTCAACGATGTGCTGCTTCAAGCGCCGATTCGCCTTTTGAACGCCGCGACCGGGAACACTCGCGGGGCGCAGCAGCAGACGATTGAAGCCACCCAGCGCGAGATGGCGGAGGCCTTGACGGGACTGCGGGGCATCGACGCTCTCCGGGCTCTGGACCGCCTGCTGCGCGCCCACGGCACAACCGAGGGCCGAACCGTTCCGAGCGCTCTGCGGTCTCAGATGCTGGTGCATGCCAGCCGGCTCGCCGCTCCTCCAGCCCTCAACTACATGATGGACGACTACTAATGACCTGGAACGTCAGCGGCCTCTACGAGAGGCTCTATTCGTGGGTGACCGATCGCGACGGTGCTGTCCCGATTGATGCCCCTAAAATGGACGCCGAGTTCGACGGGCTGGTTAGCGCGCTGAACGACGTTGTCCAGCAGAACGAACCGTTCCAGGGTGCGCTCCTCGCCCAGGACGGCGCGATCGGCGCGCCAGGCTATACGTTCGACAGCGACACCGACACAGGCATCTACCGGGTCTCGGCCAACACCGCGGCCTTGGTAACGGCCTCGACGGCACTGCTGACGTGGGGCGCCTCGGGCGTCACTATTCCGACGCTGACGGCCACCACGGCGACGATCACCAGTGCCGATATCAACGGCGGCACCATTGATGGCGTGACCATTGATGGCGTGACCATTGGCGGGGCGAGCGCTGGCGCGGGGACTTTCACCAACATCACCGCCACCGGCACCGTTACTCTGACGGGAGCGACGGTCGTTGATCTCGGCGCCGTAACAACTGTCGATATTAACGGGGGCACCATCGACGGGGCAGTGATCGGCGGGGCAAGTGCCGCGGCGGCAACCGTGACCAATCTGACGGCCACCGGCACGGTCACGCTGACCGGCGCGACGGTGACGGACGGCGGTGCAGTGACGACCATCGACATTAACGGTGGTACCATCGACGGCGTGACCATCGGCGGGGCGAGCGCTGGTGCCATCACCGGCACCACTGTCGACGGCACTACAATCACCGCCTCCACTGGCTTCAGCGGCCCCGGCACCTCGATTTCGTCGCTGGATGCGGACAGCCTCTCCACCGGCACCGTTCCAGCGGCGCGGCTCTCTGAGGCGACAGCGGCCAACATCCGGGCGGGCGCGGCCAACGTCCTGATGACGCCGGCCAATGTCGAGGCTGCGGTGGAAGAGGTGACGCTCACGTCGTCCAGCAACAGCGTGGCGGTGGATTGGTCGAGTTTCATTAACGGCGTTGTGACGTTGGATGAAAGCACGACATTCGCCGCGCCAAGCAATGCCGAGCCGGGAACCACTCGCATTATTCGCGTAGTGCAAGGGTCTACAGGAGGCACAATCGGATTTAATGCGGTCTACCTGTTTCCGGGCGGCGTAGCACCGACAGCATCGACCGGCACGGGCGCCAAAGACACGCTCTATATCTACTGTGAGACGACCTCACTATTCCATGTCACGCACCAGTTGGGTTTCTCATAATGCACGTTTTACCGGGCGTTCACGGGCATCTAATTAACGGAGCTAATCGCCCCGTTACTTTGACTTACGTTGGCACAGGTACTTCCGGATCTGACTCAACATCTTATACATTTTCCAGCCAATCTATTGGCAGCCAGATTGACAAGCGGCACATTCTTGTGATGTGTCACCATGAATTTAGCGCCACAGACGCATCTGGCAATACATCCGCTGTGACAGTTGGTGGGGTTTCGGCGTCACAGGTGGTTGCGGCTAGTTTTATTGACGTACATTGCAGCCTCTGGCTTGTCGAGTACGATAACGCCAACACCACGGCTGACATTGTATTGACCACTAACAAGACCGCGCAACGTGCAGCAATTGGCGTCTGGCAACTAACAAATTACGGCATAATCAGTACAATTGGCTCAGACGTTGCAGAGGCTAGCACCACCAGCACGAGTATATCTATTAACACTATGTCTGGCGGAGCGAGCCTGTATGGTCATACGTTTCATACTTCAGCTGGCGCAACACCGACTAGCCCGCTGACTGAGCGGTATGACGCCTCATTCGATTCGGGGTCGCAAAAATATGGGGCCGATGATAGCGCGCCGAGCGGAGGCTCCATCGCTTACGGTGCCACGGCTTTCAGTGCAAACACAGCGGCTGTCGCTGCCTCTTTCAGATAAGGGAACACCATGGCAAGATTTATCAATGAGAACACGGGGCGAGAGGTTCGTAGTGGCACTCACACCGCGCCCAATGGCGACCGGATCAGTGTCGCATCACTCTCTCGTTTGTCTACTGGCGAACTGAACCGGATCGGTATTCGCCGAGAGGCTGATCCGCCGCCTCCGCCACCGCCCCCGACACCGACACCGCGAGAGCGTGTCGAGCAGGCTGCTGCAAACGGCTTCAGTTCTGCCCTGATTGATCTGCTGGCGGAAGAGCGCGGCGTGACCCGCGAGGCTTTGCTGGACGACCTGGCGGGGCGGTTGCCATGAGCAAACCCCTTCAGAAAGCCCTCCTCTGGGGCGGGGCAATCGCCGTGGCGCTGATAGCGTCCTATTTTGGCCTCGACATCGAGATGATCAGTGGACTGGTACAGGAGATAAACCAATGACCCGCCTCGCCTTTGCCGCTGCCATGATGGCGGGCCTCGCCGCCTGCTCCACTGCCTCAACTGACGACATTGGCTCCCCGGTCGAGCCTGCCGCGCTGACCAACGCGCCGGGGATGACGACCTTCGGCATGGCCATGAACTCGGAAACCGGCATTCCTGAGAGTGTCATTTATGGCAACGCCAAGGACGACACCGGGAGCCTGATCGAAACGATCTATGAGTTCGATCCGCAGACCGGCAACAAGGTCCGGGTTTCCTACCGTTACTCAATCGACTCCAGCAAAGGGTCGGAGCAGACGCAAGCCGTCCTGGCGGCAGTCGAGGCGGTCGCGGACGCCCAGGCCGAGACGGCACAGACCCTCGGGCCTGAGACGCTCAAGGCCGTGGTTGAAGGTCTCCGCATTGGCTTTGGTGTGCCATGACTCGACTGAGCGAACACTTTTCCTCGCACGAGTTTGCTTGCAAATGCGGCTGCGGCAGCGACGGCATAGACCCGTCACTTATCGTACTGCTGGAGTGGCTGCGGGCGGAGATGGGCGGTCGGGCTGT
>Ga0209929_1000060_pt1 | contig 37391 bp, 39 predicted proteins | sample SalPon2_C_H2O_MG_2_FD_185731 | JGI IMG/M metagenome (GOLD analysis project Ga0209929, IMG submission 185731) | Salt pond water microbial communities from South San Francisco under conditions of wetland restoration - Salt Pond MetaG SF2_C_H2O_MG... ... | reverse complement strand
TTAGTGTCATTGAAAATGTCTAAACTGGCCTGTAATCTTTTTTCACCTGTTTCTGCTGGTTTACTGGATTTTTTAATAGTTGAGTTTGAATTAGTTTTGGTACTACCTTTTTCAATACCTTCATTGAGTTCATCAATTAATTGTTGATTGTCTTGTAGATTGTTTTTTTCAACCTTTGATTCTTTTTGTTTATTTTCAGTTTTAAATGTGTCAAACTCATATGATGATGCATACTTGGCATTGAGACTATCTATAGAAGATTTCTCAATGTCTTTATCTTGATAAAAACCTCTTGCTTCTAACGCCTTGTTATTTGCTAAATTTTTATTAATATTTTTATTTGCCCAATCATTTGATAAAGCAGGATTATCAACATTAAAACCTCTTGCTTCTAGTGCCTTGTTACCTGCTGTACTGCTTTTTATAACACTAATTGGTTTAGATGTTGACGCATTTACAAATGCAGATCCTTGTGTTTCTGCTAATTGCACATTGATATTGTTTTCTGGTTTTATTGTGATACTGTTATTGTTTTTTACAGCTCTGGGATTAAATTTTTTAAATTTAGATTCGTGTGATGACATGCTGATTACCTCGATCCGGCAATAGCACTTGAATTTGGTAAACGTATCACAGTTCCGGTAGTAAAATCGTTAATTGGATCTTCAAACAGATCCATGTTTCTTGCAATAAACACCCACCACAATCTAGTTGATCCATACAATGAATGTGCAAGTAAATCTGGTCTTTTATCAAATTTACTTTCTATAGTGTAATATTCATCATCAGATCTTTGAGGTATATTTGGTAAAGACAAAATATCCAAATAGTCATTGATAATTTTAGTTGATGAATATTGTGAGTTTTCGTTACTTGCTCTAGCCATTAAATAAATCCTTTACTGCCATCTTTGTTACCACCTTTTAACCAAGTACCATCTCTGAAAGTGTCTAAGTTAAAACCATCTCTGACAGTTGACGGTGTTGGTGCATAAACAAGTTCTATAAACACGTTTAACAGTGAAGGCACAAAACTTTTTGAAACACCTTGTTCAACACTTTTAATATTGCCTTTTACTTTTTCTTTTAATTTTTTTCTTTCTTCAAGTTCTGCTACACCATAATCGTTATCAATACTGGTATCAATAACTGCTAATTCTTGTAATCTTTTTTCATCGTTGTTCATTGGTAAATTTTCTGGGCCATATCCGCACGGTATATAATCTACATCTTGTTCTAAACCAAATGACACTGTTCTAATCAGAACAGGAACTCTCTCAAACATATACGGACCATATGCACTAAACAACAGCACCGGGGGAGGAGTTCCTCTTCTGGCCAAGTTTTTACTACCAAAATATGTCATTGTTACAGATCTCAAAAAATGAAAAACAGCTAGTAAATACCTTGCTTCTTCTAGGTTATTTGCTGTAAACGGTGCTGTTACAGAAAATGTAGGAGATGCTCTTCTAACAAATGCATAATAATCAAAATTTGTTTGCAATAGATTATATTGAGAATAGTCTACCTGTGCATGAGATACTTGTATTGCTGGTGTGTAGGGAAACACCAGACCGTTTGTATATGCAATAGGTGCCAACAGATTTTTTCTATAATCTTTACTTCCGCCGCCATACACTTCTTGCTTTGCTAATGGCTTTGCTTGTAATTTTGCTCTAAAGTCGTGATTGATAGTCATATAAATATTTAGTAATAAAATAAAAGCAGTATTTAATCATTTATTTGTCTTAAATGGTTGACATTTTAACATCTAGAGAGTATATTTGTATTATGGCAAAAAGAATAAATTATTTAAACAACAAAGACATCTTAAAAGAAATACACAAAAGCAAGAACAGTTTCTGTTGCTACACAAAGCCAGAGTATGCAGATTATGATCTGATAATTACCACGCCTATTGAAAAAATTACCAAAACAAAAGTGCTTGAAGCACGTAGAAATCGTGCCGCTAGACTCACACAATTGAAGGCTGAAGAACTTGGATTAAAGAAAAAAGAAATTGCTGAGCATGAAATTAAATTAAGGCACGTGGATGATACTGATGTGATTATTAGAGTTGTTACATGGGATCACATTCCAGATGATCCGGATAGAAAAAACAATCCAAAAACTATAGCAGATACAAAAGTCAAACTAAATTTTATTCCTTTTAAACATTATAAGTTAAATGATAATAATGATTGGGAAGAAGTTGGTAAAAGTCATCACATTGGACACAATCAATTTAGTAAAGATCATGGTAGAATGACCAATAAACTTGGGTTGATGTTTCTTAAACTGTGTGATAGATATGGTTCTCGATCCAATTGGAGAGGCTATACCTACAATGACGAAATGAGGGCACAAGCGTTGGTTCAACTGTCACAGATTGGTTTACAGTTTGACGAAAGCAAATCACAAAATCCATTTGCTTATTATACTGCGGCAATTACCAACAGTTTTACTAGAATTTTAAATGTAGAGAAAAAACATCAAAGTTTAAGAGATGATATACTAGAAAGTCACGGAATGAGTCCTTCTTACACAAGACAAATGGAAAATGAAATGTCCACTAAAGAGGGCAAGAAATAAAGTTGACTTTTTACAACTTTTAATGTATATTTTTACTAGTTAATTGACTGGAAAAAAATTATGTTTAAAAAAGCGGCCTGCTTTACTGATATACACTTTGGTTTAAAAAATAATTCAAGACAACACAACAACGATTGTGAAAATTTTGTTGAATGGTTTATCAAAGAAGCCAAAGAATTTGGTGCAGAAACTTGCATATTTTTAGGAGACTGGCATCATCACAGAAGTTCAATTAATATCAGTACACTGAATTATTCTATTTCTAATTTAAAAAAATTAAGCAAAGCATTTGAAAAAACTTATTTTATCACTGGAAATCATGATTTGTTTTACAGAGATAAAAGAGAAATTTCTTCTGTGATATTTGCTAATGAAATCCCAAACATTGAAATAGTTAACGAAATACTAGTCAAAGATGATGTTGCTATTATTCCATGGTTAGTTGGAAACGAATGGAAACAGATTAAAAATATCAAATGCAAATATATGTTTGGTCATTTTGAATTGCCAAACTTCAAAATGAATGCCATGGTTGAAATGCCAGACCATGGAGAAATACAAGCAGATCATTTCAGTCATATTGAAAGAGTGTTTTCAGGACACTTTCACAAAAGACAACACAAAGGCAATATCAGTTATATAGGAAATCCGTTTGCTCACAACTATGCAGATGCATGGGACAATGACAGAGGTTGTATGTTTTTGGAATGGGACAAAGAACCACAGTACAAAATATGGGCAGATGGTCCAAAATACAGAGTTATGAATTTGAGTGATTTGCTCAAAGATCCAGAAACATATTTAGATACTGAATGTCATGTACGAGTTAAAATTGATGTTGACGTAACATATGAAGAAGCCAATTTTATCAAAGAAAGTTTTCAACAACAGTACAGTTTACGAGAAATCAGTTTGTTACCACACAAACAAGCAGAAGAAGAAATAGAATTTCAAGGAGAAATTAAATTTCAAAGTGTTGATGAAATTGTGTTAGATCAATTGAGCAAAATTGAATCTGACAGTTTTGACAATCACATATTAATGGAAATCTACAATAGACTATGATAGTTTTAAAGAACCTTACAATCAAAAACTTCCAAAGTATTGGTAATGCCACACAGGCAATTAACTTAAATCACACAGGCTTAACACTGATACTTGGTAACAACTTGGATCTTGGCGGAGAAGGATCAAGAAATGGTACAGGTAAAACCACATTACTAAATGCTTTGAGTTTTTGTTTGTTTGGAGATGCATTAACAAATATCAAACGAGACAATTTAATTAACAAAACCAATCAAAAAAACATGAGTGTTTCTTGTGAATTTGAAGTTGATGGTAAAAGTTATAAAATTGAACGTGGCAGAAAACCAACTTACTTTAGATTTTTTTGCAATGATGAAATTGTTAATGAAAAAGACACAGACGAAGCACAAGGTGAAAACAGATTAACACAAGAAGAAATTCACAAAGTGTTTGGTATGTCGCTGGCATTGTTCAAGCAAATAGTTGCATTAAACACTTACAATCAACCCTTCTTAAGTATGAAAGCAACAGAGCAACGTGATGTTATTGAAGAATTGCTAGGTATAACTAGGTTATCAACCAAAGCACAGTTGCTTAAAGATCAAATTACAAAATCAAAAAATGATATCAAAGAAGAAGAATTACGTATACAAGCAGTTAAATCAAGTAATGAAAAAATTGAAGAAACTATTAGACGTTTTAAAATCAAAAGTTCAGCATGGCAGGATGAACATTCTAAAAAAATTAATAATGTTAAAACTGCAATCAAAGAACTTGAAAATATTGATATTAATTTAGAAATTGAAAAACACAAAAAACGTGATTTGTGGCAAGAAGGCAACTACAAGATTAATGAAGCTAACAAATGGATTCAAAGTGTTAGCAACGACACAGCCAAACAGCAAAAGACTGTGTCTAAGTTACAAAATGAAATTGTGTCATTAGAAGAACATAAATGCTATGCTTGTGGACAAGAGTTACATGATAACAAACAAGATGAAATCTTAACAAGTAAAAAAGCATCACTTGAAGAAGCTAATGTGCAAATTCAATTAAATGAAAATCAAATAGTTGAACAAAAAAATGTTATTGAACAAATTGGAGATATTGGAGAAGCACCTACTTGTTTTTATTCAGATGTAGATCAAGCCTATCATCACAAACAAAATTTAGAAAAATTGCGTAACGAACTTGATTTTGTCAGCAGTCAAGAAAATCCACATATTGAACAGATTGATACTTTGCAAAATCAAAATATTGAACTTATAGATTACAACTTGTTAAACAATCTTACTAAACTAAAAGAACACCAAGAGTTTTTGTATAGACTGTTAACATCAAAAGATTCATTTATACGTAAAAAAATTATTGATCAAAACCTAGCATACTTAAATGCAAGATTAAATCATTATTTAGAACTGTTATATCTACCACACGAAGTTATTTTCAAATCAGATTTATCTGTGGAAATCACAGAATTAGGTAGAGAACTAGACTTTGATAATTTAAGCAGAGGTGAAAGAAACAGACTGATACTTGGTTTGAGTTGGGCATTTAGAGACATATATGAATCCACAAGCAAACCAATCAATCTATTGTTCATTGATGAATTAATTGACAGTGGTATGGACACACAAGGTGTTGAATCAAGCATGTCAATATTGAAAAAAATGACCAGAGAACGTGGCAAGAATGTGTTTTTAATTTCACACAAAGATGAGTTAACTGGTAGAGTTAATTCAATCATGCATGTTGTAAAAGAAAACGGCTTCACGTCTATTTCAAACGATCTTGAGATTGTTTCAAACCATTAATAAATATTAAAAAGTTTATTAAACAGGAACACAATTTAATGGAATCACAACAAAAATTAGAACAACATTTTAAAGATGACTGGCAAGGTGAAAAACACATTTATGATTGGTTGCGTAAACACACTAATATTCCTTATTTGCAACTTGATATAGATATTCCATATCCAGAAATTTATAAAGAAGCACTTGCAGTACAAGATCAGTTTGTGGTACACAGAAAACACGAAGGTGATGAAACTTGGAAAAGTGCTTGTTTGCATGGAGTTGATGTGCATGTAACCAACGATTGGAAAGCACATGAATACAAAGACAAAGGCTGGACTGAACCTCCAGAATATAAATGGACCAGTCTTGCAGATCAATGTCCTGTAACTACAGATTTTTTTAAAAATACTTTTCCATATAGTAGATACGACAGACTAAGGTTTATGTGGATCGAGCCAGGAGGATATATATTACCACATCAAGACTTATCTGAAAGACACTTTGCACCCGTAAATGTGTCAATATATAATCCTAAAGGTTGTGAATTTAGATTTAAAAACTGGGGTACTGTACCTTTTACACATGGTAGTGCTTTTTTAGTTGATGTTGGCCAAGCTCACTGTGTATGGAACAGAAGCAGTGAACCAAGATTGCACATGATTGCACATGGATCAAAAGACTGGGATCGTTTTATACCAATGCTAGAAAGAAGTTGGAAAAAATACAAATAAAAATGACTAAACCTACTAATATTCTTAATAAACAATATACATTGGTTATCTTAAAAAATAATACTATTTTAGATAGTATTAAAGATTTCTTTTATCAAGACTTGTTTCATGAGATTGAAAATGTTGTTTATACTAGTATGAAAGAGTTTGACCGTGTATTAGATAAAGTCAATACTAGTCATATTATTGTAATTCAAGAAGGTTGTTTTTTTTACGATCATCTCACAGTAAACTTTCTTAAAGATATTGACAGCAGTTTAGAAGAGTATTCTTTAATAGGACACATACTTAACCGTAAAGGTTCTTACTATAATATACACGAACAATGTTTTATTCTTAATATAAATCACTGGCGTCAAGCAGGAATGCCTAAATTTTATGACAATTCTGTTGATAATTTAATTAGTGTTAAAAGGTCAGATGATAATTTCCACGATGATTATACTCCTAAGTGGATTAGCAAAGATACTGAAAACACAGAACACACAGAAAAAGTTATCAAACTTAAATTTGGTGGCAAAGTTATCAGTGAAATGTTAAAACATAATTTTAAAATACGTCCTTTTGCTGAACATGAAAGAAATTCAAAAAAGTTTATATATTACGAACAGCAAGAACAGATAGAAAATTTACTAGCATGGGATAAGTTAAACGCAAATCATAAACATTATTTTCCTTATACAACAAAACCACAAAGTATTGAATTCACAAATAATGGTGAACACTATATTTCAGTTGCAAATGGATTGGAAAGTTTATTTAGAATTAATAAAGTATATAAAGGTATAAAAAAAATTACATTTTATGATATTTCAATAACTGCATTAATATTCACTGAAATTTTTATTAACAAATTTTATGACCATTATGTTCAATTTGTTGATGATTTTCAAACTTTATTACCAAGCAAACATCATAAAATTAAACCAACTGATCATAACATTACATTAAACAAAATCAAACCTGTATTAGAGCATATCAGGAATAACAACATAACAGTAGAGTATCTTGTAGGAGATATCACAAGAAATAATATAATTAAAAATATTAATAAACCTACACTAATTAGCCTAACAAATGTGTTTACATATCAAAAAAATCTAATTAGAAAAGAAGAAAGAGAATCTTATATACAAGAATTAAACAATCAACCTAATATTAAGGAAGTTTTATTTTAGTATAAATACCATTAGAATAAAAGGAGCAAAAACAATGAATTTTGAACAATTGGTAAGATACACATTAGAATATGGTAATCAATTACGATATTACCATTGGCAAACATCTAGTTATGCACAACACGAAGCACTAGGTGAATTTTATAACGGACTATCAACAAAGATAGATGGATTAGTTGAATCATGGCAAGGTCGTAATGGAAACATCAAAGTCGACCAAGGCAGTGTTGAACTAGTTGATTATTCAGATGTTGATGCTGTGATTGAAAGTGCTGAAAATTTAAGAGATGCTTACGAACAATTTAAAGAAAAAATCAGTCACGGTGATATTCAAAATCAAATTGACGAAGTTGTTGAATTAATTAATCACACAATATATCTATTAAAATTAAAATAAAATTTCAAATTTATTTTGGTGTTGCATGGCCATATTGTACCAGTAATTTTTTTCACCTTTTCTGATGTGATTATGACTGTATTCAAACACATTTGACAAGTGAAGCAGTGTGTTGGTATTTACATTTTTAAAAACAAATAATCTTGTAATATCTCCATAACAATAGTCTACTGTTATATCATTGTTTCGAATATGTTCTATCACAGGCATCACTTCGTCAACATCTTTGATATACTGATCAATTTGATTGTATCCATAAGCATCAACATGCAAAGTGGTCCATGGTCTTCCTCCAAAAGTATTTTCAAAATGTTCAACAAATTTTTTATAATCTGCTTCAAAATCAGACAACAGCAATTCTGTAAATATCAAAGCAGGCATTGATATATCATAATATGTGATATGTTTTATTGATTGATAAACATTTTTTATTTTACGTAGACTCTCAACACCGTTTGCTACTGAAATATAATTAGGATAAAATTCAGAAAATTCATTTTTTCTCACAGTTGTTGCTACTGGATAGTAGTAAGATTTAGGTGGAATACTTTCCCATGACAGCAGATTTGTTACTTGATCTTTTTTACTGTAATATAAAAATTTTTTAGATTGATTTTCATAATTGTTAAATGGTCTAATTTTAAAATTATTTTTTAGTAATACATCTATAACTTTATTGCCAAATTCACGCTCGTCTAATAAAAAGTCTGGTGCACCTACTTGTTTCCAATCATGCAAGTTTAAAATAAAAGTGTTTGACTCTAATTTGGAATCATTATTTAATAAATTTCCTATTAATGAATATTGGTTAAAATCTTTAACTGTTTTTCTTAAAAAATCATTGTCTATATGATTAGTAAAAAACACACCTTCTTCAATCACTATAGCAAATTTGTTTGTGACTTGTGTTTCTAAACATTTAGTAAGCTCTTGCTTTTCAATGCAAAAAGATTCTTTGATTAAATCATGTAAAAGCATTTCATAAAAATAGTCTTTGATACTTTTTAATAAACTGTGATTTTTAATAATGATTAAACTGAAATTTTCTTCAATATCACTGACTTTGATTTCTAATTGCATCTTTGTTGTTTGTCCAAAATTCTTTTGCTGTGATGTATTTATAGGTCTTGTAAGTTTTAGAAAATGTTAAATCTTGCCATTGAGTTGGATCCCATAAAACAAATTCACCTTGCCTAGAAATTTTTACACACAATAACCATTTGTCTTGTGATTCGCAACTTTCTTGTGATTGACGAATCCATTCATTGAGCTGTTTGACTTCTTCACCTAGTGCCAATTGATTCCATTTAAATTCACCGTAGTTTTTTGCTTCAATTACCAGCAGTGGAAATGAGTCAGGTGGAATTATGTCACCTTTAAATCCTCTGGTTTGGTTTTCGCTTAATGTTTGTGTTCGCACAATGTTTTGACCACCCACAAAAGCACCCGAGTATGGTACTCGAGTAAATGATTCGTTGTACAAATCTGAGAGAAAATTGGCTATATCTCGTTCGTACGATTTGCCTTTGTTTTTGCTTTTTCTACCACTCATAATGACTATTATACATTATTTAATTGTTAAAAGCAACTATAAATATTTGCATGGAAGATATGTGGCCAGATCTGTTGTATCAATTAATAATGGGCATGATCGATGATGAATCAGACTATGATATCAAACAACAATATCACAATGATATGATTTACAAAAGATGTCACGAACTAGAACTCACATCATACTTAAAACAGTATTATCAAAAAATTAGCACAAATCATGATCTTTCACAACCGTTGTCTGTGGTTGAATTGGGTTGTAGTTTTGGGTTTTTGTTCTTTGCAGAACAGTTGTTTAGTGATTTTAAATTTAAAAGTTGGATTGGCTATGACATTGACCAAAAAGGTATAACAGTTGCAAACAAAATAAAAGACAGTCTGGGTTTTGACAATTGTCAGTTTATTCACAGTGCAACTACAAACACCAATAATGACATTTTATATGTCGAAGACAGTTATCCATTAGGTATGGACATATTCCAACCTGGCAATTGTCCAGTACCAAACACACACTTTAGTCAACTGCCCAGTGCTGACATATATCTAATAGACATTGAAGGTGCCTGTATTGACTTGGATTTGGATCAATTGGATTTTAAAGTCTTAATGATTGAAACCAATACCAAATCTGCAACATCAAAGTTTTTGAAATTGATACTGTCACGTGAAAACACAACCTATAGATGTATACATTCACATGTGATAAAAAATAATAAAGATAAAAGTTTCTATATCTTTGTGAAAAGAAATCCTGAAAACAATAATAATAATTTATTTAGATCTTATAGAGACAACTCGGCTTAATTAAATTAAATCACCTCCGCGATGGTGTTATCATGTCCTTTGCGGAACTGTGATCATCTTTGCGATACTGCTAATTTTGATTTGTATTAGATTCTATATGAGTATGCACTTATTACCAAGATTTGGCCATACTTCACCCGTTGCCGGGCGAAGTACTTTTCTTTGTTAATAAGTTGTTTTGTTACTCATTACCAGAGATCAGTCATCTAACTCACGGAACCTAAAGAGGCGGTTGGCCGGTACCCCTATCATTCCTACTTCATCCAACGGGACTTGTACATACCCAGAGTTAGCAGTTTATGTACAAGACAATGGTTGCATTTCTTTCTCTAGCAGAGCCATTATCATTTGTGCCTTAGTTAACACTTGCCTTGCAACACTAGATTCACCATCTTTATGACGCATTTCTAGGATCTTATTGATCAATTGAGTTGCTATGTTATGCCTGAAAATTTGCCTTGATATTTGCCTATATAATTTGTATAATGTAACAAGTAGCAACAAAAGTCAACCTCTTTTTTGATTAAATACACAAAAAGGCAAATATATGGTAGAATGGGATTTTACAAGTCATTGGGATTACAGAGATTGCAGACTAGAAAACAACGGTTTGATACCCAAATCTTGCGGATATAACAAAACCTTCAAATATGTGATCAATGTACAGCAAATGAAAGATGACTACATTGATTGGTGCATGGAAAAATGCAGAAGCAACTGGGGTTGGCATTTTGATGACGATCATGCTTTTATATCTTTCAATTCCAAAAAAGAAGCATTTTTGTTTAACCTGTCAATAAGATAAAATGTTTAGTGTAGAAGATTTATACATTGTAGAAAATAAAAAAATTAAAAACATAGCAAAAAAAGATCATGCTGTGGATTGGATTGGTGGCAGTTGTGTTTACAAGATATTAATTGGAGACCAAGTAGTACATGTTGGTAGATCTGACACCTGTAAAAAACATGGAGGTGCTGAAAAAACAAGAAAAGCCATTGTACAATTGTTAGGTTGGGAAAAACACAATTCTGGAATTACGACCACAAAAATTTGGAAAGCAATAAAAAACAAATTCAAACCAGATATACAAAATATCAAAGTTGAAGTTATTTTTACTAAAAATATTGAAAAAGTTTACAGCAAAGAATTGATTTAAACCACAGGGCTCATTGATCCTTTGTATCTTTCCATGTTGTCTTTTAAAAATTCTTGAATGATTTTTTTATCTTCGTAACTTAATGCCCAGGCTTGATTCCAAGACACAGAACCTCTCATGTACCAACAAATTTCAGCAATCTGTTTTCTTATGTCGTGACTTTCTTCTGCTAATCTTCTAAAGTATTCTCCAACGTCAGAAGGCGAGTGTGTTATTAAGTAATTACGAAAAAATCCGCTGGATCCAATTTCACGTCAGCAGTGAATTCTTTTTCAGTTTGTTTGCAAATCAATGTTTGTTTGGTCACAGTTGAAAATTTATTAAGTCTGTCAATTTCTTTGTCAATTAATTTGCTGTTTTGTGCATCAAGATTATCAATAAACTCTTTGATGTGAGCTCTGTTTTCAACAATGTCACCATTTGGTGTTACAATTTTTACAACACTTTCAGTTAACAAGTTCATGTTTGTTTCTGCTAGTTTTACAAACATATTTTTAAATTGATTAACTTCAGGATTGTTTTGCACTTGATTTAATGTTTGTAGTGCTTTGGCTTGATCATATGCAACCAAATTTAATTTGGTTTGTAATTCATATGACAATGGTCTAACATACACAGTTATACCATTTTTTAACACAACATAATTTTCAGATTCCATAACTTCAACATTTTCTAAAATACTGTTTAAGTTAATTTCATATGTTTCTTCTTGACCGCTGTGTGGAGAAGTCAATCTAGTTTCCATAATTTCACCATACGTGGCCATTCGAATAGCAATTAACAAAATGTCCACATCACACACTGGCAGTTTTCTAGTCTCCTTGATGCTTGGTGCACAACTCTGTACAATTTTTATAACAGAATCACCATTGAGTAGTGCATCTGGATTTCTCATGTACAACTCATCTTTGGTTGTCATTGGAAAAACCGCAATTTCATCAGTTGGTGCTTGGTCATCAACTGTGTTAAACTTGGCTCCAGATGGCAATTTTATATAAAGTTTTGGAGCTCTATAAAACTGTTTTAACGGATTGATATTTTCGTTTTGTTGTTCTGACATTTTTGTTCCTTATTAACTACGTACTTTATTTAGTTTATAAATATTCATGTAGAATACTTATTGGAGAAATTAAAACTATACTTAATTATTTATCATGATAGATCTTGAATTAGAGGGACAGACGATAAGAATACCAGAATTTGCAATGGACAAATCCATTCAGATTCTTATTCAGTTGGCCAAGAAGCAAGGACTAGACTTAACTTCTATTGAAAAGTCTGACAAGCGTACAGCCACAGTGCTTTCCAGAATGGAAAAAATCTTAACTGGACAAAAAGAACAGTTAGCAAAACAAACCAAAGAAGGTCAAAAAGGAATCCAAGCACAAAAAAAAGAATCTAGCGAAACTGCAAAAGTTCGTGAAGCCATTAATAACGCAACAAAATCAAATTCAGCAAAACTTGAACAGTTGGCTGAAAAAATTGGCGACAAAAATGCAGGTGGGTTGTTAGGAGGTGTTGTTGGTAAACTTGGAATCTTTAGTAAATTCTTATCAGTAGGTGCCGCGGCACTTGCCGGTTTTGCCACAGCCATAACCACTGCTTTCAAATTCTTAATGAGATTAGGACAACTTGAAGGCACACTATTTAGAACTGGATTTTTTAGTTTTGATTCTCAAGAAGGATTGGCTCAAGGTATTACTTCGTTGACAGTGTCAGCCGCAAATGCAAGATTGAGTTTAGAACAAGCAACTGAAATTTTGACACAATATTCAAAAGCCATGGATGCTTATGGAAGTGAAACAATTTTGTCAGCAATCACAAACACACAGAATCTTTTAGAATCACAGGGCTTCTTGGCACAGAGTTATCAAGAGATTGCTAATGCAGTTGCTGAACAATCAGACATTTTTGCAAAAGCAGGATTGTCAGTGGGAGCAAATGGTGTAGCACTAGCAAATCATTCAGCAGAATTATTAAGAAGCACAGTGGCATTTTCTGATTTGACAAACACATCTGCAGATTTGATTAGAACGCTAGTGGTACAGGCATCAACAAATCAAGTGTTCTTAAACAGATTACAAATGTTACCAGAATCAATTCGACAGTCAACACTGTCATCGGCTCAAGAAGCCTTTGCAGGATTGGCCGCATTTGGAGAACAAGCAGGTGGCGAGCTCACAAGAATTTTAAGTGAAGGTATAGGTTTTGGTAATTTGGCATTCTCGCAATCATTTAGAGATTTGGTTGTGACATCACCGCAGTTGGCAGACTCATTGTATAATTTACAAAACACAATAACAGGTGGTGGCAGTGTTATTGACGGGCTAGAAACATTTAGGCAAACTGTGTTAGACGTTAGTGATGGTGAAAGACAAAGATTACAAGCATTGTCTATTATGGGAGATCAGACAGCATCAACGGTGTTGGCATTGATCAATCAACAAAAATTATTAACAGATGAAACCAATAACTTTGTGAGGCTGAGAAGACAAGCGGCAAATTTACAACCAGGTGAGTTAGCAAATATACAAGCAAGATTACAAGCGGCTATGGCAGAGTTGAGTACTAGATTTCAAAAACTAGCGGCGTCATTTTTGACATCAGGTGTGGTTGATATGTTTGGCAATATTATGGATGGGGTTATAAAGTTAGTGCAAAAACTTGGCGAGCAAGGTGGCTTCATTGACACAATTGGTAACAAGATAACTCAAGCATTACAGAATTCAGAAAACTTTATAAAAAAAGTCAAAGACTTTTTTACAAACACTGTTGAAGGATTCACAAGTTTTATTTCAAGTGCATTAACTAACGGAATATCAGCAGGTATTGCCAGAGGTGTTGCACTGGCATTACCAGGTGGTGACAATGCAAAAAAATTAGCGATGTATGATGAAGTACAAAAGATGCTTGAAAACAATCCTAATGATCCTGACACACTTAAAAAAGCATACGCAATATTACGTAGAGGCAATTTAGAAGCAAAATCAACTGATCCGTGGGCCGAATATGCTTACGAAAATAGAGGAGCAGAATCTCTACAACAATACATCCAGAAAGAAATAGGTCAGTATTATACCAAGCCGCTGTTTCCACAACCAGGTGAAATGGGTTCGCCAACTGGCATTGTAAATCCTAATCAGCAAGGTGGAACACAAGGTGGAACACAACAGTCAGACGGTATAAGTGGCACTAGCAGGCAAAAAATTAAAATTTTACCAATGTTTGGTGATCCAACCAAATATCTTGAACAAGGTGAAATGACTGAAGGAGAGTATAGAAGAAAACAAATTGAAATACTCCAAGAACAGATTAACATACTAAACAAAATCAACACTAATTCAAAAAATCAAGTGACTTCTATTGATAAACAGACAAATACGTTGCAAAGTACAACATCTTAATCCATATGCAATTTTACCAACAAAACAAGGTTGACATATAGTATTCATTTTGTTAGTATATTAAAAAGGAATTTAAATAAATAACGTTATGAGTTGGAAAAAGTACTTTAGAGAATACGACACAGCCGAAGGTTCTAAAAGCCCAATGGGGTCAGTGCCAGCCAGTGCAACATCAAACACAGGTCACGCAAGATACAACACATGGTTACCTGAGGTTTATGCAGGACAACCAAACAGAATTGAAAGATACTATCAGTATGACATGATGGATCTTGACACAGAGATTAATTCTGCATTAGACACTATTGCAGAATTTTGTACTCAAGTTGACGAAAAAACACAATCACCTTTCACAGTATTTTACAAACAAGAACCAACCACAACTGAAACAGCATTATTGCAAAATGCATTACAGCAATGGAACAAAATTAATGAGTGGAACAAACGTGCTTTTAAAATGTTTAGAAACACTATCAAGTATGGTGATCAAATGTTTGTGCGTGATCCTAAAACTTACAAATGGTTTTGGGTTGATCCAGGATTTGTAGACAAGATTGTTGTCAACGAAGGCAAAGGCAAAAAGCCAGAAGCATACTTTATTAGAAACTTAGATTTAAATATTAAAAATTTAAATTTAACTTCTGACTCTTATTCAAAATTCAACACACAAATGGGTTATGCAAATGCAACTCCATTCCCTGTAGGTGGTATGGGATCAAACAAAGCATATCAACCAAGAGGTGCCACAACAGCAAATTTACCAGGCGGCTACGGATCAAGATTTCAGAGAGACGCCACAGTTTACCCAATTGATGCCACACATGTAATTCATTTAAGTATGACAGAAGGTATGGATAGATTTTGGCCTTTTGGGTTGTCAATTTTAGAACCAATCTTTAAAACATTCAAACAAAAAGAATTGTTAGAAGATTCAATTATAATTTACAGAGTGCAAAGAGCACCTGAACGTAGAGTGTTTTATATTGATGTAGGTAATATGCCAACTTCAAAAGCAATGGGATTCATTGAAAGAATCAAAAATGAAATTCATCAAAGACGTATTCCATCACAGACAGGTGGCGGCACAAACATTATGGATGCCACTTACAATCCGCTGTCAATGATTGAAGATTATTTCTTTGCACAAACGGCTGAAGGTAGAGGTTCTAAAGTTGAAACATTACCGGGCGGTACTAACTTGGGTGAAATTGATGACTTAAGATATTTCAATGATAAACTAATGAAAGGTTTGAGAATACCAAGTGCATACATGCCAAGCTCACCAAATGATCCACAAACTGCATTCACAGATGGCAGAGTTGGTACAGCATACATTCAAGAATATAGATTTACAAAATTCTGTAAAAGACTTCAAACATTTTTACAGCCAGCAATTGATCATGAATTTAAAATGTTTTTGAAACACAGAGGAATTGAAATTGATTCTGGTATGTTTGAATTACAATTTAATGAACCACAAAACTTTGGCAAGTACAGACAGATTGAACTTGACACACAATTGGTACAGATTTGGAATCAAGTACAGCAGGTACCTCATATCAGTAAACGTTTTGCAATGAAACGTTTCTTGAAAATGACTGAAGATGAAATTCATGACAATGAAAGACTATGGGCAGAAGAAAACAAAAACTCTATGCCAGGCAATGAAGGCACAGAAGGTTTAGGCTCAGTGGGTGCGGCGCCAATGCCAGGCTCAGGATTCACAGGATCAGAAGGTGGCCCAGATGATGTGGACACAGGTGGCACAGAATCGCCAATATCAGGTGCAGAATCGCCAACATCACCAACACCTGAACAAGAATAATCAATTACATATAATATAAGTAGAACTCACATAAATAAAAGTGTTATGAGATACAATGAACTTAAAGAGGCTTACTTTCCTGAAAAAGATGCATATCATCGTGCTGACATAGGCACATCAAGAAAAACTAGACTTACACTTAAACATTTAAATGAACTAAGAAAAGTCAGAGAAATCAGAAAACAAGACCAAGAGCAAAACAGAGAATTTGTATCAATAATGTACGGACAACCAGCAGAAGTTGTCTAGTAAAAACTACTTTTATCTAAAATCTAAAAAAAAACACCTAAAATCTCTCTAATTAACCGGTATTTTTAACCTTTTGTGTAAATATAGTTTATAATATACGAACATTCGCGAATAATATCGTAAAAGGAGATTTAACATGTCACAAATGAGTTCAAAATTAGAACAAGTGTTAGAATTCTTAGTGAACGGTGAAAACGACAAAGCTCAAGAACTTTTACACGACACAATCGTAGAAAAAGCTAGAGAAATACACGAAGAAATCGTTAACACTCAAGAAGCAACTGACACAGAAGCAGAAACCAAAGAATCAACTGAAGAAACAACTGAAGCAAAATCAGAAGAAACAACTGAAGCAAAATCAGATGATGATGCTGAAAAAGTTGAAGAAACTGAAGAAGTTGAAGAAACAGTAGGTGGTACAGGAGATTCAGAAGAAGATCTTAAAGCAGAACTAAAGCAAAAAGCCGAAGAAGATGCTGAAGAGATTGACTATGAACAAACAAACGAAGAAGATCATGATGAAGAAGCTGAAGGTGAAGCTGAAGTAGATGCAGAAGAAGTTGAAGATTTAAAAGACAAAGCTGATGACATCGAAGACGCTTTAGAAGAACTAAAAGCAAAATTCAATGAGCTTATTGGTAACAAAGACGAAGAAGAATCAGCAGAAGAAGAAATGCCAGCAGAAGAAGAAATGCCGGCAGAAGAATCTGCAGAACAGCCGTTAGAAGAAGCATCTTTAACAGCAGTTAATGTAGCTCATGCTGATGGATCAGATTCTACTAAATCACCAGTAGCAGGTGCACCAAAAGAAAACGCCAACGGTGCGGCACCAATTGCAACTGGAAAAGGTGGTGAAGAAAAAGGTGGTCAAGTAGCAAAACCAAGTGAAATGGGTGCTACAACAGAACCTAATATGTCTGAAGTAAAAGCAGATCATAATGACGGTTCAGACTCATCTGCAAAATCACCGGTAGCGAGTAAGTAATTACTCAACAGGAGTAGCAAATGAGAGTTATGCGTCCACTAACAGAAAGTTTGACATTTGATCAAGCAAAGATCAATGTCGTGCAAGAAGGCAAAGAGGATCAAAAACACTACTATATGGAAGGTGTTTTTATTCAAGGTGGAGTAGTTAACGAAAACAAACGTGTTTATCCGGTTGAACAAATCCGTGGTGCAGTAGATTCAATCAAAGAGAAAATCAATGGTGGTTATTCTGTAATGGGTGAATGTGATCATCCACAAGGTTTACAGATCAACCTAGATAGAGTTTCTCATATGATAGAAAATATGTGGATGGATGGACCAGATGGATACGGAAAACTAAAAATACTAGAAACCCCAATGGGTAAAATAGTATCAACTTTGCTTAAAGGCGGATGTAAATTGGGAGTAAGTTCCAGAGGCGCTGGCAATGTTGGTAACGATGGTAAAGTGTCAGAATTTGAAATCGTTACTGTAGACGTTGTTGCACAGCCTTCGGCCCCTGATGCATATCCAAAAGCCATTTACGAAGGTCTACTAAATATGCGTGGCGGACAAAAAATATTAAATTTGAGTCGTGATGCCACATATGATGCAGTAGCTGAAAAGTATTTGGCAGAAGAAGTTATGAAAATAATAACAGAACTAAGGTTAAAATAAGGAGATTCAGATGGCAAATATAACTGATGAAATTTTTGGATCCGAAACCCTTTCTGAAGAGGTAAAAACTCAAGTTCAGGAAGCGTGGGAGAAAAAGCTGTCTGAGGCTCGTGAGGAACTTTCTGCAGAACTTCGTGAGGAGTTTGCACAACGTTACGAAAACGACAAATCTCAAATTGTTGAAGCTATGGACAATATGATTACTGATTCTCTTAAAAAAGAGATGAGTGAACTAGCAGAAGACAAGCAAAAACTTGTTGCTGAAACTGTAGCATACAAACAAAAAATGGGAGAACATTCGGAACTGTTGACTAAGTTCGTTAATGAAACTCTTGTAAAAGAAGTACAAGAATTACATGGCGACAGAGAGTCACTCAAAGGTCAATTTACAAACTTAGAAGAGTTTGTAGTCAGACAACTCTCCAATGAATTATCTGAGTTCGCACAAGACAAAAAAGACGTTGTTGAAACAAAAGTTAAATTAGTAGCAGAAGGTAAAAAAGTTATCGAAGATACTAAAGCGGCATTTGTTAAAAGAGCGGCTGGTCTTGTTGAAGACACAGTTAGTTCAACACTGAAAAACGAAATGACAGCACTTAAAGAAGACATCAAAGTTGCAAAAGAAAACAATTTTGGTAGAAAAGTGTTTGAAGCGTTTGCAGGTGAATACATGAGTTCTTACCTAAATGAAGGTGGAGAAATTCGTAAGTTGAATGATCAACTTACTGATCAGCAGGAAATGACCAAGACATTGGAAGGTAGCCTCGCTGAAAAAGACGCTGAAATTAAGACAGTGGAAACAAAGCTAAAAATAGCTGAAGACAAGATTGTTAGAGAAAAAACTCTTAACGAACTTGTTTCACCACTATCAAAAGATAAGCGTCAAGTAATGTCAGAGTTACTTGAATCAGTTCAAACTGTTAATCTTAAGAAGCAGTTTGAAAAATATCTACCAGCAGTGTTAAATGAAACAACTACTGAAGTTGAAACAAACAAAGTAGTAATCACAGAGCACACTGGAGATAGAGCTGAAACAATTAGCAACGACGAAAATAATGATATCGTTAATATTAAACGACTAGCAGGTCTAAGGAGTTAAACATGACAGACAAAACAATTACTGAAAATTGGGAAAATACAAAATCTGCTCTGCTAGAAGGACTTGAAGGTCAAAGAAAAGAGACTATGGGTGCAATCCTAGAGAACACTCAAACTTATTTGGCTGAAGCGGCTACAGCCGGTGCCACAGGCGCTGGTAATGTTGCGGCTTTAAACAAGGTTATCCTTCCAGTAATCAGAAGGGTTATGCCCACTGTGATCGCAAACGAAATCGTTGGTGTACAACCAATGACAGGTCCAGTTGGACAAATCCACACATTAAGAGTTAGATACGCTGACTCATTCAATTCAACATCAGGTACTGATACTACAGCAGGCGAAGAAGCACTTTCTCCGTTCAAAATTGCTGAAGGTTATTCAGGTGACGTTGACGACAAAGCGGCTTCAACATCAACACTAGAAGGTGCGGCTGGTAACAGACTATCAATTCAAGTGTTAAAACAAACTGTAGAAGCTAAGACAAGAAAGCTATCAGCAAGATGGACTTTTGAGTCGGCTCAAGATGCTAACGCAATGCACGGTCTTGATGTAGAAGCTGAAATTATGGCGGCTCTAGCACAAGAAATAACAGCTGAAATCGATCAAGAAATTTTAGGTTCACTAAATTCTCTAGCAACATCGGCGGCAACAAACTTTGACATGAACAGTGTAACTGGTACACACACATATATCGGTGACAAACATGCAGTTTTAGCCATCCTGATCAACAGAGAAGCAAACTTGATTGCACAAAGAACAAGAAGAGGTGCAGGTAACTGGGCAGTAATGTCTCCAACAGCACTTACAATTCTTCAATCAGCGACAACTTCAGCGTTTGCAAGAACAACTGAAGGTTCTTTTGATGCACCAACTAACACTAAATTTGTTGGTACATTAAACGGTTCTATGAGAGTATACGTTAATTCATATGCTTCTGATAGTGCTAACGTACTAGTTGGTTACAAAGGTCCAGGCGAAGTGGATGCGGCGGCTTTCTATTGCCCATACATTCCTCTAATGTCTTCTGGCGTTGTAATTGATCCAGGTACATTTGAGCCAGTAGTATCGTTCATGACAAGATACGGTTATGTAGAGTTAAACAACACTGCATCATCACTTGGTAATGCACAAGACTACATCTCAAAAATCGGTGTATCAAACTTGTCATTTGTGTAATCCACAAACAAGTTAAACATATTGAAGCCTCCCAGGAAACTGGGGGGCTTTTTCTTTTAAGCACATTTTAATCAAATCATTGACAATAAATAAATATAGTAAAGGAGCATAGAAATGCCAGCAAAAGTAGTTAGACGGTCATCAGGAACAATCTCGTTTGATTCAAACGTGAATTTTGTGAATGATTTACTTACTGTTAGCACAACAGATTTAACAACCACTGATCCAATTATTACTGTTAATGATCAAGCAGGAACAGTGCCAGGCGCAGGATCAGGTTTAGAAGTTTCAGCTGGTAACGTTGCAGTAGCAAGTTTGTTATATACATCTTCTGCAGGTAACGGTAATTGGGCATTTGTAGGTGAAGGATCAATGACAGTTGACTTTCAAAATGCTACTTTTAATAATTTTTCAATAGGAACAGTTGCAAGTATTAATGTAACTTCTAATTTATCATCTCCAGGTGCAAACATAACTGGTGGTTATATAGATTCAACAGCAATTGGTTCTACTACACCATCAACAGGTTCATTTACAGATTTAACAGCAACAGGCACAGTATCACTTGGTGCTCATTCGGGTACATTAACAGGCGATACAACAGGTTTACACACTGGAAATGTGTTAGCGGCCAATACAGATGTAATTTTAAATGTTGGTTCAAGTCCAGCTATGTTAACAGGACAAGTGTCAAGTATTGCAAATCATGACACAGATAATTTAGGTGAAGGCACAACAAATTTATATTACACTGACACAAGATGGGACAATAGATTAGCAACTAAAACAACAGACAATGTGATAGAAGGTGCGTCAAATCTTTACTATACAAACGCAAGAGCAGATGCAAGAATTAATGCGGCCAACTTAACTGATTTAAACAATGTAACTATTGCCAGTGCAAACTCAGGTGAAGTTTTAACTTGGAGCGGTACTGCATGGATCAATCAAGCTCAAGCACAGAATGTAGTTAATAGCAGTGTTGATGATGACAACAGCACAACAGCAATTTCAGGAGCCACACTAGAGGCAGAAGCGGCTTCAGGATTATCAGTTGCACTAAATCCATCAAGTAACTCTAATAATATTTTAGTCACAGCACATGTAAAATATCAAGTACAGTCAAGCACAGGTACAACTGCTTTTTATGTTAGATTATATAGAAATAAAGGTTTAGTTGGAGAAACACTATTAGCAGAAGACACAGTTTATGAATCTGCTAACACACCAACAATTTATCAAAGTAATTTTAATGTTTATGACATACCAGGTGGGTCAGCAACATATTCAGTTTATTATGATGCTTCCACAGCCAATGGTACTTTGACACCTAACCCACAACACTCTGATACAACAGCATCAAAAGGTTATATCACAGCCACAGAAGTTAGAATTTCATCACTGAACATTGTAGAAGACACAACACCATCTCTTGGTGGAACACTAGATGTTAATTCACAAAATATTCAGTTTCCAACAACCACAATTAATGATGTCATAGATGACGATACTTTTGCTACTGCTAATGCTACTAAATTGGCAACAGCAGAATCAATCAAAGCATACGTTGACTCACAGGTAGCCACAGCAAATGAATTAAGTGAACTCACAGATGTAAGCATAGGTACTCCATCAAACGGAGATGTATTGAAATACAACACAAGCACATCTCGTTGGGAAGCAGGTGTAGATGTTGACACAGATACAGGAATTTTAAGTATTGTAGAGGACACTTCACCACAATTAGGTGGAGATTTAGATCTTAATTCACAAAATATCACAGGCACAGGTAATATCAATACCACAGGTGATGCAGAATTTTCAGGAAATTTAACAGTACAAGGAAACTTAACAGTTAATGGTTCAACAACTACAATTGATGTAACACAATTAGAAGTTGATGATCCAATGATTTATTTGAATAGAAATGCTGACACAGGCTCAACTAATGCATTAGACTCTGGTCTTTTAATTGAAAGAGGTTCAACAGAAGATCATGCTGGTATGATATGGCAAGAGTCAACAGACAGATTTAAATTTTTAACATCTTCAAGTGTCACAAGTACTACAACAGTGGTCACAAACATAACACTAGCAGATGTAGAAGCCGCTACAGCTCATGTCACAGCAACGTCGGCTCAATATGCTGACTTGGCAGAGTTATATACCAGTGATGCAGAATATCCACGTGGTACAGTTATGGTGTTTGGAGGTGACGCAGAAGTCACACAATCAACTCAAGCAATGGATCATAAAATTGCTGGAGTAGTTTCTGAAGAACCAGCATACTTGATGAATTCAGGCGAAGAAGGATTAACTGTTGCTGTAGCATTAAGAGGTAAAGTGCCAGTAATGATTAAAGGTCCTGTTAAAAAAGGTGACCTAATTGTATCTAGCAATGAACCAGGTGTTGGTGAAGCACATGACGGTGTTACAAACTGTGTTTATGTGATTGGTAAATGTATTGAAAATGACGACACAGAAAATTTAACTAGATTAATTTACTGTGTAATCTAATCATATTTGTAATTTTTATCATTGTATTTGGCGTGAAATCTTAAAAAAACACCACTCCATTTTTTTATGTCTTTTATCATTTCTTGAGTGTGATAAAATGTCATTGGAAATGTGAAAAATTTATACAACTTTTTCATTTCATAAAATCTTCTTTCTAAACGTTGTAATGATCTAGTGTCTTGTTTTATGTCTTGTATTAGATTATCAATAAATTCTTTGTCTTTTATCAAATTAATAATTGTTACATGATCTTCATTGTCTTTATTGAAGTTGATATCTATCTCCTGTATTTCAAAATAAATTGATCTTACAGGATTAATATTTTTATGATATTTTTTTAGTATTGATTCTATTTTATATTTTTCATTACTGGTTTTTAAATTATTAGTAATAGTATAATATACATCTTCAAGATCGTATCTTAATTGCAAATCAATTTCACTTGAATCTTTGATATAATGTTCAAATGCAGAAACTATTATCTTGTAATATTTTTTAACTTCGTTTCTTGGTAAATTTGAAAAATATTCATAAAATTTTTGTTTGGTAATACTGTTTTGATCCATATACTGAATGATATGTTTATCAAGTGTACCATCTTTTTGAAACTTTTTAAAAGATTCAAACAATTTGATTTGTTCTATTTTATAAACTTTTCCCATACTACTATTTACAAATAGTTATTGGTTAAGAATTTTTTTTATCTTTTTTATATTTTTTTCGTTGTTTAATGTAGTTTTAGCACCGTTGTGTAAAGGTCTTGGATATTGACCAACTTTGACCCAAGCATATCCGTTGCTTTCATTATTAAGAGATGGTATAAATTCTTTTGGTGTAACAATAACGTAAGTGTAATATTTAAAACCGTTGTCGTTTGATTGAAATGTATCAAGTGGATTGATTTTTTCCATTGGTGGCACAAAACCCATTTCTTCTTTGAGTTCTCTTCTCAAAGCATCTAGTGGAAGTTCTCCCTTTTCAATTTTACCACCCCAAAAACTCCAAGTGTTTGGATATGACACTTCTTCGCTTCTAAGATTTAATAAAATCTTTTTCGTATCTTGTGCAATAAATGTTGTACCAACTGCCTCGTACATTTTTTTTCCTTTTTTTTTATTGTACACTTTTTATGGCGTAGGTGCAAGTTCTAATTTCCAATAACCGTTATTATATTGTCCTCTGTGGCTATCTATCCATTGCGACCCTGTCCATTTGTATTGTATACCTGTGTTTGTGTTTGTTACATATTCAGCACGAGTATTTTCTGATGCATCAAACACAATTGACCATGCTCCATTATTATAAGCAATGATGTCATTTTCTCCACAACTAAAACCTTTAAAACTATTATTGTTAGTGGCAATAGGATTAATAACAAGATATCTTTGTCCGTTCATTGATAAAGGTAATCCGTTTCCTGGATAAGTTGTTTCTGGATCAATAATTTTATCAACTGCATTTTGAGTGTTTGAAGGCAGTGTACTTGAGTCCAGTGTAAACAATAATTTGTTTTTGTCTGTTGGGTGGTATGCAATAGTACCGTAAATTAAATCTGTTGTTGAATCTAAATTGTCTGAATGATTAATAATTAATCTTGAAATTCCATCTTGTAGTTCTCCGTAAATGTCTAAAAACTCTTTCCAACCTTCATCGTCGTTGGCTCCGTATGCACCAAGCAATGATACTTCATTGCCGGCAATTGATATCTGTGCATTTTCTGGTGTGATAATTTGTGTTGATATTTGACCTGGAAACTGTTCAAAAAAGTCAATAAATCTTGGATCGTAATCTAAATCATCAATTGATTCTGTGTTGTTTACTCTAGCAACTATTTGTTTGATAATTGATTGTTTTTTAACTTTTGCAGGAGGATTAATCCATATTGGTAAACTAAAAGTTAACGTTGACACGTCAAGTTGTGTGTCAACTCCTTGTGGAACAGCACGTGAACTCCAATTGATATCAATTAATTCAACGTTAGTGATATTAGTCCAATCTAAAGGATTGTCATTTGCCTGTAGTTCTACTGCTGGGTTAAACAGTGTTAGCACTTGTTCTAAAAGTTGTAATTTTTGGTCAGTGTTTGAACACCAAACGTCAACAGCCATGTTTAAATTGTATGGGACAGGCATAAATCTTTCTACAGTGTATGTGTTACCAATTTCATGCAAATAAGAATCACTTACTTCGTCATATTTTCTTTCTTGTACCTGTACTTTGTCAACAAGTCTGGGCTCTTGTAATCTATCTCTTGCAAGTTGTAAGTTAGCAACATACACAGACATAAAAGGTGCTGAACTCATAACATTTTCAGAATTATGTCTTTGCAAGTGTGCAACCATTCTGCTCATGTCTGCATATCTTACAGGAACTCTAATGTATGATTCACTATCAGAATTATCTTTTTTTCCTACACGAATAGAAAAATTATCAAAGATTCTTATGAATTGTAAAATATATCTTCTTATTTGTTGATCGTACCAGTAGTCCATATTAATCTGCCTTTGGTGGTATCACCTTACTTAAATTTTGTTTTTCACTGCCATCACCTGTTACTGATGATGAAGATTTGTTGTTGATAAAACTGTCAAGACCTTTGTTTGAACTTACATAATTACCTCTGTAATTGTCTGAGATTTTGATAAATCTGTTGCCTTGTTTTCTAAATAATCTGCTTGGAGAATAATCAGTACGTAACACATATTGACCGTTTTGTATTGAACTTGGAAAACTGTTTCCAGTGTGCGATATTGTAATGCCTTTTCCAGCAGTTCCGTCTTGACTCTTTGGATCAACTTTGTGTAATGCTTCTCCTTCAACATATAAATGACCAACTTGATTTCCTTTTGTTGGAACATTTCTTTCAGCTTCGTTGATAACTGCATCGTTGATGTTAATGTCTGACTGATATGTTGAAATAATATTTTTTAAATCTCCGGCATCTTCACCACTACCAAGAATATCTCTAAATTCTTGTGTGTCTTGCATAGCCACTGCTTTGCATCTCCAAATGTGTGGCCACCAACCTGGATCATAACCTTCTTGACCTCTTGCAGTGTCTTCAACCACATAAAATTTATTAATGGCTAAATTTTCTGATGGAGTAAAAGATGAAACAGTTTGTGTTGCTGAACTGGTTTCACCTGTGAGAGTTTCGTTAGCATCAAACAATCCATCAGTGGTTAATCTTATAGTTTTAGCATTGTGATTGTAATCAATAACAGTGCCAACAGTACCTGATGTTGCACCTGTGACAGTTTCACCTTTTCTAAACTTTTTGGTTGGTTTACTTGTTAAGGTAATCATGGCCGCTTCAAGTCTTAAATCATCTCTCAAATGCGGTAATTCAAACACATCACCTGGCATGATTTTTCTACCAAGTTGTTCAACCATGCTGTTTAAATGAAATGTAATGTAAATTGTATCGCTGGTTTGAAACAAGCCAAATTGTGTCAAATCAAAATCTTGATCATTTAAAGAATAATTACCTCTTAAATCATATACATCTGGATCGTATTTTCTATCTCTATTTTCTAAAAATAATAGATCTTGTATGTTTGCTGGACCCAAACTGCTATTCTTTGGCTGATCATGTGATATACTGTTTGTATTAACATGGGGACCTAGGTATTTGTGTACAAATACGCCCGTACCACCTGCATATAGGTGTTCTTTTACTACACGATCAACAAATTTGTAGTCGTTTCCTTTATCTGGTTTCCATAAGCTAATTCTTGGCATAGTTATTCCTTACATAGTATTTATTGTATTAAAATCTTTTTATAAATACTATTAACATGGCTACTAAGAAAACTAACAGACAGGAACTTATTACAGATATTCGTAACATCTTAGGTGATGGTATGGTTGATGTAGAACTTGATCCAAAGCACTATGAACAAGCAATTGATCTAGCAGTTGATAGATATCGACAAAGATCATCAAATTCTACAGAAGAAGCGTATATTCATTTAGAACTACAGCAAGATATTCAAGAATATACACTGTCAAGAGAAGTAATTGAAGTTCGAGAAATTTTTCGAAGATCAGTTGCAGGATCATCAAGTTCGGTTGATTTAGATCCATTTGAACTTGCTTACACAAATCTTTACTTTTTACAAGGTGGTAGAATTGGTGGATTGCTAACATGGGATGCATTTGCACAGTATCAAGAAACTGTTAGAAGACTGTTTGGTGGTTATTTAAACTTCAAATATGTAACAGAAAAACAAAAATTAATACTAATGAGAAGACCTAGGAGCAAAGAAAATGTGCTGTTACAAGTTTACATGGAAAAACCTGCTGAAACGTTAATTGATCAAAGATACAGTAAACCATGGATAAGAGATTATGCACTTGCACAGTGTAAAATGATGTTGGGTGAAGCCAGATCTAAATATGGTACTTTACCTGGTGCGGCTGGTGGTGTTTCTCTTAATGGTGCTGATTTAAAAGCAGAAGCTCAATCTGCCATGGAACGTCTTGAAAGAGAAATTGAAACATACGGCACAGGCGAAGATCCACTAACTTGGGTTATTGGATAATTTTTGTTGACTAATCACAAAAAATAAGTTAATATATTAATATGATTGTTGGTATTGTTGGATTTATAGGTGCCGGTAAGGACACTGTTGCTCAAGTTTTCAAAGACAATGGGTATAAGCATGAGTCTTTTGCTAATCCGTTGAAAGATGCTGTGTCTCATATTTTTGGGTGGCCAAAAGAAATGCTGGAAGGCAAAACTGAAGCCAGTCGTAAATTTAGAGAAGCGTCTGATCCATGGTGGAGTAGTAAACTAGGTTTCAAAACTTTTACACCAAGATTGGCTTTGCAGTTGATTGGCACAGAAGTTTTTAGAGATAGTTTTAATCCAAACATTTGGCTACACAGTTTAGAAAATCGTTATGTGTCAAGTGGCATGAAAAAAATAGTAATTAGCGATTGCCGTTTTAAAAACGAAGTTAGTTTGATAAAATCATTAGGTGGTTATTTAATTAAAGTGCAAAGAGGCGGAACTCCACATTGGTATGAAATGGCAGTTGAAGCCGCATCTGGAGATGCTTTTAGTCAACACAGTCTAGCAGAAATGGGTATACACCAAAGCGAATGGGATTGGGTCAATCAAAAAATTGATTATGAAATTCACAACAATTCTACAATTGAAGATTTACAATTACAAACACAACAAATCATAGAAAAAATAAATTCAAACAGAAAAACGGTTGACAAGAAATAAAACCTGTACTACTATAAAAGTACGTTAATAGAAACTTCCATTTACAGCATAGAAGGAAAACAAAATGTCTGAACAATTCGTCAACGAATTCTTTGGTCTAGTGAAAAAATCAAAGCCCCAAAACATTGAACTCTGTATCAATAAAAACAAATCAAATGGTCACATTGATCAAGTGGGATTTTACAATACAGATTCAAAAGAATATGTAATCTACAACGTCAATGAACTAACTCGATCGTGTATGAAAGAGTTTCGTTTGTTTCTTAAAAAAAGGTAACACAATGAGATCTGATATGGAGTATCTTGGATATCAATACTTTTGCGAGTATGATGATGATCCTGATGATCGCACAAGAAAATTTTGGCACATAGTAAAAGACCCAACCGGCAACAAAATTAAAGGAGTCAATTGGGGACCTTATCATAATGTGAGTTATGAAGAATTTAAACAATTTGTAATAGATTATTGTGTAACAACACAAGGAGAATTAGACTATGGTTGATCGTTTTGATCTTGAAGAAAAAATTATGCGAGCCAGTTGGGTGCTAGAAGACATTCGCTTGTTTCGTGATAGATTTTGGCAACGTGAAACAATGACACAAGATGAAATTGATAATTTTCTTATGGCTATGGAAACAATCTATCAACACAGATTTGATGATCTTGAAGACATGATGTGTCAAGTGTTTGAATTAAATCAATATCGTAAAAAAGAGCCAAAGATTAACACACAGCCACAATCAACAAAAGAGCTAGATGAGTTTTACAATGAGGTAGAAACTAATCGTAAATTCAAGCCAGACTTGATGTCAACATTTGACGAGAAAATGTAGTGATTGCGAGCGTGGCGGAATAGGTAGACGCAACGGACTTAAAATCCGTTATCCGTTTGGGTGTGTGGGTTCAAGTCCCTCCGCTCGCACCAACTTAAAGGAAGATATATGAAAAAACCAACTAAATCAGAAGCAGAACAAAAAGCCATTAACAAATGGCTAAAAACAAACAAGCCAACAATTTGTCCACCTATGCAAAGATCAGATCCTAGCAAGATTAAAAAAACGTGGGGTTGGGGTAGTAAAAAGAAAAAGTGAAAACAAAAGTCCTGTAGTTTAATGGTAAAACACCCGGCTTATACTCGGCACAGTCTCCAGATTAGAGAGCGATACAGGTTCAAGTCCTGTCAGGACTACCACAATAAATATGTTCTATGAAACTAATTTTTATATGTTTTTTACTGCTGTTTAGTGCTTGTTCTTTCAAAGTCACAGACTGTGAATTCAAACCTTCAGCATCTATCAATGAAGAATTTGATATTAAAAAGCCTATACAAGATCAAATTAATCCTGAAACCAAAGTCAGTTGCAATTACTAATCTGGTAATAAATCACCTTGTTTCCACCCTACTTCGTCAAGACTTTTGATTCTACTACAATTAGCACATATACTTTTTAAGTTATCCCAACTAGAATTTTTTAAGTTGCCGTCTATGTGATAAACGTCCATTTGTGAAGGATGTTTTGATTTAAAGCCACATTTTTCACAGATACTTTTCTTTCTATATCCGCTTTTGACCCATGAATAATTGTATTTTGTTCTTTCACCTGCATCAGTTTTGATACATTGATCACATTTTTTACGATAATAAACTTTGCCTTTTCTTTTGTAATTAAAAGCCGCAGGTCTAGTTTTACAAGAATTACATAATGGTCTTATGTGCTTTATATCGTCTTTCACGCTCATACTATGTTTATTTAATACCTTTAAAGGGAATGTACTTCTGGTGTTTTTTATAAAGATTGGCTAAATATCATTATATAATATAGAGTAGACAATAAAATTGTCACATATAGTAGGGAGAAAATAAACTATGCCAACTTTAGTATCACCAGGTGTATCAGTTTCAGTCATTGACGAATCAATGTATGCATCAGCTGGTCAAGGTACAGTACCTTTGGTAGTTGTTGCTACTGCACAGGACAAAACAGATCCGAGCACAGGCAATACTGCTGTTGGTACCACTTCAGCAAATGCTGGAGTACCATTTTTGATCACTTCGCAAAGAGAACTGGTTACAACCTTTGGCGAACCATCATTCAAATCACTACAAGGCACAATGCTACACGGTGATGAAAGAAACGAATACGGTTTGCTATCAACATATTCATACTTAGGAATTTCTAACAGATCATATGTAGTAAGAGCTAACATAGACTTAGATCAATTAGAAGGTTCTACAAACGCTCCAAAACTTGCTCCAGCAGATGGAACATACTGGTTAGACACAACTAACACAGATTGGGGATTATTCACAGCAAACACAACAGCAACTCCAAATACTTGGGATAAGATGACACCAACAGTATTACTTGATGTGCCAGGTGCCGCAGGCGGCAACGTAGCATCTAATGGTGATCCGGTTACAACTTATGGCCAAAATTTAGATTATGTGTTAGTGGCTTCTACTTCACCAGCAAAACTTTATCAAAAAGTTTCAGGCACATGGGAAGTGGTAGGTTCACCATCATGGAAATCAGCAACAAGCGCCAATGTTTACATTCAATCAGGTAACGGCACAGCACCAACTGTGGCAGTATCTGGTAACTACAAAGATGTTTGGTTAAAATCAACATCAGGTGGTCAAGGTGCAAACATTGTAATGAAATCATACAGCACAGCAACAAGCTCATGGTCATCTATCTCATCTGAAGTATATTCAAGAGATGATGCCGCTACAGCACAAGGCGGTAGTTCACTATCTGCTAATGATGTGTACGTAAGATTTGATGATTTTGATGATGGCAACATTGCATCAGAATTAAAAGCAAATTTCACAGCAACATCATCAACTGTATCATCAACTGATTTTGCTAAAAAATCAATTGAAGCATTTAGCGGTGCAACTGCAACTCCAGAAGTTCAATATGAAGTTAGAATTAGAGGCGCAGGTACATCAACAGTTGCAACTGGTAATGCCGCATCATTACACAATGGTGTAGCAACAGGTGGATCTAACACTGCAATTAGAATGGAAATTAATGGCCAAACTATCACAGTGACAGGTGCCGCAGGTGCAGGTAATCCAGTTACACTTGCTGAGATTGTCACAGCAGTTAACAATGATTCAACACTACAGTCAGCAAACATCACTGCTAGTATTGATTATGTTAGTGCAACAAGACAATACTTAAAATTAACAAGAACTGGTGGTTATGCAGTTTACATTCAAGACGGTGCTGACGACACAAATATTAAAGGTGCGTCAACTTCAGATCTTGGATTTACTGATAACACATCATCAGGTACATCAGCATTTTACTACAAATCACTTTGGTCAGATGCAACTTACGAAGCATCATCATCAGCACCAACAAGTAATCCAGTAAATGGCACACTATGGTACAAAACAACTCAAGACGCAGACTTATACATTGCAGAAAACGATGGCGGTACTATGAAATGGTTGGCTTATGCTAACTCAAAAGATAGATACGATGCAAATTCTGTAGTATCAGGCGGTATTAGAGATTTACAAATTGTATCAGGTGAACCAACTAAGAGATCAGACGAAACTTCAAACTTACAAGACGGTGATGTTTGGATTGACTCTGATGAATTAGATGCTTATCCAAAAATTTACAAATACAGTACAGCCACATCAGCTTGGGTATTACTAGACAATGCAGATCAAAGCACAGCATCAGGTGTTGTGTTTGGTGATGCAGTAGGTAACCCAGGTGGAGCAAACGAAGATGATCAAGACTGGGGTTCAGCGTATGCTAACTTCCATTCAGATGCTCCAGATCCTGCTGTTTACCCAGAAGGTATTATATTGTTTAACACAAGATTGTCAGGTTACAATGTTAAGAAATATGTAACTGATTACACTTTTGATAACACAAACAACGGTAACATTTGGGTAACTGAATCAGGATTAAAAACTGATGGGTCACCATACACTGGCAGACAAGCACAAAGAAATGTGATTGTTACAGCAATGCAAGGTGCGTTACAAGGCAACGAAGATATCAGAGCAGAATCAAGATTCTTTAACTTGATTGCCGCTCCTGGTTATCCAGAGTTACTTGATGAAATGGTTGCATTAAGTACAGATAGAAAATTAACAGCATTTGTACTTGCTGACACACCATTTAGATTAGCACCAGACGGAACGTCAATTCAAAATTGGGCAACCAATGCCAACAATGCTCCAACAAATGGAGAAGATGGTTTATTGACAGGCACTCCGTATGCGGCTGTGTATTATCCTTCAGGATTTACATCAGATCTAGCAGGCAACAATGTAACAGTTCCACCAACACATATTGCTATGAGAACAATGGCATTTAATGATCAGGTGGCGTTTCCATGGTTTGCACCAGCAGGCTTCACAAGAGGTTTAGTAGACAACTCAACTTCAGTTGGTTATATCACTAGCGAAGAAGAGTTTAAAGCAGTAACATTGTCAGAAGGTCAAAGAGACACACTATACGCAAACAAGTTAAATCCAATTGCGTTTATTCCAAACAGAGGATTAGTGGTATTTGGTCAGAAGACACTATCACCAATTGCGTCAGCACTTGATAGAGTTAATGTAGCAAGACTGATTGTGTATCTAAGATACCAATTAGACCAACTTGCAAAACCTTTCTTGTTTGAACCAAATGACAGAATTACTAGAGATCAAGTTACAGATACTTTCAATAGATTCTTTGAAGATCTTGTTTCTAAGAGAGCAGTATTTGATTTCTTAGTAGTTTGTGATGAAACAAACAATACTGGTGCCAGAATTGATAGAAATGAATTATGGATTGATATTGCTATTCAACCAGTGAAAGCAATTGAATTTATCTATATTCCACTTCGTATCAAAAACACTGGAGAAAGTTTAACAAGTTAATAAAATAAAGGGGTAAGCGAACCTTATCCCTTTAATTTACCTTTAAATGGATATAAAAATTTTTATAATTCATACAAAAGTGTAAATAATAGTATTAAGGAGAGAACACAAAATGGCAACACTTTCAAAATTTGGTGTACCAATAGATGGATCAACAGGTAGAGGCGGTATTTTACAGCCTAAACTGAAATATAGATTTAGAGTTAGATTCACTAACTTTGGTAACCTAGGTGCGTCACCTCTTCAACTGACTCAACAAGTTATGTCGGTTACGAGACCAAAGATCAACCATGAAGAAGTACCAATTCATTCATACAACTCAGTTGCATACATGCAAGGTAAACACACATGGGAATCAGTTAACATAACACTTAGAGATGATATCAACAATAACATTTCTAAACTTGTTGGTCAACAAGTACAGAAACAGTTAAATCACTTTGAACAAACTTCTGCAACATCAGGATCAGTTTACAAGTTCGGAACTAAAATTGAAATCTTAGATGGTACAAATGACACAGAATTAGAACAATGGGATTTAGAAGGTTGTTTCTTACAAAACGTTGATTATTCAGATGGTGACTATGCAGTATCAGAACCAGTACAAGTTATCTTGACACTGAAATATGATAATGCAATACATCAAGCACCGGGCGACACTATATTCCCTCTACTTGGTTTAGGTGGATCTGGCGGATTAGTATAATAATTACTATTTCGTTTAATCCTTACCAGCGGAGTAATAGAATATGGCAGTTTTAAAACCAGCTAACAGAGCCGCGAATCTTTATCTTCGCGGCTCAAATCATGACCCAGCTCCAAGACAAGCACATCAATATGTTGTGGTTTTCAATATGTATCAGTTGGCAGTACCGGAGCATTTAAAGACAACGTACGACGAATTAAATCAATTCAGAGACAGATTGCACTTCTTAGTAAACAGTGTTGATCAACCCAAGTTCACAGTGGATCAAACTGTGTTAAATCAATACAACAGAAAAAGAGTTGTTAATAGGTCAATTACATTTGATCCTTTGAGTTTTAGAATGTATGACACACATGATGGGTTGGGATTAAAATTTGCAAAACTGTTGTATGAATTTGAATTTCAAGGTGCAAGATTAACACAAAAGAAAAGTGGTGTTCAAGGAGAATCAAGATCTGAAGATCACAACTACAATAGAAATTTATATCAAACAGAAGATCAGTTTACAAAAAGTCATCATTTTGGTCTTGCTACACACAACAATTTTCACAGTCGTCTTTTAAAACACATAGACATATATCAGGTTGCAGGAAAGATGTACAGCAAAACAAGAGTGATATATCCAAGATTGGCAAGATTTGATATGGATCAACTTGATTATGCTCAAAGCGGTGTAGTTAATTTGAGTTTTGGTTTTCAGTATGAAAACTTTTTAATTGATCAGGTGGCACAACCATTAGATTCAAGTGAAACAGAATATCCATTAGAAGAAATGTTTGGAGACACAGCAGGAGATTTTTTAGATACGCCTGCTGTTACTGAAACTGAAAACCCGCCTGCACTTGGTAAAAAAGATAACAAAGAAGGTGCAACAGGAGATTCAGGCAAAGTAGGTGACAGCACAAAAGGTTCACTTTCTTTAAATCAAGTTGGCAATCAAATTGCCGGAGCAGGCAATGAAATTATACAAGGTTATGGTAACACCAAAGCCAAAATAGTTTCTGGTGTAAAAAACAGTACAAAGAGTGCTGTGGGTAACTTTACAGGATTAGGCAAGTAATGGCATACAATCAAGTAAGAAACAGTACGTCTACTGTTGAAACAGTTGGTGGGATATCAACTATTGTTTCTCAGTTTGGATCAATAACCAAACAGATACTAGGTGGACAATCTTACAACACATCACAAGATATTTCAAATGCCATATTAGAAAATTTAGGTTTAACACAAGATCAAATTAATCCAAGAACATACGAATTGATCAAAGGAATATTTGAAAAATATTCTGATAACAGTTCTTTAGTTGAAGCATACACACTGTTGGCATTAGATGCCATTAACAAGTTTGGTGTTAGATTTAGTGATCTAGTTGAAACTACAAAAAACGATACTTTGCAATTCACTGAAGTAGGTATTGCATTATTAAATCATTATAGACCGTCCACTAGTCAAATAGCAAGAAGAAAAACCAATTTAGAATTAGATACAAACAAATTTGTTAAACGTCATATTATTGCTTAAATAAGTATATGAAGTTTCATCAAGGGTTTTACAAAGTTAAAAATGAACAAAAATATGTGGGAAGCAGATCTCCTCGTTATCGTTCTGGATGGGAATTGACTTTTATGAGAATGTGTGACAACCATCCTAGTGTGATACAATGGGCCAGCGAACCTGTAAGGATACCATACAAACATCCGTTCACTGGAAAAATGAGTATGTATGTACCAGATTTTATGATGGTGTATGTTAACAAAAAAGGAAAAAAGATTGCTGAAATGGTTGAAATAAAGCCAAAGAAACAGACCACATTGGAAAGTATCAAAAGCCAACAAGATAAAGTAAATTATTTGATTAACAGAGCCAAATGGTTAGCGGCAGGAGAGTGGGCAAAGAGGAAAGGAATTAGATTTAGGGTCTTGAATGAAGACTCAATCTATGCTATAAAGTAAATTATGTCAGTGAAAACAGGAGGCCCAATTACATCAACGTCTGGTTACCCACCATGGACAAAATTTTGTTTAGTAAATGGAATAAAATTATTAGCACTGCCAACGTTAGGTGGTGCAACAGCAGTATCAGATGCATGGATTAAAAAAGTTGCAAAGACAGTGCAACTGATGTTTGGGTCAGGAGCATCAATCAACACCACAAATCAAAACGACACTATGAATCAAATGGCACAGTCAAGCATATCACAGTTACTTGGTTATTCAGGACCAGGTTCCTACACACCAGGCATAGTGGCAGATAATGCCAATGACAACTATCCAGGCATTGATTATACAAAAGACAACAATCCAAATGTTGATTTTATTTGGGAAGTATCAGCAGGCAATGGGGCAGTGATGGAAGTTGTTGAACACTTGTTACACACAATCACAGTGTTTGGCCTACAACAAACATTTTCAACTAAGATGAATCAACTGAATCAAACAAGTGATATTTACAATGCTATGCAACAGGCAAGAACCACAAATGGATCAGATGGCAATCCAATATTTGACACGTCAGGATATTCAGGTGACTTTGCCAACGATGCAGATTTCAGAGCATTGTTAATGCGAGAATATTACTACTTGTTAGTTGCGGCTGAATGGAATTACATATCAACGTTTTCAACTTCAATGGCACCAGAATGGAATGATAGTGCAATTAATTCTGCAGGAGTACAAACATATAACTCGCTAGGACATCAATTATATTTAGACACCGCGGCAAAAGTTTTGACAGCACCCAACACTGCAACAATGTCAACTATATTTGCTTCCGGTGATAACTCAGGATACCAAGCAGATTATGAACATATTATAGCGTCTAGCGGTATAAATTTTAGTGGTGGTGCAATACTTGGATAAATAGTAATATAGGTACTTAATATGAATAAAAAATTAGAAAAAACATTTGATTTACCAAGCATGGAAGATGCTCTCAACGAGCAACAAATAAAAGACCATGTTGAGGAAAATACTTTGTCTACACCGTTGTCTGAATATGAAGCAATAGAAAATGCAATAACAGAAGACAGTGAAAAAGAAGAAGAAGCAGTAGAAATTAAAAAGGCATTATCTACAGCAGAAAAAATTGATCGTGCATTGCCTCAGGTGAAAGATCTTGAAGCACATGATCACGACATGGATGACTATGCTGTTGAAGCCATGAAAAGTTATAAAGAATTAATGGATTTGGGAATGAACTCAGAATCACGACATGCTGGTAAAATGTTTGAAGTGGCACAGACTATGATGAAAAATGCCATTGAAGCCAAAAACGCCAAAGCAGACAAAAAACTGCGTATGATTGAGCTACAATTGAAAAAGCAAAGAGTAGATCAATGGGAGCAAAAATCTGAAGGTAAAAATGATGATTTTATTGAAGGAGAGGGCTATATTGTAGGAGAT
>Ga0209929_1000058_pt1 | contig 37628 bp, 61 predicted proteins | sample SalPon2_C_H2O_MG_2_FD_185731 | JGI IMG/M metagenome (GOLD analysis project Ga0209929, IMG submission 185731) | Salt pond water microbial communities from South San Francisco under conditions of wetland restoration - Salt Pond MetaG SF2_C_H2O_MG... ... | reverse complement strand
TCTCATAGTTTTTTTTGGTGGTTTGGAGAGAAGCTGTTCGACTCAGAAAATTCCGGCAGGTGCTTCAATTCGCTGCGTAAAGAATCAAGCCTACCCCTCAAGCATGGCGGGCAGTCTTCCAGTTGTGACCAAATCACGAGGGCTTCAGCTACCGTGTGCGAGTGTGAGCCGATGAAGTTTCTTACATGTCTCGTTCTAGCGCTGTTTTCGTTGTCGAGGATTTCATGTGCAGTTTTTCGGTTCATAATAAAAAAATCTTGTTGAATTGATCTGTTCCCACGATTAACCATTTATTGGGACTATGAGTCATTTTCTTGTTTTACTTGTTTTTTACCATCCTTACGAACTCTCTTGTTCTGACGGCGCTTTGCAAACTTACGTAGATGCTTCCACCACTCCACTGTCTTCACCCAACCCTTACCTTTACCTGCACTAGCCATACCTAATTATATCGGAGCTCCTCAAATTCGAATTGAAGATTCAAAATTCTCATTGCATATTTAGCTACATGATTTAGTGCTTCCATATCTTCATACTCAACGTATCGATCACCGATAGTTTTCATATAGTAACCTTCTTTATCTGTCTCTAACCAACAGAGTGTGTAGCAAGTTTCTTTGTCAAAACTCTCACTATAATTCCAAGCAACGATCTCAGGCTTACGATCTTTCGGTACATAACCATTAGAGTCTGGCGTACCCGCTCTTCTAAATTCTACGTTTCTATATCTCATTATGATTATTTGTGTCTCGGCGCTCTCTTATTTGCATCATCCATTTTACAGGCTAACTCATAAACCATACGCTCACTCCATCCAGCAAACGGGCCTAGCATAAAGACTTGAGTCAGTTCGTCAGGATCGAATCCATTATACTTCTCAAGAGTCAACTTAATCCAATTGTCAGTTGCTTCTTGCCATGCGTCTTGTTCGGTAAGTTCTACAGGATTCATACGAGCGTTGAATTCTTCTTCGGTGAGGTATTCACCATTGAGCCACCACGATTTATAGCCATCTGCCCCTTCGATTGCAGGACCATCCTCGCGATGGAGGAATTTCATATGATTCATCTCACGGTCGGAGTAGTAAAACTTATTACCTTTGGCATCAATGTGAATGAATTGTTCTTTTTTGCTCATACCTAATTATATCGAAGTTCCTTTTATTTGACCCTACTTTTTAATCTTGAGCTTATCAACACTCACACCAAACTTCTCTGCGATCTCATCCAGCGTGAGTTCAGTTACGGGATTCATACGCGCATTGAACTCTTCTTCTGTTAGACGTTTGCCATTGAGATACCACGCTTTATAGCCCCTCGCCCAAACGATGGCAGGACCATCCTCGCGATGGAGTTTGCCATTGATCCACCACGATTTAGAGCCATTTGCATTTTCGATCGCAGGACCATCTTCGCGATGGCGGATTGTCATCTCGCGATCAGAGTAGTATCGCGTATTTCCGTTTTTAATGCGAATGAATTGTTCTTTTTGCATACCTAATTATATCTGAGTTCCTTTTTACTTCTTGATCTTGAGCTGCTCAACGCTCACGCCGAACTTGCTTGCGATCTCGTCGAGTGTAAGCTCTACTGGATTCATACGAGCGTTGAATGCCTCTTCTGTAAGACGCTTGCCATTAATGAACCACTCTTTATAACCACTAGCAGATTCAATCGCGGGACCGTCCTCACGATGAAGCTTACCATTAATGTACCAAGCCTTATAGCCAGTAGCATATTCAACAGCAGGGCCATCTTCACGATGAAACTCTCCGTTAATATACCACTCTTTACCGCCATCGGTATATTCAATAGCAGGGCCATCTTCACGATGAAGCTTACCATTAATATACCAAGCTTTATCACCATCGGCATATTCAACAGCAGGACCATCTTCGCGATGTCGGATTGTCATCTTACGATCTTTGTAGTAGAACTTATTACCATCTTTATCTACATGAATGAATTGTTCTTTTTTCATATCTAATTATATTAGAGTTTCCTATTTAAGAAGTGGAGACTAGGCTCTCTACAGTGTATAAGTGCTGTTCATATGATTCAACGACGGCTTTCTCCTGAAGATCTCGGATCATCCCCTGCAGCGTCTCAATCACCTTATCATCAATCTCAATATCCTTCTTCATGCATTCCCATTCTAGCATATTCACAAGCGTATCAAGGCCTGAGTTCAATCGACTATATGCATAAGGGTAGCAAATTTGTTTTTCTTTCATACCTAATTATATCTGAGTTCCTAATACGATTGGAAGAAGACCTCTTCCATTCCTCTACACACCTCTACTGTGGCTAGTATAGGAGTGCCACTGTCCTCAGCCTCAGCCTCTTCATGAGAGAGTGAATCATATGCTCTATCCTTGGCTGTCTCGATAGCCTTTTTAATAGAGTTACTGAATGCGATTCCAGTGCCAATATGGTATCCTTTTCTCCCTTGAGAGTATTCATAAGCGATAGCTTTGTATGTTGCTGTTCTCATACTTAATTATATCTGAGTTCCTTTAGAGGTAAATAACTTCGAAGATTGAATAGTAGTTACCCTCTACCAACTCAGGACGCTTAGCCTGACTATCAGAGAGGACCTTCCAGCCCTTACGATTGACAGCCTTGAGAGCCTTCTGAAGCTTCTCGATATCATGTGAGACAGCTAATACATTCTCCCACTCATTTGAACCGCCGAAATGTTGAACCAACTTAAAGCATTTATTTTCTTTCATATCTATATTATATTTGAGTTCCTAATTATATCTGAGTTCCTAAAGCCCAATACTATCAAATTCGATCTCAGCCAGCCTTCTGATCTCTCTGGCATCTTGTTCATCGAGATGACCAGCTTCTAGTGCTGCCTCAATTCTTTCTTCTAATTCTGTCATAGTTTCTTGGTTGATTATGAATATATTCTAACTTAAAAATTGGCTAATGTAAATACTTTTTTTGCTAAAAATGGCACTTTTTTTCAGTTGTATTACAGATTAATAGTTGTAATCGTAATACTTGTATGGTTCATCACTCAAGCTACCGCAGCATCCACCTGTAACACTTGTCTTTTGACCCCTGAACTGCCAACCACCATTCTTTCGTAGAGTCATCGTGAATGAGGAATCATCATCAACCGACTTATATGACCATTGCTGACCATTAGGACCATGACTAGTATGTCCACAGAACCCTCCCGGCTCGAAGTTATCTTCTTTTTGGTTGATTCTCTCGCATTCCATTCTCCGGACCTTTGCAGTCTTTCCAGACTTGCTTATCTCGAGAACCTCGTAAGGCTCGACGTCAGTAAATGTACGATAGTTAATGAACTTCTTAACAGTTTCTTGGCTAATCATGAATATATTATAGCACAAAAATAGGCCTATGTGAATACTTTTTTTGCTAAAAATTGCACTTTTTTTAATCTGTAATACAACTTATGGTGTTCAAGTGAACAAAAAAAGGGGCCCGGTAAGGCCCCTTTTTCTTATTTTTGATATTTTAGAACAAATGCTGGAGTCCAATCTGGAATACAGATTCAAATCCGTCTGTTTGTACTTCGTTGTCAATCAGGGAAACTCCACCGAAAACATTCGCTCCGGTTGGGAGGGCATAAACACAATTGATTGAGCCAGATACCCACTCGTAATCTTGAGTATATTCCCAAGTCTTACCGAGCTCAACTGATCCAGTGACATCAACACCGAATGCTGAAACAATTGGTCGTTTAGCTGAAATTGCGAAATCAAATCCGCCTCCAGAAACAACGTTTACATCAGCAACAAGTGTGACATCGTAAAAGTCAGGATTGTAGAAGTACCCAACATTCAATTCGATGTCAATATCTGTTAAATCACCATCAGCAGCATTCGTTCCAAGACGAGTGCCAACATAAAGATTATCTCCAGCGATACCAGCGTATCCACCAAAGAAATTTTCATTTTCACCATTAACAAATTCAACACCTGCAACGATAGGACTATCATACGCAGATCCGATTGTTGCATCTGATTTTACAAAAAATGCGTCAGTGTGAGTAAAAAGGCCACGATCGACCCTTTCTTCAAAAAGACCTGCATTTACTGAAATATCAATTGGTTGTTCTGGGTGCAAATCCCATCCTAGGACAGGAACTTTATAACTACCATTAGCAAACCCGCAAAGAGCAAAAAGAATGCTAGTTACGATAGCAACCATACTTACTGTTTTATTGTTTTTTTTCATATTATTTTATTTTGTTTGTACTCTATGATTTATAGATTTCATAGAGAAATTTTTCAAATTCTTCAACTTTTTCTAGACGATTAGGCCATAGAATATATTCCTTTTCAGGGTTTTTCTTTAGATTATTTAAAAGAGGTTGAACTGCATTATACAGATTATCAATTTTCTTTTGCGTTGCTTCAGCAACCGCTTCTGTTTCTTCAACCTTTGCTTCTGCCTGTTGATAAGACTGCAATTCAGTTTCATCAACTGCAGTAAATCCAAAATCAAATATATCGCTCATAGTTACTATTTATTAGTCTCTCCTATAGTATCTTCTTCTAAAGGGTTCCCGCATGTGCTTTTGTAAGCTGATGGCTTGCTTAATATTTGGAATTACAGCTGCATCAATATGTGTATATCCTAACTCTTTAGCAATTGAAAGACGGTTTGATCCACCCCAAACGCTCCAAATCATCTTTTTATGTTTTCCAAGAGCATTATGCCAAAACGGAAGATCGTTAATTTTCTTTCCCCATCGTTCTTTAGCTTTTTCAAGTTCTTTATAAGTCGTGTGAACACACATTATTGGAAAATGTAAACCATCTCTTTTAATGTCTTCTTTTACATTAAGATAAAATGGTTTTCCATTTAAACTTTTAGCTACACGTACCGATTGCCAAATATCTTTTACAGGCAATTCAATAACTTCGTATCCATTCCATTCATTTGGAAATTGAGATTTTAGAACTTTATTCTCCATAAACGTAACTTTTTATTATTTTTTCGATTTCGATTGGTGCATTTTTAAAAACATCAATTGTTAATCTAATATACGTGATAATAAGAAAAATAGGAATTACAATTAATACAGTTATAGCAAATAAAACTTCAAAGTATATTCTTCTTATTCCTACATGCATATTTAGAACTTTTCTTTTTTCTATCTACAAACCTAATAACAGGAGGGGGCATAGGATGCCTGGCAAGATTCCTCCTGTCTAAGGAACTCATCTTCAATTGCGTTTTGGATTTCATCGATTGCTTTTTTTGTAAATTTAACATCGCCTAAATCGTATTGCCGATGTGCTTCGTAAGAAGAAATAATGTCTTCACTGTTGTATTTATCATCAATCATGATGAAATTGCCATTTCCAAGTGTATCAATTACAATATTACCGCTGTTGAACATGAGTATATTCTACTTTATTTTTGAGCAAATGTAAATAAAAATTTTACAGTTTTTTCTTAAGAACTTCCCAAGCTTCTCCTTTTCTTAGGTCTTCAGGGTTCCAATTGCAATACGCCATATTATTACACCATTGTGAACGATCTGGCCATGGAGGTAAATTAATCCGAGTAAAGTCACGTTCTGCAATGTCCCATGTCATTGAACCTTCATCAAGATTTATTACGGGCTTACCAGCAATAAGAGAATCAACACAACTATTGCTGTTGATTGCAACTACAACTTTAGCATTTTTTACCGCATCACCAATTGGCATCATCCTTGGAAGATATGAAACATCTTTTACACCAATAACCTTAGGCCAGCTAGAAAGCAAAGTTGGATGTTCTTTAATTTTAATTGGCAAATCAGTAAAATTACGAATCTCCTCACATATTTTTTGGTATGTTATATTTTTTGAAACATGATATAAGGACATATCATTTTTAATTTGAAGAGGAATAAAAACGTATTCACCATCTGTATAATCCAACAATCTTCCATCGTTAAAATATTTCTCCCACCTATCTGATGGAGAATTTTTATTACAGAAGTCGGCTCGACCATTAAGACCATTCCATCCAGCAGAAATCCATTCTTTTATCGGTTTTTGAATATTGTTAAGATGGGAATTTTCAAGAATAATTACATTCTTTATTCCTAATTTTTTCATATTAAAAAATCCGGTGCGATACGCCCAAACAACAGCGAAATCAAAGTTGTCAAAATTAGTATTTTTTAAATCATATCTTCCTATATAAGTAACATCTATTCCGTGCTTTTCTAAACCAATACCAAAGTTTTTACATGGATTCTTTTGATGTTGAAGATCACCATAAACTACTGCTTTCATTTAATTCCAAATTTCTTTTTTAGTAGCATTCCAATCATTTGCAAATCCAGCATCTAACCAAGCAACATCAGAAATAACAGAACTTCTAGGTTCTGTTAAAAACGCTTTTTGCCCGTCAATTACATTTACGTAATTAGAGAATTCTTTATAAACAGATGCCCATAAACCAGGGCCTGAATATTTTAATGGATTTAGTGGTAAATCAGAAGAGTTAAATTTACAATTTAACAATTTTTTATGATGTTTTACTACTTCTCCTATAAATTTATTACCTTTTGGAAAATAACTACCAGCGATATAAGGCCTCTCTTTTTGAGTACTGCTCTTACTTTGCCAAATTAGTTGTCCTTTTGTTGGAGGTAAAAAACTAATAGATTTTTTAAACGTCTCAGTGTCTAAAGGAGAAGAGTCAGCACCCATTGCAATTCCACCAAAAACATACATAGCTTTAGCCAATGTTATATCAGCTCTCATAGCTGCAGGGAAATGCTGGTTCCATTTTATTTTAACGTTATCATCATCCCACGTTGTAACTTCAAAACCAGCGTTTTTCCATAAATCGCGATTTCTCTTAGCTCTAGGGGGAGCTTTCTTCCATCCTTGCATCCAATACATATGAATTTTAATCATGATCTTTTTTTGTAACCCAAAAGCTCGTAATCTTTAGCATACCGCTTTTCAATAAGAGCTCTTGTTTTTTTGCTTATCTCTAAATCTACACTTTCTGTTTTATTTTTATGAAATGCTATTTTAGGATAATTCTTTCCACAATGTTTTTTTATCAACCGAAGTGACTTTTCCCAATCATCGTAAAATGATTCCATTCGTATAAGATGATCAATTCTTTTAAGATCTAAGTCAAAATGTTGTGAGCGTATATGTTGCTCGCAATCAATGTCATCTTCAATATTTAAGATTTCTTCAACAAAAATTGAAAATGGCATTTTCCTATAAAAATTATATTTTTTACGTTGAAATCCTGAATGAAATCTATTGAAAATTTTATCTTTCCAGCAGCTTATTAAGCGATCTTCTGGATGTCTACACGTGCCAAATACAAGGTAGTCATCAGTAAAAGAATTTCTTTTGCAATATTTAACGTAAGGAGCTAAAGATCTTGGATTATGTATATTTCTAAATATTCTATCTTTGCAGAAGTGTGTTTTTAATACTTCTTTAATAGATGTGTTTCCAGTTTTACATACAAACATAAAGCCAATCTTATCTTCTTCTATTTTGACAATATTCGGATCCACTATCCTTTTATGAAATTTTTAACTGAGCTTCGAGGACCGTTGGGAATAAAATATTTTTTATTTTCATCCCAAGATTCATTCGACATGATTTCTATTTCTCCGCCAGTTTTATGGCTATACACCATACGTCCTTTTATTTTCGGCTGATCGTGATCAGGAAGAGAAAAGGCACAGGACTTACAGAGTTTTAAACCAAACTCAAGCCTGACCTTTTCAATAGGACTACCACATCCACAAATCATTTTCCTTCTTCTTTTACTTCTTTCACTACTCCACCAATGTGTTTAGCACACGCCTTTGCATCTGATGATAACAAATATGACTGGTGGTATTTTCCGTCTTTATCAAAGACGCGATAACGTACTAGCTTTGTGTTTTTCATAGTAATTAAAATTTAAAATTCTTCTGTTCAACAAAATCAAATACAATTTGATCTTCATCTAAAAGGCTTTCTTTTAAGGAATTTAGATCGTCAATGAGTTTACAAAGATTTTCTAGAGACCCTGCATCATCTGAAGGATAAATGTTTGCATGAACCAATGCGTATATCTCTTGGGCTGTTTTAATCGACTTAATGTAATCATTTGTTGTCATGAGAGTATTCTACAATATTTTTCACCGATTGTAAATATTTTTTTAATTAAAAATGCTACCTTTTTCATTGTGCGATATGATCATAAATTTCTTTCCAATTATTAACTCTAATAACATTATCATGCAAAACACCTATTTCATTGTATGGATGGTTTATCAAAAACGTCCTTAGGCCCATTTTTGCTCCTAGATTTGCATTTTCTAATTTATCTTCAACCCACACAAAATCACTATCTCTGTATCTTTCAAGTGTTTCTTTTTTATTACCGCCACATGGTAAGCACACTATTCTTTCAAACGCAGTTTTTCCAAAAACCCTTTTAAGATTTTTTTCTCTTAATAAGACACTATATGGATCAGTTCCAATTGACGTGATACAATGAAATACAGCACCGTGTTCTTCATGCAGTTTTTTAACATATTTGATTGCGTCTCGCATTGGAGGTAAATATCCACAAGCTGCAGATTCACAAAATTGTTTAGTTAAATCATATGCTTTTTCTTGGCTTATTCCGTACGTTTCAGAAATATAATACGAAACCTTTTGTGGTTTATATCCTTTACGCTTCATCCACCATTCAAACGAGTGCTGCCACGAAAGAAGCACCCCATCGCAATCTGTTAAAATAATCATAATAATTTACCAATTGTAATAATAGTCAATTTCATTTCTTAATGCATTTTCCCAATTTTCTCTTTTCTGAATAAAAACAATAGGATTTGGATTATTATCAACAACCATTATTGTTACGAGTTGTTTAATATCAATTCCCGTTTGTTCTTTAAACATAATTGAGTATGCACATTCTTGCATAAAATATGATTTAATGTCTTCTTCCTTTTTAACTCTACTTGATGTTTTAAAGTCTATGATTGAAGGTACACCATTATATTCTCCAATGCAATCAACTCGGCCAGCAACCTTTAGATCATCTGAATAGAGAGTACATTCTTGCATATAGATTTTACCTACATTTTCATCAATTACTTTTTTAAGTACTTTCCACCCATATTGGACATGAGGCATTTTTTCATTATTTTCGACAATATATGGCCTTTCGTTATTAATGTATTTTTCTGCAATGTTATGCACTGCAGTTCCACGAGTAGTTGCATGTCGAGTAATTCTATTTGCTTCTTCTGCACCAATAGATTTTCTCCATTCTGCCCATTTCCACCTATCTCTATATCCTAAAACTGTAGTAATAGACGGATATTTTTCTCCTGATGGTGTTGTATATGTTCTACCTGACTTTTTTGTATCAGCAAAAAGATCATCGTATTTTAATTTAACATCAATATGCTCAAATATTTTTTCCATTATAAAATAGGGTTAATTAGATTATCTGCAATCATTTTTTCTTTCTTCATAAGATATTCGCGTACCATCCCAGATCGAACACAATCTTCCCAAGTAAATTCTACCTTTTTAAAATATTGAAGTGTTTCAAGAATTTTTATGAATTCACCAATTCCTTGTTTATCACGTTTATTTGTAAAATCAGATTGAAAGTAATCACCAGAAAAAATAACTCTTGATCCTTTACCAACACGTGTTATGATTGAATCTAGTTCGTGAAAATTACAGTTTTGAAATTCATCAACAACAATGATCGCGTCCCTCAATGTAATTCCTCGGATGAATGATGTTGTTAAAAATTCGATTGTTCCGCTCTTAATAAAATACGCGAACAACGATGGGTTATTATTAAAAATCTCACTTATCACACCAATATATGGTGATAGGTATGCAGCTTCTTTTTCCTCCTGTGTTCCTGGTAAGAACCCGATATCTCGAGTGGGAACTACAGATCTGACAATCACCAATCTTTTTTTGCGATTCTTAATAAGTTCTTGAATAGCTAAGTATAGTGCTATAAACGTCTTACCAGATCCAGCTGCTCCTGAAAGAATTAAGTTATTTCCGTTTTCCCAATTGTCATAAGCCTCAACCTGTGAATTGGTAATTGGTTGAATATTCTTTATATTGTTTGAATATTCAGAAAGAGGATCAATTTTTGGAACTATAACTTCCTGTTTTTTTGCTTGTTTTCTCGGCACGTATTATTTCAGTTTAATTTTCTTAAAGATGTTTTCAGTAATGAAATCATCCTTAGTTGCTTCTCTAACAACTTCTACAGATTCCCAAGAATGGCTGCTATAAATGGTAATTGATTTTTTGACTTTATTATCATCAATGAAATAATCTCGATCCCAATTAAGCACTTTTTCTAAGTAATTAAACGCGATATTTTTCTGATTAAATTCGTCAATTTCAACTTCAACTTTTGATTTATGCGGTACTTCTATTTTCATTAATAATGTTCAATTGTGTTTTCTTTTCCTGATGCTTTTTTGATGCCTTTTAAAACATCATTCCACCCAGATCCTGCTCTTCGGATAGGAGAAATAGCTCCATCGAAATTTAAAGCTGGAGCCGTAATTCCCATTTTAACAATTCCTCCTTTACCGCAAGGACATTCTTTTCCTACAGGCAGATTTCGATCTTTCATAGGGTGAGATTCTTCCCACCTTTCGTTGCATTTATCGCAGCAATATTCGTATGTCATAGTTTTTTAAACCAGTTTGGTGTTTCACGTTTTGTCCATACCATGGAAAAACGTTCTTGTTTTGTTTGATAGAATTTTTGATATGAACCAATAGGATCTCTATGATTCATACACTCTGGATTAGATTTCATTGCTAAAGGCCATGGATTCCATGGTGCTTTTGGAATGTTTTTTGGTTTTTCTTTTAAAACATTAAGAAGCTTAGTTTCAGTCGAATGAACCTTTCCATATCTATATGTATACTCTTTACAAAGAAATTCGAAAAGGAGATAATGCCAAAAATAATGGCGATCAGATTCCATAGTCCACACAGTACATGGATGGCCAGTATGAACAGCTTTGTATAAGACATCTTCACGGGAATCTTCTAGTTCCCAATACCGAGACATTGTTTTACCTGTTGATGATGGTCTACGGGTTTCATTTCCATCGAGCATACGATGGGCAGTAGATAACATTTGTCCTGATTCGATAATCATCTTTACAACATGCTTATCGCAATGCCATTCGGCAGCCTCTTGAGGATCTGGTGATAGTGCAAATATGTTCATTAGGGATATATACTACCCTATTTTTAGCCGATTGTACACTATAAAATTTCAGGAAAGCAAGCTTCCACTAAACTTTTTGTGATTTTAGAGTATTTTTTCATATGAAGAGTCGTGATTGTGCCGTCTTTTGCTGCACAAAGAATATTTGCATCCTCTTCACTAATCTGTTCAAGAATTCCGATAAAGATTTTTTCTTTACGCATTCTAGAAACGTTTGATTCTTTTACACAATAGCCGATTGGTTTAAAGGCATTTGAAAGTGAAGTGGGCTCTCTTCCTTCCGGACAAGCTTCAAATGGAGGCCTTCCGGAAGGAAGATCCAATTGAATTTTATCATTGTAGCAAAGCTGCAAAACAGTCTTAACTTGCTTAAATGAGTTTTCTTTTAAATAAGAAATACGATCTTCTCTATTTTCGAGTTTACACACTTCCTCGAATATTTCATGTATGTATTTTTGCATAATATTTTAACCTTTTGGGAAAAAGTCTGTCACTGAATTAATTAACATGCTGCAACGTTTTTCAATGAGATAAGGCAGAACATTTCCCCTATCTTTATTTGTCTGTAAATTATATTTATCAGAAATATTTTCTTTAATATCTTGTGGAATACAATCTAAATCAATAACCTTTTTATTACGGCAATAATTGCGATATGTTTCATGACCCATCATTTCTAGCAATTCACCTTCATCTTTAGCACCATACCATTCCTGGATTTTTTTAGCTCGCATTGGTTTTTGACGAATGCCTTCTGTAAAACTATCGTCAGAACTTAGGATATTTGGTACACCATCACTTGAATCGCCTCGACAAATATGGTCAAACTTATAAAAATCTGGGTCATCGACTTTTACAAAGTCCCTTTTCATAGGACTAAACTGTTTAACATTTGAATAGCGATGGAGCTGAAAGAAATCTTTATCAGAAGAAACAATCATGACTGGTTCGTTTTTTCCGAATTCTTGGGTAGATTCTACAAGCTGCGCTATAACATCATCCGCTTCAGCACGGTCTGCGATAACTACAGGGTAATGCATTTTTTCTAAAATTTCATCTCGTACTGTATTAATGAGATTAAAAAAGTGACCCCAGTCAAGAGGAGATTCTTCGCGATTTGATTTACGCTTTGCTTTGTATTGTGGAAATGCTTCTTTCCGCCAGGAAGAACTATCGCACGCAATAACCATTTCTCCATATTCATCACGAAATTTTGTGTTATACATTCTGATTCGATTAAGAATCATATGCCTGATGAGTGCTTCTTCGATTTCTTCTGGCCGGTCTTGTGAAAAAATCGACGCGATTGCAATTCCTGAGTAGTCAGCTATAATCATAGTATTTTTTTTTTTGGTATGAGATTATTATACCACAAAAATTAGATATTGTAAATACTATTTTTTCTTAATTACGTGACTTCTATGGATTTTTCCTCCGATAAAAGCATTATAATATTCGTCAGGTTTAAATAGAACATCTTTATCAACCTGTTCTTTCATTTCGAAATAGTTCAACTGACCTGATGAAACACACAATCTCAATATGGTTCTTTTAAACCTCTCACCACCAAACTCTTCTACTAGAGTTTTTACCTCTTTATTTGATCCATAATAATTTTGCCAATCAGACTCTTTTACTGATCTCCTTTTATTCTTTTTTCCCTTCAAAGGAGGTTTTGTAACTTTTTTCCAAAAGTTCTTTTTACCAATGTATTTTTTATTATTATGTAAATCAGTTATTTCATAAACAAAACCATGATAGTCCTTAATCATATCAGATGTAAACTCTTTGTCATTATAAATCCACATAAAATTATTTATTCAATCCATGAACCATCGCTAATTCTTTTTTCTTTTAACTCATTATAATCTTTTTCTTTCTTTCCTCCATCATATTCCCATGCATAGCCTTTATCAACCATAACTTCATTGAGGGACTTGCTAAATTCTTCAGTAAACAACCATCCAAGTATTCGGCCATATTTTCCCTCTTTTTCAGTTTTAATTGTTAGATCGCTTCTTCTAAGTTGCTTAACTAACCAATCTTTAGCTTCTAATCCAAGTTTCTTTTCGTAAAGATCTCTAGTTCGAGACTCTGGTGTATCAATTCCTGCTACTCTTACTCTTTCCTTTTTGGTAAGACCAAAACCTAAATCAATAATAACATCAATAGTGTCACCATCTACAACCTTAGCAATTTCTTTTATTTTATAAGTATACATCATCTTCTTCTACTTCAACCTCTGATGATCCGCAAAAAGGGCAATAATCAGCAACCTTGCATTCTCCATATTCGTCTTCTGAATCTTCAAACCATTCGACATAATAGTCGATATGACAATTTTGACATGTAATACTTTCTTTCATTATGCTTCACACGATGCGCAGTTTAATAAGTTACGGGATAGTTCTTGAGAAGGATTAGTGCCTCTATGATAATACAAGGTTTTTACACCTTGTTCCCACGCAAAAATAAGAAGCTGATTTACCTCTTTTACTGGTGTTTTAGGATGTATCATCAAATTAATCGATTGCGCCTGATCGATATATTTTTGGCGAATAGAAGCTTGAATAATGACTTCTTTTTGAGAAATTTCTCCAAATGTTTTAAAGACGTCTTTTTCTCCTTCAGTAAGAAAATCTAAATGTTGAACAGAACCACCATTGACAAGGATTGATTTCCATGTTTCAACATCGTTTTTATCATATTTTTGAAGAACATTTTCTAAGTATGGATTCTTATATGTGAACTTACCTTTAGCCAAATCTTTAACAAAGTAATTTGAATTTAAAGGTTCAACTGAAGGGGAGACTTGACCTAAAATAAAACTAGATGATGTAGTAGGAGCAATAGCCATCGTTGTAACATTTCTCATACCATAACCTTCAAGCAAAGGTGGTTCACCATATTTATTAGCTAGATCACGAGAAGCCTTATGTGATTTATCTTTTATAGAAGAGAATATTTGTCCAGATAACATTTTAGCTTCCATAGATTCAAAACTGACCATCTTACTTTGAAGATAAGAATGCCATCCGAGTACACCGATTCCTAGTGCACGTTGTCTTTGTGCGAACTTACGAGGAGCTTCCATATATGGAACATTATCAGTTTTACTAATAAACTCGCTCATAACAGCGTCAAGGAAATATGTCAATGTTTCAACAGCATCAGTGTCTTTCCAATCATCCCAATGTAATAGGTTTAATGATGATAGATTACAGACAAATGATTCATCTTTATTTGAATGAAGAGCGATTTCTGAGCACAAATTAGATGCATGAATTTTAAGATTTTTGTCCTTATAAACTTCTGGTGCACCATTATTCATATTGTCATCAAAGAAAATATAAGGATAACCAGATTCAAATCTTTTTTGGATTACCTTTACCCATATTTTTCTTTTATCGCTGTCACCATCAATCATAGATTTCATCCAATCATCAGAAACAGTAACACCAATAGACAAATTTTGAATAGGGTTACCATCACTACGAATCCTAAGAAACTCAAGAATATCTGGGTGATCGATAGGGAGGTACGCAGCGAAAGAACCACGACGAACATTAGACTGAGAAACAACATTTGTTACACTTTCAAATAATTCCATAAAATGAACTGGTCCATTCGATTTACCTCCTACAGAGATATCAGCACCTCGTTCACGTAAGTCACCAAAATAAGCAGATGTACCTCCACCAACTTTGGTCATCATACCAACCTCAGCTTGTTTTCCTAAGATTGATTCTAGAGTATCATCTATATATGAACCAAAGCACGAGATCGGAAGTCCACGTTTTTTTCCATAGTTCGCCCAAATAGGTGATGACAAAGAAAACCATCCATAAGACATATATTCCTGAAATTTATTAGAAAACCCGCTAATGCCAAGTTCATTTTCTGCAGCATCAGCTATTTCTTTAATCCTATCTTCAGGAGATTCATTATTCATTAAGTATCCCCGCTCTAAAAATTTGCGGGAGTCTTCATTCAACCAATAGTATTGTTCCATAATTATTATCTATCAAAAAAGATCATCTTCGTCATATGACTTATCCTTCTTAGAATATTCAGTAGGCCTCTTGAAAAAGAAGTCTGTTGAAGTATTTCCAAGTACATCTTCATCAAACCAAACTGTCTTTAAAAGTAAATCCTCATCAATATCATCAAACACAGGTTCAATTCCAATTTGAGAAAGAGAATCGTTAAAACGATTTTTCAAAAAGTTTTCAAGAATCGGTGTACTAAGATTTTCAGATTGGTATCCATTAACTGACCAAGCAATAATTTTACATTCTGCTTTATAGGCTTCTAGACATTCTGATCTAATTCTTTCAATTAGCTCTTCATCAAACAACTCAGGATGCTCTTCTTTAATCGTATTGACTAGTTTAATTCCAACTAGTGCATGAATATTCTCTTCACGGGATGTGTAAGCAACTTGTTGTGCAGTATCTTTAAGAAGGTTTCTAAAACGATTAAAGTAGTTAATTGTATAAAACTGACTAAATAAAGAAACATTCTCCACATATAGCGTAAAAAGAATGAGTGAGTAGACATATTGTTTACGCGCATCTTTATAACGCTTCTTGAGATATTTGCGAAGATATTTAACTCGATTTTGAATAATATCAAGTTTTAAATTTTCCTCGAAGACATCCTCCATGCCAAGGACATCTAATAATCTTTCATAAGCATTATTGTGGATAACCTCGATATTAGCCATTACATAACCCAAGTCAGTAATAGATGGATGAGGGAGGTTTTCTCCAACCTTAGCCCAAAAAGATTTAACAGCAACTTCAATTTGTCCAATTGCTGAAAGAGAACGAGTGACCATGTCTCGTTCTGTATCTGTTAGATTAACTTTAAAATCTTGTAGATCTGATTGGAAATTGAATTCTTTATCTGTCCAGAAGCCATTATGCATAGCAGTAATAAATTCTTCTGTCCAGGGATAGTGGTCGGGTTTACGTGATATTTGTTCTTCGAATATAGACATAGCAGTGGGTTGATGTTATTATTATAACACAGATAGGAGAATAAGTAAATCCTATTTTTACTTATTTTGCGTTATACAAAGCACGCAATGCACCATTTTCCGAATTACGTAATACAATTATAGCATCTTTATTTTGATTGAAATAATTGACAATACCTCTTTCATCTTCATTGATGAATTTAGACCACCGTTCGTATTTAGAACGTCCTGTTTCAAATTTTCTGAAAGTTTCCATAGAAACATCAAAAACTCTATATTTGCGCTTTTGTACAGCGCCCAAAGGTTTATCAACAATATCTACTGCTGATGTGGTCATTTCTTCATTTTTCATTTAGAGATATCTTCTTGTGTAACGTAAACAGTTTGCTGTGTTTTAATGTGCTTTGCTTCAAAAACCACATGGCCCAACACAGAGCCATGTGGAGAGGATTCCGTTACTTCCACCAAAGAGCCTTTTAACGCTAAAATTTCTCCTGTCTTTGGTAATGCTATGTCACGGATAAGTGCATATTTTCCTTTTTCTATTTTACCATCTTCGGTCAAATACCATTCATTTAGTTCTGGCTTATATCCCGAAAGATCTATGTCGTATGCTTCTTTAAGGATCTTAATCAGCTTTTTATCAGTGATTCCAGTATGTTCCTTAATTAGATATAGGGCAGCAGCGTACCGTGCTATTACGCTTTGACCAAGAGGGATTTTTCCTAAAAGTCTACGTATATTAAACACTAACCTATGAAAAACAGTATATGCTGATCTTTCTTCAGATGTTTCAGGTTTTTTAAGTTTTTTTCCTTTATCGTCTACAATACCTTTTTTAAACGCGGCGGTTTTTTGCCATGGCATCGTTAATAAACGAAGGAATCGTAAAGCATAAAAAAAGTCTGGTCCTCTGAGTAATCCCATATTATATTTCTTTCAGTTTGGTTGCTATACCTAAATCAATATTTATATTTTGATAAGTGCCTCTTTGTAAATAATTTAAATAAATTAGAAATGTTTTCAATGCTGGCCAAAGATCTTCATCGACTCTATGGAATAACATTCGTGTTGCAGCATGTATTTCAAAAACGTTATAGATGATAATGATATGATTCAATAAAAGTCTGATTTGAATCTTACCACTTTCCCTATAACGTCTTAATAATCTTACGATATATTTAAATTTAGCTAAATCGTCGTAGAATTCTTGTGCTGATAAACAAGTTGGGTTTCTGTAATATTTTGATGCAAATAGCTCAAAGTTTTCATTATTTAATTCATCAAATAACTTCATATAGAGTTATTTATTACTTCTTTCCACCATGCCTTAAATTTGCAAATTTTCCATATTTTAGCATTGGCTCTGCCATCATCGAAGCCCATTTAATCTTAGCATCAACAACCTTTTTAAGGTCATCATCAGAAAGATTAGACAATTGCTTATTAAGATTTTTCCAAAGATCACTATTTGGATCCATCGTTTTCAAATTGCCATACGTCTTTTTAAGCATCGTGATATAATTATCGATCTTTGCTTCTTTGACTTTTGGAAGATCAATTTCTTCATTAAATTCATCACCTAATGCGTCATTAATTGCTTTATGAATTTCAGGCGTTTTTGAATCAATGTATACTTTATTGCCAGATTTTCTTTTCATGATTCGCACTTTAGTTCCTTTACCGTGATATTTTTTCTTAAGCTCATTTGCTTTTTCATCATCAGCAGTAACGATTGTACGAGTGTCTGTTTCATAATCAATAGTAGAAGCAGTCTTTTTCTGAGGATACTCTTTATTAATAAAATTTTCAACAGCTTTAGCAACATCAGAAACTGTCATTTTATCATTAAATGTAACAATAGTTTTACTTGAATTAGCATCTACAAGGTGTTTTTTTCCATCAACATACACGTCATACTTTTTCTTAGAATAATCAGATAATAGTTTCTTAATTGCACTTCTAAAAGCTTTGTCTTCTTTAAAAGATCCGCCAAAAGCAAAATAATTTACAGGTTTACCATCTTTATTTTTTCCTTTAATAAAAACTTTGTCGTTTGGTCTAACTGCTTCATCAACCTGAGACCCAGGTTTTACTTTATCTTTTCAACCGTTAGATTCATCAATATCGCTTGATGATTCATTCTTATTTTTCATTTGATTTAAACGCGCTTTAGCTGCTTTCCGATTGTCAGCTTTTTTTTTCCTTTTAGCCTTTTGTATCTTTAAGCGCGCCTTTGCCTTTTTTAGTTTGTCACGATCTGCCTGCTTTTTATCCGCTTTGTCCGCTTTCTTTGTTAAACGTTCTGCACGTCCAGCTGTAGTGACACGACCCTTAACAACCTTTTTAATCTTAGATCCAACCTTTTTTAGAGCTTTACCGATTAGTTCATCTAATTGCTCTTCCGTTAAACCGTCTAAGTCAACGTTTTCTTCTTCAACAATTTGGTAAATTGCTTCGTCAATTTCAGATTCTTCGTCAAAATTAAGTGATTCTTCAATAAAACCTGCAAGAAATCCGTCATCCTGCCAACCCATAGGGTCTTTCAAAATACCTACTAGGTCTTTCTTTTTACCAGTAAGCCTAACCAATGGCATTCCACCACCAGGACCGTTCATTGTTATAATTCTTGCTTTAACGCGATACTTTTTGATCAACTTTGCAAATTCAATTGATTTTGGATCAGAAGCATCAACATCAATAAATGCTTCTGCAAGATCCATTTCTTCCTTTATTTCCTTGCCTTTAAGTTTAGACACAATACTTAAAATTGTGCGAATATCTAAACCTGCAGCTTTCAGCGCATTATTGATATCGCTCCACATATACTTATCAGTATTAGATTCTGTAAGTTTGGATGATTCATCGGACTCAACAGACTCACCAAGAATTTTCTTAGCTACATCTACATCCATTTCAGTAGGGAATTTCTTACCGTCGAATTCAAATTCGTCATCACCAGCAACTGCAGCTTTTGCAGCGGCTTTAGTAAATTCATTTGCTTCTTCGACGTCTTTTTCTGTAAGAGGTGTTGAGCCGCGGCGTTTTTCTTTATCAATTGAGTGAAGATCAACGAAGTCTTTATCTGAAGGTTGAACTTCCGTCTCTTTCATTTTTTTGCCTTTGATTACAGCTTTAGCTGCTTCAGCAAGTTTTTTTGTTAAATCGTCTTGGTACATAATTCTATTTATAATCTTATGGTTTTTCTTGTGCTTTTTTAAGTCTTTCGGCCTCGGCCTGTTTCATTGATGGTATTAGCTTTTTTGAAAGTTTTTTAATTGCGCCTTTTTTCTTTTCCAGCTTTTTATCAATTTCTATTTTCTGAGAATAGGTCATTGATGCATAATCACCCTTTGCTAATTTTTTTCTTATAATATCTGTGGCTTTTTTTATGGCTCTTGCTTTAATTTGTTCCATAGAAGCTTTCTTTTTCATTGCCAACTTTCGCTTCTGTTGAATCTTAGGCATTATCCTTTTCATCGCGCGAGATCGAGCTATTCTTTGAGAAGGAGTCAAAGGTTTTTCTGTAATGAATTGTTTAAAAGTGATCATTTTTTTTAGTCGTTAAATATCCATGCTAATGCACCGATAGCTGAAGTTATTAATGCTGAGATCGCAGTCCAAACTACAGATCTAATCGTTTTAATAGTACTTTGATTATCTTGTTGAATAGCTTCAACTTGACGGAGACGTTCATCTTGCTCAACCATACGTTTAAGAATCATACGAGTCGTTTCGTCTAAATTTACAATCTTTTCTTCAGCTCTGGCTAAAGCAATAACTGCTTCAGACATTCTATCAATTTTTTCTTCGATTCGATCTAATCTTGTATCGTCTTTTTGATGCATGTCTCCCATATTAATTTAATAGTACTATTTATAATATTTCTATCCTCCAAATTCGTGTCCTGCAACACGTTTCATTTGTTTTTTAAATTCATCAAAATCAGGCTTGTTTTTGTAAAGCTTAATTGATATCTCATCACGCTCTTTACCTTTGATACGCCATTTGTATCCCTGTTCTTTATGTTTAGAATCTGTAGTTTTTACAACACGGCGAGCAAAACCATCTTCCCAGGTTTCTTTAGTCTTACCGACACCTTCTCTCTTTAATTTTAATTTTAAAGCAGCAATGTTTGAAACAACGTTAATACCAGCATCAGCTAGTTTCTCTAAAGTATTAGGATCTAAATCATCAAGTAGATCATCAATAGCCTTAAATAACGGGCTTTTAGGTCTTACCTTTCTTAAAAACCTAAATGTTTTCTTCAAACGATTGATGTTCTGCGGAGAGACTTTTTTCTTAAATGACTGTAAGATTGAAAGTATATTCTCATTAAGTTCTAATTCTGGATTCTCATGTGTCCATCCCTTTGCAGCCAGCCTTTCATGATCCTCAGGTTTTTTAGCTTTTTCTTTTTCTCCAGTTTTTGGATCATACATCCAATGTGGTTCAAAAGATTCTTTCATCACTTTATGTTTTTTCCAAAGATCTGAATCAGTTGTCTTTTGTGTTTTTCCTCCTGTAATAAATGAATTCACTCTAGCAAAAGCCCATTGCTGTGGTGTTGCTCCTGGCCTGTGTCCTGTTTTCCATGCAGCCATACCTCTATCATATACCTTCTTTAAAATACCATATGATATACCAGACTCTTTTGATTTTTTCTTAAGTCCAGCGATCTGTTTTTCTTCAAGAGGTGTTAACTTTTTATATGCTTTAACAAGATCATCCGTACCCAATTCTAAAGCTTCTTCTTTACCATATTTTTTGTGATATGCTTTAGTGTATTTTGAAGGTTTAGTTTTTGCTCTTGCATCACCAGGTGCAGGCTTATATGCTCTTGGATCATCATCATCCATTTTTGCTTGCTTATTAAACTGAGCCTGACGTTTATCTTTGGTAGATTTTGAAAGACCTTTACCATAAGACGCTGAAAGTTTTTCAATAAAATATTTCTTACCAACTGTGTCAACAATGTAATTTGCTTTTCTTTCTTTAATTACAATTGTTTCACCATTTTCAGTAATAGCACTATCTCCTACATTAAAAATTTTACCCGAAATATATTGCTCTCTTTTTTCTGAAAGGCTTGGCAATTGAACGTGCTTACGAAAAGTTGTCATTTCCTTCAATCCCATTCTTTTACGAATAAGATTAAATAAAGTCATATCTTCACCATACTCTTTAGGTAAACCTTGGCTAAACGATTTAAAGTCGCCTTCAAGTGCTGCAGCGCGCATTTTAGAAGCACTCATGCCTGAAACACCTTCAGCATCTGGATCTCTTTCACCAGCAGAAACAACATCAATACCATCTTTAAAATCATAAAACCCATGGCGGCCTTTTACACCATTATAGTTTTTAAGGAGTTTTGTAAATTCACTAATTCGATCAGAACCAACAACCATAGTGATCTTTGTAAAACCTTGATCGTGTAAAATAGAAGCAATATGCAATGCCGTCTTTGCATTTTTATCTTCAATGATATTACGTCCATGCTTGGGAAACATTTTCCTCATTACACGAATCTTTTCTTTATATTCAAGAGGATTCTTTTTAGAATCGCTTGATTGCGACGCATAAATTCTATATTGGTTACCAATAGCAGCTGCAGCAACTTTATCAATCAACTTTGCGTGTCCGATTGTCGGAGGATTAAATCTTCCAAAGGTAAAAACAATTTCCTTTTTAGTATCCTCACTAAACTGTTTAAAAGATTTAATCATTGTCCTTTTTTAATTAATTTTTTATACGTTTTACCATTCATAAACGCAATAATTCCTTCAGCTGCATCAATCTTTACCTGTAGTGCTGATGGCGATGAACGATGACCAATTTCATATTTAAGAACACTATAATTTTTTGTCTTAGAAAGCTTTTTCAAATCCTGATCAATAGATTTTTTAAGTTGATCAAACTTCATTGATCCATATCCTGAAATAATAACCATGGGATTATTTGGATTGGCATATGTCCAATCGTTAAAATCGACTGAGCCATACATCTGCTCATTTAATTCTTTTACAGTGTTAATTAAGTCTTTCATCGCTCCCAACCTTTTATTACGTCTGGTGAAAAATTATTTGTAGAAAATTCTAATCGATCAACTAATTTTACTGCACCTCCTGATCCGTTATCAATAGCAACAAATCCTTCAGAACCTGTCACCTTAAAACCGTTTTTGGTTCTAACAAAAGTGTCAATATTTTTTAGTTTATCAAGTTTATTTATAATAATTAATTTAGCATCTACAATTGCATTCATTAACTGATACATAAGATCGAGGTTTTTTCGATTCTCCTTTGAAAAGAATCTCATCTCGTCTTTTTGCCTTTGTAGAACAGCCAACTTTCCTCTTTCGCTCGAGCGCTTTTCATACTCTTTTTTGTATTTTTCATCAAACCAGGAAATTAAATCATTTACATGCTTTGTAGTATTTTGAATACGTTGACCTTTACGAACAAGAGTATTATTAAATGTCTCAAGTTTAGTAGCAAGAGCTGGATTATTTTCTAACTCATTAAGAGTTGTAGATTTAATTTTTTGGAAAATCTTACCAGCCTTTGAAAGTTGTTCTGTTACTTCATCAGTTTCGACTTTAGTTAAAGTTGCTGTTCCTGACATGTCTCTTGGAAGATCAGCACTTATTTGCCAAAGAGATGATTTTTTCTTAAGAGATTTAACATCTACACCATAAGATGCAGTCATAGATTCAAAAGTATCTCCTTTATAAGTGGTGTGCCATACAACACCAAGATTTGATTTAGAAATTTGTTTTGCTAAATCAGACTTGGAAGGTATTGCATATACAAGTGTATTAGGTTGAAAGGTGATGTATTTTTCCCCATCAATTGATTCAGAAGAAATGTCTCCTTTGGTGAACATAATGTCACCTTGAATAACGTCTTTAATTCCAATATTTTTAAGTTCATTAAATGCAATTACTAATTTGTCTGCGAGATCTCCTGATGTATCAGCACGTACATCTGCTTCACTCTTATAGACTTTAGGTTCTTTATTGAAGATTCCCTTTTTAGCGACAAAGAACTTACCATCAGATGGATCAGTTCCTGCAAATACAGCAGGAGCACCATCCCATTTGACAGTAACATTTGTCGAAGAGTTTGTTTTACCAGCTAGCATGTCCCTTAATGAACGAAGGGCAAGAATCGCTTCTCTTGCTCCTTTCACACCAGCATAAAGAACACGATCTTCAATGTGAGTCATGTGAGTATTTTTGCCAGCCTTTGATGCTTCTGAAATATAGTCTTTAAATGATTTAAAGGGATATTCTTCAATTGATATTACGAGATCAGATGAACCAGATTCGTAAATTCGGTGATATTCCATCTTATTAATTTCAATAACATCACCAACCTTTAACTGTTTTGGTATTTCGTTATCCATTTGCAATGACCAACCTTCACCTTCTAATATAGTTACTTTTCTATTTTGCTTATCGCGATGCCAAACAAGCTCAGAAGAATCTACACCAGCTTTAAAGGTGCGAATCTTCATACTTCCGTCTTTTGTGTCTTTATATGGATTATTCATATTACCAAAAAAAGTTTCCTCCGTTTTTAAGGCCGAGTTCTGATGCATATCGTGGAAGGTTACACGACCAATATCCTGGTTTTGTTTTATCTTTTTTTAGATGACATTTGTGTCGTGCAGCAAACGATTTTCTTGCACCATCATCATCAAAATTTACATCAAGGCCAGATGTATCACCAAACTCTACTTTTATAACATTGCCTTTATCATTCTTAACGTAAACATAAAACTTTTTGCTTCCACCTCGCTTAGGTTGATTTAAGTCAACGTCTTTTCCTTTATATTCTGCTTCACTAACGAATGGGTGATCTAAAGGAACTTCGGTTCCTTCGTAAATTCCAAAATTTCCAATGTCTGTTGATAACAAATATTCATCAAAATCACTTAGATTTAAAGACTCTTTAAGGATACGTGCATAACTAAAAAGCTTGTAATAATTTTCAGAATGAGGTCTAAAAATGTTTTCTGCTAATGGAATGTTATTTTCGTAATGAAAATCTAGTGCTTCTAATACTCTTTGGTTCATTTTAAAAATTTTATAAATTGTTCGTGTGATATTTTTTTAGTTCCTTCAAAGTTGAAGGAGAATCGACCTGACGCATTAGTTCCAGTACGAAACGCCGTATAATAAATTTGATTATCTACAACGTCACTCACGACGTATAAATCGATATTTAGATATTTATTATCTTGCGTATTCATCCTAATCCCTGAAATTGGAAACTGTACGTTTTTAAGTTTTTCTTTTTTCTTTTTAACATATTCATCAGCTGAACCCAAATATTCCCATGACTTACCTCCTGTCTTTCCGTACACTTTATAAAGAGGAAGAGATGTCTTACCAAAAAATACTTCTTTATGCATGTCAATCACCGCGGACATAATTTCGTCTGTTTTAGCTGTACCAATAATAGATTGCACAGACGATAACGAATACGAATTAGAAAGAAGTTTTGAAATAACATCGATGTTTAATTCGCTTTTATCAGTAAAATTTTTAATTTTACTTCCGGCTTTGTGTATAAGATAGTCTTTAGTACTATACAAATTAATAATTTCGCTCTTTTTATTTCTAACTTCTTTAACGAGTTTATTGGCGTTAGATATTTCAATGTTTTCAAGCTTACTGTTTAAAGATTGTTCGGCCTTTTTTTCAAGAAGAACACCTGGATTTTCAGCATAACTTTCAAGGATAAACATATCATTTTTCCCTAAATTAAAAAGCTTCTGATAACGTGAAAAAACCTTTTTCTTTTCTTTAGAATTAATCTTTTTAAATTTATTCATAATATTACTAAAGAAATTAGTAACTGCAACAGAAACTTTTGAGAAAACATCCTTCACTTTAGTGTAAGCAGTTTTAATAAAATCAATAACACTTTCGTCGATGTCAATTGATTCGTTTATAATATCAGTAAAGTAATCGTCATAAGAAGGTAAACCGTATTTTTGAATAATGTATGCTGTAACCTTACCAAGTTGTGCTTTATTAGCTGATTTTTTCAAAGACACTTGAATAAGTTTAATCTTACTATTTTTACCAGTAATTAAACCATTCTTGTTAAATGTGAATGAGTCACTTTTCATTGCCTCAATCGTTTTATTAGCATCTGCAGAAGAAATAATCATATCTGCTGTATTCGCCTTAACACCTGTTATTTCAACGTTTTCGTTTTCTTCTTCAGCTGAATAATAATCATTAATTCTTCCATGAATAATGTTTGGTTTAAAATCTATAAGACTCATAAAATCACTCATACCAGCGATTAGTCCAATCATTTCATTAAAATTCTTAGAAGTCATCGTGTCAAGTTTTGAAATAAGGTTTGTCTTACCTTTAGTATCCCAATCTTGACCGTTGTTAAGAATGTCCTTTACGTTTTTAATCACGCGGGTTCTATCGTCAGCGTCGGCTTCTACTGATTTATAAAAAACACCAATGCATTGAACTGTTTCTAATGTTGGTGTGTCTCGTCCCCAGTTTATATCTGATCCTATTTTTAAATTGTTGAAATAGTTATCAACCGCTTTTTCATGCCATGCAATTGCACCATATGACTTTCCTTCTGGGCCGTCTAAAATATCGAATGCAGCTCTTAACTCATCATTAGGATTACCAAATATGATGGCATCAGAAGGTACTTTGTTTGGATCTAATTTACTAAAAACTGTCGTTGGAGGTAAATTAATTTTTCCGGCAATTTTTTTCTCAAAGGCATCAATCTTTGATGTCTTTAAAACAAATAATGAACCTTCTCCATATTTAGAAGCGCTTACTGTTGCTTCTGCAATTGTGTCTGATAAAATTTCGTAATCTTTAAATGATAACATGATGTTCCATAGATTAAATATATTTCTATTTATAAACTTTTCATTCTTAGCATTTAGAATTAATCAACCATTTTCGAACAAAGCCATTGAATATACAATCCCTTTTCACGACCATGGGCTTCAATTTCCCATGGTTGATCGTAATAATTCATTTTTGAAAGATTAATTTTTTTACCTTGCCACTTACAAACTTTAGTGGTTGAGAAGAAATCCTTTAATTCGCCCTTAGCATATTGTTTTACATGAACCATTTCATGAGCAACAGTCTCCATCATCGCTGTTTCATCCTGGGTTGAATCAATACGAATAGAGAACTCTCTAGGCCTATTACACGATTCATCTTCCCATATACAATCGCCTGCTAGTGATTCTTTTTCGGTAAGTCGACACACTAACTCAATATTGATTTTTAGCTTACCTTTAAGTCTAGGCATGAGTTTCTCTATGCAAAACTCTACTAGAGATTTCACGTTTTCCCTTTTGTTTTTTCCGGATCCAGTTACCTTAACCATTCTTATCTAGATAGATTCTAACAAAAAAAGTACGGTCTGTAAATACTTTTTTACAGAAAAACCGCACTTTTTTTTAGTTGTAATACAACTTATGGTGTTCACTTGAACACTATTTAGATTTTAAAGGCTGAAAAATCACTATTTCCGCATTGTGATGGAGGTGTTGTAATTTCGTCACTAGATAAGGTTTGAGCTGAATCTTCAACATCGAAAAGCCGCATTTTTGCTCGATCAATGCCGACTACGAATCTCTTGTTTTGAGTAGGATCATTGTAACGGTTTTTCAATTGTTTAACCATGAGTTGATTCATACCTTCAAGCTGTTCGGTTGATATCAAAGCAAGCATTAAGTCTGCTGTTGCCGGAAGACCAAATGATTCAGATGTATCTGTCAATTCAACATCAGTATTTCCAAAACCTGATCGAGTAACCTGAGTTGCTGACCAAATAGGTACGTCATTCTCAACTGCAAGGCCTCTCAATTCTTCAGCAATAGCTTTGATCAATGAGTAAGTATTAACAGAGCTACCTAGCCCTTTAATTCGAGATGATGCCATAATATTAAGATAATCAACAAAAATGACATCAGGCTTGAAATTCTTTTTTAATCTAAGTTCGTCAAGCAATGCTCTAAAATGGCCAACATGCGCAGTAGCTGTAGGATACTCTTTTACAATAAGTTGGCCTCTAGACTTCTCTTTGAGCTTATCAACTTTGGAAGAAAAAAGTTGTTGAGGCAACGTCTCAAGTTGATCAATCGGGATATCAAGTAAATTTGCATCGATTCGCTCAGCAATCCTTTCTTCTGCCATTTCGAGAGTAACGTATAATACGTTGAGTCCAGCGGCGAGGTTGGCACTAGCAAAGTGACACATTGCGAGGCTTTTTCCCACACCTGTACCTGCAAGTATGATATTAAGAGTTTTATTTGAAACACCGCCTTTTGTAATGGTGTTGAGGAGCGATATATCAAACGGGATTTTATCTTCTTGAGCATGGTAAAAATCGTATCTTTGTTCTGAGTTTTCAAAATAATCGTGACCAACATTCGTATCAAAAGACACTTGAAGCGCCTTGGATAATATTCCGGGGATTGCACCATCTGTTAATTGTTTTTCCTTTCCATCGATGATGCTGATTGACTTGATGATAGCAAGATACACAGCTCTTTGCTTACACCATTCCTCGGTAGAGTTCAGTAGCCATTCTCTATCAACCTTCTCATGATTATTCAAATCAAGAATTAAATTGTGAATATCATTACAATTAGATTTATTTATAAAATCTGACTTTTGAAACTCAACATCTAAGGCTGCTGAACTAGGTAATTTGTTGTATTTACTTAAAAAACTTAAAATAAGCTCATAGACTGGCTTATGTTCATTCTCAAAATATTCAGTTTTGAGATGTGGTAATGTCTGACGACAGAATTCTTCATCCGTTGTCAGGTTCTTGAGGATCAGTTTTTGTAGATTTGTCATTAATTTCTTCTTCGAGCATAGAGACTAATATGTCTCCCATAAAATTTTTAAACCTTTTAGATTTTTCTAATTTAGCTTTTTTCTTACCTTTCGGTACTTCATTGATAGTAAAATCAAATTTAACAATTGGTTCTTCAAGAGTACCTTTGATTTGTACTTTGCCATAAGTGTATATTACACCAGAATAAGGGCCTTGTACAACCTTTAATGAATAAAGTTCGCTATCACCTTTTTCAACAAATTGAATAAACTTATCTACGTTAATTTTCTTCGCTGTCATCACTTTCTTCTGTTACCATTTCTACTGTACCAACTTTAAACTTCTTTGTAATGAAGTTCGAAAAGTCTGTCTTTTCAAACACTGGTGTCCAAAACGTCTTTTCCAACGTTTGCTTAGCTCTTACGTTTCCTGAAAGTTCTTCATCTGTCGCTGGATTCTTTGCCATATACCAACCATTCTTAGGTTTAACCACATATCCACCTTGCATTGCAACATCTAATAGACCAGACCATTTTTGGATTCCACCTTCCCAAGAAACTGAAATCGGAATCTTCGATTTCTCTTTAACAAACCGTGATTTTTCAACATTAATCACAAAGTGGTATCCTTTGATTTCTGTGCCATCTTTATCTTGCTGTCGGCCAATAATCCAAACATTATCTGCTGAATACATTACACCTGTTCCTCCTGAGACAACAGCCTTTGGAAACATCCCCTGCTCCATATATGTGTGATTGATTGCTAGAAGAGGAATATCTTTTAATGTTAGCATAGGAGTAACCATTCTAAACAAACCTTTAAGCGCTTTAGCACGTGTCATATCAGCAACTGATTTCATATTTTCAGCATCTTCGACTTCTTTCTTCGAAGCAATATTACCGACTGAGTCAATAACAACAACTACCTTATCATTACGATCAATCTCTTGTAATTGGTGTACCAAATCAAATTTTAGTTCTTCGATATTTGTAACTGGAGTATGTAGAACACGTGAAGTGTCGATTCCAAAAGATTCAAAATATGATTGCGGTGAACCAAATTCTGAATCATAAAAAATTAGCACAGAGTCTTCATGTTTTTTAAGATACGCTGCTGCCATCAAAAGCGCAAAGGATGTTTTAAAGTGTTTTGATGGACCAGCAAGTACTGTAAGACCAGACGCAAGGCCGCCGTCAATAGAACCTGAAAGGGCAACATTGATCATTGGAACTGGTGTTGTAGTCAGCTCCTTTTCAGAAAAAAGTTTAGATTCTGAAAGGACTGAAGCACCCGCAGAGCGGGATGATTTTTTGAGTTTTTCTAATAAGGACATATTTGATCTTTAGCTTGTAGATATTATACTATAAATTTATTTATTTGTACACCATTAAATGAATGATTCAATGGTTTGAATATTTTCTTCAAATTCTATTGTTTGTTTCTTATTATCAGCAATACCAAAATCTGCTTCGCGACTATCTAATTTTCCATCAAGCCAATCTTTAATATTTAATGCCATGTCTGTAGCTGTACTAACAGGAACATTTTGACAAATCATATTAAGATTTCTTTTTCCTCCTTGAAGTTGAAAATCCTTTGGCATTTTCATAATCGCTAAACACTCTCTTATTGTAAGATATCTGTCTTCGTGTGGGTGTGTAAGGCACATTGGCATATGACCTACAAAAGCACCAATATAATCCTTTGGTATTTCGGTCAATTTACGCATAACATTTCCTCCAGCTTTTAGTTTTTTATGAACCTGTAAGCATCTTTCTGCTTTTTTGGGATAACCATTATTTTCCATCCAAACAGCAACTTTATCATATTCTATACCATGATTTTCTATATAATCCATAGGATTAATAGTTCTTTCAATCTTATCAAAGAATTGCCTATGTGTAATACCACCTTCAATTTCTTCTAAAACATATCTGTAAAAAGGATTCTCTGATGGTTTACCACTATTCGTCAATTGATTCATAGGATCATCGTCGGAAACAAAAGCATTTAAAATTGTATCTTCAATTCTTTCATGCGGGCGATGGTGAAAACGCATATATGGAATTCGTTTTCCTTTCCAAAAGAAATAAAAAGATCTATCCCTAGTTTGGCTTAAGCCGTGCAATTTTGATTTTGTTTTGTATAAAAGTAAAGTATAACCATTTTCTTTTGCTAAATTTCTTAGTTTTTTTACAATAGGGCTACCCATCTTTGATGCAAGACGAGGAGCATTTTCTCCCCAAAAGACTTTAGGTTTAACTTCACCTAAAACATATTTTGCAGATTCAACCATCCAATCATTTGCCTTATTGTCTGTTGAAGCTGATGGACTAAGAGAAGATAAACCAGCACATGGGCATACTGCATTTACAACATCTACATAACTTTTCTTTTCATCACCTTCATCAATTAAATGATAAGGTACTTCATTGTTATAATGTTTTAGAAGCTGTGAGTCGTTGTCCTGAAAAGGTGAATATGATAAAATATATTCAGGTCTTTTTCCAAAGGCGTTTTCCATTGCAAGCGTTTCACCACCTATGAGTGGAACACATGAAGCATAATTATATTTATTTTTCATCTTATACAAAAAACTCTTCAATATTTACAATACGTTTAGTTTCTTTATTTGTTTTTTTCACCTTATTGAAAAAATCATTAAAAGATGAATCAGGTGAGTTGTGAGAATAATAGTATTCATAAGCTTTATGTCTCCATTCATCCCGCATTATAGAATCTTTTCTTAGTTGATTGATTAACTCCATATTTTGCGTATGATCTGAACCAACTTCTCCAAGCCAGATTGTTCCATTATCGTTATCAAAAGTCATTGGATTACCGGTCTGTAAATGATAGCAATGATCGCCATAAGACTTTCTAAATATTGGAATGCATCCAGCCGCTACAATTTCCAGGTGAGTAAATTCAATAAAATTTTGAATGTATTCAGGTTGAAGATATGTTAGTTGAAAACCAAAAGCACATTTAGATAATCTTTCAAGCATTTCAGTATATTTGTATGCTGAAAATACATAAGGTTTAGTGTTGTATTCTAATTTAAAGTTGAAGTCACTATCTGGATGATGGAAATCAAATTTTTTACGTATATCTGCAAACTGAATTGATCGTTCCATTCCTTCTAATGTAAAAAGAAACCCTTGATTTTTTGCGTTGTTTTCATATAAGTCGAAAAGAACGTCAAACCCTTTCCAATACGCACTACGCCCAATCCATTTTAAATGATTTTCATCCTGATCTTCAATTGATTTCCAATATTTATTTTTAATCTCTGAAATATCAATCCCATTACAGAAATTATATAGTGCTGCGTTTGTTCCAAGACTTCTACAATAATTCATAAAAGGACTCTTTGTAGAATAAGAAAATATAACATCAGACTTTTTAATTGTTTCATCAAGGAGTGAATTTCGTCGAATTGACATCATTTTATGATCATGTTGAATCATAACAAGCTTAGTGTTAATATTATCAATAAGTTTGCTAAAGTTCTCAATGCAATCATCTGGATGACCTTTTGAAGGGAGAGAGCCAATAATCACCATATCAGCGTCCTTCGTGTCTTCAATAATATTATTAACACCATAGATGGTATCACCTCTCGAAGGCTTATTACCGAATTTTTGTTCAATTACATTTTCACCTAAATCATGAGATTTTGACCTAGTCCAACGTTTATCTTTAGTGGCATAAATTTTATAATCCCACCCTTGAGCTAATGCCCAATCTTTCATTTCTAAAGTAAAGCGAGTTACACCACAACCTTCGATGCCTCTACCCAATATATGTACAATTTTCATGTGTGTTTTTATTTTTTTTCACGATTGAGAAAATCACGATCCGGACGCTGTCCTTCTATTTTTCCTCGTGAATACGCCACAGCAAATGACGCGTAATTGATCAAATCTTTTAGTGAGTCTTCAATCGACTCAAAGTTAGGTTCATATTCTGGATCATTCTCCATTGCTTCAATTACTGACCACAAACGAATTGTTTTCGTGTTAATCAATTCCATGATTGACATAACACCTCGAGGATAATAATCTGATTGCTTAATTCGTGAATTAGGGTTTTGGTAATCCCGGGATTTTTTAATTTGAACTTCTGCACATTCATTAAGCACTTTAATTGATTCTTTTTCCATATGAGATATTATACTAAAATTGTGTTGCTTTGTAAAACAAATTTTTTGCTATTTTTATCCCAATCATATGATCCATGGAATGTATAATCACCTGTATTTTTATCGCCAATAAAAATGTATAAAATCTTAGGATAATTTGTCCATGATTTTGATGCCGCGCGATTTGCTCTTTTTAAGACATAAGGAACATAGTATTCTCCTTTAGTAGCTTTTACTTCAACAGGACTACCATTTGGGTGAATCACGTCTCTGTATTTACGGACATCGTCAGTAAAACCACATTTTTCAATTAAGTAAACTTCTGGCGCATGACCATACAATGTAGTTTTAAATATTTCGACAAAAGTTCTATTTTTTCGAGTGCTTTCTTTAGAATGAATTTCTTCAGTTTCCTTTCTAGCTCTTTCAATATAGTAACTATGTTCTAAATCGTTGGCATTAAATTTAATATTAGTCATAACATTCTATTTTATCTATCCCATTGCCTTTGCCGCTAGAACATGAGCACGATCGATACTTTCAGCTAATTTAATTTCAGATTCAATAAATTTAAAATGTCTTTCATAAACGTGAAGAGAGCCAACTTGCCATGTGATATCACCAATAGAATATTTGTTTTCACCAAGTGTATTTAGATCTTTTACTAGCTTTTTTAAAACATACTTTTGCCAAGCATAGTCATTACGATATCCAAAGACAACATCATTTGATCGCATTTGAACAATTGCGTGAACATAGTTATTACGCACAACATACTGAACACCATTGGTACAAATAAAATCAGACATACCATCAACATTGAAATCTTCATGCATCGAAGGGCGCTGATAAATCATAACAGCACGACGAGAATTAGGATCAACTAATAGTTGTTGAAGAACATTTTTATATTGCTCGTAATTGTTTTTGTGATAAATGAGATACCCATAGTTAGAATTTACTTTACCCTTAGTTGATGCAATTTGATTCCAAATCGCTGGTGTATCACCAGGAATGTTATAAACATATTGGCTTTTTGATTCGTACCAAGAGATTTCTCGGTTGATATAGTCTTGATTTGGGGAACCAAAGATTGCTGGTTTATCAGCAATAAATGAAGCACCAACCAATTCGATTGTTTTTACACCTGTCTTATCTTGAACAAATTCTCCTTTTTTATAAAGGTCAATAAATGTTTCTTTAATGTCTATAACTTTTTGCATGATAATAATTCTACCACATTTTTTAGTGTTTGTAAATCTTTTTAGATAGTTCCTTTTGATTTCCAAGCACTAAAAGTCGCTTCAAAAGGATTGCCTTCAATATTCTCTACGAGCTTAAGCATTTTCTCTGCAATTTCTCTGATTTCTTTTTGAGCATGTTCGCTATTACGAAGCTTCAAAAAGTTTCCAAATGAACGCATATTAAACATAATATCAGACTGAATCTTACTATTATAGGTCTTAAAAAAGCGTGCACTCTCTTTAGCACGTTTACGACCTAAAGTATCACTTAATTCACCTACACATTGATGATAGAGCTCGTTACCTTGTTGTGTATAGTATGCTAATTTTTTTTGCCAATATTCAGACCAATCGTCTGGTACTATGAACTTGTCTTCTTTAAGCTCTTTGTAACGCGCTGACTCAGCATTGAGAGAGCTAATCCTATGCTTAAGAAGATGAATGTGGCTAGCAATATCGCAATCCACGAGAAAATGCACAGTACCTTTTTCAAAGGGTGTTTCATGTCCCTCTCTCCATAACATGTTAATGAGTTTAGGTATGCGCTTCTTTTTATCATCTGTTAAGTCTCTTGATGTTGATGTCCATGCACTACAGGCGATGACTTCATCTGATCCATAGTATCCCAATAATTTTACTGTGTTAATCATTCCAGTGTTTAATTCTCTATAAAGTTATCACAAATATTTATTTAGCGCTTAGAACAACATATTCGTGGTGGTCCTTATAACTATTTGCGTAGTCAATACACGATTTAAAATCACCACTATGATCAATATATGCTACATCAATCACGCAAAAGTCACCTTTTGGCATTGGAATATTTTCCCTAGACGCTGAATTCGACAGTAGAAACGGTGAAATTTCCCAATTCCCACTTGGTTTTTTTTCAACAACAGTTTCAAACTTTATGATGTCTGCAGGATTAGATGATCCAAAAGCGCTATACATCTTTTCAACCTGCATTCTAGTTAAAGTGACTGTTGCTGGCATTGCAACAATCTCTTGATTAGTTTCAACTCGTTGAACTGTTTTAGGGACACTAATATTTGGTTTAACCTTTGTTAAATAGACTGCTGAAGCCCAGAGTGGAATCAGCCCAACCGACAATAATAGTAATGTGTGTTTCATATAATGTGTTTAATAAATGCAAGTGTTAAAATTGTAAAAAACCAAATAGCAAGACAAAATGCTACAACGTTTTCAAAAAATTCTCTATTTTTTTCTTTTCTCATAATTCTGATCAGTCAATAATTCAATCCCTGCCCAAACTGTTGTTACTAATAATAATAATTCAAAATACATTTCTTTAAAAATTGGTGCGCCCGGCTGGACTCGAACCAGCGACCAAGGGTTTATGAGACCCCTGCTCTAACCACTGAGCTACAAGCGCGTTGTTAAAATTGGTAGCTCGAGTGGGATTCGAACCCACACTGTACGGATTTTAAGTCCGCTGTCTCTGCCAATTGGACTACCGAGCCTTATAAGTTTTATTTTCCTTTTTTATAAAAACTCGACCAATCGACTTTCTTTGAATTGTAAAGTCGATTTTGTTCCTGTTCGTAGAATTTACGGCGAGCCATTTCTAGCTTTTGTTGTCCTGATTTAGACATAGTAGCTTTAATCAATTTACTCATAATTTAGTGACTTTTTAAGCAACCTTAAAATATTTATTAAGACCTTCACGGTCAAGCGTTTGACCATCTTCCATACAGTACTCTACAGTGGCGCTAAGATGTTTTCCGTTTTGGTCAATCTCAGTTACAGTTTTCTTACTCTTAATCCCTTTCCTTAAGGAAGAGAATTCATCTTCTTGGAAAAGCTCCATAAAGAACCCGCCTTTAGGACTCGGGGAAACAATCAATGGAGTATCCCATGCTTCAAGTCCTGAATATGGTTCAGTTGTCTCTTCAACGAAAGCAACAAACTCCTCGAAATAATTATCGGCGTACTCAATAGATCCCTTGAATTTATCAACATCTACATCTGGGCCCAAAATATAAACGGAACCGCTCTTATTCTTCCATCGCTGAGGGCAATTGCCAACGCCGTCCCAGTCATGGGCACCGTAGTTTTCACGCAATTGAGTAAAGATCTGAACGAAGCGTGGAGTAGTAGTAGTGGTAGTAGTGGTAGTCATATAGTTAGTTTCTTGTTTGATTATGGATATATTCTAAAATATTTTTTGCGGTTTGTAAATACTTTTTTTGCGGAAAACCGCATTTTTTTAGAGGTACGTACCCATGAGGCTGAGCTCATCGTTGATATCGTCTTCTGTATAAGCGAGCTCACCCCATGAAACATTCCCGTAGTTTTTACTTTCTACGATTTCTTCAACCTTTTCTACTGGAGCTTCTACCTCTTCAATAAGCTTCTTAATGACCTTTTTGACAGATACTTCTTTTTTACCATTTTTTAGGATTTTATCCGCAAGTTCCAACATTTTATCAACGTTGTAAGTTCCTCGTTCATTTCCTCTGGCGGTAGGCTTTATGAGTGGATAAGTATCCTTTTCAATAAGACCATTTTTGATGGCAATATTAACAATTGTTTTCCGAGGGATATCCCCACTGAAGGTTGAGATGACGTTGCGGAGGAGTTGGATGTTCTTTTTACCGGTTCTTTTCATAGTTTCTTGATTGATTATGGATATATTATAGCACAAAAAGAGGCCCGTGTGAATACTTTTTTTACAAAAAATGGCACTTTTTTTCAGTTGTATTACAGATTTTTGGTGTTCAAGTGAACAATTTACTCTATTTTAGAGGATTTTAGGGCAAAATCTATCGCTCGGGCCGCTTCGAGCTTTATAGGGCGGCCTTTATACCACCCTCCGCTTTCGTTGTCAATTTCTCTAACAATCGATTCAATTTCAATAGGACTAATAGGGTATTTCCTACGTATTGCATTTGCAGCAATGCTCATCATAATACGATACATATGGTGGTACCATCCAGATTCGTTGATCGTTGAATATTCTGCCACAAGCTGCTTATTGACAAATGGACAATCGCGATATGAAGACCACCTAATATCAGTGTTGGTCAATTTGCTCTCATAGTGCTTTTTGAGCTCTTTTTGGATTGCCTCTGGTAAGTGATCGCTCAATGTATTACCAGTACTACTCACAAAATCATATTTGTCCATCAGCGCAATAGGATCAAGAAATGGGCCCTCATGAGTGAAAATGAAATTATACGCATTTGGATATTGCGCTGGAACATAATACATACGAGAGAGATCTTTTGTCTGTGGATCTCCAAGTGAGTTATACTCTTTATTCAATGCAAACCAAAGATGCTTAATCTTATCAGCCTTTACTTCTTGTGTAAGAGGGAAGACGATTCTGAATTTTGGTTTTTCTTTCGATGAAGATGCAGAGCTATAGCACACGAATCGATGACCTTTAAAGGTTTCGATCGTTTCTTCGAATGAAGTATCATACTCATCAATGTCAAGGGCCACCCAACTAGCCCAAGAAATAACGTTTTTGTTGGCACGAGTAGTGCCCCTATCATAGGTAGCTGGTGTAATAAGCGGCGAGCCATCTTTTCTTTCTCCTTTTTTTGGTTTGTAACCTGGTTGTGTACTCAAAGAATATAACAAATCTTCAAAACCTTGCCACGTTGAAAAACTCATTTTGCGATGAGTCTTATTGTCGAAGATAGATTTGAATATTGTAAGTGAATACATTTTAAGAAATCTTTTTCAAATCACCATAATTTCCTTCATGAGAAGGAGCTGTCCAACCTTCTGGTTTAATCAAATCAGGAAGGCCCAATGGATTTGGCCTGGATTCTTTAATCCCAACTTCTTTATTCATATTTGCTTCAAGTACAGCATCCCATGCTTTATTGGAATCAATACCAAAAGCATCAAGAGTTCCAATAGCCACAACACATAGGTCAATAAGACCATCAACTACCTCTTCACAATCGATATAGCCAGCATTAGATGCTGCATCGATTGTTTCGTTCAATTCTTCTTTGAGAAAATTAATTCTAAAATTTAAGAATGTTCGTAGATCTAGATTGTTCATTTTTTCTACGGCTTCTTTCACACCATATTTTGTGTGCATATCATTAATATCTTTTACCCAATCTTTGCTCATCGTGTTTGTATTATACTGTATTTAGTTGATATTGTAAATATTAAA
>Ga0209929_1000057_pt1 | contig 37690 bp, 55 predicted proteins | sample SalPon2_C_H2O_MG_2_FD_185731 | JGI IMG/M metagenome (GOLD analysis project Ga0209929, IMG submission 185731) | Salt pond water microbial communities from South San Francisco under conditions of wetland restoration - Salt Pond MetaG SF2_C_H2O_MG... ... | reverse complement strand
CTCATTCTCTGTGTCATAGACATCCTCAAGCAAGCCGATAATATCGCGCTTTTGCTTTTTACTAGGTTGGCGCAAATCTTGCTCTTTCTGCATAATCGTATCCTTTTGGAGTTTTTCGGTGCATGACACACAGGTAATAACCTTGCCATTCACCAACCACCCAGCCTTACGAAGCTGAGAGTAAATGGTGTCCATATTCTTAATCGCAGGCTTGCGGCCTGACCCATGACGCGCGGGTAAGGTAATATTTTCCGTGAGGCACGTATCGCAATGGCAGAGTGCTTTCTCTTTACCTTCTACTCTTGCACTTTCTATCATTCTTCATCCTTTCTTATTGGTATCTCGCCATCGCCGCTGCAAAAGGCGCAGATTTCTTTTTGTTCTTCTAAATAACCGCTGTCACGGCTAGGTCCGTGGCGGTGCGGCACATTAAAGTAAATGTAACCCTCACCGTCACATGTCGTGCATTTTTCATAACCCTCTAACATGGCTATCTATCCCGCCATGACACTACTTTTTCTGCATACGCGATTGCGCATTTGTCTGAGCAAAAATAGTCGTGCTTGTGCTTGTAGCTTTCACCATCCCAAAGCGATGCTCTGTGATTGTCATTCCAACTATCTGACCAGATGACCTGCATGTTACCGTTATAAGGTTCTTTGCCAGAATAATTGGTAATGTCCTTTCTTGGGTTTTTATTGCAGTGTTCACACGGTCTTTTATATTTCCAAATTTTCAAAACGGTGGCTCCTCTTCTTTGTTTTTTGGCAACCACACCATGTCGTGATTTAGCCAAGTGATTAAAAATTCTCGCAATGACATATTTTCCTCATCTGCCGTTGACACAGATATCATTTGCATATAATGGTGATAGCGTCAACTATTTTTTCGAGAGGAAATGATATGAGCGAAATGGTACAAGTATTGGTGCGTTTGCGCCCAGAGGTCGCGGAAGCACTGACCGTATGTAAAGAGCGCACGCGCATGAGTAAGTCAGGTATTGCTGAGAATGCATTGCGTGATTTCTTAGCAAAGCACGGCATTCAAGTGGAGCAGCCGAAAGTCGATGGTTAATGGACGCAACAAGGGCGCAACATTTGAGCGCAGCATAGCGAACATGCTTTTTGCTGATCTGGGCTTAAATGCAAAGCGCGACATAGAGCAGTACCGCGCTGCTGACCACGGCGACATCATTACAGATGATGACACTTGGCCTTACGTAATCGAATGCAAGCGCTACGGCGGTAAGCATTTTACGTTTCGCCCAGAGTGGTGGGTGCAGGTTGAAAAGGCAGCAGGCGCAGCAGGAAAAGAACCTGTGCTTGTGTATAAGTATGACCGTCAGCCAATCACTGTGGTCATGCGTTTGGCGTATCTGATGGGCGATTGTGCGCATCACGATGAAAAGGTGCGCATGGATTGGGATGCGTTCATCTACATAGCGAGGGAGAATTGGTCATGATTAGATGTATTAACGAAAAAAACATCAAGGCGATACCGTGGGCGAGAGTGGAGTTCCGTGATAACCCATACAACTTTAGACAAGTTGCGTTTCACGTATATCACAATGATCACCACATTTTAGAGGTGAGCGGAGCGCACGCAAACAAGATGCTTTGGGCGTTCTTGGACGATGCGACAGAGTTCCATCTAAAGCAGTTTAAGTTGGGCATTGAAGAGAGACTTATGGAGATCGAAAATGAACGCAGTTAAATACGATTTACCAAACGAGGAATACCACAACAAAGACGTGTATCCTCATATTAGCTCAAGCGACATTAAAGAGATCGAAAAGACATCTTTGCTGCATTGGGCAATCAAATCTGAGCTACCACGCAAGAAGCCAACCCCTGCAATGCTGATGGGGTCAGCAATTCACGCAATGATTAGCGAACCTGAAAAGGAGCTATTCGTGCGCGGCCTGCCTGACCGCAGAAAGCGCAGCGAATGGGCAAAGCTAGAAGAGGCGGCAGAAAAGAAGGGGCAAACCGTCCTGACTGAAAGCGAATATGATGAGGCAAAGCGTATTTCAGATAAGGCAGTCGAAACTTGCCCTGTGCTAAAAAACGCATTGTCACTGGATGACCTGTTGGTTGAGGCAAGCATATTCACGAAATGCCCACACAGTGACATGTTGTTAAAAATACGTCCTGACATGATGAGCATGAAGTTACGCACGATGTGGGACATTAAAACAACAACAGACGTAACACCTGACGGTTTTGCCAGAGAGATGCGCCGTTGGGGTTATCCCACGCAAGCAGCGTTCTACCTGCATGCTGCAGCAGCCGCAGGGATAGACATTGACCACTTTATATTTTTAGCAGTGGACAAAGAGACAGGAATTTGCGTAGCTTATGAGCTATCCGAATTATACCTGAAATATGCTGAGAAAGGCATGTTCAGGGTATTGGATCAACTGACAGATGCAGAGGCAACAGGTCAGTTTGACACTGGGTGGGACAGTATAAACACCCTACACCTACCCGCCTTTCTGGAAGATCAGATGGGCGACTACGACAACACACCATTCTAAAGAAAGGAAATAGAATGAAAATCACCGACATGGGCGAAGTATTTAACGATGTAACCGTTATGTACCCTCGCATTAATCGCACGTATCGTTTCGACAGCATGGAAAACAAAACTGTGCCATGCGATCCAATGGATGATGGTGCAGCATATGAACTGTCATTTATGATTGGCAAAGATGAGGCGCGTGAATTGCACAAGCGTTGCATGGAGCTATTCAAGCAAGCTGCAGCCAATGACCCAAAGGGTCGCAAGTGGCCTGAAAAGCCAACTTACCTTCCATATAAAGAAGGTGCTGACGGTGACGTATTCACAGTCAAGGCAAAGCTAAAGGGCGCGTATGGGGCAGACAAAACACGCCCACCTGTGCAAAAGGATGCGCAGCGCAAAGACTTGCCTGACGATTTCATGCTGACCACTAACAGCAAGTGCAACATCTGGGGCGTGCTATTTGCCTATAACACAGGCGCAGTCTCTGGCGTGTCCTATCGCCTCAAGGGCGTGCAGGTGCTTGAACTGGCAGAAATGCAAAGCTCAGGTGATCCATTCAGCGAAACATCTGGCTTCACTGGTGCGCAAACAAATGGCGCTACAAGCAGTGATCCATTTGGTTTGCCGCCAATTAAAGAGGCAGCGCCCGCATCAGCGGATTTTGAGGACGAAATCCCATTTTAAAGAAAAAAGCCCCCGCGTTTCAGCGGGGGTTTAGTTCTATCCGCGCAAAGAAAGGACGAGAAGCGCGGAGCGAGGCAAAAATTAACCGCGATATAAAGAGGCTAACATTAACATGGTACAACATATAGTAGGGCAAGGCAATAATTCTACACCGTATTGGGATGAATATGCGCAAGGAATTATTGATGCATTAAAATTGCAACAACTTGCGCGTGGCGAATGGCATGGGGCATGCCCCAATTGTGGCGGCAAGGATCGGTTTTGGATCAGTCAATACCAAGGCGAGGTGCGTGTGCAGTGTCGCCAATGTGATGACTTTTCTGCTATAACCAAGGAACTGAGAGCGCGCAAACTGCTCCCAGAATTTACACCAGAAAAGAAAGCGACAGTTATGGGTGATGTGACGCCATTCCCAGAGATCGACACAGACAACGAATATCTAAAGCGCAAGCGCATTCAGCAGCATGGCGCAAAGCTAGACGGGCCTGACCTGATGATCCCAATCGTCAACAAGGCAGGTAAGCGTGTCGGCACTCAGATCATCGAACCAGATGGCAAAAAGAAATTTAACCAAGGCTTGCAGCCCAATGGATGCTTTCACGTAGTCGGCGGGCCAATCACAGATTTCGCATATCTTTGCGAGGGCTTTGCCACTGCAGCCGCCGTACACGAAAGTACAGGTAAACCTGCAATTCACTGCTTAAACGCAAACAATATTACAAACGTCATAGAAGTAATGCGAGAAGTGAAACCTAATGCAAATTTAATAATTGCAGGCGATAATGACGCGGCAGGTCGCAAGGCATGCGAAAAGGCTTTCGAGATGTTTGGCGTGACGCATGTCCTGCCTGACAATGAGGGTTTTGATTGGAACGACATTTTCGTAGCGCGCGGCCCAGAACACACAAGGACAAAGCTAGAACCAAAATCCGCACTAGACGATGTGTGCTTTCCTGATGACGTGCAAATCTCGACAAGCGCAAACTACATCATCAAGGGATGGTTAAGCGATGACAGCATGTCAATCGTGTATGGCGCGTCAAACGTGGGCAAAACTTTTTTCTGCCAAGACATGGCGTGGCACGTTGCTGCAAATGAACCTTGGCAGGGCAATAAGGTGCGTGGTGGGCCTGTGCTTTACCTGCAAACTGAGGGCGGTCTATCATGGCAGGCGCGTATTGCTGCGCTGCGCAAGAAATACCCAGAACATAAAAACGTGCGCTTAGCGATGCGCGCTGCACCTATTAACCTGTTCAACAGCGAAGAGGACATGGGGCGGGTCAAAGCAATCTTGGAAGAGATGACAAAGAAGTTTGGCCCTGTGCGCATGATCGTAGTCGATACAATTAGCCGCGCCACGCAGGGACAGCTAAACGAAAACGACAATAGCGAAATGGCGCAATTCGTCGCAAATTGCGACGCTTTGCGTGCAGAAACTGGCATTCATGTGCAAATGGTTGCGCACTCTGGAAAAGATGCATCGAAGGGCGTGCGTGGCGCGTCAAGCCTAAAGGCGGCAGCGGATACAGAGATTGAGCTAACGCTTGACGAAGAGGTGAGCGTTAGAACAGCCGTTGCAACAAAGCAGCGTGACATGGAAGTTGGCAAATCATTCAGCTTTATTCTGGAAACGCAAACGATGGGCGAAGATGATGACGGTGATCCCATCACAACTTGCACCATCCGCGAGGCCACAGGCGAAGAGATGGAGCAAAAGCGCAAGACCAAGATCACTGGCAAGCAGCAACTGTTATTCAAAAAGGTATTCTATCAGTTGCGCGGTGAGCGTGTCGGCAAGCCAAACCCTGCGGGGGCGGGATGGCCTGACGCGGGTCGCTTCTGGTGCATCCCAGAGGAAACCATCAAGGATCACTTTAAGGGCAAACTGGTGGGCGCAACCAATCCAAGCCAAACCTATAAACAGGCGGTAAATGGCTTGCTTGAGGGTGGCCATATTGCTGCAAATGAGGGTCAAATTTGGTTCACTGACAAGGATGGCATGCTGAAAGACCCGTTCGACGCTGACTAATAATGACATTATCAGCAAAAACAATGACTTAGGTGCGGTAAATATTAGTTTTATTAGCTAAATATTAGCCGCGCACTAACAACTAATAATAATAATAAAATGCCTATAGGCATTATTATTAAATTAGTGGGGCGAATTATGATTGAGATTGAGACAACTGAAGATCATAGAACTGCAGCCAAAGAACAGGCCAAGCGCATGAACCATGCAGGGTCAATGATGCGCGGCACAAGGGATGCGCATGCCGCGCTTGCTGAGATTGTGGCGTGCGAATATGTGGGCGGTGAAATGGTGCGAGACTACAATCACGATTTTAAAACGTGGTGGGGTCTGAAGGTGGACGTGAAAAACAAAATGCGTAGCGTACCACCTGAGCCACATTTCGCGGTAAACATTTTTACATATAACGAAAAACAAGATTGCGATTTTCTGCTATTTACAAGCACGGCCAAGGATGGGCGCAAGGTTTGGATTTGTGGCGGGTATGGCAAGCAATCATTTCTGCGCGATGCTGACATAAAGAAAGCGGGCGAAAAATTTGGCCCGCAGCAAATCACATACAGGCGCGACAATTACGAAATGCTAATCAAAGATATCGGGCAAGCCGAACCTGTGGTCAAAATGCTGCGCGGTGAGGGCGAGGCTAAGGCGAGGCCGCTGCATAAAATCCTACAAAGCATCCACACGCTAGAAGAGCTTGAAGGGCTGGCCAATCGTCGCAAATGGTTGCGCTCAGATTTGCCGCGTTGGACTGAAGCAGAAATTGCGCAAATTAAGGAAAGAAAATGGCAGATCGAAAACCTATAGTGTGGACCGTGCATCCAGATGGCGTTCACGTCCACACAGAGGGCCGCCTGATAGGGGTAATACCTGTTTCGCAGGGTATGTACCTGATCGAGCAGTTAGCGCCCTCTGTGGTGGCTTATATGCACTCTTTGCAGGACAAACAAAAAACCCCGCAACCTGACTAGCAGGAGCGGGGCATTTTGTGGCGAATGTTTGTTTCATTTGGGTTGGTAGTCTGACAGAACGCAGTGACTGCCATCCTCTGCTAAATCCCACAAGTGCAGCCACTTGCAATTCAATTGCTCAAGCATGGCGCAAAACAGGAAAGTGTCTGCAGTGGTGTCTAGCCAAAACATGTTTAGATATTCGTGATTGATCGAACTGATGTGCCAAAACTGCGTTGCAAAATCCGCGCCCTGATACGCGACAACCTCAAACCTGTCTTTCTGCTCAGGCCAAAAAGATTTCATGCGCGTATGCCAAAGCATGTCCATTTGTTTTTGCGTAAAATTCAAGGTCAACTCATATGTCATGCTGCGCCACCTTTCATCAGTTCAAGATTTACATCAGCAGCCATCATGCAAATATCAACGTCCTTGCGCGGCATTTGGCTTGCAAATTCTTTCGCCATATCTAGGCATTCTTGTGCCATTGCATCATTGGGCGCGGTCACAGCCAATTGCAGGGCAAGGGTGAGCGCGTCCTTGTGATTGTCGATCTGAAAATTCATAGCGTGTCCTTTCTTATTTAAACGCTGTTAAAATTAGTTCTGCGCGCTCTGTGTCGCTTTGTTGCTGCAGCAAATCGCGTAGCTGCAATTCAAGACGCTCAACATCCGCAAGCGCTTTGTTTAGCATGGTATCAAGTTCATTGGCCTGACGTTCGATAATGGCGCAAGCAACCTCGCGGCCCGCATGGTCAAGCACGGTCACGCGCTTGATGTTGGTTTGCATTGCGCCGTTCTGCGTAATCGCTGCGCTCAACTTTTGGTCAAGCGCATCTGCGTTTACTAATGCTTTGCTGATTGTGTTGGTCATTTGTTCACCTCTGCGTTATGCGCTGCCCATGCTTGGTTGATCTCATGTCCTTTCTGATCGCCCGCATCTTTCCATTTTTCATAACATTTCTTTTTGTATTCGTGCATGTCGTCTGCCCCTGTTATTCCAAGATAGCCGCACAAAATATCTGAATATGCTTGCAACGCGCCCATATGATATTGCAGTTCTTCAGTGTAACCATCGCCATAAACATATTCGTGCCAATGCAGCGCAACTTTGCGTTCTAACGCTTGAATATCTACATTTACTTTCATTGCTTATCCTTTCTTACAGTTCGATGACGAATAGATGACCATCAAGGTCAACAAATTGGTGGGCCTCTGTGATTGCTACCGTGTAGTCAGGGTCAAGAGGATCAGCAGCGCAAAAGACAACGTGTCCATCGTGCCACATGTTGTGCGCTTGCTCTGTGTCGTAGGTTTCTAGTTCTGTCATGCTGTGTCCTTTCTTATGATGTAAAAACGATATGAATGCATGTGATGATTGTGAGAAACACAGCCCACCAAATGCAAAGGCGTTCAGCTGTGTTTGTGTGTCGATATGCTTGGATTGCTTGCTTGATCATTACAAAAACCTCTTTGTTAGTGCCTCAATTTTTGACTGCTCAACTACGCGGGCATCATCGAACGCATCGCCTAAATATTTCTTGATATGCTTGGACGTTGTTGGGCTAAACTTTGTTTCAGTCTTAAACGCGCCTTGGTCGTCCCAACCCGCAACTGGTGTTTCGTAGGAAAACGCGATAGAAATGTCTGTTGATTTCATAGGCAGATCAACGCCCGCCACGAAGCGCAATTCTGAAAGATTGCTTGCGATTGCTTTTAGTTTCATGCTGTGTCCTTTCTTGGTTTGATTGCATGTATAGGCAACGCGCTGTGGCGTTGCCCTAGATGCATTCAAGAGGTGATACCCGCGCGGGCGTTCAGCGCGCACTGCACATCATTTGCTAGGTAGTAGGATTGGAAAACCCAACCTGCGCCATATTTTTTGCCGCGATATTTGTCGGCAAATGCAGGGCGATACATGCGATTTCCTAGCGGCGCATCACCATCATCAGCGAAGTAAATGCAGCTAATGTAATATCGCGGATTGCCATTTATGTCGTTATTTAAACGTTCTGCGCTGCGTGCAATGTCTAAAGCTTCCTGTGTGATTGTTGTCATGCTGTGTCCTTTCTTTGGGTTGATTGCATGAGACTGCAGCGGCGAACCGCTACAGATTGATACAATCGAAGAGAAACAAACATTCGCCTGAAACCACGGTGCGATCATGATCTGGTCTAGGGGTTCCTCACAGGTACAGAGGATCGCAGCGTACAGGACGGTAAGCGGTGTCGGGTCAGGGACTGTGCGAGGCGGGGTGGAAACCGCTCGTTGCTTACAAGACCAAATTAACCCTATAGGGTTATCATTACAATAGCATTTTGATAGCATTGTGACGATTTATTGAGATATGGGCAAAAGTGTGACCCTTATATCACATTATCTCAGAATGATAGGAAACGACATTTTATGACCTGAGCATCGCGGGAAATTTACCTGCACTCAGCGGGCCTTATATCGCCTCTCAGGGCATAATCTACTTTTGCGTGTGTTTTGCGGCGGTTTTGCGTAGGTGCGCGGTATACCATTGTTTTGCTTGGTATTTCATTGTGCGGGATTTGGCAAAGTGAGTGCAGAGCTGGACGCAACGCACATTGAAGCACAGAGTTGCGCACGGGCGCGCGCGAATAGCACATTGCAAAACATCGGTAAAGCAATTGTGCAAAACGGTACTGCATTTATGCAAAACAGTACAACCAGATGCAATGCGCGAGCATTGTTTCTCATTGTACTAAATCAGTACAATGCAATACCGTGCGAAACATTCGCGTGTCTATTGTTCTTGACTGTACTGGATTAGGCGCTTGCAATACTGAGCAGTACAATCCAGTGCAACGGTATACAATCTTGCAAAAGCCCCCCCCCGTCACACCCCCACCCCTACCCCTATTATTATTATACATTCCCACACAGAAAAATTTGTGCTACACATTTTGTTGAGCGCTGCAGTCCTCTAGTCCAAACCCCTCCCTGATGGACGTTTTCTTCCTCACTGGCTGCAGCGTTCATTTTGCCTTTGAAAATCTATCAAAGTAATACTAATATCGGTACAGTGCTGGGACTAATAATAATAATAAAATACCTATAGGTATTATTATTAGTATTAGTACAGTACACGCGAGGCTAATTTAGGAGTTATGTATGGCTGGTAAGCCTAAGTTGAAAGCTGCTCTTGCAGCCCTTGATAGAAGGGGTGGCCCTGAAGCTTTGCAGCAGGAATTGCTTTCGGGTAAAACTATTCCAATGATTGCAAAAGAGCTTGGGTTGGATCGTGGTTATTTGCAGCGCAACCTGATGAAAAACGAAGAGTATGGCAAGGCGATAAAAGAGGTTGAAGCTGAGGTTGCTGATGTGCAGGCTGCTCTTGCCCTTCAGGAGCTTGTTGAGTTGAAGGAAGAGCGTGCTTATGAGAAGGCGGCTGCACGCAATCCTGATAATGAAGCTGTAGATAAAAACCTGCAGTATGTCAGTCAGGTTGATATCGGCATTGCTAAGGGCTTAGCCCACCAGCGCAACTTTATTGCTGCCAGTTTTAACAAGGCGCGCTATGGTAGCGGCAATCAGCAGAACATTCAGATCAACATTGGTGACTTGCATTTGGATGCGCTGCGGAAAGCCAAGGTGATTGACCATGAGTGACGACAATCACAGCGCAATGCTGGACTTTGTTGAGCGGTACGGCAAGAAGCCTGCTTTATTTGTGCAAGAGGTGCTTGGCGTAGAGCCATTGCCGTATCAGGCAGAATTTCTGGAAGCGATTGCGTCTGGCGAACGCAAGATTAGCATTCGGTCGGGTCATGGTACTGGTAAGTCTACAGCAGCATCATGGGCAATGCTATGGTATTTTTTGATGCATTACCCAAATAAAGTTGTTGTAACTGCGCCCACCAGCAGTCAGCTTTTTGATGCCTTATTTGCAGAGCTAAAGCGCTGGATAAACGAGTTGCCTGAAGGGTTGCAGAGCATACTTAACGTTAAATCGGATCGCGTTGAGCACACTTCTGCGCCTGCAGAGATGTTTATATCGGCTAGAACGTCACGCGCAGAAACGCCTGAAGCGCTGGCTGGGGTTCACTCTGAGCATGTTATGCTCGTTGTAGATGAAGCCTCTGGTGTACCTGAGCAGGTATTTGAGGCTGCGGCTGGCTCTATGTCGGGTCATAACGCGACGACGATTATGTTGAGCAACCCCACGCGGAGCAGTGGTACGTTTTTCGAAAGTCAGACGCGCATGGCGGATAGCTGGTGGACACGCCGTTGGTCATGCGTGGATAGCCCTCTGGTGAGCGATGAGTTTGTCGATGAGATGCGGCTCAGGTATGGCGAGGAGAGCAATGCGTTTCGCATTCGTGTGCTGGGTGAGTTTCCGCTTGCTGACGATGACACGATTATCCCGTTTCATCTTGTGGAGAATGCCACGCACCGCGATGTGCAGATTGATGAGGATACCAAGGCGGTCTGGGGTCTGGACGTAGCGCGCTTTGGGCAGGATAAGACTGCGCTGTGTAAGCGTCAGGGTCCGATTGTGACTGAGCTTAGGGCTTGGTCTGGGTTGGACTTGATGCAGACTGTGGGTAGGGTTGTTGCTGAGTATGAGGCGTTACCGCCTAGCAGACAGCCAACGCAAATTCTTGTCGATAGCATTGGCGTAGGCTCAGGTGTGGTGGACCGCCTGCGTGAGATTGGCCTGCCTGTGCGCGGCGTGAATGTTGCTGAAAGCCCGTCTATGGGCGATACCTATCTTAATCTGCGGAGCGAGCTTTGGTTTAAGACGAAGGGTTGGCTTGAGGATCGTTCTTGCAAGCTGCCGAAGAATGACCAGCTTATCGCAGAGCTAACCAGCATTCGCTATAGCTTTACCAGTTCAGGAAAGATGAAAGCTGAGAGTAAGGATGAGATGCGCAAGCGTGGCTTAGCCTCTCCTGACTTGGCTGATGCGCTTTGTTTGACGATGGCTTCGGATGCTGCAACGGCGTTATCTGGGTCGTTTTCTAGCTGGCGTGGCGAAATTAGAAGGAATTTGCGTGGAATAGCGTAATGTGATACGTTTGCAGCAAAAGGAGTTGGCTATGAAACCATGTAAAGGTTGCCCCACACCCGCAGCGTGTAAGCGTGCAGGTATGTGCATGAAAAAGAAGTATGGCAAGTAAATGGCTAAAGCTGCTAAGAAGAAAGTAAAGAAGTGATGTAATGTTTACCGCGTTTGTTCTCTTGTGCGCTCAAAATTACTGCTTTGCAGTCGGCGGCCCTGCGTATGTCGATGAGAATGAATGCATTGCTGATTTTATGCAGAACGGAGTTCCATCTTTGCAGATGAAATATCCAACGTATACAATCAAGCAGGTTAAGTGTTATGAATGGGAAAAGCAGGTGAAGTCCTAATGCCGTATTCTAAATATAGCCCAAAGCAAAAAAAGTTAGCCGCAGTGGCTCCACCACGCAAGAAAATTACTGGCGCAGACTTGAAAAAGCTGAGCAAAAGCAAAAAAGGTAAAAAGAAATGAAAGCAGGAGCAGCACTAGGATTACTCGCTGGTTTAGGCGCGTTGAATGCGTTAGGCGGTGGCAGAAATGGCACAGGCAAGCGCTTTACTGGCTTGATGGACATGCTAGACGGTGGTGGCGCTGGCGCATCTGGGGATAAGTTTGAGGGCGGTGGCTTGCTGTCTATGCTGGGTAATCTTTTTGCTAAACCGCTTGAGGCGCAGCAGCGCGTTGAGGATATTGCCGCACGCACATCTTCAAGAGATAGAGATAGCTCGCCCAAGCCAGTTTTACGTGAAGCCTCTCAGGCTGATGCGGAAGCTGCTATGGGGCTTGGCCCGTTTGGCGGTACTGGGCCAACAGTTACACCCCCAGACATGCTTGGATCACCGCAGGGTTTGCTTGCTGCTCAAGCTGCTAATGAGGCAGCTATGGGTCTTGATCCGTTTGGTGGCGTTGGGCCTATGCGCTACTCTGGTCGCGGGAATTTAGGTATGCCTCGCGAGGCTATGCAGCATTCTGGCAGAGGCACAGCAGAGGGTTCACTAGGCGGCATGCAGTATTCTGGTCGTGGGGATGTAGGCATGAATGACAGGACTGGGATGAGATATTCTGGTCGCGGGAGCGTAGGTATGCCAGTACAACCTGAGATGGTTTATTCTGGTAGAGGCACGAGCGTTGGTGGATTTAGTCCAAATTTGTATGCGTCGATGATTGATGATCTAAGGCAGATTGACCCAGACTTTGTTAATAACGCTGACAATCAGACTTTGATGGATGTGTATAGCACATATGTTCAAAACGGTGGAAGCCTTTACTAATGCCTAAAGACCCCCGCCTCGCCCGCGCTGGAGTATCGGGTTATAATAAACCCAAGCGTACTCCAAGCCATAAAACCAAGTCACACGTAGTTGTGGCTAAAGAGGGCGATAAGGTTAAAACAATTCGCTTTGGTCAGCAGGGCAAGACGGGCGATAAGACTATGACAAAGCGTGCTAAGTCATTTAAAGCAAGGCACGCTAAAAACATTGCCAAGGGCAAGATGAGCGCCGCATATTGGGCAGATAAGGTTAAGTGGTAATGGCTATTACAACCTACGCAGAACTAAAGACCGCAATCGCCAACTGGCTGAACCGCGATGATCTTACGAGTGTTATTCCTGATTTCATCAGTCTTGCAGAGGCTGACATGGATCGCAAAGTGCGCCACTGGCGTATGGAAGAGCGCAGCACGGCAAGCATTGATGCGCGCTACACACAGCTACCCGATGGTTTTATGGAAGCTGTGCGCTTTCACCTAGATGTAGATGAGCGTCCTATTGAGCTAGTTACGCCATTAGCGCTTCAGTCTTATCGTAGAGGTGGCGCGGATACGAAAGGCAGGCCAAAGTATTACTCTGTGATTGCAGGTCAGCTTGAAGTTTGGCCTACGCCAGACAGCACATACACAGGTGAGCTTTATTATTACGCACGCACAACGCCGCTTAGCGACAGCGCAACGTCTAACTGGATTTTGCAATACTTCCCTGATGCATATTTGTATGGTGCATTGATGCACTCAGCGCCTTATTTAGTTGATGACCAGCGAACAGGTGTATGGGCATCGTTGTACCAAGCAGCCATTGATGGTATTAATAGTAACAATGAAAAGGCCAAGTTTGGCGGCTCAGGCTTGCGCATGCAAGTTAATACATTCTAGGAGAGCAAAATGCCAAGAATAGAAAACCCAGTATTTGACGCGGCACTGCAAGTATTGATTGATGACGGTGATCGCTTGGATTTGTGTTCGCAAGAGCCAACAAACTACACAGAGGCGACTAGCACATATTCACTAGGCAATCAGACATCCATTACGATTGGCACGATTGCTGACGGTGATGTGTCAGGTCGCAAGGTGACTGTTTCTGCAACAAGTGGCGGCACTATTGACGCAACAGGTACAGCAACGCATTATGCGATTTCTAACGTAGCAGGCACACAACTTTTGGCGGCTGGTGATCTTACAACCTCACAGCAAGTAGTAAGCGGCAACACGTTTACGACAGAAGCATTTGATATTGAACTTCCTGACCCTGTATAGGTGCTAAATGGTTACTCTCGCCAATCGCGTTAAAGTCGCAACAGCTACAACTGGCACTGGCACAATCACGCTAGGTTCGGCAGAGGATGGTTATCAAACCTTTAGCTCTGCTGGGATTAGCGATGGCGACACAGTTCGCTACACGATTGAAGAAGATGGCGCATGGGAGATTGGCACAGGTACATATACCGCGTCAGGCACAACGCTATCTCGCACACTTACTGAAAGTTCTACTGGATCGCTTCTAAGCCTATCAGGTGAAGCGATTGTTTTTGTTACAGCGGCGGCAGAGGATGTACAGCAGCCACCATCAGAGGGTGCATTTGCGGATGGCGATAAAACCAAACTAGACGGTATTGAGGCGAGTGCTGATGTAACGGACACCACGAACGTCACTGCGGCTGGTGCATTGATGAAAACTGGCGGCACAATGACAGGCAATCTTGTCTTGAATGCCGATCCCACAGCGGCACTAGGAGCAGCTACGAAAGAGTATGTAGATACTATTGCAGCGGCAGGTTTGCACTACCATGATCCAGTTCGTGTTGAGCGTGAGGGTAACTTATCAGCAACGTATGACAATGGCACAAGTGGCGTAGGTGCTACGCTCACAAATAACAGCACACAGGAAGCCATTACGATTGATGGCGTAGCGTTGTCGCTGAATGACCGCGTATTGCTGTATGAACAAACAGACGCAACACAAAACGGTATCTACACAGTTACAACAGTTGGCAGCGCAAGCACAAACTGGGTGTTAACTCGCGCAACTGATGCGGATAGCTATGGCGCTTCTGATCCAGATGCCTTGGGCCAAGGTGATGCGTTCTTTGTCTTAGAAGGTACAGAGGGCGCTGGTGAGCTTTATGTGATGAATACAGAGGGTGAAATCACCTTTGGCACAACAAACATCACATTTACGCAGGTTGCGGCAACAGCGGTATACACGGCTGGTACAGGCATTACGCAGACAGGCACAGAGTTTTCTATTGGTCAGGATGTTGCGACAACTGCGGATGTTACATTTAATAGCGTAGACGCTGATTTAGCAAAGGCTGTTACAACTGCAAATGACATTTATCCTGCAAGTGCGAATGACTACTTGGGCAGTAATAGTGATAGATGGGCTGCTCTTTATGTTGGGGACATTGTTGCGTCAGGTGCAGGTAAAACTGCTTATTTTCAAAATGTAGAAACTTTTGGAACACTAGACGTAACCGGTAAGATTACTGCGACAGGTGGATTAGATGCACCTAACAACATAGCACTTACAAATAGTGGTTTTTCACATACTCTTTTAACAGATACATTATCGTCAAATACCTTAACGGTTTTTGACGCAACTGGTGGCTATGTAGCATATACAGACGTTGCACAAACCCTTTCTAATAAAACACTAGATGCTCCTATTATTAGCGACAACATTATTTTTGAGGGTGCGACTGACGATGCCTTTGAAACCACACTAACCGTAGGGGACCCAACAGGTGACCGCACCATTACCCTGCCTGATGCGTCTGGAACCGTTGCGTTAGAGGGCGCAGATGTAAGCTTTAACAGCGTAGACGCTGATCTATCCGCAACCGTAACATATGCTAAAGATATTGTTCCAGTAACTGATGGTGTTTATTCCCTAGGTACTTACAGCACTCATTGGGGCGCTGTTTATGCGGATACTATCGTATCATACACAACAGCGTTCCTTACTGACGTAACCGTTAATGGTGAGATAACCTTTGAAGGTTCCACTGCTGATGCCAACGAAACCGTTTTAACCGTTACTGACCCTACAGCAGATCGTACCATCACACTTCCAGATAAAACAGGCACCGTAGCTGTCTACAGCGCAGATGGCACAAGTGGTCAGGTACTAACGACTGATGGCAGCGGCAACCTAAGTTTCACTACTGTCAGCGGCGGCGGTGGTGGCGATATGTCTTGGCAAAGCGCATGGCCTGATGACCCAGACACAACCAATGGCGGCAATATACCTATTGGAGAGGGTTCTTTAGCTGTTGTTCAAAGTGGCGCTCAAGGTAATGTTGCCATAGGCAAAGATGCTTTGAATGATCTTACAACTGCTGATTTCAACACTGGTTCGGGTTATAGGGCGGGATCGCAGATCACCACAGGTAGCAGCAACACAGCGGTTGGAAAGGACGCTCTTTTCCAATCAACAACAGGCGCTTACAATACAGCCATTGGCGATCAGGCTTTATATAGCAACACGACAGGCTCTTATAAAACTGCAATCGGATATGCCGCTGGGTTATATGATACAATTGACAGTGGTAGCACTTATGTGGGTGCGCAAACCGCAGGCACAGCATATACAACAAACGGTGTCGCAATAGGGTATCAGGCAAAGTTAGGCGGCAACACCGAAGTCGCAATAGGTTATCAAGCTGGGGCATACCAAACCAGCAACGACTTTAATGTTTACGTCGGGGCTTACGCTGGTAACTATAATACTTCCTCAAAAGACAGTCAAACATACATAGGATATTCGGCGGGTAATGATGCATACGGCGATAATAGTGTCGCCGTAGGCGCTTACTCACTAAGCGACGGAAATCATTACCGTGCTGTCGCTGTAGGATATGATGCATTAGGCAATTCTTCAACAAGTAGCCCATATTATAATATATGTGTAGGTTACGCCGCTGGTAATGGTATATACAGCGGTGATGGAAACATTTATATGGGCTACTCAGCCGATATGATAGACACTAACGACAGTTATGCAATCGGGATTGGATACAATGCAAGATCAACAGATTATTCTGTCTCAATCGGCTATCAGGCAATGGGAAGTGCAATTGCTGGTTCTGATTACAATACTTGCGTTGGTAGTCAAGCTGGATACGACTTAGATGGTGGGGATCATAATAGCTTTGTAGGTAATCAGTCTGGTTTTAACGGCGGAACGGGAAGTTTTAACAATGGCTTGGGGCGAAAATCGTTATATTCTCTCACTTCAGGTGCAAATAACAATGCCGTTGGCGCTAGTGCTTTAGAAGCCGTTACAGAGGGAATTGGAAACTGTGCAATCGGGGGAACCGCAGGGCAAATTTTGACCACAGGAGATTACAATACTCTTGTGGGTCACAATGCAGGCTATTATCAAGACACAGGAAATACTTACGCAGTTACAACTGGAACAAATCTAACTTGTATCGGCTTTCAAGCAGTACCATCAAGCGGAACCGCAACAAACGAAATTACGCTTGGTGATAATGACATCACATCCCTCCGCTGCAATGTGCAGACAATTAGCAGTCTGTCAGATGAGCGCGACAAAACTGCGATTGAGGATTTGCCGTATGGCTTAGACTTCATTAAAGACATGCGCCCCGTCCAGTTTACTTGGAACCGCCGTGATGGGTCGTTAGGCGCAACGCCAGACATGGGCTTCATTGCGCAAGATTTGTATGACGTTGAATTAGACCATTCGTCTACCTCACGCACACGATTAGTGAAGTGGGACAACCCAGAGAAGTTGGAAGCGGATTACTTACGCAGTTATCCAATTCTTGTGAAAGCCGTACAGGAATTGTCGGCAAAAAATGACGCTCTTGAAGCGCGTATAGCTGAATTAGAAGGAAACTAAATATGGCTGTAAATGAACTAGACCGCGATCATATGAAATTGCTGCACATTTGTGACGCTATAGAAAACGTTATTGGCGGCATGAAAATGACGGAAGAAACCGATAGCGAAAAGAAAAAGCAAGTCGGCAACATGGTCATGCACCTAGAGATGGAAGTGCTGGACAGCAAGTACGCAGATGCTGGCAAAGACATGACGCGCATTAATAGCGTGATTACGTCTGGGCGCACTTACTGGAAAAGCTAAGTAAATGCTTGGCTTTACACCATTAGCCTCCGCACCACTTGCGGATAGTGGTGTAAAGAATGTCGCAGTTATTGCGTCAGACATAACGGCTGGCGTACCTGTCCTTGATGCAGCAACTGTCGCTGTCATTAGCAACTTTGCGCCACAGGGCATCACTGCTGGTGTTCCAGTTTTAGATACTGCGCCTGCCTTTGAAGATGAGAGCTTCGCACCGCAAGATATATTTAGCGGCGATCCTGTTCTTGATACGCTTAGTGTTGCGGTCATTAGCAACTTTGCGCCACAGGATTTGTACGCGGGCACTCCTGTTCTTGACCCGATCCCGTTCTTCCAAGACTATCAGCTTGCGCTTGATACCATTTTTGCTGGACAGCCTACGCTCAATGCAAGGTTTACTTGGGACTTTCAGGAGTTTGTTGTTGAGGATTGGCTAGAGGCATCCCCCCAGCCATTCCCCCTTGTTGAAAATCCTGTTTCCCCCAGTGACTTCAATATAAGATTGGCAATTTTGCTGGCCTCTGTAGGTAATCAACCGGAGGAAGATTTATTCGCAAATACGATAGTTGGGGGCCGATCTTTAGGGGCTGTTCGTACCGCAAGTGAGGGTTATGTGTTTGTCGCTGATGCTTTGGAAATTCAAAGATACGCTATTGGCTCTGCGCTTACCAAGCAAGCATCAATAGATTACATAGAAAACTATATGCTTCCGTATATGGAGGCGAACCCTGATTTATATTCAGAATATTATACAGGTAATGCCACTTCTAGCCGAATACCTAATTGGGATGAGCAAGAAGAAAACGCAAACACTTGGTCTGAACAAACTTCATCAAGCGTCAGTTGGACAGAGGCTTCTGAAAGTGTTAAAGTTTGGACAAATGCCGCATAGGAGACTTAGATGGCGATAAGTATTACAAAACCAACCGTTGGCGGTTCTGAGGATAGCTGGGGTACAACGATTAACACGGCGTTGGATGATATTGTCCTAGAGATAAATAGCAACGCTGACGGTACGAACGCGATTACGCCCAATCTAACTGAAGGTTCATGGGAAATTAGCACAACGGCTGTTACGGCATCTGCGGCAGAGCTAAACATCCTTGATGAAGCAACCGTTACGACAGATGAAGTCAATATCTTAGATGGTGACACTTCAGCATCTTCCGTTACGGTAGAAGGCACAGATGCCGTTATTTTAAATGACGCTGGCGAAATGAAACAAGTGACTGTGGACACCTTGAATACCTACATTCAGGGGCAAGCTGGTGGCCTTTCAGAAGTTTCTGGCGATGCAACACCGCAGCTAGGCGGTAATTTGGACTTAAATGAAAACAATATTACAGGAACGGGTAATATTGATATTACTGGCGGTTTAACCGCGACAGCGGCGACAGGATTAACTTTAGGGTCGTGGACAATTTACGTTTCTGGCACTAGCCTCAAATTTAAGTACGGATCAGACAATGTGTTCAGCCTGTCATCCGCAGGTGCATTGATTGTTGAAGATAACGTGACTGCATATGGATCAGCGTAATGGCCCTACAATCATCAGGTGCAATATCCTTAAACGACATACACGGCGAGGCTGGGGGTAGCAGCCAAACTCAGGCATCTATAAATGACAGCGATATTCGTGGTCTTATTGATAAGTCTAGCGGTGTAGAAATGTCGTTTAATGAGTGGTATGGCGCGAGTGCGGCAGTTGACATCACATACCATGTCGTCGGCGCTGGCGGCGGTGGTGGCGGTGCTGGTAACACGTCAGCATCAGGAAGCGGCACAGATGGCACAAGCACCAGTATTTCTGGCTCTGGTTTCACAACAGTTACCGCTTCAGGCGGCGGTGGAGGCGGAGGCGGCACCCGCGTTACAGATACCAGTGGAGATAAAACACAACGTGATGGCGGTATTGGTGTCACAGTTGGCGGCGTAGAGCGTGGCGCAGGCGGTGACGGTGGATTTAACCTTGGTGGCGGCGATGACACTGAATATGGTGGTGCTGGCGGTGGCGGTGCTGGCGGTGATGGGGAAGACAGCATTAGTCCAACTGGAAACGGTGGCACACAGGCTGGGTACTCAACAGGGACACTATCATCCATTGCTGTAGGTACGGTTATCACTGTTACGATTGGTACAGGCGGCACAGGTGGTTCTGGCTATGTTGCTACTGGTAATGGCTACAGCGGTTCTGATGGCTTTGTTCGCCTTACGATTAACGGCACAAATTACGACTTTACCTCATCTGGAACGCACACGGTGTAATAATGGCATTAATACCACTTAAAATTCCCGCAGGCTTCTACCGCACAGGTACGGATTTGGACGCATCTGGGCGGTGGCAAGACGGGTCATTAGTTCGCTGGCGTGACGAATCGCTGCGCCCTATCGGTGGCTGGCGTGTGAATGAGAACATACCAAATACTGAAGGTGTCAGCACTAATAACTATGCACCACGTACGATGCACACTTGGCAGAGCATCTCTGGCACAAGATATGTTGCTTCAGGGTCAGCAAATGAGCTTGTAGCTGTATTATCATCTGGCACAAAGTACGACATTACCCCGACAGACTTAACCGCAGGCACTGAGGACGCAGCCGTCAATATTGGCTACGGATACGGCTTTTATGGCGCAGGCACATACGGTACGCCGCGTCCAGACACGGGCAACATCGTTGAGGCAACCACATGGTCAATAGATAACTGGGGTGAATACCTTGTTGCGTGTTCCACAGCAGATGGCGATTTAATTGAATGGCAGCTAGAAGCAACGGCTGGCTCAGAGCTTGTTGCAGATGGCGACTTTGCCGCATCTACTGGATGGACGTTAAACGGATGGCTCGTCGCGGACGGAGTAGCAAAGTGGACGCTGACTACTGCTGCAAACTTAGAGCAAACCATTGGCAGCTTGACTAACGGTGAAAAGTATTATTTGACGTTGCGCCTGATTGACCCAGATGCTGACGCTGACCCTGCAACAATACCGTCTGCAAAAGTAAAGGTGCTAGGAACTAATACGTCAACTGTTCTGCTAGATGAAACGCTATCGGTAGGCACTAACACATATCAATTCTATATTGATGACACGTCATTAGATATACAGATTTATGCAGCCAGTGATGCAGAGCCAGAGTTCCACGTTGATGACGTTTCGCTGAAGTTGGGCAAGAACGCTGAAATCATTGCCAACGCACCAACAAGCAACAAGGGTCTGATTGTCACAGAGGAGCGTTTTATCTTTGCATTAGGCGCAGGCGGCAACCCGCGCAAGGTGCAGTGGTGTGATCGTGAAAATAACACTTTGTGGACACCTGCCGCGACAAACGAGGCTGGCGATATTGAATTGCAAACGTCAGGCCAGATTGAAACGGCAATTCGGACACGCGGTCAGACCTTAATCATCACAGACGTTGACGCGCATACAGCACGTTACATTGGCCCACCCTATGTGTATGGCTTTGAGCGCGTTGGCACATCTTGTGGCATCATTTCACGCCAAGCGGCGGCAGACGTTGACATGGGCGTGTTCTGGATGGGCAACGGCGGGTTCTATCGTTTTGATGGTAACTTAGTTTCTGAGATACCGTGCGATGTTCACGATTATGTGTTTGGCGACATGAACACCTCGCAGAAAAGTAAGACTTGGGCATTTACCAACGGTCAGTTTGGCGAAATTTGGTGGTTCTATTGTTCAGCGGATAGCACTGAGATAGATCGCTATGTAGCGTTTGACTTTAAAGAGAACCATTGGCTTATCGGCAATCTATCTCGCACCTCTGGTGCATCACGCGGCGTGTTTGAGTATCCAATGCTCTTAAATGCCTCGTCTGTTCTGCATGACCATGAGGTTGGCATATCGTATGCGGTGGATGGTGTTGAGCAATCTGTATTCGCAGAAAGCGGCCCGATCAGCATTGGCAACGGCGACAACATTATGCAGGTCACAGACCTAATCCCTGACGAAAAGACGCAGGGCGATGTAGACGTTACATTCAAGTCACGCTTCTACCCCAACGACACAGAATACACGCATGGGCCGTATACACCGTCTAGCCCGACTGCCGTGCGCTTCTCAGGTCGCCAGATTAGAATGCGCGTAGAGGGCGATGCGCCTTACACAGCGTGGCGTGTTGGTACAATGCGGGTAGACGCAAAGCAAGGTGGGCGCAGATAATGGCAGCACCCGTACTCCCGCCGATTGGCGACAATATTAAGGCTTGGGGTAATAACCTAACTGCATATCTGCGTAGGCAGCTTCCGCGCTTGTACTTTAAGACAGCAGATGACAATCCATCAGAAAACGGCGTTATCTTGTGGGATGACGAAAACGGTTATCCCGTTGTGTCCAAGAATGGCGCGTTTGTGCAGATCGTCTTAGAGGATGGTCACGCTAATCTAATCCGCACGACAGACATAACGGCTGCTACAATCAACACAGCCTACGCAATCCAGTATGACGCGCCGACAGGTAACGTGGGCATATCGCTTGATGGCACTGATCCAACGAAGATCGTCTTTGCGGAGGCGGGTGAATACTTGCTGATGTTCTCAGCGCAAATAAGCTCAACGTCATCTAGTACGGTGAACTTCTACTTCTGGCCCCGCCTGAACGGCACAGACGCAACAGGATCAACCATGAAGAACGCCTTGCATCAGAACGGCGCAACGCTTGTTGTTTCCCGCGCAGCTAAGTTTGACGTTTCGGCTGGAGATTACTTGCAAGTTATGTGGGCGGTGGATAGCACAAGCGGCTTTTTGGATGCCTCTGCGGCGACTGCGTTTAGCCCAGCGGCACCAGCGACAACGCTTGCGATTACGAGGATGCATGGATGAATGCGCACGCAGACATAAATCCGCTAGAGCGCTGCAAGCCTTGGATCAAGAAAGCGCTAAAGCGTTCAGGTAATCTAAACACTTGGGCAGAGGTATGCGAGGGCATACGTTCTGGCAAAATGCAGTTATGGCCTGCAGAGCGAGGATGCATTGTAACGGAAATCGTGGTATATCACGATAGAAACGCGTTGCATGTCTTTCTTGCGGGCGGTGAATTGGATGAAATTTTACAAATGACTGAAAGTGTGAAAGAATGGGCGAAATTGCAAGGCTGTTCATTTGCCACATTTGATGGTCGTTTTGGATGGCAAAAACCTTTGGAGAAACTGGGCTGGAAGCCTCACTCCATAACAATGCACTTGGAGTTTTAATATGGGTAGCAAAAGCACTCAAGAAACCAAAATCCCAGCCTACATTGAGGAAGCTGGAAAGAAAGCGTTAGAGCGCGCCCAACAAATCCAAGATTTGGGCTATGTGCCTTATATGGGGCCAGAGATTGCTGAGATTAGCGAAACAGAGCGTGCGCTAAACCGCAATGTGGGCGCGATGGCTTCCGCATTTGGCTTAGAGGGTCCAGCCCCGCTTACGATGGGTGACGCAGAGGTTACATCTGCAGGCGGTGTTTCTGGCTATAGTTCTTACCCCGCTTACATGTCTGCACTGCAGCGCTTGCAGGAGCAGCGCCCAGAGCAGTATGCTTATCTAGCTGGGCTTGGTCGCTTTGATCCAATCACAGGCGCAGCGATTGCGCCGCCAGTTGTGCCAGAGGTAGCGACTGGCCCTCTTGGGGTTTCGCCAGTTTCAGGTGGCGGAAACGATGATGGGCCATTTTTTGCCCCAGCACCATCAAGTAGCGGTTCGAGTTCTGGAGGATTGTTTGGCGGCTTCACTTCTGTCAAAGACATGTTTGACGGTGGCGGCGCTGGCGCGTCTGGGGATACTTATAGCTCAGGAAGAGACAGAGGCCCGATTAGTAGGGCTATATTTGGAGATTAAGACATGGGTGCATCAGGCAATCAACCAGTACAAAATGCGTTTCAAGGTGCATCTCAGGCCATGCAGCAGGCAGGTCAGACCTACGGCAACCTTGCAGGCTTCCAAGCTCCAACGGCGCAAGCCACTCAGATTGGCCCAGTTGGGTCGTTAGCTACGGCAAACATGCAACAGTATATGTCGCCCTACACTCAAAACGTTATTGAGCGTGGGCAGCAAGACATTATGCGCCAACAGCAGCAGGGCATGAACCAGCTAGGCGCTCAAGCCACTGCTGCAAAGGCATTTGGCGGTTCTCGTCATGGTGTAGCGGAGGGCGTAGCGGCTGGAGAATACGGGCGCATGGCAGGTGACTTTGCCGCACAGCAACGCGAGAAAGCGTATCAGCAAGCCCTTGGCGCGGCCCAGTATGACATTGGCCAAGAGCAGCAGCGTGCGCTTCAGCAAGCTAACTTGCAGCAACAGACATCATTGGCAAATCAGCAAGCAGCATTGACAGGCGCAGGTATACAGCAGGCAGCGGCGGGCGGTTTAGCTGGGCTTGGCGGTCAGGCGTTTGGGATGGGTCAGGCAACGCAAGCTGCAGTTGGCGAGCAAGCGCAATTCCAGCGCAAAATGCAGCAGCAGTTGCTTGATTTGGCTAAGCAGCAATACATGGGGCAAACTGGTGCGCCATTGGCTGGACTTGGTGCGCTAAGTCAGATTTTAAGTGGTACACCATACGGGACATCAACCACAACTAGCCAACCGTTTAACCCTGCAACTTTACTTTATGCGTTCCTCTAATATGGCACTAACTTGGCAGCAGCATCAGCAAAACATCTTCGCAGGCGAAAGCGGTGGCGATTACGATGCTTTGTTTGGCTATCAGAACAGACCAGACGGTATTTTTTCTGGCATCAAAGTGTCTGAGATGCCTATTGCTGACGTTATCAAGTTCACAAGCCCAACTGGGGCATACGGGCAGTATGTTAAAGGCCAAGTCGGACGCGTAGCTACGCCAGTTGGCGCATATCAAGTTGTTGGCTCTACGCTGCGAGGCGCTGTTGAGGCGCTTGGCCTTGACCCAAGCCAAAAGTTTGACAAGGCAACGCAGGATAAGATTGGTCAATATATTCTAAAAACCCAAGGCACAGGCGCTTGGGAAGGTTACGGAAAAGGTGGTGCAGCAATGGCTCAAGAACCTCAAAAACCTCAAGGTTTGCTAGGTGGCCTGCTTGGTGGGCAGGGCATAGGTGGCGCTCTGGGAATGAGTGATGACTTCCGCGATAAGTTGAAAATGGCAATTTTGGCAGGAACTGGCGACGCGCGTATGGACCCGCTTATTCGCGCTACGGCTGCGCGGATGGAGAAGCGTAGAGGTGAGGCTAAAGAGCTAAAATCCACAAATAAAACATTGGAGTATCTAAAAACTAGAGCAGATGCTGGTGATAGTTTGGCGCGCGCTTATCATGATGCGGTCGCAACTGGCACGATCAAAGGTGGGGCTGCTGTTGCTAACTACCTCAAGGACAGTCAGACCTCTCCAAAAACCTATCAATATCAAGCACTTGCAAAAGACCTTCTTGAAAAGGGATTAGCGAAGAATGAGACAGAGGCTTTGCAAATGGCTCTATCTCAGACGAAGGCTGGGACAACCGTAAATGTTGGGCCGCAAGGGATAGACCACGGCAAGCCCCCGACAGACATGGCTTGGAAGAGAAATCAGGATGGTACTGTCGCACTTGATGAGCGCGGGGTCCCAATAGCATTGCCGATAGCTGGGACAAAACTTGCGAATGAGGCTCTTAAAAAAGATGAGACTGCGGAGGTATCTGCGGAGCAGCAGGTCGTATCAGGTGGCGTTGTTCTTGGGAATATACAGGAAATACGCGAGGTAATGGAGAACAGCACGCTCCCAACAACTGGCGTGTTTGGTCAGGTATTGAGAAATATCGGCGGCACTGGCGCGCTAGATGTAAAGAAGCTGCTTGATCCGATTGAGGCGGCTATCGGCTTTGAGCGCCTGCAGGCGATGAGGGACGCAAGCCCTACTGGCGGTGCGCTTGGTCAGGTTACAGAGCGCGAACTTACCTTGCTTTCCTCTGCGCTTGGTAGCTTGGATCAAGCCCAATCCAGAGAGCAGTTCTTGTCTCGACTTGCGAACATTGAAAGTCGCTACACAGACATTATTAGAAAGTTTGATGCTTACCCACCTGACGCAATGGCGAAGGCTGGATACCAGCCAAGGTTAGGTGGCGGCTCTGATCAGGCACAACCTCGTACTGACGATGACTTGCTGAAAAAGTATGGGGGCTAATAATGGCTACATATGAGCAGTACATGAATGCAGCTAGAAACGCTGACGCGCAGGGTGATGAGGACGCTGCGCGTCAGTTAGTTCAGGCTGCAATTCGGGTTCGTGATGAGGCTAAATCGGCAGAAAAGGCTGATCGAACCTTTGGCGAAATGCTTTACGAGAACATTGTTGGTGAAGGTGAAGTTGACACCTTTGGTGAAAGAGTTGGTGATGTAATCGGCAGCGGTATTCGCGGTCTAGTGCGCGGCGGTATTGCGGCAGCAGAGCTTCCTGAGATGGCAGGTCGTGCGGCTGTTCGCGCTGGCGAGATTGCAACTGGAGCAGAAAGCAGAACCCCAATTTTAGATACAAAAACGGGGCAGCTTCTGGAGAGCGCTTATAACATTGCTGACCCCATTGGCCCTGAGCTTGCTGCGCGAGGGCAAACCTTGGGCGGGCAGTTTGCTGGCACTGTTGGCGAGTTTGTTGGCGGTGGCGTTGGCTTTGCACCAGTTGCGGGTGCAGTTTCTAAAGGCTTGCGCGCAGTAGGTGCAGCGCGAGGCGCGGATATTGCTGCAGATATTGGGCGTGCGGGACTAACTAAATCTGGCATGGGCGCAGCAGCGGCAGGTGGTATCGCAAGCGAGGCTGCTGGTCAGCTAACAGAGGGAACGGCGGCAGAGCCTTATGCGCGCATTGTTGGGGCGTTTGCTGGTCCTGCGGCAGTCAGCCGTGCGGGCAAGGTCTACAACAAAACTGCGGAAGCCCTGCGCCAAAAGAACTTCAAATCACCAGCCCTAGAGACTGCTGAGCAATCTAAAAACAAGGCTTGGGATGAATTTGAACAAGTTGCAGGCAAACTTGCGATTAATATGGATGACGTAAACAAAAACCTTGGGCTAGAGATTGCTGCAAATAGAAAAGACCTGTTTGTGGGCTATTCTGCAGGAGCTAAGGGCGATGCTGAATATATTGACGAGGCTATTAAGATGGTCGCGGCGCACACTGGAGACACATTTAACGCATCACAGCTTAATAACTTAGTAAGAGAGCTAAATAACGTTTATCGCAAAAGTGGGTATAAGCCGCAGGTTGCATTCATTCGCGACAACGTTAAGAACACACTTGACACAAAAGCAACTCAAGCTGCGTCTGTTATAGGTGGCGATGCAGGCGATTTGCTAAAGAACGCAAATGCAGAAAGCAGAAAATACTACAAAATCAAAATGTTTGATGAGGCGATGGACAAGGCGAAGCGCAATGTGGCATCAACTGGATCAGGCGGTAACGTAGTAAATACCTACAAGCAGGCGATTAAGAACATACTCAATAACCCCAAGAATAGAATGCAGTTCGATCAGGACGAAATCATAATGATGGAGCGCTTTGTCAGAGGCAGCATGACTGACAATATGCTGCGCCTTATGAGTAAGTTGTCCCCCACGGGCAATGGGCTTATGGCTGCTTTGAATGTCGGAGCGGCTGCGGCGAACCCAGCAATGCTTGGCGTAACTGCTGCAGGGATGACCGCAAAAGGCGTTATAGACAGAAAAACGCTAGACGCGATTGACCAGATTAAAGACACAATTGTCTCAGGTGTGCGCCCTCAATTCCGCGATAAGCTACAAAAAGACATCACTAAGGCCATAGGTCTATCAGCAGGATCGGAGCAGTAACATGCAGCCACAAGCAAAAGACAGACGCGAGATTGAAGGTATCGTTCAAGACGCTATGGCGCAGGCTGTAGACTTTGTTGAGAGCGAAATCACAGATGAGCGCATCAAAGCTCAGCGCTACTTTGACGGTCAAGTTGACATAGGCTACGAAGATGGGCGCAGTAGGGTTGTGGCGACAAAAGTGCGCGACACCATTCGCTCAGTCAAACCAAGCATCATGCGCGTATTTATGTCTACGTCCAAGCCTGTTGAGTTCCTACCAAAAGGCCCAGAGGACGTTGCTGCAGCAGAGCAAGCTACGCAGTATATTCACTATGCATTCACCAAGAATGACGGGTATCGCGTACTAAACGATGCGATCCACGATGCGCTGATTAAGAAAACAGGCATCGTTAAAGCGTATTACGAGAACAGCTACAAAGCTGAGATATTCACGTATGACAACCTGACAGACGAAGAATACACCTTGCTGGCCTCAGACGATGATGTGGAAATCCTTGAGCATGGCATGGAAATGTCTATGAGCATGGATGAGTTTGGCATGGAGGTAGCCTCGCCAATCCATTCGCTGAAGATCAGCAGACAAATACCTAACGGGCAGCTACGCCTAGAAAGCGTACCACCTGAAGAGTTCTTCATTAACTCACAAGCGCGCAACATAGATGATGCGTATATCGTAGCGCACCGCACAGAGATGCGCGTTGGTGAGCTTGTAGAGATGGGTTATGACTTTGAGGACGTATATAAGCTAGATGGCTTATACGGCGCATCAGACATCTCTGAGGCTGAAACCATAGAGCGTCAGGGCTACTCTCAAGATGACTATGAGGATCAAGAGGGCGATCCTGCGATGCGCTCTGTGGCAGTCACAGAAGCCTACATGAAGATTGACGTGGATGGCACAGGTGTACCCGTTCTGCACCGCTTCATTTGCGGCGGCACAAGCTATCAACTGCTAGACATGGAGCCTTGGGATGAGGTGCCATTTGCAGTATTTGAGGTTGATCCAGAGCCACACACATTCTACGGACGTTCTCTTGCGGAAATCATTATTGATGACCAAGACGCAGCAACAGCTATCCTACGCGGCGTACTTGATAACGTAGCCATGACGAACAACCCTCGCATTGGTATTGTTGATGGTGCGGTTAATATAGACGATGTGCTGAACAACGAGATCGGCGCAATCGTGCGTATGCGTCAGGCTGGCGCTGTGCAGGAGCTTAGCGTTCCATTTACTGCAGGCCAGACGCTAGGCGCGCTTACCTACATGGATCAGGTTGTAGAGAACAAAACTGGCGTATCTCGCGCGTCAATGGGACTAGACCCAGACGCGATGCAGTCCACCACAAAGGCTGCAGTACAAGCTACAATCCAATCACAGGCTGGTCAGATTGAGGTGATGGTGCGCAACCTTGCAGACGGTATGAAGCGTCTATTCGGCATCATGCTACGCGCAGCAATCAAAAACACAGACGAAGAGCAGCTTGTGAAAATGGGTGGGCAATTCGTGCAGGTTGATCCCCGTGTTTGGCGCTCAGACATGGACATTGGCATCAACGTGGGTCTAGGCACAGGCCGCGAAGAAGAGAAGATGATGGCGTTGCAGCAAGCGTTCCAAATCCAGCAGCAAATTTATACGCAGTATGGGCCATTTAACGGCATGGTGAGCTTGACGAACATACGCAATACGTTGTCTGATATGTTAGCTGCTGCTGGCATTCGCAACTCTGACAGATATTTTGCTCCAATCACGCCAGAGGTCGAGCAGCAGCTACTTCAAATGCAGCAACAAGCGCAGGCTCAGCAAGCTCAGGGTACTGACCCTAACCAAGCCTACTTACAGGCAGAGCAGATGAAAGCGCAAGCCAATATGCAGACAGATATGGCTAAACTGCAGCTAGAGCAGCAAAAACTAGCTATGGAGGATGATCGCAAGCGTGACCAGATGGATCAAGACTTGCTGGTAGATGCAGCTAAGGTGCTGGGTCAGTATGGCACTCAAGTTGACGTAGCTGCGATTAGAGCAGCGCAACAAGCGGCTAGAGGATAATGGATAGCATTCGTTTACAGGCAGATGATGCAAGACGTTTAAAGAATGACACTGCTTTTCAGCAGTTTGTCCAAGATGTTCGTGATGTGCAGATCAGCATATTCACAAACACAACTGCTCAGGAGATTGAGCAGCGTGAAGAGGCGCACGCGATTATGCGTGCGTTAAACCAGATCGAAATGCAGCTTGACGCAGCTATTGCTGCAGAGCGCATGTTAGATCGCAAATAAGGAGTAGCACCGTGGAAGCGACTACACTAGATCAAGCAGTGGATAGCCTTTTGGCACCGCAGGAAAATTCTGAAGAAACAGTTGAAGCTACAGAAGAGCCAACTCAAGACGTTGAGAGCGATTTTGAAGATGACGCTGCGGATGAGGAAGTCATCGAAGCATCTGACGATGATGGTGAAGCCGAATATGAAGATGATGCAACTGAATATACTGACGAGGTAGAAGCCGTTGAGGATGACAGCGAAGAAACTCTGTATGACATCACTATTGATGGTAAGCCAGAGCGCTGGACCCTTTCCCAACTAAAGCAGTCTGCTGCGGGTCAGGGCTATATTCAGCAAAAAATGCGTGAAAACGCTGAGCGATCTAAGCAGATTGAAGCAGCAAAAGCGCAACTAGCTCAGCAGTTAGACGTGCTGAACACTTTAACCCAGCAAGCGCAGAATGGCGAACTTGCTCCACCTAAGCCACCTTCAAAGGAACTTCTTGAGAGTGACCCAATTGGGTACATGCAAGAGAAGGAAGCCTACGAAACGGCAATGGGTGAGTATAACGTCAAGATGCAACAAGTGCAGCAACTGCAAGCACAGCGTGCGCAACAGTCGGAGCAACAAAAACAGTTGCATCGTCAGGAGCAAATGCAAATCTTGCAGCAACGTGTACCTGATTTCGCTGACCCTCAGAAATATGAGAAAGCGGCTCAGGATATGCTGAAAGGCGGTCAGGAGTATTACGGGGTTCCGCAAGAAGCTCTAATGCAACTTACTGATGCTGTAGAGATTGAAATCCTGTATGACGCGATACGCTATCGCAGACTGCAGGCCAATCGAAAAAACGTAGACCAGAAAGCTAAGAAAGCTAAGCCTATGGTCAAAGCTGGTGCAAAGAAAGTTCAGGATAGTGGCGCTGCAACTCGCAGAAAGCAGGAAGCTAGAGCAGTTAAGTCAGGGAATATCCGTGATTTCACTGACCTACTCCTAGACCCAAAACTTTAGTAAAGGAAAGTGAACTATGGCACAGCCAACCAACACATTCGACAGCTATGATGCAGTCGGTATTCGTGAGGATTTGAGTGATGTAATCACCAACATCTCACCAGAAGAAACACCATTCTATACAAAGTCTGGCAAGTCTCGCGCTCGCAATACTTTGCATGAATGGCAAACAGACAGCCTACGCGCGTCTACAACCAATGCTCACATTGAAGGTGATGAAACAACTGCAGAAGCTCGCACAGCGACAACACGTCTGCAGAACGCAACGCAAATCTTCAAGAACGCAGTAGTCGTACCTGATACTGACGAAGGTTTGGACAAAGCAGGCCGTGCGCGTGAAATCGCGTACCAAACGCTAAAAATTGCCAAAGAGCAAAAATTGGACATCGAAAAAGCACTTTTCGACAACAATGCGCGTGTAAACACTGCAGGTTCTGCGCGTGAGCTTGCTGGTGCGCCTGCGTGGATGACATCAAACGTTGACTTCCAATCTGGCAACTCAGGTGCAAACCCAACTGGTGACGGTTCTGACGCTCGTACAGACGATGGCACACCAACAGCATTCTCACAAACAAAGTTTGATGGCGTTATGCAGTCAATCTGGGAGAATGGTGGTAAGCCTGACACTGTATACCTATCAGCGTATCAAATGAATATCGCTCTAGGTTTCACTGGTAACAACAACCAGCGTTCATCTGTGCAAGCTGGTGACGAGCGCGTTGTGAAATCACTCGCAGTGTATGTCACACCTTGGGGTACAGTTGAGTTCATGCCATCACGCGAAAACCGTGGTCGTGACGTATTCATCATGCAAGATGATATGTGGGAAGTCGCAACATTGCGTCCAACCAAAAACGTTGCGCTGGCAAAAACTGGCGACAACACAACTCGCCAAGTTGTTACAGAACTTACACTTGTATGTAAGAATGAAGCCGCATCAGGCATCATTGCTGACAACTCAACATCATAACGTCATAGCGTTATTGAGGGGGCGGCAACGCCCTCTCTCTTTATCAGGAGGCAGGTATGAGAGTTTTAGTTAAATATCGCAGCATGTCCACAAGTCTAGGATTGGTGCGCAACGGCGATATTATTGATTTACCACAAGACGAAGTTAATAAGATTTTGCTGACCAAGCCCTTGGCGTTAGAGGCTCTACCTGAGCTTCCACTTGAGGAGCCTAAAAAGGTACAAAAAGCTGTACCTAAGAAGCCTGCAGCGAAGAAAGCACCAGCGAAGCGCAAGCGTGCGCGTAAGGCTGACGGTACGCTAAAAGCTGATGATCCATCCACACCAGACGTAAATGAGGCTTGGGAAGATGGCAAACACCTCAACTAAAATCAAAGAAACCATTAAGTTTGAAGATGATAAGCTCATCATCAAAAAGACGCATGACGCATCTGTAGCGCTGAAAGACGCGCAGCAAGCGCGTGAGCTATCCCCTAACGCATTCGCGTCAGACTACAAGCATGTCGGCAACGTAGACATGGCTATGCTTAATAACTGGCTAAAAGAGGCTGGAGTAGCATGGACAGATACACAAGCAGTAAAAGATGTGCTAAAAAGGAAGTTAATGAGTAACGAATTTTCTGGCCTGCGTGTGTGGGAAGGTAAGTGGTAAGATGGAAGTGAACTTTGAGATGATAAATGCTGTGATGCAGTGGATCGTTTTGCCGATTGCTGGCGTTGTGATTTACATGTTCAACAAGCAAGCGCAGCATCACACTGACATAGCAGTTCTCAAGTCACTTCAAGAAGCCACGAAAACCTCACATGATCGTGAGATGAAAGAGATGAAAACCACCATCGCCGCGATCTTCACAAAGCTCGACAATATAGAGCAAGCATTGAGAAAATGACATGGCTATACTTGAGAGCATTGCCGCTGCGAATGCCGCTTATTCGGTTATCAAGACTGCTCTTGGGAATGGTAAAGAGACTGCGGGACTTATTGGAGCAGTCGGTAAGTTTCTTTCTGCAGAAGAAGATGTAAAAGAGGCTGTTCAGCGTAAAAAGAACAGTCCACTTACCGCAATCGCTGGTGGTGCAGAGGGCGATTGGGAAGAGTTTCAAGCATTAGAAGAAATACGCAGGAAGCGCGCTGAGCTAGAAAGCTATGTGAGGCTGTATTGTGAGCCTGACACATGGAACCGCTGGCAGCAGTGGCAGCTAGAGGCGCGCAAGCAACGCCAAGCCGCAAAGAGGGCTGCGCATGAGGCTCATCAGAAAAAGATGGAAATGATTGGCTACATTGTTGCTGGGCTAGTCGCCTTTGGTGGCGTAGTTTTGGCAATTTACTATTTAGGTGTATACATGGGGAAGTGGTAAACAAGTATGTGGTGTATGACAAAAATGGAAAGGTCGTCATAATCACCAGCAACAAGAGGATTGCAGACAAATATGCCAGCAACAGTAATTGATGACTACAAAATATTTCCACGGCTGATGATGTTGGTCGTGACAATCTTAACCTACCAAAGCGTCCACTGGTACATGTCTTTGCCTGACCCTACGAATGGTCAAGCGGGGCTTGTTAGCGTCTGCATGGGCGCACTGACAGGTTGCTTTGGCATCTGGATGAACAAGGAGGCCGCAAAATGATACAGGCTCTCATAGGACCGCTTACAGAGCTTGCTGGTGGCTGGCTCAAGGGCAAGGCAGATGCAGCAAGCGCAGCGGCTAATCTAAAGCTAGTAGAAGCAGAGGCCAAGGCTACCATTATGAAATCCGCAGCTACGTCTGAGGCTGAGTGGGAAAAGATTATGGCGCAGGGCAGCCAATCGTCATGGAAAGACGAGTGGTTAACAATACTGTTTAGCGTACCATTGGTGCTATGCTTTACAGGCGAATGGGGTCGCAAGACAGTTGCAGATGGCTTTGCCGCGCTAGAAAGCATGCCCGAATGGTATCAGTACACGTTGGGTGTGATTGTGGCTGCCTCGTTTGGTGTACGCTCAGCAACTAAATTCTTTGGGGGTAAAAAATAATGGCTAAAGGTGATGCGTTAAAGATGCTGCAAAAGAAATGCGGCGTAACTCCTGATGGCGCGTTTGGGCCAAACACAGCCTGCGCTATCGCAAACTATTACAAACTGAATGCAGTACGTGGCGCACACCTACTAGGTCAAGCTGCGCATGAAAGCATGAACTTTCTGGTGTCTGAAGAAAACCTGAATTACCGCGCGAAAACCATGTGCCGCGTGTGGCCCTCACGATTTGCCTCAGAGGCAGAAGCTGCACCATACGCAATGAACCCAGAGAAACTTGCAAACAAAGTCTACTCAGGGCGCATGGGGAATGGCCCAGAAAGCTCTGGGGATGGCTGGAAGTACGCAGGTAAGGGCTTCATTCAGCTTACAGGTAAAGACAATGTACGGGCCTTTGCAGAGCATATAGGCCGCGATGGTTTAGTTGACGATCCTTCACCGATTGCTGACGAACTAGCTATGGATAGCGCAATATTCTTCTTTGAGAAAAACGGGCTGTTCAGGCTGGCAGATCAGGGTGTCACTGATAGTATTATCAAGAGTATTACCAAGCGTGTGAACGGTGGCTATCATGGGCTTGATGATCGCATGAAGAAAACCAAGGACATCTACCGTTGGTTAAGCTAGTGCAGCATCTCTGCACCTTCGCTCTCACCTGACATAAGCGCAAGCACAACAATGATTGCAGCCATGACTTCCTCTGGCTGTGATCCAAGCTCTACACGCTCATCCATGTAGTCCAGAAGCGCATCCACTTCCTCGCTTGTGCTTTCAATATCGTCATCCATGTCGATTTTCACGAAAGTTTGCATGCTGCACTCCTTGTGTTGGCTAAGGCCAGTCTACAAGGTTTTGCAGGGATTAGCTAATGTCCATTGCGTCAGTTCCGCGCTGGATCATGTCGTGGTGCATTGTCTCACATGTGCGCAGCAAGGCGATATAAGCACGAACAAGGGCTTCCATTTCGTGATCGCCACGCATCCATCGGTCCTGCGGTAAACCGCGCTCTGCACGCTCTATAATCTTTGCTGCGATGGCAAAGTAATCTGGTAGGTCATTCATCCTTTTCTCCCTCTTTTTCCATCCAATGATAAATCCTGTGGCAATTACAGCACAGCGGGATACATTTCTCAACTTCTGCCCACATCTTCTTAAACTGTCCTTGCTGCAATAATTGACTTACCTTTGGGTCGCCGTTCTGGTCAGGGTGATGGAAATCTATTGCAGCGGGGTGAGAAAAGCCACAAAAAAAGCAGGATAAACCTGCCTTGTAGTCTCGAAACTTCTGTCTTTGCTCTTTCTTTCGCTGTCGCGTTCGTTCAAGCGTGCGTTCTCTGTTGCGCTGATACCACTCAGCGCCGTAACTTTTACTATGCTCCCTGCGCTTCCCCTTGTCTTTGTAAGGCAAAGGTCAATCTTCTTATGCTGGCTACACGCCTGAAATATAACATATTTATTCAGGTCTTAGAACAGGCCGCATAGACTGCGACAATTTGTCAGTCTTAATGCACCACATATTAACGTCACCGTCTGCGTGCATGTACTTCTCCATGTCCTCGTTATCGCGGATCATAATCTGGCATGCCTCATATGAGGGCAGCAGTATATACGACTGTATATCCATGCCGCGCACTGCGTATTCTATGTAAAACGCTGTGAAAAACTCCATGCTATGGCAACCTATAATTTGGCAAAGCGATTGGATCACCATGCCTGTTAAAAATGTCAAAGTTTGATGCGCCGCCGCCGCTTTGGATCATGCCTTTTGTCCAACTCCTAGCCTGCTTCAGTGATGCAAACTTTACATACTCAAATTCATCATACTGATTAAAGTATCTGACCACATATTTCATCTTGTCCTCACTCCCTGTTTTGCTAAATTGTCGCGGTGGGGCGCGGCGTCCAGCCAGCAGCTATATCCCGACATTCTTCATAGCGCGCCCCACACGATTACTTTTTCAACGCATACTTTATTGCAGCGGCTGCAAGTAGGCTAATGACTAGCTTGCCGAATATCTGCCCCTCGACATACGCAAGGGAACCGAATGCCACATACAAAAACACTATGCTATCCATAACAGCGCCCACTAACCCAGAGGCAGCAACAGCTAACGCTCTGCCGTGCTTGCGCACATAGGTATAAGCACCAAAGTCTACTAATTCAGAAACGCCAAATGCCAATATGCTTGCGAGAGCTATGAATGGATCGGCAAGTAAGTAAGACAAAATCGCACCAATCAAGATACCGCCTAGCGCCCATTTTGCACCTAAATGCTCTTGGACTTGATCGCGCAAAACCAAGGCAGCGCCAACCATTAAAACACCGCTAGGCGCAGTCATGCCAAATCCAACAGGGATCATGCATGGCCCATCTGGAATACAAAACGTGCCTACGTTTCCGATCATCCAATTTGCTGCGGGTATTGTTGCTATGTATCCCGCCAAATAAGCCCAGTTTTTCATGTCTATATCCTTTCTTATATCATGTTGAGCATGGGTTGCTCATTAAGCCAGCAAAGCCAATTATCCAGCTTCGCTTTGTTTAGGTCTGGCGCAAAGGCGAGATGGGTTCCATCTACGCTATCGCACCCTATTGCAGCGGCAAGGCGCATACGTTTATAGGAATTTACCCTGCCCATATGCACCCACTTGTCACGGCGTTTTGCCTCTGCGACTAAATCGGCGGCAGCTTGGCTCAACTTCCAATCTGTACTGCCGCCGATAAATATTGCATCCAACTTAGACCAATCTACCGTGCTTGGTAGTTCACCATCTTGGCAGACGTATGCAGCCTTAAAGCCCAGCTTTTGTATACGAGGCAACATTGGATATGCGCGATCCTTTGTTTTTTCAGCGTCACCAACAACGTCAGGCGCAGCGGCAAATAAGCATCCTTTCCTGTCTAACTTATCAAGCCACTCAAGAAAGCCATCATCGCTGTACTTATCTGCCTGCACAAAGCAACCATTATCAGCCGCAAAAAGGCTGTGACCGCTGATTGACTGCTTGCCCGCGTTAAAACTCAGCATCACGCCAATCTGATCGGTACACTCAACCTTTTTGCCGCTTAGATAAATCATTTCATAAAATACTTTGCTTTCCAGTAGCGCACACTGCTTTCAGATATGCCTAGCTCATTGGCTATATCCACTGTGCGGAAGCCTTCACTAACCATCTCACCAATTAACGCTAAACGCTCTGGGTTATATGTACCTTTCCGCGTACCTTCCCGCTTTGGCTTTGGTTCTTCCCTCTTCTGCTGTTGCAATCCTGTACCCCATTTCTTGCGGTACGCAGCATTTTCCTGCTTGGCTAGTGCAGCCCATGCTGTTGCTATTGTCATACTGGTGTTCCCTCTATTTCTACTGGTTTTTCTTTTTGATCAATGATGTGTTGCACAAGCGCGCGTATCTCATCGACTTCATTTTTCTGCTGATTTGGATTTGCCTTATGCGCAGCACACAAGCGCACAACGCGCTTGAGATACTGCAGTTCCTGATTAGGTGTCATTATTTTCCTCAATAATTGGTATCTCGCCATCGCCGCTGCAAAAGGCGCAGATTTCTTTTTGCTCTTCTAGATAGCCACTGTCGCGGCTAGGTCCGTGGCGGTGCGGAACTTCATAATATATGTATCCCTCACCATCACAAGTTTTACATTTCTCATAACCTTCTAACATGATTATCTATCCCGCCATGATACTACTTTTTCTGCATACGCGATTGCGCATTTATCTGAGCAGAAATAGTCATGCTTATGCTTGTAGCTTTCACCATCCCAAAGCGATGCTCTGTGACTGTCATTCCAACTATCTGACCAGATGACTTGCATGTTACCGCTATAAGGTTCTTTGCCAGAATAATTGGTAATGTCTTTTCTTGGGTTTTTATTGCAGTGTTCACACGGTCTTTTATATTTCCAGATTTTCAAAACGGTGGCTCCTCTTCTTTGTTTTTTGGCAACCACACCATGTCGTGATTTAGCCAAGTGATTAAAAATTCTCGCAATGACATATTTTCCTCATCTGCCGTTGACACAGATATCATTTG
>Ga0209929_1000056_pt1 | contig 37773 bp, 69 predicted proteins | sample SalPon2_C_H2O_MG_2_FD_185731 | JGI IMG/M metagenome (GOLD analysis project Ga0209929, IMG submission 185731) | Salt pond water microbial communities from South San Francisco under conditions of wetland restoration - Salt Pond MetaG SF2_C_H2O_MG... ... | reverse complement strand
ATTATAGAAAGGTCTATAATATCTTCCACGCTTTATCTTTAATGTCACTGTCTTTAGTGATTGATTCAAGATAAGCCATGATTTCGTCTATAGCTTGTAATCGGTTGTAATATCTTTCTCGTTCTTCTTTTTGGTTTGCTTCTGAATAACGAATATTATTAAGTTGATTTTCTCTTAACTCTTCGATTACATCTAAAAATTCTTGTGACTGTAATAAGTTTTTTATTGCTTCTTGTCTAGTCATTTGATTTGCCTGATGGTAAACCAAAATCTAATGACATTAGTCCATTGTTTAAAAAACGACCTGCACCATAACTTGTTTCTGCTGGCTGTAAGTTCATATTAGATGACTGTATAGATGGTAATTGCAAAAATGACATAATGTCTCTAGGTGGAGAAGGTGTATATCTAGGTTTATTAGCATTTAAATAAGCCATAGATGGGTCATAGGTATAAATATCATCTTCACCTTTAGACTTATTAAATCCAGTAATGTCTACATCAATAGGAACAAAGTTTTGTCCTCCAAATGTTTCCATGTTTGCTGGAGCACCTTTACCACCAGAATATGATGTTGGTTCATACATACGATTATTACCGTAGTAGTATCCAGTATCACCTACCTTTTTTAAACCAGAGTATTTACTTTTTGATAAATTTAATAAAGCATCAATATTTGTAGCTGGTTGAGCAGGTGCTTGTACAACCTGTACTGGAGTTCTAGGTGCTGCAAAGTTAAGTAACATTATTGCATTCCTTTATTGGCAATGTTGTTAATTTTTTCTAACGCATCCATAATCATCTTCGTTTGATCTGTTTTTAACTTACCATCTTTACTTTCAGCATCTAGGCGAATCTTCAACTCTTTTAATGCAAGGTCAGCAGTTTGTTGCACTTCTTTTTGTTGTAGCTCTAATGCTTTTTGTTGTGCTTCTAACTGCATTTGTTCACGATCTAACTGCATTTTTGCTTGGTCGGATTGTGCTTTTAATTGTGCTTTTTCTCTTTCAACTTGAGCTAACATTTCAGCAGCTTTAGTTTGTGGATCACTAGCTCCTTGTTGTGCTTGCATCTGAGCTAACTGTTGCGCCTGTTCTTCTGTAACTTCCATTAAGAACTGACTATCATCTTTGAATCCAGCCATTTGTACAAACTTAGCTAGTGTATCTCTGTATTGTTTTAGGTTGACTAGAGGATTACCAAGACCGTAAGTCGTGAGTAACTGCTCTTGCTTATCTAAGATCATTTGCATAGTCGCTAACTGCTCTTGTTTAGATCCAGTACCTAAACCTACATTGACTGTAATGTTGTATTCAGAAGACCATTCTCTTGGATCAAATGGCACATACTTATTGTTTACACGAATGATGCGTTCTTTTTGTTGGTACTTACAGACTAACTGTAATATACCTTTAAATAGACTTGATACACCTGTGTCTGCAAAGATACGAGCTATTAACTCTAACTTACCTTGTGATGCAGAAGTCATTGCATTAACCGCAGCAGCAGTGACATTTTGTAATGTGTCTGGATTTAAACCTTGCTGAGCATCAGATACACCTGATCTCTTAGCTTGGATCTCATCTAAATACTGAAGCATTGGAAATGATTGACCAGCATTGCTTTGTACAGTCAATGGCATAATTGCATTTGGGTTCTTCATACGAACAACACCGCCTGCTGTAGATGTTAATAAGTCATCTAAGTTGACTTGACCTTCAACTGCACCTACTCGATAGTTGTTAGTGAGGTAGAGGTTGTCTAGCATCTGTCTAGTGATGGTTGACTTAATTAACTGTAAGTCCATCGCTCTGTCAGCCAATGAGTGACCATAAAACTTATGAGGAATTGGAATTGGGCAGATAGAATGGAATGGCACATAATCACATTCTTCGTTATGTAGGATTTCGTTACTTGCATAACAAACTCTTCTCATTTCTGGGATACCGTCATCATCGTAATCTGTCTGAATATAGCACTCGAAGTATTCTACTAACTGCATCATCTCATCATCTGAGTCCATGTCAGTAGGTTGTTCACCTCTGGTATATCGAGCAATTCTTTCTGGGCTAAACTCTAGTGCATCACCAGTAGATAAAGACATCACTGTGTCTTCATCGTAACCCATAGCAATCAGTTCACCACGAGTCACCATCTTACGGTGAGCTACAAACGGTGCATCAGCAATTGTTCTAGCACGCTTAGAGATTAAAAACTCTTCTGGTGGCACATTCTCTACAACAACTTTACCTTTGTCTACAGAACGCTTTACCTTAACATCGTGCATTGATAGAGCAGGTGATACTTCCATACCAGTCATTGGATCAAACATAGCTTCTTGAATGATTGTAGAATCTTGCTCTACGATCTCTACTTCTTCGTCTTGAGCAATCATAGCTAACTCATCATCGTTTAAGCCATAATACTTTTCAGTCGTTACATCTGTCTTATCATCCCAGTATGCTTTTACAACACCAACCTTTTGAAGAAGTGCATCCTTCATCCAGTCGTGCATGATCTCGAAACCGTTATTGTCTTTATAAAAGATATGGTTTACATATGTAGTGGCTTGTTCAGCAGTTTCTTCATCACCTTGATTCACTGGCTCAAATACAACTGCATCGTCAGATGATGTAAAGACACGCATTAGCTGTGGTAATGCACCATCGACTACTTCAGCTACTTCACCTGTAACGATCTGAGACTTACCTTCGACTTCATTGCCGTAAGGTTCTCTCATGTAGTATTCTAGTGCTTGCTGTCTTTCGTCAGTCGTTTCTGTCTCTAGATAACCGATAGCATCATCAATCTCTGATTCCAGAATACTCTTTAATTTATTGTCATCTGCCATTTAAACTACCCATGAATTGTTTATGTCTAGTGGTCTACTCCAGTCACTACTGCCTTCATCTAAACCTACTGCGAGGTATCTGAAAGCATCTGAAGCATGAGAACACCAATCGTGTACAGGCTTATCAAAGAATACATCTCGTTTATCATCGTATGTTCTACGATAGTTTTGCAGAGCATCTAAGCCTTGTTTTGTTTTTACATCAAACCAGCATCGAGGTAACAACCGTCTCACCGCTTGAATACCATCATCAACTGCTAGCTTTGCTACTACTGTTATTTGTAACCCTGACTCTTCCAACATCTCTTTGCGAGACTTACCTGTGCCAAGTTCTCTGACCTGAACATCGTGTGGTAATAAGTGTTCAGCGTGTGTATATCCGTTATCTCTGATCCAGTTCACATAATAATCAAGACCTACACCATGATTCTCTACAAAGTCAACTAAATGAATCTCTTTACCAACAACCTGAGCTACCCAGATTGCAGTTGAATCACCCATACCTAAGTCCCAGCCAGTAAATGTCTTAGCAATGCTATCGTGCTGAACATTACCAACCTGACCTTTGAGGTATAAGTCGTTTATTAATGTACCGTAGTAAGCACCCTCAATTGGTGCAGAAAATGAACACATAAATTCCTGATTAAACTTTGACTCACCCATTGCCTTGTAAGCAGCATCTAACTCTTCCTGATCTAATATCTTAGTGTCGCTAGCTTTAAACTCTAGTAAGTTCCAACCATCGTCTTTAGCGTATGCTTTATCTCTTAATGTCTTGAAGTGGTTAGCACCTTTAGGTGTACCAATAAACATTGCCCAACCTTTTCGGTCTGCTAGAGCTGGTCGGATAACCTCTGTAAATAGGTTTGGATTTACATCACCAATCTCATCGATCACTACACCATCGAGATAGATTCCACGAAGAGAATCGACATTATCAGCACCGTATAAAGATATACGCCTGTCATGAAAATCAACTCTAAGTTCTGCAATATTAGCTTTAGCATCTAACGGTCTCGTATATTCTGTTAAATAGTCCCATGCTACTCTTTTAGCCTGATTGTATGTAGGAGCAATGTAAGCAAATCGTGGTTTAGGTTTGTCACATCTTAATGCACTATGTATTAACTGATTTATAGCTGAAACTGTTTTACCCATCCTACGATGAGCAACGACTACATTAAATCTGTTATGTTTAACCGCTCTGTGAATTAAAGTTTGCGGACCTCTTGGCTCGTAACCTATTTCAATATCTATTTCTTCCATGACTTTCCAGAGTATGACTGAAGCAAGTCATTGATTTTAGGTTGACGATACTTTCCTAAGATTTTATAAATAATCTTAAATGCTTTTACATTTCCTTTAGTGGCATCATGAAATAATGTTTCTGCTAACTGATGTAAATCATCTACATTTAATTTACTTACTTGCTGATATAAGTTTTTATAATCAACATTTAAAGGTATTTGATTATGTTTTCCAGAAGGATAACCTTTAGGCAAAACATTGTATAAATTGTTTAATCCAATTTCTGCAATTAAAAATTCTTCTAATTCTAGTGCTTGTATTTCAGGCAAGTTGTCATCGACTATTTCTACTGTGTATGGATGACCGTAATCTCTAGCTTCATAAGCTCGCCTATTTTTGCCCTTACCAATATAGATTGGCTTTTGATTCATATCGTAATGAACATATGTGTAATACATATTAGTCTTCTATACCAGTATTCACTTTAATGATAACTGGACTTTCAGAATCACCTTTTAATTCTTGTACGGCTCTTCCATCTAGTCTGTCACCAAGCTCTTTAATTGCTGTCATGTCTCCCTCTGATGCTTTTGTATATAAAGCATGAGCAATTTCATGTAACCGTTTGTAATCTTCCTGAACGGCTAATTTACGAATAATATCACCCCATATTCTATTTTTTTTACTAGAATGGGTATTTCCCTTATTCTTTTCAGCAGCTTTTTTACGAGCTTCTTCAAGTTGTTTTTTTTGTGCTTCGCTTCTTTCCATTTGTAACTCCATTATGGGTCATTACTTGTTTAAGTTGTTCCATTCTTTCTAGTCTCGCTTCACGAGACATATATAACCATTGTGCTAAATCCTCGTAGTCTCTACCACATGATATACAATGATTGTCTTTCATACGACATACCCCATTACAAGGGCTATCGTCTAACACTTCCATCTTTTGCGTGCTGCTTTACCTCTTTCACCTGTCCAACCTGCTGATCTAGCGCAAAATGACTTCCTTCTCTTTGCTGCTTTACTTCCTGCTTTAACCTTGCCGGTCACTGGTGCTTTTAGTTTACTTCCTGTTGCTTTATTATATTTGGCTCTACCCTTAGCTGTCAAACCACCGCCTCGACTTACTGGCAACTTCTCACCTCTGCCTACTGATAAGTTTACTCGTTTCTTTTTAACAGCCACTATGCCCACTCCGCTTTTTGTATTCGTAGACACCCAATGTTTATAAGAAAATAGTCTACAGGATCACCGTCAACCTCACCTTCATACCACTCGAAGCCAAAGTTAAATCCCCAATATATATGCCAACTCCACATTAGATACAATCACCCACGCTTTTTAGTAGTTCGCTTAGACTTAGGTTTTTTTGCCGTTTTTGCTGCTGCTTTAAATGCTGCTGCTGTTGGTCGACCGGACTCACCTTTTCTTGCCATTCGTTCCCCTGATCCTGCTTTGATTCTTTTTCGTTTTGCATGGATATTCCTATAGAGTGACATTATTTACCCTTCTTACCGTAACCTTTTTTGCCTTTACCTTTACATTTACCAGCCATAATGATTCCTTTAAATAAAAAAAATGCCCAGTGGAGGATCTGGGCATCTTATCAATCATATCAAGAAATGGGAAAATTTTGACGCTACTTTCCCACCTCTGAATTATAACAAAAGCAGACTAATTAGTCAAGTCTGCTACAGGCATAAGCTTTAAATCCGTATTCTTTAAACACATTAGCATAGGCATCCGCACCTTTTTCTTTAACATCAATGTTTTGAGCGCCAATGCCGCTTGGATTCCAAACCTCGTAAGCACCGTTATAGTTTTTACTGAATCCAGCTTTTTTCATTTTTCTACCGAGCTTGCTGTTGCCATTAATGCCATAGATCTCAACCCAAGCAAAACCACAACTGTACTTATCTTCACCATCTAGCTCATTGTACCAGTAGTCTTCAGCAGCTTTTTCAGCAGCAGCTTTAGCTTCTTGCTTAATTTTAATTAAGTCATCAACATCAAACTTCTCAGCCATAGCGTTTTCCTCAGCTAACTCTTCTTCTTTCTCCTTTTTAGCTAACTCTTTTTCCTCAATCATAGCTTCTCTTTTTTTCACAAGCTCTGCTATGTAGTAATCAAGGACTTCTTTGTTTTTAAACTTGTAATACCAAGCAGGTTTCTCAGCTTTACCAGCAAACGCAAGAGCCTCAATGTAATCGTTCTCGTCTTTTCTAGGCAAGGCATAGACCTCCACTTCTTTAGCACCAGCACCCCATAAGTTCATTGGAATACAATAAGCAACATACCCCTTATCAAGAACTTCTTTAATTAACTTCTCTTTTTTTCTCATTATTATCTCCTTATTAATTAATTGCATTTTCAATTTCGTTTTTTTCAAAGCCTACTAAACAAAGAAATCTTTTATTCTCATTTATTTCTATGTCAATTTGTAATGCTCTGTACAGGTAATAACCACATAATTCAAAATTACCATTTTTAAAATTATTATTATAAAGATTAAACACTCTATCTTTTTCTTTTAGATTAACTTTAAACCATTCAGCAATGTTCATTATGCGCCCCCCAAATATTTACCAATTTCAACAGCGATCAAAACAATACCGACCACCCCAACATTCAACACAACAGCCTCAACCAAACATTTCTCTACAACACCCATCATTTTCTCCTCATTAATTATCACTACATATATATAATACCAAATACAAAATATTTGTCAAGCATTTTGTGTAAAAAAAAGGTGAATTTTATTTCACCCTTTCTTTTTTCCATTTCATTGTTATCCACTCGAGATGTGGTTTGCTAACTTTGTCTGGTAAAATTTCTTTTATATAATCACCAACAAACCCCTCATCATCGTATTCGTATAAGACAATACTAACTAATTTTTCATCAGGAGCAAACTCAGCATCTGCCCTGACTTTATCTCCGTTTTTGTCGGTAGTGTCATACCAATAATTGTAATAACCTTTTTCATATAGCTCATGTTGATCTATCATGATTTCCTCCTTAATAACATTCACCACAAAGAACCTCACCGTCATCATCAAAACCGTAGTCTTCATAGATGTCAAGTAAGGCAGCATCAACTTTGTCTTCTTGAGCAGCTTGCATTACTTTAGGATCTTTGACTTTAACCTCCACTGGGTTAGCTAGTTGAATTAAATTCTGACAATTTGGATTAGCACATTTACAAGCATTAAAGAAAACATTGTCTTTATAATACTCATAGTCACCAACCCAGAACTTTGCATTTTCAGGTTTCATATCTAAAACTACCATCATGCACCCCCTTTCATTATAGCTACAATCAATTTTTCATTATTCTTGCAGTAGTCGTAAGCCATCTTTTGAACCCTAGCGATATTGATTGGATCTTTAGCAATGTAAGCCAACACTTTTTTCTCCATCTCTTCTTTAGCGAAGTCAGGAATCAAACCACCCAAATCCCACAATTTTTCCATCTCTTTCTCCTTAATTATTATCACCACATAAATATTGTATCAAAATCAAATAAATTGTCAAGCATTTTGTATAAAAAAATATTATGCTCCTATTCTTTTTCCTACTATATGAAGTAAATTATCTATTGCAATTTGTAATTTGACTTCGTAATACATTGGTTTCTTTGTTCCTAAGTATCTCGCATAAATTGCCTTTTGTTCTTCATGATCTAAACTATGAATAACTGCATCTACGGTCTTGACATTATCATCTTCGACCTCATCATACATATCATCAAAACTACCAGATGCTCCTCCTGATGACATTCCTATTGATTTACTCGGATACCCTAACTTATGATTATCATACTTCATGTACAACTTCCATTTGTCTAATAAATCTAATAGTCTATTCATTTCCATTTTAGTCTCCGCTTGCAAAATAAACTGAATTTAAATGGTGGTCACTATAACCAAAAGCATTTCGTTGTGAACCTGATCTTCTGCTTTTAAAATCTTCAGCTTTTTTCTTGATGACTTCTTTTACTTTAAATTGACTATGAATTTCTTTCGGTGATGGGTAAAGTAGTTCAGCTAATAAACATTCTCTATAAACTTTATATAAAAAATAATCGCCCTTCTTTTTACCGGTATTCATGATAAAGTCATTAACAACCATCCATCGATGAAAGTTTCTAACCTGTTGCATTTCCATGCCAAGTTCTTTTTGCAACATTGGTATAGTCATTGGCTGTTCTTTTAACATATTTAAAATTAAATCTACCAGTTCTTTTCTTTTTAACTTTTGTCCTTTTACATCAAATGTAAAATTTGCTGCATAATTATTAACTGACATCTTCTTCCTTTACCTCCCAGCGATTAGATTTATTTTTAAACCAACCATGAACTAATAAAGTCCAGTTGGCTTCCCTTAAATTTTTTACATGATCGTTGTCTGCAATCTTCTTAATTCTAGCTGACATATTTGATTTGGAAGTAACCTGTATGGCAACGGTTTCTCCATTTTTAACTGCAAGTATATCCCATGCTCCAAAAAGATCCCTGCGAGTACGACTAAAAGGTATCCAGACCTCAACGACCTGTACAGTTTCATAACCTTCACTTTTTAGTTTTCTCAGGCTTAACTGAGTCGGTGACATCCCTGCCATTTTTTTCCTTCTTTCCAAATATTTTGTCCCAATTATCTTCAAACTGTTTAGGGTTTGGTATAGGTCTTGGTGAGCTTCCCTTAGACATTTATTTTTACTCCATAGTTATATAATAATTTTTTTTTAATTAAATAAGCCTTCTTTGAAAACTTATCGCCTTTTCCAGTAAATGTAGCATATTGTAAGTTATTTTCATTAATACATTTCTTAATATTTTTTGGATCAAATGAAATGTAATCTTGACCATCAAATATAATCCAGCGATATGCTTTTGTGCTCATTAGTGCTGATGGCTTACCAAACATTTCTATCTCAATTACAATATTTCCTGTCTGCTGACTCATCTCATCATACTTTACTTCTATGCCTCCAACATCTGGGACATATAAATCATACTCTTTACAATACCCTTCTATTTTATATGCCTTAGGATATTTTTTTTGAATGATTTTTAAAACATCATTCTCAACTTTTTCACCTCTTGCAAGATCATTGTCAAAAGTCTGCTTCATATATTTCCTTTTTTACCAGATGATCTGGCAAATTTATATAATCTTCATGCAAACAAATTGTATATGGAGCATCATGATAATATTCCTGAACATAGTTATTAGCTACTGAACAGCTTTCAAAGTGACCTATATATTTAGGTTCTTCCATTGTTAAATAAACTACTAAACAATATTCTAGCATTTTAACCTCCCAGTCTCTATCAGATACTGCATCGTATCTATATAAGCCTGATCCCACATATGCCTTCGTTCTTCCTTACTCAACTCTTTACCATTGTCTAGCTCATGGTGGCACTTATGACATAATGCTGCAACTAAAGCATCACTATTCTTCAGACCCATGCCTTTTCCTTGATTACGATGTGCAGCACATACAGTTCCATCTGATGTGCCACAATTCATACAAGGCAATTCTCTTAATAATACTAAAAGTTTTTTAGAGCGATACATTTTTTATAAATGCAACCCAATGTGTTTTGGCACTTTTACCACTTCTATGACCATAAAGAGGTTTGTATTTAGTTAATGATAGCACTTCTTTTAAAGGTATTTGAATTTCATTCCACTTAAATATTAATGTGCCATTTGGTTTAAGAACTCTAAAACATTCTGCAAACCCTTTTCTTAAATCATCTTTCCATGTATCTTTATCTAAAGAACCATAACTAAATCCAGTAACAGATTTTAGTGAAATGTTTTTAACATGAGGTGGGTCAAATACAATATGCCAAAAAGATTCATTTTTAAAATTCATATTTCTAAAATCATGGATAACATCAGGATTTATAATTTTTTTTCCTGGATTGCTTGTACAATGACTGACATCTAAACTACCTTTTCTTTTGTCAGCAAAAATTGCTCGATTATCTTCTTTGTCAAACCACATCATTTTACATCCACAACAAACATCAAGCACTTGTTTTGTTTTCATAGCGATACATCTTTCATGTCTGGTAATTTACAACCATATTCATAAGCAAAGAACTTAACCTGTCTTATGTATTCATTAAACTCTTCAGTATTTAGAGTTGATGTTCTCGCTATCACAATAACCTTTTCGTTTTTAATTTCCTTTTCCTCTCTGAGGTATCGGTAGGTTAATAGCTCGTGAAGCTCCTCAGGTTCATAGCCTAAATGGTCTCCTAATATTCTATAAATATGCCAAAGATACTTATTCTGATCTACTGACCGACTATACTTTCCCTCTTTAATTTCAATCTTCCACATCTTAGTAAAATCCAAATTTTTCAGCTTCTGGATCAGACTATTAAGATTGTGTTTTGTTAGACTGTATCTCATCGTCTGTCCATCCTTTCGATTTAAATACTATACCATCTTTAGATCTAGCCTTGTATTCCGAATTTGGAAAAGATTTTTTTAAAATTTTTATAAATTCATTCACACTCATCATGCTGGAACCTCCTGATAACTTAAACTATTTTTATTAAAGTAAAAACCAAACTTTCCTTCAAATGGAAAATTTCTTTGCTTCTGAATATAAACCATAGCATCTGGTATTGACCGTAATTCTTCTTCGGTCTTTTCTCCGTCCATTGCCCATTTTTCTTTCAACTTGTTGCGGTATATCATGAGTATGGAATCACATAAATTTCTAATGTTTGATGATCCATAAATAGCCTGAGCATCTGGCGCTTGTAACTCATCTGAAACTTTTCGTAAGTGAGCCACTAAAAAAATATGTATGTTTAATGCCTTACATAAAACAGATAATTTATTAATAAATTTTTTCTGCTCATTGTATCCGTTGTCTGACTCACCCACATCTGCAACCGTCATTAAACTATCTACGACCGCATACTGACACCCAAGCACTTCTTTTGCGTAGATTAAACTTGCAAAAATATCTTCAGATGTCGTCTCTTGTTGCTGGTCATAAATGTAAATCTGTTCTTTTTTTTCTTCACAATATTCTCTTATAAATTTTTCAGTTGGAGGTGATCCTGTGGAGTTTCGACCAAGAGCAATTTTTGTGAGCCTTGCCAAAGTAATCTCAGGTCTCATCTCCATAGACATGACTAAACATTTTGAGTCTTTAGATAAGTGATTTACCCATTGCATTAACATCTGAGTTTTTCCATGTGAAGATATTCCGGTTACTAATGTCAGCTCGGCTGGTCTTGCCACAAAACCTTCATTCATTTTTGGAAGACCTAAACTTTTACCAGAGTTCATTTCTTTGTAGTAATAATCTACTACAGCATCAGCAAAGCTAGATGTATCTTTAATTAAAAAATCTTCTACATATTCACTTTCATATCCATGTACTTGCTCTTTTGTTATAGTCAACTGATCTATTATTTCTCCAGCAGTTGGATTTATCATTTAGCACCCTCCCAATCATATCTAACCTTCCCTTGTTTTGTTTTTGGAACTTCTGCTTCCCACCTTCTTTGATTTATTACAACCTCTGGTGCAGGAATCATTCCCTTTTTCCATTCCTCAGTCTGTCCCATTTGTTCATACCAAGAAAAAATCTTTTCAGCTTCCTTGTTTAGATCATGTGACTTCCATTTATCTTTACAATTCTGCTTTCCATATTTCCTAACACTAGGAATAATTTCTTCCCAGAATTTATCAAAAAGAGAATAATCATATTTCTTTACAGACTTCTTATTCTTTTCTTCTTCTTTTTCTTCTTCTGGTATAGGCATTGTATATACAGAGTATATACCATCTTCTATCCAATGCACTAAATCGTCCAAAGCCTTTTGTAACTGGTCTTTTGACCGTCTTAGTCTAAATGCAATAGTCTTTATATCAGGTAGATTTCCATGATTCTGACTAGCTAAACATAACAACTCAATATATATTGCTTTATTGGTATCGGATAGTTCAAACCAATCAATGTCATTTAATATGTCTCCACCATACAGTTTCAACCATGTCATTTGTTTTTTGTATTTACTGTGCATAGGCTTATAGTGTTGGAATTTGTCCCAATTTCTTATTCTCAAAATAAACACTCCTCCATTTGTGATAAATCAAACTTAATCTTTTTTACTTTGTAATCAGGTTTATTTCTTACAAACCATTTTGCATCTTCATACGATGTGAATTGCATGATTGCAAAACCTTCCTGATCTACAACTTTATGACTAAACCTGTTCAAGAACATATTTAATCTGTATAGCTCGATAGTCTGGAATATTTTTGTCTGGATTTTTTGCCCAGTGTGCTACAGCTTGTGTAGATATATCTAAAGCCCTAGCTAACTGTCTACGACTGCCACCAAATTTTTCTATTGCTTCATTGTATGTCATATTTTTTCCTTTTTTTGTTAATTTGCCCTGACATTTTTCTCGCTCATGCGTTTAGAGGATGTAGTCAGATTATTTATGATTCTAATCGGTTACAAAATAGATTGCAAGTAATTTGAAAAAATATTTGCAAATACAATTTTTTTGTTATATAGTTTTATTGAAGTTAATAAATAAGGAGATAATAATTATGGAAGTACAATTTAATCAAGAACTAACATTTGAAGATAAGTATCGTAGCTTTGATGTTAATTTTGTAGTATCAGCAAATGTCCGAGAAGAAAAAGTTGTAGGATACCCTACAGAAGTTATTGTAGATATTTTAGATGTTGAGGTTAGTGATGCTCGTGATGTAACACCATTTGAAAATGGACAGAGTGTTCTTAATGACCTTAATGAAGACGATGTAGAATTTCTTAAAGATCAAGCAGTAAAGGAGGCAGTCTAATGAGCGCATCTAAAGATCAATACATGGAGTCACTACAATTCGAGTTACATAGTGTAACCAATGCTATTCTTGAGCAAAACGAAATACAAGCAAATGCAATAGCTGGTATTAAAGAAGATTTACAAGAGTTGCATAATTACATATTGCAACAACAGCAGGAGAAAGAGAATGGCTAAGAAAAAAATTGATGATAGAGTAAAGGAAGTCCTGCAAAAGCAGGGCTTCGACTGGCAAGAATGTTTGTGGGATTGTCATGGTACTTGGGTTATGTACCATAGATTTATTGAAATAGCCGCAGCACAAAACAATATCAAATATGAATTATCAGAAATAGAAACAAATTCTAAAGAAGGTATTGTAGTAATTAAATGTGTTGGTTCATTAAAAGATAACACCGTAACAACATATGGTGAAGCTAGTCCTAAAAACAATAAGAACGCATACCCATATGCAATGGCAGAAAAGCGTGCAGTAGATAGAGCAGTTCTTAAACTTTTAGGATTACATGGGTTTATTTACTCAGAAGATGAGATTGAGCATACAAAACCTGAACCAAAACCTCAAACAAAAAGACTCTCAAAAGAGGAAATAGAGGTTTATGTAAATGCAGCAAAAAATTTAGATGAAAAAGATAAAGTAGCTTACTGGAAAAGTTTAAGTGCAATCGTTAGAGATCAAATAAGAGAATATACTGATGACCTCGCATCTAAGTAATACAAAACTTCGTAACTCAATCGTGACTGCTAGCCAAGCATGGTCAGCAGTCTATGAAAGACAAAAGTTATACAGGGAAAAGACTGGTCGTGCAGAACCTTTTAAAGGCAATGAGATGACCGAATGGGGGAACGACAATGAGCCTATAGCTCTTGCAGCGTTTGAAGATGAAATGAATGGTATTTGTCGTGCAGGTAATAAGCTTATTGTACATCCTAATAAACCTATTGGAGCTTCACCAGATGGTTACTTAGGTGATATACCTGTAGAGATTAAATGTCCATTTACCCAAAAAATATATCCAGAAATTCCAGAACGCTATAGATTTCAAATGCAGGTACAAATGTATGTAGTTGATGCTGAAGCGTGCTGGTTTTACATATGGACACCGCATGAAACTTCAAAAGAGTTGGTGTTATATGATGAAAAGTTTATAGACTGGTTCATACCGAAGGCGGAAGAGTTTGTCCAGTTTGTAAAAGATGATGTTGAACCTCCTCGATACAAGAGGAAACCTATTTATAATAAGGAGATAATATGAAAGTAGGATTAAATATTAGTATTGATGTATCTAAGATTGATAAAAGCAGATTGTATAAAGGTGAAAAAGGTAATTACCTAAACCTGACTACATTTGTAGATATTGATAATAAAGATAAATACGATAATAATGGATTCATTAGTCAAAGTGTTACTAAAGAAGAGAGAACTAACGGTGTGCAAACACCTATTCTTGGTAATGTAAGAGTTATGTATACAGATGCTGGATCTGTTCCGGCTCAGGCAGAGCTTGAAGAAGATGTTCCGTTTTAATAAAAAAGGGGAGTTTATAGCTCCCCATTTTTTTAACAATTACTTGTTGCAAATGTACATTGTTACTTCAAAACCGAAACGCATTTCAGTTGCTGATGGTGTTGTCCACATAGCTGGTCTCCTTTCATCTAGATTTAATAAGATTATACCAATTGTACTGCGTAAGAAAAAAAATGGAGAATTAGAATATGCTAATGAAATGTATTAAAATTTTCGTATGCTTTTTATTCTTATTTCTTGCACTAGGAATTTATGTGCATTATGATTTAATAAAAGAGCAACCAAGACCAGAGTTTATTTGTCATGATGGCAAATTAATTAAGTCGATGGATATAGAGAGCATCTACTTACAGGTCAAAGACACAAAGTGTGAGGTCTTTGAAGATTTAATTATTGTAGATAAAGAGGTAATAAAATGAGCGATCCAATTAATCCAGACCACTATAAAAAAGGTGGTATAGAAACATTTGATGTAATAAAAGCAAAGCAAACTCAAGAAGAAACTATAGGATATTGCAAAGGTAATCAAACAAAATATTCTCATAGAAGAGGTTATAAAAATGTTACAAAGTCAGATCGATTAGCATGGGCTAAGCAATGCAAAGAAGAATGTCGTAAACAAAGATGGTATTTAGATGAAGAAGAAAAAATTTACGATGAAATTATTGCTGAAGAAGTAGCTAGTCCTGTTATGCCTAGTGAGTGGATAGAAGACCCACTGCATGATGAAGATTAAACTTGGAGGGCAGGTGTGCCACAAATGTAAAAAACCTGCAAACACTTATGACAAGCAAAAATGGTGGTGTGGTAGAGACTTGTCAGCACATGGGATTTGTAAGAATGGAAATGAAAAAAATAGCGATTGATGGTATGTGGTTAGATCTACAGTTTTTTAAAGAAGGTGATGGAAGTATAAGAGTTGAAGTTGAAAATCATATTACAGGTAAACGCTATAAAATGTTTCCAAACAATAAGGTGATATTTGCGGAGGAATAAACATGGATTTTAACGAAATATGTTTAGTTGCAATAGGTGGAATTTTTTTAATATTATTATTATAAAATGCTTGACAAGTTATTTGATATGTCAGATAATACTTATGTGGTGATAATTAATTAAGGAGAAAAAAATGAAACAAGAATTCAAAGTTTATCAAGTAAACCTATCAAGACCTGAACATGACCGTATCAATGAGTTTGGTCACGATGCAGTAGGTCGACACAGAAGAAACATTGACTTAGGTTTTAAAAGCAAAGCAGAGTTAGCTAAAGCTAACATCAGATACCAAGACTACAATCATGTCGCTGATATTTGGGCAGAAGATTTAGAAGATGTATTTGGTAAAGGTAACAACGCTTGGGATAATCCTGATGTTAAGATGCTTGGTGCGATGCACAGTATCTCTGTTGGTGATGTTATTAAAAGCCCTAATCTTGCCAAAGATGAGTTTTATTTGGTTGAGAATTATGGCTTTAGTAAGTTGCCTGATAGCTTCTACAAGTTTGATCAAGCTAGGTATGAAGCCGACTGGGAAAGAGACACTGAAGAGCAGCCTAAGTACAATGTGGATCAGCGTTTAATTAACCAAGTAGAAAACAGAGACTAAGGAGATAATTATGCCAAAAGTAAAAGATATATTTCAAGAGTTAGATCAAGACTTAGCAGAATATTTTGGTCAAGTTCCTGATGAATCACCTGAGGAGTTTACTGAAAGACTTATTGGGGAATTACACGATATGTTTAAGGACGATAAATAATGATAGAAGATTGGTTTTTTGTTCTGTATGTGTTGGGCATCTTTTGGATGCCCATCTTTATTGTTACTATAATAATAGAAGTGTTTTTTGAAGGAGATAATAATGAAAGTAAAATATATAAGAAGTAAAGTTGGTAAAGTTAAAAAAATTGACTTTTCTTCATTTAAGGATTTAGAAAAATGGTTTTTAAAAAATATACACCTAAAAAAGAAGTCCAAAGTAATTGGGAAATCTATCTTGATCTGGTACTCCTAATATTGTTTGTAATCTGTTTCTAGCTCTATTAGCTCGTTCATCAGAGTTTTGACCTATTAATCCGTATTTAACCATATCTTCATCTGAGAAATTTTTTAATCCTTCAGTAAATGGATCTATAGGGCTCATTTCCTTATCCATTTTGTTGTATATCATATCTCTTTTTAATTCAGATGATTTTTGAACATATTTGTTTTTTAAATATTCTGGTGTAGATAATGATTTTGATTTATGTCTTAAATTATCATAAGCTGCTTTTCCTGCATCATTTATCTCAATAAAGTCTTTAGGTATAATCTGAACCTCTGCTGATGTTCCTTTTGTATTTCCTAATTGCACATGAACAGCTCGATAACCATCTTTATTTGTTGGATGACCATATTTATCAAACCAATTATCTATTGATAATATGTTTGATTTTTTGTCTAATTTGTTTAGTGTAGGAATAACATCTTCTGCTTTATCGACAACGATACGACCACCAACATAATCTGATATGTTTTGTGGATTCTTACCTGCATCTATTTTTAATTGCACTTTTTCTGGCAATTTTGCTCTTGTGTAAACTTGTGCATTTTTTGGGGCTATAGAATTCAATGTGTAATTTAAATCAGATTCATATGGTAAAAGATTTTTACTTATATCCTCCATATTATTATATTTATGATAATTTTTGCCTAATACATCTTCTGTCTTTGGAATGTTAATATTGTCTTGTTTGGAAAAAACAGAATTCTTTATCCTATTGTCAACATAATCCATAGCATCGGTAGCATTTTCAAAAAACATATCTTGCTTAGATGCTTTATCTGTCATAAAAAAACCATCCGCTAGGTAATCATAGTCGCCAGTAACAACAGGTTTACCGTCTTTATATACACCTGTAATACCATTCATATGCTTTACTTCATAATCACCTTTTTTACCAAACAATCTTTCTACTGATGGTGTGCTTTTGGTTTTTTTAAGTGCATCTAATCCTTTTTTACCTGCTTTAAAAAGTAATCCACCACCGCCTAATACAGATGCAGCACCAGCACCTAGATCTAAAGCGTCCATAGGATGTGGTGCAACTCCTTGTGATATATCTTTTAAGGCAACATCTGTATTGCCAAGAAGAAAATTACCATAATCATTAAATGCAACTCCTTTTTGCGATACTGGAGTGCCTTTGGGAACAACCATATCTGGTCTGTATCCTGTTTGCGATGGAACAACTTCTATAGGTGGTAATTGGTTTAATTGATTCTTTATGGTTTCAGTACCCTCGCCAAGCAATCCTGCAAAGTCACGAATACCTTGACCTATATATTGATATGGATGTGTTCCAATGCCTAATCTTTCTTTTAATGTTGCCATTATTTATTTTCCCATATTAATTTTAACCAATACTTTAAAGTATCAACTCGTTTTGTATCTTGTAGTTTATTTAGCCATGCTTGGCGTTGCATAAGCGGTTTCTTGGATAGATTGAGTGCTTCGCAATACCTTTGGTAGGCTTGACTATAATTATCTGTTTCTGTGCCGTCTGGCAGGGTAATAACTCTTTTAGTCATCAAGTTCCGGTATGTCTGCATAGATAGAATCTATAACAATCTCAATACTAGAACCATCTGACAAGAATAATGTCATAGTGTCCTCACCGTAAGTCACCATAACTTCTTCAATGATCTTGCCAGTCATTACTTCTGCTATTTGGTCTATATCCATACTTCTCCCTAGATGCTGATGGCGGACTCGAATTTTTTTAAGTCTTTCATCTGTTTGTTGCTTCTCGACCATTTTCCGCAGTCTTTGCAGCGTAGCCTCTGATAAACGGTATTTGTATTGCAAGATAAGCCTCTCTTAATAAGATTACTGCCACCACAATTAGGACAAACAACACCCTGACTATGACTATTATGGTTTGGATGGTTTCTAATCCAAGACAACATCTTTTCATAGACCTTTTCCAACAATACAACATCTTGGATATTATATTTCTTCATCATATCCCAAGCCTGTTTATCTTTGTTCATGCACCGTATCCACAGTTCATGACCAATATGTTTTACTTTTCCACCAAGACCTAATGCTTGTGCGACATAATCTAGTTTATTACTAGGGAACTTAAACTTGGATCGTGATGTCCTAAGTAGGTCAATCTCTTTGTAAGGTGATGGAGGAGTAAGTCCTAGCAATAGGAACTCTTTGTTGAGCGTTGGTATATCAAACTTCGTACCGTTATAATGTATCACCGCATCAGCTTCTTCTAAAAGAGCGTATATCTTTTTTATCATCTTACGATGAGTGTCTTCCATAATGCTGCTAAAAAATACTTCTTTTTCGTCTAACCACTTCGCTGCCCAACACATAACATAACTAGATTCCATGAGTTGGTTTAGACTTACATTCTGATTATATAATCCCCATACATGAGCAGTATTAGGAGATGTTTCTATATCAAGTAATAGTATCTTCAAAGGGTCGTACCCCATCTTTATCAATGATTAATGCTTGAAGTCTTGGATTTTCTTTAGCAAACGAGAGATGAACCCAACGATTAAATTCAAGAATGACTTGGTCGTATTGTATATCAGATTCCACAATGGCTTTAACAATAGCTTCAGGACTTCCAAAAGATGGCGAGATAAAGTCGACAGCCAATCCTTTAACATGACTGGAAGTATCTCTGCTTCCCAAATGAGCATTAAGAGTGCGACTGCGATAGCCACTACTAACAAGCATAGGATTGCGTAATAAAACTCTAACATCTTCTAATTTCTCCGCTAAAAATTTAAGATTATTTAAGATTTCAGGTGAGGGAGTATTATCCCACCCTTTTCTTTCACATATTTGACTAGCTGTAAATTCTGATAGGCTAAAATTAGGACTTAGCTTCATTTCTTCCTCGCTGATTCAAATAAACCGCCACCAAAATAGAAACCAACTATTGCTAACATTATTTCACCTAACCACATCTCATTAGCAAATGCTTTGGCTTCATTAACATTGTTCATATCTATTATACCGTATAGCGCACCAAGTACACCGTTTAGCATGATAAATACAAACACTCCAGAAAACATAATTGCTAGGTATCTTTGTGCTAATTTAAATGGTGCATATGCGGCAAGCAAGGCAATCTTTGCATCGTTCTTTGCTTTTATTTCTTCTTCTGTAGAGGTGTGCATATCATCTATAAGCTCTAGACCTTTTTTAATAACATCACCACTGCCTAATATTTTTGCTAATATTCCTATCATTTATCCATCCAGTGTCCAAATAAAAAACCTAACACAGCAATGACTACCCCTATGAGCCACATCATAGCTTTTTTACCACCACTTAATTCTGATAAACATTTTTCAATATTATCAATTTTGGCATCCATTTTATCTACTTTAGCTAGTATATGATCTATATCTCTTTTCATATGGTCAATCTCTGCCGAATGAACTGCTACTGCTTCTTGAACCTTCTCCATCAGAATCCTTTCTTTTTGGTGCGTTGTATAAGTTTATGGGGGGTAGTTTTAGTGTGTGCCATATCGTCACATCTCATCCCTGTTTAAGAGTAAACCTTGATAAGGTTGTGTTGTTTGAAATCTAGGAGTAGGTGGTTGTTCTAATAGTGGCTGGTCTCTTAAAATTTTACCAATATCAAACTGACCTAAAATTTCTCGTTCTCTTTGAATATTTTGTATTGGACTTGGTATAAGTCGTTTAGCCATTTCGCTAATAGATAATGCTCCAGATCCTGAGTAGTTTATTGCTGATCCTGCTGGAGCTCCTTGTTCATAGTTAGACACTCTTTGCAATCGTCTAATTTGATCTACTTCATCTGGACTAAATATAACATTTAGCTTATTACCTAATTTGTCCATAGCTTTATTTAATCCTGCTGATGAAAGTTTGTCATTTTTAAACGCATTAGATTTAATCCAGTTTAATGTATTGTTTTTAACAAGAACTTTAGATTCATCATCTAATACATCCATTAATCTTTTTACATTAGCAACTGATCCGTCTTTAGTTTCACCAATAATAAACTTATTAAAAAACTGTTCTGATCCTATCTGTTTTTCAAATGGCTTATCCATTTCACCTAATGCAGGTATTTTTTTCTGTAACTGTTTATACTCATATGTTACTTTTTTAGCATCATTAAATGCTTTTAGTGTTTCTTTACCAAATTGCTGACCTTTAAGAAACTGAACATTTTCTAATTCGTTACGAACTTCCATAAGTGCATTTACACGATTACCGTCTCCTGCTAATTTTGCTTTTCTTAAATCAGCAGCAACAATAGATTGAAACTCATTTTTTTCAGCAATAGTAAATACTTTGTTATCTTTGTATCTAGCTAAATCATCTGATATTTCTTTTGGCAAGTATCTTTGTTTTACTTTTAGTTTATTAAGAATATTGTTTGTAAAGTTAGCACCATCCAATAATGCTTCTTCGCCACCAATAGTTCTAGCATTATTATACATATCATCAATAATTTGATTTTTTCTATTATTGATCGCCTCTAGTTTTGTAAATAACTCATCTCCAGAGTCTTTAATACCTTTACCACTAGATGATCCTAAGTCATCAAATAGTTGATTAATAACTTGTTGGTTTTCCTGCTCTGCTGCTGCAAGTTTTTGAGCATTAGGGTTATCACTATTAGCACCAATTTTTTGCAAGTTCTTTTCTTTTGTAACTTCTGATGCTGTTTGTGTAATTCTGCCTTTAGTAGGTGTAAGACCTGTCATTCTATAGTCTAATAACCTCATAATTTGTGGCTCTGTAAGGTCAAATCCTCTTAATCTAGCATCTACAATGTCTGCTGTTACAGAATTAAGTGTCCCTTGTTGTACATTAGCAAAAGCTTTATTGTTTTTAACAATATCATTAAGCTGTGTAGTAGCTGTTTTAGTTAGTTCTGCATTTGGTGCATTTCTAAATTCATTAAACCTATATTTAATATTACTACCAGCATCTTTTACAAGCTGGGGTGCTTTTGCACCAGCTAAACCACCTGCCAGAGATGTTAAAAACTGTGCTCCTGTTTTAAATGCACCAGCTTCATCTGGTATGGCTTGATCTGCTAATCCGAAACTTAAACCTGCACCCATAGAACCAGATATTTGTTGTGGCAGTTGTGTAGTAAAACTTTTCTTTAAGGCATCCATAGCACCACCAGATTTAGGTATTACTTTTGATGCTCCTGTCGCTAATGCTTTTGTGGGAGATGTAAATTGACCTATATTGTATTGTAGCTTTTCTGCTGTTGTCTCAGGCTGAGGTAATCCTATGAAGTCTGATATTTTTTCTGCAACTTGTAAAGGTTGAACAGGTAAAGGTTTTTTTTCTTTATCTGGAACACCAATATTAGATATGTATGTAGGAATATTCATACCTTCTCGTATAGGTGTTGCAACAAGATTACCAAGATCCTCAAGTCCCTGTAACCCACCACGAGCTAAAGTTCCAACTTGTCTAGCACCAGAATATAACATAGGTTTTATGACACGCTCAGTAATAGGCTTTTGCGACTCTAGTTTAAATTGAGCCGCTTCTGGGTCTATTTGTGTAGATAGTAAATTTATAGCATCTTCAGAAAGATTATCAAAATCACCTTTAAGCAATAAATCTAAATCTTTTTCTGATAGATTGTCAATGTTTGGTGGCATAATCTTTCCTATTAAAATAGTCCTTTGAATTGTTTTTTAATTAACTCTAATTTTTGCTCTCTAGTTAATCCTTTTAATTGATCTTCAGTAACAACTGGCTTATCTTTTTTAGTATAATCTTCTGGATTATATAATTGAGTATATTCAGGAACTTCTAGTGTTAATCCTTTAACATAATCTTGTGTTTTGCCTTCTGTTAATGGTAAGAATTTTTCAACTTCTCTGTTATGAGTTGCAATATTTTCAGCAAGAATATCTTGTTGTACTTGAAGAATTTTTTGTAATGCTTCTGGATCATTTTCCAAGTTACCAAGAGAGTCAGCCAACATTTTTTGTTGTCGTTCAGATGGTGTCGCATCCATTTTCTTCAACTGATTCTTGACTGGTTCAAATAGTAAGGATTTTAATGAACCTGCTGAAGCAATTTCATCTTCAGCAATATTTGTGCCAAAGTTATTATTAAAGAACATAGCGATTGCCATTTTGTCATCAGCAAAAGAACCTGACAATTTACCGGTGTTTCTTGCAACATTTTTAGCTTGTTCAAATAATTTAATGTTTTGCGGTGCTTTTTTATTTGTTGTATATCCACCAACTAAATCTTTACCAATGTCTTTTTGTATTTGCTCACTAAATGGTACAGTAGTGTTGACATTGACTAATGGTTGATGTGTAGTCATTTTTTGTATTTGTTGGTCATACAATGCTCTTTTAGGGTCACCAACTGGTAAGGCATCTCTTGATGCTATTACCTTGTCTAAATCAGTCATTGTGCTTCTTTTTAATTGTGCTAATTGTAAAGCCTGTGCACCAGCCTGATTAAATACATTTTGACCCATTCCATAGCCTTGTAATCCAGCTTGTGCAAGATATGGTAAAGCACTACCAGCATTTCTGTTTTTGGGTTGTGCAAGATAGCTTAATCCTGCGGTTAATAATGCTGATTTGTTTGCTTGACTTGTAAGATTTGCAAGTTGATCTTTGTCTAAAAAACTACCAGCCAAACCTGTATTAAATAAACTATTACCTAATAATCCGCCTATCATATTTATTCCTTATCTATAAAACATTCCACGACTACCAAAACCTCTTAGTCGTTCTGGAAATACTGAATATACATCACCTGTAACACCAATTTCATCTGTTACTATATCTGTACCATAGTCTGCTGGACTTAACACATTTAATGGTTTATCTGGTGTTGGGTCTAAAGCTCCTTTGCGAATTTCTGTAGTTGGAGGAGGTGTAATTTCTGCTCCTGTAGGATTCATAATATTTTGAGCCGCAGAATTACCTAAAAATGCTGTGCTAACAGGATCTTTTTTAATCATATTAGATATAAAATTACCACCACTTGGATCATATCCACCGCTTGGAGTAATAGCATCTATTGCTCTGTCTACACCAGTAAATGGTATTTGACCGCCAGCAGATGATCCAATTAATGCAGGATTCATTGTATTGCCTGTAACTTCTAATGCGTTGTTACCAAAAGCATATGGGCTAGCAGTAGCACCTGCTGCACCACCTCCTGCTAATGCACCACCGACTGCGCCAGTTGTAGCGCCTTCTAATGCTAAACCTCCTAAGGTTGGTGTAGATGTTGCAACAGTTCCAGCTCCTGTTAAACCAGATCCTAAGCTAAATAAACCACCTTCTGTAAAACCAGAGCCTAATGCTCCTGATCCACCAAATGTTCCTCCACCAATACCACCAAGTAAAGCACCTTGTAATGGATTGCCACCTGTTGCCAAAGATGCAGCAGCTCCTATACCTGCGCCTATTAATACTGGAGCACCCATTACTTACCTCCTCCTGATGATGTAGTTTGAGAAACCTGACCCATAGGAGCACCGTATGCAGCAGATAAGTAAGACTGTAGTTTAGTGTAAGGTTTGTTTTCCTCAAACTCAAATCTAGCAATATCTGACTCTAGTGCTTGTTTTTGATAATCTTCTGCGGTTTTACCTACATTAAGCAACTGTTGAATATCTGCATAGTCAGAAGCAGCCATTTGTGGAGCACTTGCAATAGCTCTTTCTTGAGCCGCTCTTTCGTTTGCATAATTAGTATACATTAGCTCAGATGCTTTATTAGTTAATGTATCGGCTAAGTTTTTAGATGCACGAGATTGTAGTTCAGCCATAGCACCAGAGCCATAACGACCAGCTTGTGAGCTTTGAGATGCAATGTCTTTTAACGCATCTTGGAACTGTGTTGTAGCAACCCCTGCTGCACCTTGTAGTGCGTTAGCAAAGTATGGATTGAGACCTAAATTTTGACCTTGTATTGTAGCTAATTGTTGCTGTTGAGCGGCAGGTACTAATGGGTTACCAGCTAGTGCTCTATTTTGTGCAGCTTGTAATGCAGACTGTGTTTGTTGGCTTGGATCTACATAGGTTTGGTATGGGTAATAAGATGGAGTATCTGTTTGGTATAATTGTTTAGCTTCTTGTAAACCATACTCTACAAATGGTCTAACAGTAGGGTCTAGCTGTTGAGATGTAGTTTGTTTAGACGAACCACCTCCGCCACCACCACCGTAAAAGGTAAACGCATCTGGATTTAATCCAAACAATGTTTTGAATATTTTTAAAAAGGTCATAATTTTAACTCCATTAGTGTATATTTAGGTTGCATACCCCATTTGATCCGCCATAATCTGACGATACCATCTAGTTTGGTAGAACCTTGTATCCTTGTTCCACCGTTGTTTTTTACCCATGTGCAGAATTGTTCCCAACATTTCTTATTAGTAACTCCACCGATATAAGTAATGTAGGCAACTCTGTCATTAGGATAGTTGATCCACTGAACAGTAAATGCACAATGACATTTATGTTCTTCATCTAACACAAGTAGTAAGTCTGACTGTCCTTGTGCTACAAATTGTTTTAATTGGTCTATCGTAAACTCACCAGAACTGACATCTATTGCTTTTTGTAAGTGAGGTACTGCTAGACTCCAGAATTGATGAATATGATTAGTAGGGACTACAAATAGGTTCTTTTCCATTACAGATAATTAAAGTTAATTACAATCCTAGTCTTTTCATCTGTATGTGTAGTTGCTGTGTGTTTTTGTTTAGATGGAAATATCACCATTCTATTTGCAACACTTTCTACTTCATCACCATCTTCGAATACAGTTTTACCATTGTTTGTATTTAGATACCATACGGCTGTATTACACTTGAATAATGAATCTACATGAAACTTACCTAACCGAATAGATTCTTCTCTACCTGTTAGATTAGCTTTAATTCTTATCAGTGCGTTGACTTGTAGTTTATCTAAAAATGGTTGTAATGCTTTGTAATGCTGACTATTAGGATTGTGGTTATTATAAAAGATATGAGTGAATTGAAAGAAATCATCGCTCTCATATTCTTTGCCATTCTGATAAAACCAAGAAAAGTATGGGTTGTCAGTAAACAATATCTTCATGGCTTCAAAGTCACCATGATCCAAGAAATTATCTATGACTGTTTTGCTTGCCATTCCAAATATAACTGGTATTCATCAGGGTCATCATTAACATTGAACCTATAAGAAACACCATTAGTCATATTTTTAGTAATAACTAATTCACCGTCTTTGTTTTCTTGTGTAAAATACTGTACAATATTATCCATAACCTACCCTATTATAACATATCCATAAGTGTTATTCGATGTATTATTAGCAAAGTGACTGACTGTAGCCTGTCCTTTTTGCTGTGCTGACACATACACATTATCCATACTAAACGGTGCAATGTATGTAATATTTATTTGTGCAGATGGTATTGCAGGTCTTGTGTAAGGTGTTGTCGTTGTAGCAGTAAAATGCTCCAAAGAAACATTACTGGAAGATGTTGCTCCTGCTATTTCTATATAATCACCTGCTGTTAAATCTAACACATGACTTGAAGTTCCAGTTAAATGTGATGGATCACCTGTAGACTTACGAGCAGGTAAACCAAACCTTTTCCCAGAGTCAGCAATATCACTGCCATTTAATCTAAACCATACATCTGCATACTCTGCATCGTTATTAGAGTTTGCTAGCTGTAAAGAAAATAACGCTTTATATATACCATCGTTTCTAACATATATTCTTGATGTATTGACTGCATCTAAATACATACCATTTAGATCATGTTCTGTAGTCCAATCGACCACTGCTGTATTTCCTGCACTTGGTGCTAACTGGTCTGTGTTTTTAGTAAACTCACCATAAGGTGCTGTAGATGTTTCTGCTACATCGCTAAATGGCACTAATAGTATTTTAGAGTCATTAGAGATTCGTTCGTTATAGATAGTCGTTGATGTTGCCCAGCTCGTATCTAAATTAAATGTACCAGTATTATTTGTTTTACCATTTAATATCTGGTTAGTGACTTCTGCAATTTCACGAGTATCTGCATACTGTGGTTGTAGTCTACGAAACTGATTTGACATTATCTACTACCTTGAGGTTTGAGGTCTACATCTATACTAATAGCATTAGTCCAGTTACCAGTAGGGCTTACAGAGAAACGATGATACCTTCCTGCACTACGAACACTAGCACGACCTTCTGATGAAGTGCTTACAGAAGATCCAAATTGAATGTTATCATCTAATTCTCTTCTTGATGCTACTTTAATAGTTGCAGATCCATTATCTATTTGTGGTCTAACTAATGTTGCTACAGAGTTGTACCCTACTTCTAAATCAGGAGTTATTAATTCTGAATTGTAAGTAGATCCTGTAAAGGTCACAATCTTATCATTCTTTGTTCCAGCAAATAAGAACTTACCACCAATCCATAATCGATCATCAAGTGATGCAGGCATATTATCTAGGTTAGGATACAACAAAGATAATCCTTCTAAAGTTGTACCAGTTGTTGCTGCATTACCAACAGATGTTGTTTCTGTTATTGCTCTTGACCATTTGCTTAACTGCCAGTTATAAATAATGATGCTACGACCACCATCTACATTAGCATAATTCCATACCACTAATTTTTTGATAGGGTCTACAGCAGCAGACATTGTATCTAGTTCAGTTAAATCTGCATCGTTATAAAAATATCTATCTACTTTTTCTGTACCAATTCCTGTGACTGTTTGACCATCACATTGGTAAAATCCGTCATCAGATAAGAAGAATGATGTAGCACCATACTGTGCAATAGAGTTACCATTAATACAACCTAGACCTCTTGAGATAACATCAAACTGGAAGAACAATGGTGATCCAGCATATGTCATACGAACGATAGATTTTTCTAAAAACACTAGTCCAATCTCGCCACCTGTTAATCCAGTAATGTTACCACCGTCAGGAACAATTTGATAATCTGACTGGGATGTAGTTCCAGATACCCAATTTGTTTCATCGTTAATATCAGACCATTGCACCTTGTTAGGCTCTGCACCACCAGCAATATTAGCTGCTACTACAAAGTCACGCACTACAGTGACATATTTAGCTACAGGTGCATTTGCAGATACATCATCAAATGTAGATCCTGATGCAATGTCGTATGCTTGTATTTTAGATGCGTTATTAGCGGCTAATATAATACTTCCAAACTGTGTAAACTTCCATCTTTCAGAACTAGAATATCCACCTGATTTAGATATATCATTAACTGATAGATCAGAAGAATCAAACTTAAATAACTTGGTATTACCACCAGCAATTAAAGCAACATCGTTACCAAACTTACCTACAGTAATACTAGATATATTTTCTGATGCTGCATTTGAGTATTCTTCTGCATTAGGAAATGGTGCGTATCCTACAGAAGTTGGGTATACATTTTTAGCATCTCTTAATGATGTCACTGATGGCTGATCTGGCAACCATTCAGTAAATTGTACTCTTTGTGCTGTCATTAGCTATACACTCCGCCTTCTGTTACATCTTCTGTTTGTGTTGCTGGGAAAGCCCTTGTTGATCCCCAGATAAGTCTTACTGCACCTTGATACCCAGAAGCTGCACTGTATGAGTCGTGACCACCACCGCCACCACCATACGAGCCACCTCTTCCACAGTCTCCAGTGTTACAATCGTGTGTGCCACCTCTTGATCCTCCAGAGCCACCATAGCCACCACCAGAATATGATCCGACATTAGCACCTGATGCACCTTCGCCATAGATACCTACACCGCCACCGCCACCTCCACGATAGTTAGATGATGCACCGTTACCACCAGCACCGCCAGTTTCAGAACCACCATTGCCGTCATAACCACCTGCTCCACCACCACCGCCAGCAGTAGAAGCATCACGATAAGATTTAGTAGCACCATTGCCACCACCGTCACCGTTAAATGTTCCACCTACCATAGTGTTGTTTGGAGATGAGAATCCACCAAATGTAGTTAATCCTGAATCTCCACCACCACCTCTAACAATAATGTTTCCTTCAAAACATACACCTGTTACAGATAATTCACTGTAATCTTGAAATGTTTTAGAGTATGTAAATGTATCTTCATCAACTTTGGTAATAGTAAATGTGCCGTTAATTTCTCTAAATGAACAGTCTACAGAAACAGTATCTCCTGTTTCAAAACTATGTGCAGAACTTGTATTTACAGTAACAACATTAGAAGCAACAGAAAATGATGATATTTCAAAAGCATCTGTAGTAATAAATATACTACCTACACCATCAACCAAACTATTTGGGTTTCCACCAATGCCAACATAAACATAGTATGTTTCTCCAGCAGTGACAGAGATATTGTTTTTCCATCCAAGACCTCCGCCACCACCTCCATCACCACCATCACCAGAACCAGAACCACCGCCACCACCACCAACACATACAGCGTGAACAGTGTTTACTTTTTGTGGGCATACCCATGTATGGAGTCCTGTAGTCGTAAACTCTTCCTGACCAAGAAAGTCAAATGATCTACCATAGTAATTAGAGAAGGATATTGCACCAGTAGCTTTTTGAGATAGACCTCTAGATTCTTCACTATTAACAGAAAACTCTGATAATGAGGCATTTCTTAACTCTAAATTAACATCATTAAGACTGATTGTTCCACTAGCCTGCAATGTCATATTACTGCTCCTTACAAGAACAATGTTCAATAGCCTTGTGAGCATCTAATTCTTTTTGCAGATGCTTAACTTTGGTATTTAATTCTTTTACTCCCTCTATTAATAATGGGACTAGTCTTGCATAGTCTACAGTAAGGTATTGTTCATCTATTGGTGCTGGTGATATAACTTCTGGCATAATTGCATTAACTTCTTGAGCTGATACACCAACTTCTTTTTTAGACTCATATCCTAATGCTTGTGCTGTTGCATTAGCACTGTAATAAAAACCATTTAATGTGTTAATCTTCTTCAGTGCTTCTGTAATATTTCCATGTCTAGTTTTTAAACGATCATCAGAATAGTATGCAGTGATATTGCCTGTTGCACGAATTTCACCTGTTGTTCCAGAAGCTGTTGTTCCTATTCCTAATGAATCAAACTGTGCATCAGCATCTGTATCTAATCCTAATGAGTCTACTAATTCTGAAATACTGGTAACGCCTGTACCACCTTGTGCAGCAGATAATGGTGTTGTAAGACCTGTTAATGATGTAATATCAGAGTTAGCACCAGATTTTGCCGCTGATAAATTAGTTCTTGCATTTGCAGCAGTTTCTGCACCTGTACCACCAGATGCAACTGCTAAAGAGTTTCCTGCAACATTACCTGCTTGAAAGTCTTTAAGGTGAGCCATTACCTCACGAATTGCATTATTGATGTTACTAGGACTGCATCCTTCTGCAATATTAATATTATCTACATCTGTGTTGTTTGCAGATGCAGCATCATATTGACTAATTTGTGTTTTTGCCATGTTTTATCCTTGTCGTAACCATGTGTTTGATTCAGGTGTATCTTCCACCCATACTTCGCTTCCAGATGATACAGTAGACCATGTTTCTGATCCAACTGAACTATCTGACCATTCTTCGCCTAGTACATATCCTATTGTTTCTACTAATGCTTCTGATGTAATTGCTCCACCTGCTGACCATATCGCATTTGCTAAAGATGATACAGATGCAATAGAGTTTACATTAGGTGATACTGTTCTTATTCTTCTTGCATTACCTGTAACAGTTGCATTAGCATCAACATCTGCATTTCTGCTGTATATAGCAACAGCATTAACACTAACATTAGCATTGCTTAACATAGAGCCACTAGCTCTTGCAAGAGAGTATCCATCTGCATCAACTAAAGCGTAAGCAGAGATGTCTGCACTACTTGTTCTTATTCTTAAAGCATCAACATTAATGTTTGCATCAGATGTAATACCTGCACTACTTTGTTTAACACGATAACCAATAGCGGTAGCATCACCATTAGCGGTAATGTTTCCTGCAAAATGTTGTATACGATAACCATTAACAGAGATACTAGCATCTGCTGTAATACTTGCCTCACCTAACTTAACAGGCGAATCAATAGGTAATGTAGAAAAGCTATTTGCTGAAAATGAACTAAATCCAAACATTATTCAGGTTTCGTAGGAAATGTTACATTAAATGGGAAACCTTCTTGAGTTGTAATATCTCGTAATTCTTGTCGATATGTTGCCCATACTGTTTTATCTACTGTGCAATCTGGGATTTGAGTCCAGTCTGAATCTTTGAGTAATTGATTTCTTTTTGCTCTTACTTCCGTTGCTTCTTGTTGTTCTCTTTCTATAATTTCTTCTGCTGTGTAATCATGAATATCGTAAGGCTGTATCCAAGCTCCATTAACTTCTACAGGTATACCCTTTGTTATATATTGTGTTGCATTATTGTATGTAGGTTTTTCAGCTAATGTGCATGGGTATACATTATATTCTGCTAAAGTGTCTAACGGAATCTCTTTAGGAAAAGAGACATTAGGATTATCGTGACGAAGTTGACCTATTGTGTATTTTTTAGGTTCATCGTTTGTAATTTTAATAAACATTTAATTTCCTTATAATGTTCCAAAAGTTGACACATCTAATGCAGCATCTTCAGCCCAGTATCTAATTTCATTTATTGTCCCAGTAAAGTTTACTTCATAATCAGTTCCAATATTTGTTATAACACTACCAACTTGTCCATAACCTTTGGTGTTTACTCCATAAATAGAACCAGTAGCTGAAGTTGCAAAGTCTGTTCCTAACAAAATTAATTCATACGCACTTCCTTTACCGCCTACTTGGACATATGCTTTTAGCTGTCTACTAGCACTCGTGTCAAATGCAAAATAATATGTGCAAAATGTTCCTGTATAATCAGATATATCTATTTCTAAATATGCTGTTAATGTGTCATCAATACTTCCCCATGCTGTATTTCCAGTATAGCCTCTTACTCGCAAAGTTTCATTAGAAACACCGATAGCTAATCCAGTTCCAGTAGCACCTGCTTCCATTAATACACCATCATCAGTTGAGCTAATGTTAGCATCTATAGCAATTAGTGCATCATTACTAGTGCCATTGTCAACTCCAGTTCCTGTGCTTGGAAAAGATGTTATAGTGTAGTCAGGAGTTCCAAAGTCTGCTTCGTAGTCTAATGGAGCATAAGAAAATCTATAAATAGTAGCTGTAACATTTAAAGCACTACCACCCCAAGAAAAAGTAGGAGCAATGTCCTGTAATGACTCTGTATTGTTATTATAACTTGCATAAAAATTTGTTCCTGTTGCACTTGTTTGATAAGTATCTTCAGATAATTCATCTACTGATATATCATCTCGAACTCCATTTAATGTTACATTGCTTATTAAAAATTCATTTGTTGTAACATCATCAAAACTAGATATTCCTGTAAAAGCTACTGAATTTGTTGAAGTACTATATAGAGATAGGTCTCTTACTAAACCTAAAGTAGGAGTATTAATAGTATAAACTGCTATGTTCTCATTATAAGTTGCAAGAGTTGTATCTGACAGATTAGCTACTATAGTTACCGAAGTTCCTGTTGGAACTTTAGCAAAAAATACGCCATGTGCAGTATTATAAAAAACACTACGAGATGTAGCTACCGATGCAGAAACCCCATTAATTGTTGCAGAGCTTATACTTGGTGTAGATGAAGTATTAACCCACTGTAAAGCTACAATTACATATCTATCTGCATTAGGTGTTCCTATATCAACAGAAGTAAAAGTTTTTGTAGCTGATGTAACATCTGATAGAGTTGAGAAGCTAGTATATGCAACATTTACTTCATCTCCACCAGCGTTACCTGCGGCTGATCTTAACCCATGTGCCAATCTACTCATTAGCTAGCATCTCCAACATAAGCAGCATAAACTGTTGTACTAACTTTCCATAACTCTACTACTGTATAACCTGTAGTAGCTAGTGTTGGAGCAGAGCCACCAATCCATTGGTCTACTAAAGATGTCCATGTAATGGTGTAAGCAGAACCATCATCAATCATTAGTGTGATACTTTCACCTGCATTTAAACTATCTGTTGGTGTTGAGTTGCCAGATAATGTCCATGTCTGTATATTTCCATTGGTTGCTGCAATAGCAGGGGTTGTTCCTGTCACTGCATATACTGTTTCAAGGAATGATGTAGCACGAGTAATGCCTGATACATCTAATTTATAAGAAGGAGTTTCAGTGTTAATACCTACACTACCAGTAGAGGCAATTTTTATCGCAACTCGTTCAGCTCCACCTGCATCTGGGTCTTGTTTTTGGCGAAAGAAAAATTCACCATAGTCCGCATTAGTAGCAGACATTTCTAATGCAGAACCACCAATAACTGTCGATGCTTGCTTATATGTATTATCAGAATCTAAATAATAGTTGTTGCCATAAGTTACTCTACGGTTTGTTGCATCATTTGGGGCAGAAATTTGAATACTTCCCCTAGTTCCGTCTGTGGAGTATATCCGCCCTGCATTTGCCAATCCAAAATTAATGTTGCCCTCTACGTCAAGGTCAGCATTAATAGTTTGATTAGCAGTAAAAGTATTAGCAACATCATTCTTTGTAGTATCTGCATCATAGGCTTGAACTGTTGAACCAATATCAGAATCAACAACTACATTAGCACCACCTTGTTGTAAGTTTCCTGTGAAGTTTGCAGTAACATCATCATACTTAGCTGTGTCTGCATCATATCCTTGAACAGTTACACCGATGTCAGCATCAACTACAATCGTTGCATCATATCCCTGAACAGTAGATCCAATATCTGTATCGACTAATACATTACTACCACCATTCTGTAATGTTCCTGTGAAGTTAGCAGTAGTGTCATCGTATTTAGCCGTATCAGCATCGTAACCTTGTACTGTTGATCCAATGTCTGTATCAACGATTACATTACTTCCACCATTCTGTAATGTTCCTGTAAAGTTTGCAGTGACATCATCATACTTGGCAGTATCAGCATCGTAACCTTGTACACTTGTACCAATGTCTGCTGACTTGAGTATGGTTGCATCGTATGCTTGTATAGTTGTTCCTATGTCAGCAGTATTAACACTGCGTTCAGCAGGGTATGTACAGAATACAGTAGATACTCCTATTAAAGATATAGCAGCTCCACCATTGCTAGATTCTAGTATGGTGTCACGAGATAAGGTTGTGCCTGATGCTGTGTAAGTACCAACACCGACTTCCCAATCTGTACCATTACCACTTTCGATTGCGTAATATGTGGTATTACCATCACCGACCACACTAAATGACTGAAATTTAACAACTGCACCTGCAAGCGTAAGCGTGCCTGTACCTGTGGTCGAGGTGGTTTCTTTTACTCTATCTTTAACGACTAATGCCATGTTTATCCTTTATCGTTTAACGGTAAGCGTTAAGCTAATGTTACTGATAAGTTGCCTGTTTCTATTTTAAATATGTCACCAGAGTCGATTGTTTTAACTGTGTCGAGTGGTGTGTGGAATAATAAGTTACCACTTGTAGAGGCATCATGTATGCCTATGTGAGTGACACTGCCCCAGCTTGAAGTGCTTGTGGGAAAGGTTACATCAGCACTGTTAGTTGTTACACCGTTAGATGGTGCACCAAAGGTTACTGCTGTTCTTGCGTATGAACCACCTGATACTTCTGTACCAGAATCAGCATCTGTTGGATCTGTTGTATATAAAGATACATACACTGTTGCTGGTGATGTGTATGATGTGTTACGGAGAACTGCGTTGATAAGTGCGTTCTCTAAATAATTACTAAATTCAGCCATTGTTGTTTACCTCGTTGATAATGTTATTGACATAGGAGAAGATGGATATTCGCTATCATCATCACTTGCTCTTAATGATGCTAGACCTCGATCATATAACGCTGACCATGTTGCTAATCGTTCATCGTTCATAAGATAAGGTTCTGCTTCAGCTAATGCACCATATAAAAGTAAGTCTGGGCAATTCGCTAAAAATAGGTTAGATGCGTTACTGTCTGATAGTATTTCAGGCTTGTAGTAATACACCATTCTTAATGTATATTCTGCATCAGGATATGGAGCAAATTGAAACTCACTTCCTAATAGTGTGTACATGGTAGGTACACCTTTGTCTGTTGTTCTAGCGTTTCTAAAGAAGTTAGATGTGTTTTGAAACTGTAATACACGAACTGGGTTAGTATCTAAATGTAGATCTTTCATTGCAAGAAAGTCAGCAGGTAAAGATACAGTAGAATCATCAGCCGTTGTTGTTGCAGTTGCCACTTTTAGCATTTGTCTTAATCTTAAGTCTCTAGCTAATCTAGCTTCTGCTAAACGAACAAAGTCAGGTATCTGTGTCGTAAGATCACTACGAGCAAGATAGTCTGCTATTGTGTTCTTTAATTCTGTGTATGTAGTAAATGCCATTATACTTTACCTTGTCGTGTTCTAAAGAAACGGTTGTCTGGGTTGTTGAGCCATGCTCTAAACTTTTTTTGATCTAATACATGAAAGCCTCTCATGATGCCTTCTTTATTTAATGTGTCTATGACAGTTAGTGGAATAGAAGCTATCTTATTGTCAAAGACATCTTCACCCCAACGACCATTTGTTGCGTTGTATTCTTTTTTGTTCTGTTCAATAATTTCAGATACATCTTGTGCAGTCTCAATGACTAAACCACCGTCATCGGTGCTATGTGCTACTTTGTCTCTAATGTTATCTTTTTCTAATAGTTTTGCCATAATAATCCTAAAAGGGTAAAGCCCTCCGAAGAGGGCTATTAACCGTATTACTCTGCAAGGTCAGCAATAATTGCGTGAGCTGCTTCGTTTTTAACTTCTAGTGTGTATTCAACGATAAGTTGAGTTTTTTCGCTATCACCAGTTTTAGCTAATTCGTTTGTAGCGAATGGGCGTAAGTAAGCAATAGATGCGTACTCTGGATCAAGAACAAAAGCTACTTCACCGTTATCATCAGCATCAGCAGACATAAATCTGTTAGGAACAACAGATAATGTACCAAAGTCTGATAAGTAAACATCAGCAGCACCAACGATAGTTGTTGGTTTGTTTGATGGAGCTTGATAACGCTGTTCAGCAATACCAGCAAAACCTGAAACAACTTGTTTCTGTGTTGGAGTTACCATAAGAACTGATGGGTTACCACCTGCTTCATATGCTTGTTTAACAGCAGACTTAAGCATTGTTTCTGTGAACGCTGCATCTGTACCAGATACACGAGCTGTAGTACCGTCAGCACCAGCTGTACCAGCACCCACATAGTTTGTTTCCAACCATGCTTGTAAAGAACCTAATTTACGAGCTGTAGAAGCATCACCTGTAACAGCAGCTTGGTTAGATAATAAGATTTTTTCCATATCTCGTTTAAGTTCTGAAGAAGCTTTTGATAACTGATAAGCTTTTTCTGACTTACGACCAGCCTTATCGATAGACTCTAAAGTGCCAGCGATTTGGATAGTTTTTTGTGAGATTTGAGTTCTGTTACCAACACGAGTTGTTGGAGCAAGAGTTGCTGAAGAAGCATCTGCACCTTCAACTACAGCGTTAGCTACTGAAGCATCAGCTAATGAATCTGTTTGCCATTCGTGATAAACAGCAGTTGCTTTTGTTTTACCAACTGATGACATAAATGGTGTATCGGTTGGAGAGATATTGTAAATAACATCAGTAAGGTCTTCTCTATTACCTACTGACTCATAAGTTTTATATGTTGCCATGATTAATTCACTTCCTTGTTATATAAAGTTTTCAAAAAGAGCCGCAGCATCTCTGACTTTGCCAGACTGCTTTAGCTTATTCATTTGTTGTTTGCGTACATCACGACCACCTTCTTTAACCTTTGTGCCTGATTTAACCATCTTGGGTGCTTGAGCAACCTTTTTGGTAACTTGAGGTTTAGATTTTTGAAGTTTGTCGTACATCATCGCTTTGTGTAGCATTAATACATGACGAGAGTCGTATACTTGTGATAACTCATTGTCTGTAAAACCTACACTCTTACCGTAGTTACGAATCTCATTTCTGATTTGTTCGCCTTTGGCTGGGTCTGAAAACTCTGGTAGGACTTGTGAAAGTTTTGTTGCTTCCTGTTGAACTCGTTGAGCCATTGTCTGCTGATGCTCCGCTTGTTGCTGTTGGGCAATGCGTTGTTGTTCAGCACGAACTTGTGCTAACTGTTCTTTTTTCTCAGTCAATTCTGCAACTTTGACTGCGTATCCTATTGGGTCGTTTTCCTTCATTACAGCTAGATCTTCTGGACTGTCTTGACCTGATGTCAAAAACTGTTCAATAGCTTGTAGCCGTTGAGCATAAGTATCCCTAACTTGTTTAGCCTCTTGAACTGCTTTTGCTTCCGCTTCTACTGCTTTGCGTTGTTCAGCAACTTCTTGAGTCTTTTTTGTGTAATCAGCACCAAGTTGATAGCCTTGCATGAGTTCTTCTAGGGTGACTTCTTTCTCTTCGCCTGCAGCTTTTACTGTAAAGCGTTGAGGTTCTTCAAGCTCCTCTTCCTCATACTCAACTTCTTCTTCACCGTCTTCAACTTCTACATCTTCTGCATCAACAACTTCATCTTCTGTAGCTTCTGCAGCTTCTTCGTAGTCCGCACTATCTTCTTGCTCTGTTTCAACAGCTTCTGGTTGCTCTGGAGAGTCCTCACCTGCTGATAAAAAGCCTTCAAATTGTTTGGCTGCTTCATTCACAGTTAGTTCTCCACTTCCTTGTTCAGGAGTCATGGTTTCTTCACTCATTTGTATTTCCTTGATTTCCCTTTAGGCAAGGGTTGCCATTATAGAAAGGTCTATAATATCTTCCACGCTTTATCTTTAATGTCACTGTCTTTAGTGATTGATTCAAGATAAGCCATGATTTCGTCTATAGCTTGTAATCGGTTGTAATATCTTTCTCGTTCTTCTTTTTGGTTTGCTTCTGAATAACGAATATTATTAAGTTGATTTTCTCTTAACTCTTCGATTACATCTAAAAATTCTTGTGACTGTAATAAGTTTTTTATTGCTTCTTGTCTAGTCATTTGATTTGCCTGATGGTAAACCAAAGTCTAATGACATTAGTCCATTGTTTAAAAAACGACCTGCACCATAACTTGTTTCTGCTGGCTGTAAGTTCATATTAGATGACTGTATAGATGGTAATTGCAAAAATGACATAATGTCTCTAGGTGGA
>Ga0209929_1000055_pt1 | contig 37817 bp, 56 predicted proteins | sample SalPon2_C_H2O_MG_2_FD_185731 | JGI IMG/M metagenome (GOLD analysis project Ga0209929, IMG submission 185731) | Salt pond water microbial communities from South San Francisco under conditions of wetland restoration - Salt Pond MetaG SF2_C_H2O_MG... ... | reverse complement strand
AATTACATCATTGATGTTTGTGGCAACTGTTGTAACTGATGGCATATTAAGAGCCACAGTACCAATATCTGTAGCATCATTTGCAACTGCTGTAATATTTGCATCATTGTTTGCAACAGTAGTTACATCTGAACTAATACCTGCAACTGTTGTGATGTTAGGTAAATTAGTTGAGATAAATTGTTTGTTTACAGCATCAGTATTGTCTACTGGGTCTGCAACATTTGTTAATCTTTTATTTTGTGTGTCCCATTGAAAATCAACATTATCAAGTTTAATAACATCACCAGCATCATCGATCGCTTCTTGTGACATATTAAATGATTGAATAGAGTCTGTATCTAGATCTGATTCTTTTAATACTGATCCAGCTACGTAGTCTGTAAGTCTTGATGTTTGACTTGTTTTTCTTCTAAACTCAATTGCGACTCCATTCGCCGGCGCTGATGATAGTGTTGCCGTGGTACCAGCCGCATTTAAAGTAAATGATGTGCTAACACCAGCAACAGTACAAGATAAGTGTGCACTGTCAATATATGTAAAAGGTATAGTAAAAGCGGTTGTGCTTCCGTTACCAGTGTATCTTACGAATGAATTTGCCATTGTTTTTTCCTATAGAGGTATCTGTTAAAAGTTAAGTAATTGGTCTAGAGTTTTTGAGGACCTATCTAGGCTGTCCACGTTTTTAAATGCACCACGTTTTTCTTCTAATGCATTTATATAGTCTTTTTGTAACTTAGGATTGTTCCTAATTACTTCCATACGGATCTTAGTTTTGTATTTATTATATACACTTTGAATCATTTTTGCTCTTTTATCATTTAGAAATCCTGATTGTGCAGGACCAAGAGCTTCTTTGTATTCAGGTGATTTTGTTACTAAGTCTGTCAATGCTTCTTTTACTGTTTTTCCATAATCTGCATCAGCTGGATCTGTAATTTTATATGTATTTAATCTAGCTAACATACTATCCAAGGGTAACATACCATCCATTGCATATTTAGGATCTGTTAAATCAATATTAGTATTTGGAAGTCTTTTATTTTGTTTGACTATTCCTTTACCTGGATCTGTAGTACTAGTTGCCGCAAGTGCTGATAATGCTTCTTTTAATGGTGTACTTTCAGTTGTGCTTGTTTTTCCAACAATTGGTAACAACCAATCTTTAACCGGAAATCCAAATACACCTTTTGGTTTTATAACTATTTCACCTAATATGTTTCTTTTAGGAGCAACATTTTCTGCATCACCCCAAGTAAGATTATCATATGAATCAGCGAGTGTTCTTACTTCTCTCATTGCCGCATCATTATTTGTTTGTCTCATAAAACTTGAATAAGGTATAAAACTTAATGCACTATTTTGTAAAAATCTATTCCATCTTGTTGGACTTTCAGTTCCGATTGCTGTCATTAAATCAGTAACACCAGATAAATATGTTTTTGATGTCATATTTGAAATTAAACTAACCATTAAGCCAGCCATAATATTTCTGTCTCTTTCTGGATTTGCTTCATCGAAAAATTGAACTAAGTCTGCAATAATACCTACAAACATAAATCTTGGGTCCATTCTGTTGTAAGCAACCCATTCAACTGTTCCGTCATCTTTAATTACTTTTTTAGAATAAGGTTTATGAGTTAATAACCAAGCTTCTCTTAATGCCGGATTTTTTGGTCCTCTTCCAGTAATTTGTTCATTAATAGCAAGATCGTACGCTTTATACATAACCATCGAACCTAATACTTGTCTTCCAATAACTTCTGATCTTTGTACTCCGCCTTTTTTTAACATATCAAAATTACGTTTTTGTAATAATCCTGTTATAGGCATTCTTTGCATCTGGTGTCTAAATAAGTTTGTTGGTGTTCTAACAAAAGGTAACATTAATCTAAATGGATTGTATGAACCTTTTGATAGTGCTTGAAATCTTGAACCTAAATCTAACCAAGCTCCGCCTGATAATTCTTGTGTAAATGTAGCTTCTCTAGAATACATTCTTGCTTCATCATTTACAAATCTTCCTAATTTATCAAAACCTTTTTTCTCAAATTTTCTGACATAAGAATCAAAATTAGCACCTTTAAGATTTTTATTTAATGCACCATTTACTGCCATTTCATGTAATTTTGCTCTGTAATTAATTTGTTTAAATAATTCGTCGGTTGTTACAAGTAATCTTGATGGTAATCTAAATGCTCCACCAACAAAATCAAATATAGCAGCGCCAGTTTTATTTTTAATATTAAAGTTTTGAGATGAAAAAGCTTTTGGTGCTTTGTTTTCTATAATTCTACCCATTTTATCAGCATATAGATCTTCTTCTTTAAAAGCTCTTCCTACTGAAACTAATGTATCATCTATTCCTCTTATTAATCCTCTGTATCTTGAAAATGCTAATCTAACAGATCTTCTACCATTTTTAGTATAAATAGTTAAAGCTCCACCAGTTAATAATTCTAATGGTCTTAAAAATGTTTCTATAAATGTAGAACTTAAGTTAATTACTTGCGTCAATGGCCCTGATAACAAAGCATTAATATAAACTTCTGTAATTACATCCCAAGACTTTTGTGCAAAAGATCTTTCGATTGCTTTTTTGATACCAGAAAAATCTTCTAATTTAGAAATACGTTTTGCAAAATCTTCTATATTGCCATCAAAGTTTTTAGTAATATCAGCAATTGCTTGTATATCTATTTTAGCTGCACCAGTTTTAATTCTTCCTGCTTGTGTTGTTCTAGCAGCTGCTTTAATTGCATCTTTTAATTCGTCTGTAGTTTTTGCAATAATAGCAAGTGTTTTTGCTAAATCTGTTTTTGTCGTTATATCAGATCCACCTTTAGCAACAATTTTTGATAATCGTTTTGCTTCTACTCCTAAACCTTGTAATGCTTTTTTAGTTGCAATAACTCTTATTGGAAGCTCTGCAACATTATCTACACTTGATAAACCTTTAGCAAGTACATCTGCTTCCATATCCATCATGTCAGATAGTTCGTCAGTTTGTTTATTAGTTAATACATTGTCCCATTTATTTTTGTAAGACTGGTGCATTGCTTTAACAGTTTTTTCAATAACTACTTGTACATCAAGAGCACTTTTCCAGTTTTTAACATTAAATGGTAAGTCTACATTTACAATGTCGTCTGTATTTCTAATAGATTCATTTAATTGTTTTTCGTCTAATAAAACTTCTTTTTGTTTTGGAACCGGTTTTGGCTTTACTTGTTTTGGTCCAATAAATTCTGATTCTTTTATTTTAGCTGCTGCGTCTGCTGCATCGTCAACAATAATACCTTTGTTGTTTGCTTCTTCAATAATTTTAGCTTGTTCTAATTTTTTGCCTTTATATCTAGCGACAACTCCTTGATTGTATTGTTTAAATAAACCTAAACCTTTAGCAATAATATGTATACCACCAGTTATACCAGCACCTTCTAATGCTTGTTTTAATTTAATCATAGCATCAGAATCATTTTCATCTGTTGTTAAAAAGTTAAATACTGGATTTGATAATCCTGGATAACGGTCTAATAAGAAATCAACAGCAGTTCCATCTTCTGGATCGAATGCTGTTACATCTGTAAGTGCACCAACAACTAATTCTTTTCCTAATCTATATGGTTTAGTTGGATCTTTTGCTAACAAAGGTATTTGTTTTAATCCTTTTGTTATTAAGCCATAGTTTGAAAAGAAAGCAACTACATCACTATTAAATGCTGCAACTGAACCTTCTTCTACTTCTAAAAAATCTGGAACAATATCCATTTTTTCTGCAAAGTATTCTTTTTGTAATAAATCTTTATCCCATTCACCAGTTGCAGTATATTTCCAGGTTGCTTCACCAAGGCCTATCCATGGATTAATAACCATGTTGACAAATTCTGCCATACCTTCCACACCTTTAATACCACCTTGAGCGACACCTTTAGAACCTTCAATAAAATTATCTACAAAACCTCTTTCGTTTTCTACTTCATCGTTGTAAGTTTCGCCGGATTGTATTAGTTCTTTTTTCTTATTTTTTTCTAATTCATTAAAATCTAATACTTCTAATTTTTTCTTTTGAGATTCATAGTCGTTAAAATTTAAAATATCTGACATTAATCTCCATCCCAATTATCTACAAACGGAATTGCGTTATATATACGTTCCAAAATACCATCATCATCTTTTGATTTTTGTTCTATTTCATCTTTAGCTGATGTATTTAACGTATCCCAAACTTCAAATTGTTGTTTAATAATAACATTAGCGTCTGTAATACCGTACTCTTCCATTAAGTCAGCAATCATCCCAGTACCATTATTTTTATATAGTTCTATTTGGTTGTTTGCGTGTTCTTTACTGTTAAATTGGAAAGGTAAACTATTTAGATTCTTTTCTTTTTCTCTATTTTTAAATTTTGCAATATCAAATGGTTCTAATTGACTACCATCTTTGTATCTATAATATTTAAACAATTCATCAGAAACATTATCTGCATATAGTTTTGCGGCATTTGCATCAATTGTATTATCCATATCAGGATTAGCTTCTTTATTATATATCTCCATAATTTGACTAAATGCATCTATAGCAATTTTAGATTTTTCTTTACTTAACTCACTTGATACAGCCATCGGCCCACCAGTAAATCTATATCCAAGATTAGTTGATGTTGTTTTAATATAATCATTTTGTAAAAGTTGTTTTCTATTTTGATCCATGATTTTTTCATGTGACTCTTGTTCGCTATATAATTCTTGTTCTAATTCAGCCCATTTTTTAGTAGTTTCTGCATTAAACAATGTTGAACCATTTTTTCTTTTATAATTTTTTACAGCTTCTAATACAGCAAATGCTTTTCTGTAATTAGCATCTGGAGAACCTTTAATCGCATATTTTTCTATAAGTGATTGTGCTGCTCCTAATGCTATTTCATTAAATTCATTACCTTTTAATCCTGCTAGTAATTTAGCGTTAGATCCTTCTGTATCTAAAACTCTGTATATTTCACTAGTGTAAAGCTTTTCGTCTTTTTTTGTTCCAAGCTGACTACGTTCTTCTGATTCTACATAAATAGAGTTTTCAAAAGAATCAATAATTACATTTTCTAAATTCTTTTTAAGAAGTGTATGTTGTCGTTCTTTTATATAAGAAACATAACTAGTACCAAGATTTGCATTCGATTGTGCTATAATACCATTTAAACCTTTTTTAAAGAAATTACTTTCCTTACCTAAATTTTTCTCAAAATACTCTGCATCAAATTTTGAACTCCAAGCAAAGAATTGACTTCCATCTTTATCTTCCCATTCTGGATTTTCTGCAATATTAGTTTGAATCCATTCGTTCATCTTAGTCTGTTTACTTAGACTAAATTGAATACCATGATTTTTACCTTTGACATTATCATACACCGATTGCCAATAAGGTGATTGTGTGCCATCTAATTCGCCACTCTCAACTGCTGTTGCGTATGATTTTGCTTCAGTAGATCTTGCTTTTATTTCAGCTTCTCTATCTGTTTTTTCTGTTATTTCTTTACCTTTATAATCTGTGTAAGCATTTAATGCTGGAGTTACATCTCTACGTAATATCGTAGCTAGTTGTAATAATCCACTTGGATCTTTTGAAACTCTGTTAACACCTGGAAATGTACTTTGATATGCCATTATACTTTACCGTAATCTCCCTTCTTGTATTTAGATCTTGATTCGACACCCGCAGAACCTATTTGTAACATTAAACCTAATTTACTAGGTGGTGTAACTGGCGGTAATCCTGCTATAGTTCTTCTCATCGCAGCATACGCGTCATCACGACCAAAAGCTACTTGTTGATTAGATGCATCAATTCCTGCATCAATTATATTTGTATCTAGATCTGCATCAAAACCAACATCTCTCAACATACCTATTAAATCGCCTTTGCCTTCGCCTGCGTTTGCCTGTGCTGTTGCTAATGCGTCTAATTTATCTCTTTTAGCTTTAAACTTTTCTCTCGCACTTTTTTCATTTGCAACAATTCTTTCTGCTTCTAATCTTGTTAAGTCTTCACCATAGGCAATGTTAGCATCTCTTGCAGCTTGGTCGTTTGCTGCGGCTTGTGCTTGCGCTGCTTTTTTCTGTCCTTGATATTCTGAATAAGCTCCAACAGCTTTAATACCAAAGTTAGCTACTGCCATCGATACTGGATCACACATTTTTTTGCCTCATTACTAATAAAAACTCCTCGTTGTTAATTCCATATTTACGTTTTGCTTTTGGTTCAAACCCACAAAATTGTAACCATTTTAAAGTTTTCCAATTTTCTGGATGCACCCAATTATAAATAATTTTATATTCTTCATTTAATTTACTTACCCATTGTCTACATTCTTTTATAAATTGTCTGGCATCAGTTAATAATTCGTCACTTGATAACATCCAAACTACACCATAACCTTTTACAAAAGGACAATCTGATACACCAAACATACCAATACATTCATTATTAGTGCCAACCATTGTATAAACTTTTGAATTCTTTAATTCGAATGATGATAGCAAACCGACAATTGGTTTAACACCATGCGAAATCATTATTTCATCAATATCTTCTTGTCGCATAATTTTGCTAAGATGTATTGCATCTGTAGGTTTTGCTTTTCTTACATATCCTGGCATTATCTTCTTGACCTTCTATGATAAAAGCTTTCTATTTCTGCTGCAACTACATGCATAGGTAAATAAGAATCTGTTTCGACTGTTACTGTATGTTGTGTGTTTTCTGCTTGAACAGGTACATTAAATGTCCCTGAAACAATAGGAGCGCTTCCAATAGTAAAAGATGAATTACTTATAATTTGGCCATTCATAGTATAACTTCTAAGTGTTCTATCGACTGGTTGTACTTTAACTTGAAAGAAACCTGTGTCTTCATAATCAAAAGCAATGTTTCTTACTTGTAAACGTCCTGATGTAACCGAAAGCTTACCACCAGATGGTGATGGTTCTTTTACATATACAGTCGACATTTGATATTTTGTTGTATATTTAGTTCCAAATATTGCGTTAGGATAATTACCTTCAGCATAATATGTGGCTCCTGAATTAGTTATAGTTAAATCAATACCAGTTGCTGCATCTACACCAAATAAACCTGTTCGTTCTCCATAAGGAGATGTGTAAGTTGTTTTGTCTGTTGCTGAGTCGTAAGTACCTGTTAATGCGACTTTATGATCTAATGCTACACTAAATGTTAAATTTGTTTCGTTTAAGTTTTGAATATCTATTGTGTATAATTTACAATTCTGTTTATCGTTAGCAACCATATATAATTTACTTTCAATAATCATTCCACCTAAAATCTCTACACCATCAAATATCCATTTAGACCATGATGCTTGTATTTTTTCATTACGATCCCAAAAGTATTTATAAACATAAATTTCTTTTGAATTAGTAGGAGTCACATTTGAGTTTACTGAGTAAGGCGATGTTGATTCACCAACTTTTGTATCATACGGAAATGCAAACATTGTGTCTTCCATTGGACACGCCAATAATGATGTTACATTAGAAGGTATATAAGATGATATTCCTGCAGTAATATCTATTGAATCATTTGTTAATGTATCATTGTCTGCATAATATTCTCTAACAGCACTAAAATTTCCTTTTTTCTGAATAAAATAAATATAACTACCAACAGCAACTGGTTCAACTTCAGCATTGTGTTCGAATGTTGTTGTTGATACAATTGACGCTGATTCTGGTGTTAATGTACCATCAGATTTTAGTATAAATTGGTTTGTATCTGAAAATAATAATAATTGTTCGTTGTACGCAATCGCGTGTTTTAATGTTGATACTTGTGTTGACGATGCCGCAATATCTATAGTATCTGTATCTAATGAATCTGTTCCTGTTGTTTTAAAGAAATTATAAAATTCTCCATTTTCACTAAATACAACATTTTCTTCTGATAAAATTCCTAATCTATTTTTATAAAATGTAAGATTATTTATAGTCTTTCCAATAAAAGTTGGATTAGGATTTGTATCTGCATCTCCTGAAATTCTTGAATTCCATGTTAATTGTTGGAATGTAAATGTGCCATTGTTATTATTTACTAGTGCATGTGGCATTGTTGTTGCATCAAAACCTAACACAACACCAGGTCCAACTACTTCATTCCAAATACCTTCAGTTTTAAAATTAACATAGTAATCAGATAATATATCACCTTCATCACCAGTAATTTTAAGTATTGCGTCTGTTGGCGCATAAAATGGTAAATCTGCAAAATCTTGTACTTCATCTTTTACAGAATACATAGCGTTACCACCAAAACCATCAGAAGTTCCAACAGTGTAATTAACATTTCCGTCAGTTGGTTTTATATCTAATGTTGATGTGTATCTTGTCGTTGTAAAATAACTTGTAATTCCAGAATAATTTTTAAGTCCTTGTGTTGTACTTAATGTTGCGCCTGTATCTGTTCTAATAGTTTTAAATCCAATATCGTTTGCTGATCCGTTCCAATGTGTTGATCCTGTGCCAAAACATAGAATATCAGCAATTTTCATTGTGTCTCTAAATGCAGCATCAGTACTATAATCATTTCCAGATGGCATTTGAAATTGTACTTCTATTTCATACGACATATTTGGATGTTTAACTGCTACAGCATAAATTCTTCCATAGTTACTTTGTTTTACGTACACTAATGCTCTTTCAATTTTTGCTGCTGATGTTGCTGTAGCCATTGCTGGTATTTTTGATTTATTAACAACAAAAGTAAAATCTGCAACAGTTACAAATTTAAAATCTTCTTTTGGATTTGTAGATGTTAAATAAGCATTTCCATTTGGAAAACTTACTGTTTTACTAACGCCATCTAAACTCCACACTTTAACATCTTGGTTTGTAAAAGCTGTTATAAAAGCATTGTTAGCATCACGTTGTACGCCATGAATCGCTGCGTTAGTTGGATATACATTTGATGAATCTAATGTTGCTGTATAATTTAATGCAGGTCTTTTAGATAAACCTTCAACCAATCTTGATTGTGCGTTTTCCTGTAGTTCAGCCTGAGTTTCATTTCGTTGTGTCGAAGTTTGTTGGCTGACCCCATTGATTAGATTTGGTATACTTTGTGATATTATGGGCATTAATAACTTCTTCTTGTTGTTCGATTAATAATATTATAAACATCATTACTTCCGCTTAGAACATTATAATCGCCGTTGTTTGCATCAGAACGTTCACAATTAATAATTGCTTCTTGTTCGTCTACTTGTGTAAATCCAGCAAGTTCTGATGAACCTACCATTCTAGCTTGGAATTTTCTTCCTGCTTTTATTACTATTAATTTTCTTGCGTATTCTGGAATATGTTCAAAGTGTTCTACTGTTACTTGATCAACAAGTGGAACAACCGTAAATACATCTGTTTTATTTTTTAAATCATATAAGAAACCATTTCTAAAAGTTATATCATATTCTGTTCTGTAATCTTTACTAGTATCAATTTGTATTACATTACTACCGACTGGAATCTTGCTATTTTGATCTAAGGCTAATTTTACTTCTGCTTCTGTATTAAAATGCCAACCACGAGATTGTACTTCTACATTAGTTTCATCTAAAATCTGTAATGCAATAGAAACATCAACACCGGTATTACCTGTAATACTGCTGACAGGAGCTTCACCTATAATACTTAGTAAAGTGTTAACTGCCTGTAATTCTGTTGTTGGTGTAATTCTAAATGCCATTATTTTCCTTTAATTAAATTATAAGAGGCGACTTCAGTCTCCCGTTGTCGCCTCCCCTTATATAAGTATAAAGTAACGTAAATTATTACGCTTCTTTAATTCCTACTGCTGCTTCTGGTCTTAATACACCATGACCCATAGCGTATTTAGCAACCATTAGCGTACCTTGTCTTCTAATGTCGTATTCCATTTCAGTTGCAAGATCCATTAATTTAACTGTTCCTGCCGCTGATGGATGACAAACAAGTGCAACAAAGTTAGTTAAGTCTACCGCTTGAGGGTTAGAACCACCTTGTGTTGCTGAACCTTGGTCTACACCAGAGTTTACGTTAGCTGCTACGAAATGAGGAGTTGGAATTAATTCAATTCCAGCTACTTTCATTACTTTACCTTCTGCTACACCACCATTAGCTCCACCACTAAAGTCGATATTAACTGCATTAGTTGCGTTTGCTAATTTATAGTATTCTTCTAGTCTTAAGAAACATTTTCTACCTTCTTTTGGAACGTAGTGTGAATCTAAAGCTGAAGCTGCATCAAATAATGAATCAATCATTGCGTTTGCTGCTGTTGCTGCTGTTGCTGACGCGATACCTACATTAGTTAATGCTGTACCCGCATCTCCACCAGTTATGTTTGCTGATGCTAAAGTCGCTTGACCAATAGTTTGTAAGATATGTTTGTCTTTTTGAAAAGCTAATGCTCTTCCGATCTCAGCTGAATAAGCTGATCTTACGTCCCAATGATTTTTTGCTTCTTCAATGTTAGATAAGAATGCTGAACTAACAAGCAAGTCATTAATTGTAATAACTTTTTCGTTATGATTAACATCTGTTCCAACAATCTCTGCACCAGGTGTGTGGTAAGCTGCCGCGATTCTGCCCATTACTGGGAATGACGCTGACTTACCGCTAGAGATAGATCTAACCATCTCTGCTCCTTGCGTTACACTAGCTCTTTCAAAGGCTGTTAAAACTTCCCCTGAAAAAACTTTAAGAAATAACGCGTCTTCTGTTCCAGCTGCATTTATTCGTCCTATGCTAGCCGGTGCTGCTACTGCCATAATTATTCTCCTATATTTTATGGTTAATTGTTATTTAATAAAGCTCGACATAAACTAGTTTTGATAAATCAAGATTGTCCTCCTTAGAGGGTCAAGTTATTTTGACTTATTATGTTTCGCAGTTGCCACCTGTGAAGGTCGCACAACTATTTATTTTTTCTTTTTAGGAAAACCTTTTTTCATATTAGAATAAGATTTTGCACTAATAGTACTTTTAGATTTAGATCTAGAAGTTCCTGCTTTTTTTCTAGCATTTATATTTGCGTAAAGTCCTCGTCTAGCCATACTATTTTTTCTTTCTCATTTTTGTTGGTTTTGTTTTTGCAGCTTTTGCTTTTACTGCTTTACTTGGTCGTCCTCTTTTAGAACCATAAGTTCCTTTTCCATAAGGCATATTTTTATCTCCTATAGTTTTGATTTAGATATTTTATCTTGTACTTCTGATCTAAATGCTGGATCATTCGCATATCTAGCATCTTTCATTGCCGCAGTAACTTGTGCCCACGAATTATATCCACCACCAGTATCTGTTCCTGCTTTTCCTGAAATTAATTTAGGATCTGTACCATTTACAGCATCATGTCTTGCTTTAAGACCTGTCACTGCAAGTTTAACAGCTTCTATATCGTTACTATTAACTGTTTTATTAAATGCAGCAATTTCTTGTGGATTTAGTGCGTCTTTTGCCCAAGTAACAATTTCAGAATATGATTCTTCGCCACCAACTTCTGCTTTAATTGTATTTTGCATTTGTGTAGCGACAGCTTCTTGGCCTTGAATAAAAGCATCAACATATGATTTAGGAATACCTGCTTTTTCTAAAGCAGCAAAAGATTTATCGTCTAATGTTCCTTTTTCATCATATTCTGCTTGCAACTGATCCATATTTAAACCAGCTGATTCAACTGCTTTTTCTGCAGTTTTTTGGTCGGCTTCTATTTCTAAATCTTTTTTAGGTTCAGGTTTTGTTTTTTCATTTTCAAAAGATTTATCTTCTGCACCTAATTTAGATTCCAGTTCGCTATAAGACTTCGCCATATCTTCGACAGTCTTAAATTTTTCTGGTAAACCTTCCGGCCTTTTTACTTCTTCTACTTTTGCTTGTTCTACTGGTTTTTCTTCAGTAGTTTCTTCTTGTTTTATTTCAACGGCTTCAACCATTTGTATTACTCCTGAGTTTGTTGTTGTTGCATAGCAGCGTCAACCATTTTACCAGCTACACCAGGCGCCGCCTGTTGCATAGTATCATTAATTTGTTGGTTTGCCGCTTGCTCTTGTGCTGCTTGTTGCTCCGCTGCTAATTGATCTTCTGACTTAATAAGTCCTTCAGTATCAATACCATGACCTGTCGCAATACGCTTAATTAAATCTGTTAAATTTAACATTTGTACTACTTCAGGATTCATCTTAGCGATGCTTCCTATTTCTGCCGTGAATTCTCTTAATTTTTGTAAGTCATTCCCACGCCCAAGTGCCTCAACACCTGTTATGATAGTAGGTCTTACAGTTCCTTTTGGTAACTTTGGAATTGTGCCTTTTGCTGACATTCGTTCCATTAATATTCTAACTAAAGGTAATTGGAATTCTTGTGATAACAATGAATAAACACCACCTAAGGCAGTTTCTAATTCATTTGCCATATATCTAATTTCTTCTGCTGTAACTCTATCTGCGTCTCTTTGTACTGCAGAATTTAAAAGAAAGGCGTATGACATTCGTTCCTCAAAACGTTGTATTGCTTCCGATACGACTCTTAAGTCATATTGTTTTTCTACTTGTAACGTAGAAACATCATCTCTTGATCCTGTAATAATATCTCCATTACTTGCTCTAGATAATTCTATTTTCTTTGTTGAAGAATTTGGTCTAACCATAAATACAACTTTACTTGATGCTGCAGCTGATTCTACCAACGCTTGACTTAAACCTTCTAAAGATTTTAAATCTCCTAAATACTCTTCAACGTAACCTCGACCGTAGTCTTCATTGTCTTGTCTTACCATACGCAACACTTGCCATGGCATATTATCTTTATTATAATAACCTTCTGATTCAGGTAATTTATATTCGTTTGCTTCTTGACAAACATAATATTTGTCTTTGCCGATTAAACATACCTTAGTATACAAATCGATTTCGTCTGTTGACTGCGGATCATCAACATTTTTCAAAACTTCTTTCATTGTTTCTTCATCGAATGTTAAAGGAGACACAGTTTCTTTTACAACAAGTTCTAATAAATTTCCCTCAGGATCTCTACGACAAACATATTGTGAAATTGGAAATACTCTCATTGTAGTTTTCTTAGGCATATACACAAGTGTATTACCTGTTACAATTAAGTGTTTTAATGCTTCGAATACCGGAACTCTAATTGCTAATTGTTCAATTTCCGACATTACTTCTCGTTCTATTTTAGCTAAAGATTTTTCTATTTCAGTTCTTACTTCTGGAGTTTGATCCATTTCGTCTTTAGTTTTTCCACCTACATTTAATCTAAAGAATGGTTGGTTTGGTGGTAACAATAATAATAATAATTTAGATGCTAAATTGTTGACGCCTCTTGCACCAACAGATTGATAAGGTGTATATAAGTCTGACGTATGATTAACACCATCATCGGGTAATAACGCAGGTAAAGTTAATTCAGAACATTCACGACCACGATTTAAAAAGTGCTCACGATATTCTTTCATAGCTTCATAACGTTGTTTCGCCGTTTTATCTAAATAATGCATGATAATTTATTTATTGAGGGATTGCTAAACCAGCACCTGTAACTGAACCTGTGCCTAAACTTGTGTTTAATGCTTTAGTACCTTTTGCTGATTTTTTGATTTTCTTACCTAATGCGTCCATTCCGTCTTCGCCCGCAATTTCAATCTTTGGAGCCATATCTTCCATTGGCTGTGATCGAACTATCGGTGGCGGAGCAACCGGCGCTGGTGGTGCAACTGATCTACTTCCACACATACTTGTTTTCTCCTTTATTATGTATACATACTAGCATTATAAGCTGCGTTAGAAGTAAAAGATGCCTTTTGACTTCCTGAAACACCCGTAGGTATTCCTAGCCCACTGCTAAGATTTGTAGTTGGTTTATTATCGTTGTTATTGTTATTAGTAGAAACGGACGTATTATCTGTTGTAGCGCTTTTAGGCTTTGGGTCAAATACATTACCGTTGTAATATAAATCCTGCGGGTCCGGTTGTACCGGCGCCGAAATTTTACTACTTCCTAAGCACATTATCGTCTTTCCTATTTTTAAGTTCTAATAACCAATCGACAACATCTCTCTGACCAGCTTTGCGCTGTATATCCGATATTGATGCTGTCGGTGTTGGATTAACTAATGGAAAAGTTTCATCTAAAAGTGTGACTAAATCATCAATATTTGATGGTAAACCAACATCTTTTACTTCACTTTTTTCATTGTTTTTCCTATAGAGGTATCTGTTACTCATTTGATACCTCCATCAATTAGGAAGTCGATATATTTACGTGCTTTCAATAAGTCTTCTTTTCCGCCTTTATCTTTATACCGACAAATATACTTGATAATGTTGCCTTCACAAAAGCCTAAACCTAACGCTAATATAAAATTAATTGGTTGTATTTTATGTTTTTTGTAGTGTTTAGGATCTACGCTATTTTGTACGGGGTCCATTTTCTTACCTCTTTTGTTTCAAAATTATAATCTTTTGGTAGTCTTAATATATATGCCATACGTGCTTGTTGTATTGCATCGTCTTCTGTCAAGTCTACTTTTTCATATGCTTTAACAATAGCAGGCCAATAGAAGTTATCTGCTGCTTCTAGTATTTGTCTAGCTTTTGCTGGACCGACACCAGGGCAACCAGAAAAGTTATCGGTTGAATCTCCTGTTAAACATTGCAAAGCAAAATTATAATTAGCTTCTTGTGAAGATATATTTATAATTTCTTCACCGTCTACTGATAGTTTACAAGGAATAGTCCGCATATCTTTATCAATGCTAACAATAATACGTTCGTCTGTGTTCGTACATTGTTGACTATATAAACCCATAATATCATCAGCTTCTAAAGCATTTTCACAAAGACAATCATATTTGCCTTGTACATACTCTCTTAAAGCTTGTAATATTAATGGCTTTCTTTTTGCTACTCTATTAAGTTTATATTCTGGAAATAGATCTTTTCTAAAGTTAGCTCTTCCAGTTAAACATATTTTAACACTATCTGCTTCTAGGTCTTCAATATACTTTTCTATTTGTGTATCAAATGCTGGTATACCTTGTTTTAAGTCAGAATGTAATGTCCACATTCCTTCTCCCCAATCAGTCGCGACTTCGACTTTGGAAGCTATTTGATATAGCGTTATATCTCCATCTATTAACAAAGTTCTAGATGGTTTGTTTACTGGCACTTCTATTGGTGTACCAGCGTTTGTTGTTTCACTTGTCTGCATCATCTTCTCCTGTGTTGTTTGCATTAGTGTATGGTTCTGGATAAAACTTTTTATATATTTTATCTGCGAACCGCCCGACTTTGATAACCTGAGTTGGGTGAGCATATGTCATTATTAAATTTGCCATAAAACTTACCCATACTACATTACCAATAACGTATCCTTTTTCAGGAATTACTCTATCAATGGTTGGTAAGTTTGATCGATCACCAAACCAATTGAATCTTGTTCCTAAAGCGGGACATTTAAAATCTTTAGGAAAAATATCTAACAAATAATCTGATGTTAAATCAAAAGGTAGATTTTTTATTTTAGCTCTTTGTTTTAATTTATATATTCTTTTTCTTAATTTTTCTTTAATGAATTGTTGACCAATCTGTTCCAGTTCTTGCGTCTCCTGTGAGTTTAACTCGGAGTTGCAAGCTTTCACCAGCAAGTCTAATTGCATCAACTGCTTTTTCTGCGACATATTCTGATTTTTCCTTTGTTGTTTCTATGATTATTTCATCATGAACCCAAGCTACCAGTTTTGTCTCTCCATCAAAAATAGAACCAAGCTTACATATCCATTCTTTACATACGATTGCACCCGCTCCTTGTAGTAACGTATTGAGTGATGCGTACGAGGATCTCACTGTTATTTTTCTTTTATCTAATCCAACTAAATATCCTCGTTCGGCTTTTGTTTGCACGTGTTGGATTAATTGATCTAATGCTGGCATCTGTTCTAAAAATTTCTTTTTTAATTTAGAGCCATCTCTTATATTTCCACCAACTACTTGACCAATCTTTGCTGCGCCAGCTCCGTATAGAAAAGAATAAATAAATCTTTTTGCTAAATCTCGTGTTTCTATACCTGCTGCTTTTTGGTTGTGTGTGTGTATGTCACCATTAACTACAATGTCTGCATATTCGCCGTTATCGTATCTAGCCATATAATGAGCTAACATACGTAATTCTAAACCTGATACGTCAATACCAATTAATATTTTATTTTTTGGCGAACAAAATAATTCTCTGCATTCTTTTCCAAAAGGCGTATAAAAAGCTGGTACTTGTGCCAAGTTTGGATTTGAATGTGTTGCTCTTCCAGTAACGGCACCATTTGGATTTATACTTCCGTGAATTCTTCCATTCTTTTCTTGTTTTAGCCATGCTTGTTTTCCTTCTGCTAACATACCAATTCTTTTTTGTATCATAAAATATTCAGATAATAATTTTGCCTCAGGATATTTTAAGTCATTTAAAATTTCTTCATCCATTTTTGGCTTACCATCCGGTGTAAAACTTTTAGGTTTCCAACCTCTTGTTGTTATTAATCTATTTGTAATATGGTCTCTTGAACCAGGATTAAAAACTATTTCTTTAACTTTAGCAGTCAGCACACCTTTTATATAACCCTTAGATTTATTATTTACCTTAGGAATAAATGGTGTGCTGACTGTCCAGGGAGGAAACACAATTTGTAATTCATTTTCTAATTCAGTTCTTCTTTGACAAAACTTAGAATATAATGTTTGAGCTTTATCTTTGTCAAAAGCAATACCATTAGACGACATTTCAAAACAAAGCGTTTGTATATTATGTTCTAAATCTAATGATTGTTGTGAATAGTTTTGCTTTATAATTTTATCGTATAATTTATAAGTAACTTCAACGTCTTGCGCGCAATACTCTAACATTGTTTCATTGTATTCTTGCCAATCTGTATCTATTTGTTCTTTATATTCTCCAATTCTGTACCCCCATGCTTTTAAACTATGTCTACCAATTAATTTTGTAGGAAATCCAGCATTAATCATTTTAAAATCTTTATCTTTTATATCAGCCCATATTAATCTAGTAGCAACTAAAGTGTCAAAGATTTTTGCTTTAGGTTTAAACTTAAATAATTTTTTTATTACTGGTATATCGTATGCAATAATATTGTGGCCAATTAATAATTCAGCATTTTTTAATCTATCTATTGCGTCATTTAATTTATCTGGTCCGTATTTAAAAACTTTTTTTGAATCGATGTCTTTAAATACAACACAATGTATTTTACTAACCGAATCTAATAATCCATCCGTTTCCACATCAAAACAATATTTATTTGTCATTTATTTTTCCTTGCATTTCCTTAGAAATTTTAGTTCCTAGTTCGTATAAATGTTTATCTAGTTCTGTCTCGCCAGCTTTGTTCCCTCTTTTTAAAAAGAATACTTCTACCGGGACTTGAACATCTTTATATGGAACAAAAGATATAGAAACCGTAAACGGCCCCACTTCTATGGTTGTTGTTTCTCTTCTTGTTGGTACTTTTAATGTATTCGACATAATTCTACTTCTATAAACATTGCTTCTGGGTAATCCCAAGAAAGTTCATCAATCATTGACAACATTCTTACCGCATCAATTTTGTTATGTACATGAACTTTAGAATTGCCTTTCTTTTTTAAACGCTCTATTGCTTTCATTAATTCATTTGTTAAATACAAATCATATTCATGTTTCAGTACTTTTATCATATTCAATTAATCTTCCTGTGACAGAGTTATAAATTAGCTGGCCGCACACCCCAGTCTCTCCACTGAAACGATTCTTTAAAATACGAAGTGTTGTTAAATTTGCATTTTTCGCACTTTGTTGGTTACGTTCTAATCCAATTACTATATCGGATAATTGACCTATACCTGCAGATCCTCTTAATTGTGACAAAGATGTATGTGCTCCTTCTTCGTGGCCTTTATCTGCTGGTCTTTTTAAATGCGAAACTAATATTAATCCAATTCCTGTTTCTTCTACTAACGATCTAAGTCTTGTCATTGCGTTATCAATTGCACGACGTTCATCACCACCTTCTAAACCTGATACAACAATACTTATATGATCTAATATAATATAATCACAAGCACAGCCTTTTGCTAAGTACCTAATTCTACTTATTAAATTATCAGAATCTAAAGATCCAAAATGATCATAAAATAAAACATTACCATCTGATAATACTTTATCAAAACTTTGTTTTAATTTGTCTTCTTTAACAGAGCTATCTATATGTAATGGTGTATCTAAATCAATTGATAATAAACCTAATGCAGTTTTTTTTACTGATTCTTCTAAAGCAATATAACCAATTTTTTTCTTATGATTTGTAATTAAATCAAAAGCTATTTCTTTACATATAAGAGATTTACCAATACCACTTCCAGCAGTTATAGTTACTAATTCGCCTTTTCTTAGTCCATGTGTTTTTAAATTTAATTGTTTAAAATGATATGGCACAAACTCATTTACATTTTTAGTAGATATTTCTTTATATAATGTACTACCATCTATAATACCATCTGGCCTATATACTTGTGCATCATAAATTGAACTAATTAATTCTTGCACTTTATTTTGTAACAACATTTCATTAGCATCTTTTAATTGCAAACTAACTATTCTTGCTTGACCTGGTGTAAATAATTCAGCACATTTTTTTGCTGCTTCTTTTCCAGGTGTATCTTGATCAAAACATATAACTACATCTTCGTATTTATGCAAAAAGTCTAAACTATTTTTTAAATCTTTTTCTGCACCAGCCGCACCATTTTTTATTGAAACAACTGGCCATTTATTTCCAAAAACTTGTGATATAGTTAAAGCATCAATCTCGCCTTCAGTAATAACAATTCTTTTACCAGAACTTTTAAATAATTTTTCACCAAATAGTTTACTTAATTTAGTGTCGCCTTTCCATGTAAATGATTTGTCTTTAAATCTAAACTTTGTAGCAGAACCATAATCCATTATATGACATTGTTTGCCATCAACAGTACCAACTCTATAATTAAATTTTCTGCAGGTTTCTTCTGTTATTTTTCTAGCATTTAATTTTTTAAACTCGCCTATGATAGTGCCTGTCTGCATTACTTCTTTCCCTCCATTTTCAAAATATTTACAACCGAAACAATACGCAGAATCATCATCATATCTTGCTAAATTGTCTTTCGAATCACAATTAGGACAAGGTTCATGCTGTGTGAAGTTGGCCATGTGCTTGTTCCCATAAGTAATCTATAAATTCTTGACCATTGTTAAACATCCAATAAGGTATCTCGCCAATTGATGGAGATAAATTATCTAAACATAATTTTGCTTTTTCCCAATTACGTTCGTACAAGTGTTGCGATCCAGCATTAATACTTAAGTTACCTAATTTATAAGTTTTTTTATGTTGGTGCATTAATTGTAATAATATATAGATTGAGATACAAGTAAAATTAAAAGCATCATAAGGCCAACCTAACCAAGCATCGCTTGATCTCATTGTCGCAATACAATTTAATTTATCATCTCGTAATATAAATTGTAAACTACAAGTACACGGAATGTCTTTACTAGGACCTGGCTTTTCTCTCCATATATTAATTACTGCTTGTCTTGAATAATCGTCTTTGGCTAATGTGTCTATTACATAACTTATTTGATCTACAATTTTTGGTCCGTAACTTCCATAGAATCTTACATTGTCGTCACTAAATTCTGGAATCATTTTGCTATAAGGTGAAATAGTACTAACTCTATTGTCTCCTGATAATATCCACGCAGCTTCTGCGTATCTAAATGCTGTACCAATTTCTCTTTGCCATATATTTAAAAATGGAAAGTTCATATCAATAGTAGAATTATAGTTAAGTATTTCTTTAGTAACCATACCTCTTGGTAATCGTATAATATCTTGTTTAAGAATATTACGAACTATATCTTGCCAAACTTGATTTATGTTCATGTTTAAACTCCTCTATAAATTTTTCTACTGATGTTTCTTCATAATCAAATATTTTAAATTCAGGACACAAATCAAAAATTACTTGATAATGGTCATAAACAGAATCAACACTAGAAAAGTCTTCAGTGTCTAATCTACGTTGAAAGTATTTCATGACTAAATGTTTTGGTGGTAAACAACCAATATATAATGGTTTGTATTCTTCACAAATCTTTTTGACTTGTGAAACATTATATTGGCAACCGCCTCTAAACACATTTCCGTATATTAATTCAGATGGCCATAAACGATCTACAATAGCGTTCTTGTGCAATCTTAATGAATCAATATGTGAATGATAAAGATCTTTATATTTTTTTATAATTTTACCGTCTTCGTTACGCCACACTAACTGACCACGATCTAAACTATTATGTATATATTTAAACTTTCCATTAAACTCTTTATGCAAAGCTTGGCCTAAAGTTGTTTTGCCAGAACAATCAGGTCCTTCTAGTACAATAATCATTTTATTATTTTTGTCTCTCCTATGTTGTAGTTTTTCTTAACAAACGCTTTTACTTTATCTACAGCGTCTTGTTGTTGATTGTTAAAGAACGGTAATTCTAATTGACCAGTATTACTCATTCCACCGACAACACAAACAGAAATTGATTCAGGATTGCCTATTCCAACTTTATGAATATCTCTTCCTTTTTCGATTGTGCCATCAAGTTTTATTACAAAGTGATAACCTATTCCTAAGTTACCTGCTTCTAATTCTTGTTTATGAATATCGTGTCTGGATATATGTTCATTTGGTCCAGTCTTTGTTCTATGTATTTCTATAATTGTAGTCTTATCTCTGTCTTTTAAACCAGGATTTTTATTTAGCATCGATCCACTCCTTTGGTACATTTTCATCTGCATATTTGAATCCATGAGTTTCACACCACATGCCATATGTTGTCTTGGATTTTTTATTTAATTTTAATTTTGAATTACTAAATACAAATCTAATATCTAATTTTGGATTTTGTTTTTGTATTAATAAATGTTTTTGTCTGTCTTTAGTACTAAACAAACCTTTTGCCTCAATAATAATTTTATTTGGTAGGACAAAATCGGGAGTGTAAGTAGTTTGCTTCTGTGGACGTGTGTAAGAAACTTTCAATACTTCATACTGATAATTTACTTTCATTTTATCCAATTGTGATGCAATCCTCACTTCAAATCCCGATCTAAATCCTAATTTCCTTGCGTTCTTTGTTGTCTTTGAATTAAAAGTCGTCCAAGTCATTTGAAGAGCCTTCATCTTTTGGTTGATCAGTCTCTCCACTGTGTTTGTAACCTTGTTCAGCAGTAAATCCGAAACCTCCAGAATCACCACCACTTCCACTTACTAATTCAATTATTTGTACGGCATTTAAGTACAAAGTTATTCCATTATTACCTGCCGCACTATAAGGTGCTGCGGTAGCAGAAACTTTTACTTGTGATCCACCAAATACATTTATATTATGTAATGGTTTGCCGTCTGAATCGAACAACGCTGGTTTGTTTTTAGTTTTAAATCTAAATACAATATTACCAGTTTCTTTTTCTTGATCGTCAAGTTCCTTAAAGTAAGGCATTTTACCTTTACCTTTTGGAAAATGTTTAGCAAACATATCTTTTATTTTAGCCGCTAAAGGTTTTGCGTCTTCTGATGATAGCAGAAGATCTGTTTTGTATACTCCGTCTGGATTAAACTTTGTATCCGCTTTTGTAAGCCACGGATATTTAGCTGTTCCTTTGGGTGTCACAAGTTTAACATATTTGTCGTCCATAGTTATTATCCTTTATGTTCTATAGTTACTAATAAGTGTACCTATTAATACACTAGTGTATAGATTAACTGAAAAAATAGTCAGCCTCTAACACTTTATTTATATCTAACTTACCTTTTTTTGGTAACTCAGGTATTTTGTGATGCAATTTTTCTGGTATTAATGCATGAGCATGTTGCAGAAAAACTTCTAATGGATCTATTTGTGTGTACATATCAACAAAAGCCTGACGTAAACAATCATTTAACTTTTTTTGATTTGCCGCAAGAGTTCCAAAAGAATCGTGGACCATCGCAAAATCCACAATGCCTTTTTGTTTAGCGTAAGCAACAGTCAACAACATAACTGTAGCATCAAGAGAATGGACAAAGTTTGGTGATATACCATTTGCTTGTCTTCTCTTATCTACTTTGTTTGTTGTAGACCTGATTCTTATTCTACCCATCATTCTAGTTTTCAATACAGTTTCAGCTTGTGAATAATAAGCTTGACGTACTGGAAACCCTAATGGTGTTACCCAAAAGACTGGTGTTTTTTGTTCTGCACATAATCGTGCAACTTTTTGCAACCACTCCATTGCTTCAGGAGCTTTTACAACTACTTCACCAATTGAATCCCATATATTACCTGCTAAATAAATCGCCGCTTGTTGTCTATTTTGAAACTGCAGGTCTTCTTTATTATCTAATCTTTTTTGTATATATTCGTCTACAAATTCAGTCGCAGAGTATCGCGTAGATCCATATGGCAAAGTCATAACAGATCTTTTACAAGCTTTCCTATCAATACCATATTCATTCCATTCACTAGCAATCCATTTTTTCTCTGATTCATCTTTTTCTAATTTATCTTCTACAACTTTAGACACCATACCATATATATCTTTTGGTCTATCTGTTGGTAATAAATTAACAGCTTCTCCACCTACTTCATCTCTTAACATTGCACTAAAATGTTGAAGACCATTACAAGAACCGTCTGAGTGTAATGGTAAATGAGAAACAAATTTTTCTCCATGTTTTAAATAACCTGCCCATTCAATACACGCAGCTAAAAATTGAAATGGTTCTTCTGCATCTTCCCAAAAATTATGTTTAAATGGTTCGTCACCACAATTCTTAATTATTTCTGAATGATCAAAAGTCCATTTAACACGTTCGTCTAAAGATAATTTATCTTGACCATATAAGTTTGCGATATGTATTGCTAAATATCTTACTCCGTCTTTTCCTAATGGTAATCCATCAGCAAATAATAATAAAGCTTTAGCAAAATCTGGACCTTGTGGATTTAAGTATGGTGGAACTGGATATGCTCTACCTCTAAAGTCTAATGTCCACACAAAATATATTGCATCTTCTTTTTCAAATTTATTTGCTAAGTGTATTGTCTTTGCTAAACCTAAACGTTTTGATTTAGTTCTTTCATTAGCAGTATAAACAGCAACAGCTTTAGCTTTCCATTTTTTTAATGATACTTTGTTTGTTGCAATGTCGTGTGGTTTAGGTGGTAAATCTAATAATTCATTATTAATTAATTTACCTCTACTTCTATTACCATAATTGTAACAAGTATTAAGTACTAACAAAATATTTCTATTAACTTTCCATCTTGTTTTTTGTAAATCATTTATAGAATTATAAACTTCAGGCATATCATATTGTTTTAACTCTTCCAAGTAATTCATATGGGAAGTTATTCTATGTCCTTTAACTAAATATATTCCTTTTGTGTTTCTGTAACCACCATTAAATGGATTAGTCCAGTCTGTTGGTTGAACAATCATTGGAAAATGTTCTGGGTTTAAAAACTCATTAAACTTTTTAGAATTATTAATCCATTCTAAAGTTTTAGGTTCACACACAATAACATTGTACGTTTTACCTCTGTGTGGTTTTGATTTAATACTTACTAAACCTGTTTTTTCTATAAATACTTGAAACAATGCTTCACCTACATGGAGTTTTTCTCTTGTTGTCCAAGGTGTCCATTGAAAATTAACTTTATCTTTTTGTTGACTTAACTTATACTTTTTATACCCATAATGCACTGATCTGCTGTCAATATCTTTTAATACTTTATCTATTAAATATGGTTCTTTATCATACATACCTGTAGACCATATTTCGTCTTCTATTTTACCACCTAACGCAATTGCTGTTGCTGTAAATTTTCTATCTTTTGTACTTATAGCGTCGATTATAAATCGTATAGTGATAGTAGATGCAACTAAAGGATCTATTTTCTTTAGTAATTCATCTGATATAAGTTTTGGTCCTGATTGCACCACACTTAATCTGTCTGTTATTCCTGTTGCTACTTCTTTAACTGTCGCGGATGTAATACGTTTTCCGTATGGAGTCAAAGATTCTGATTTTTTTTCTGCGTGTTTAATAACACGATCTGTTTCACGTTTACCACCGTTCAGTCTTGATTCTTCTTCAAGCTCTAATTGTCTGCGCTCTAAGTTATGTTGCATGATTGCTCCCTTTTATACATTGATACAAATAGTTTAAAACAAAAGAATGCGCAGTAACTATCAGACTGCACACTCTTATTTGTTTATGTATTTATGTCATAATCTGCCTCCAACACTTTAACAGCATCTTGTAAATTTTTTGGCGCAAGATGTGCGTAAGTCAATGTTTGATTTATATTTTTATGGCCAAGCCATTCTTTGACCACTTGCAAAGAGACGCCTCTTTGTACAAGTCTAGATGCGCAAGTATGTCTACACGCATGTAATACAAATTGTTTGTCTTGTAACAAACCCATTTTTTCACGCACATAATTCCATTGAAATCTAATATCTGAATCTTTTAAATCAGCAAAAGGATATTTAGTTGTATATTTTAAAAATATTTCTTGAACTCTTTTTGTTAAAGGTATAGTTCTAGGTTTTTCATTTTTAGTTTCATACACGGATAAATTACCATTTACAATATCAGTTTTACAAGCATTTAATAATTCGGTTTTTCTTAAACCTGTATCTATTAATACAATTACAAAATCTAAAAAGTAAAAAAATTCTGCGTTAAACAATATGTCTAATATTTTATTTTCTTCATCAAGTGAAAAAAATCTAGTTCTACCTTTGCCTTCTTTAAGCCATTCTATAACTGGTTTAGCAGGTATATATTTTCTTTTATGTGCAAACGTTAACATTTTAGATAATGATGCTAATTTTCTATTTATAGTTCCATTAGAATTCCCTTGATCTTTTAAAATATTTACTAAATCATCAATAGTAGTTTCATCTATATTATTAACATCAGTATTTTTTCCGATTAAGTCTACAACATTGTTTGCATTATACAATTGTTTTACATCTGTATTATACCAATAACGATCTGTAGTTTTTCTTAACAAATTTTGCAATGATAGTACAGAGTATTTTAATGGATTTAATTTTTGTAATTCACTTTTAATATCTTTATTATGTTTCATGCAATCTAAAACAACAGCAGAAATAATGTCTGCGTTGCTTTTTGTTCCATTAAAACTTTCACGAAACCTTTTGCCGTCGTGTGTCACATCAACTTGGTATGAATCTTTACCTCTTTGTCTTACTGGCATTATCTCTCTCCTTTAATTTATTTTTATGTTGATCTATAACTTTTTGTATATCAGGCGATTGCCAACCTTTTGGTTTAATACAATCATAATAATAACTACGTTTAGATCTACCTCTAACTTTTTTCATGTTAGCTTTATGCACAGCTTTCCAAGCAGAATTAAATGGTAAATTAAATAACCAAGCTGTACCAATAATAACATAAGTTAAATCAACTAAAGCGTCTAACGCATCATCTGTTTTGTTTTTAGCAATCGCTACTTTTAATTCGTTTAATTCTTCTTCAATAAATTTTATTCTAAATGTAATTAAATCAGTTCTTACTTGTGGAATTGCTGGTTTTTTCTGTTGCCGCCAACCAAACTTTTTATGGAATGCTTCTATATCTGACCAAAAACTCATAATCTCCCCCATTGTATATCTCTGTGTAATTGAAACACTGATGTTTTTAATTTTAATCTTAATTTGCCCAATGTACATAACTTCCTTACTATGGGATCCTTAGGATTTTCTCTAATAAAATTAACAAAATGCTCTTGTTGGCCATAAAATGCCAAACCAAGACTATTTAATAATGCAATTGTTTCTCTTCTATTCATCGTATATTACCAATTTCATTTTATCTTTTAATGCTAAATATTTTTCTTTGTAATTTATTTCATTTGCGCTTTTTAATTTAGCTTTTAAATCAATATTTTCATCAATTACTTTATCTAATTCTTTTTCTAATTGAATTATTTTTAATTGTGCGTTTTGTTCTGACATTTAATAACCTGCTACATTCCAAAAATATGCGCCATCGGAAGCATACTTTTTAATAAATCTCCAAGCTTTGGCGTCATAGTTTGGAGCCGACGGAAATGGTGGTAAAAATTTTTTATTCTCGTAAGTAGTAAACGCCATCGGGTGAGAATAAACTTTTGCTTTTCCTAATTCACCTGCTTTCATATTTCTTGCTACTGCAACTGCATGAAACTCACAATCAGGCCAAGCTATTTGCATTGATCTTTGTAAAACACCGGTTGATACAACTGACCACATCTCTTTTGGTTTTATGTTCATTTGTAACATAGCCTTCACAAGACAAGCGATGATAGTTGGGTCATCTCTAAGTCCTGGTTGGAAATAATATGAAGAAGGATTGTTCTCGCAGTATTCACGTGCAGATTTGCGTAGTCCATTCATACCATAAATCTTTTTAAAATAAACCTCAGCTCCGTAGTCTATACATCGCTGAACATGTGGTGTTATTTCTTTAGATTCAGGAACAAACAACACACAAGTTTTTCCCCATTTTCTTGCCAACCATGACAAAGAGATTCCCGCATAACCAAATCTCGGTTGTACATAAACAACGTGTGTAGCGTTAAGCTTCGACATTCTGTAATGTATCGCTCGTGCTTTTGTTCCGACTTCTAATAAGTCTTCACGAACCACGTTAATACCTTCATGTTCAACGATCTTCGGTGCTGGATAAGGACTTTCATAATCCTTAACCAAATCCAAATACGATTGTGCATTTGGAAACTGTAAATTTATATCTTTATTTATTCCGTCAATTAAATGTTCTGAATAACCCATTCTTATTTCCTTCTATTTTTAATTTAGACAATCTTGTTATTTGATGTGGTTGTAAGTGTTCATATCCTTTTGGAACATAATTTCCCCAATATCTAACTGCGTCACAAACTACATCTTCAAGCGAGTATGGTTGGTTGCCTGTTAGATCTACAAGATCTTGCATACATTGTTCGTACCAAAATTGTTTCTTAATTTTTTCGTCGTTGACGTACATCAAATCAAAACCTCGAATACAATTAGAACCATAATAACAATGACTATCAGGATCCACGAGTTGAGGTTGATATTCTGCAATATCCATTACAAATGCAGTTAAAACAAAATGGTATCTTTTAAGACCATTCTTTACATGCCAATTTAAACAGAAATCTACAGCTTCTTTTATTCCACGTACTTGCCAATTTTGAAACCATTCGAGGACGTCATCAACTAATCTTGGTGCGTATTCGCACAAGTATAGTTTGCCACCAGTTTTATATCCAGATCCCGACGGCTTTGGAAAGGGAGGAATCTGGTTTCCTAGTGACGTGAACATTACGCCCTCGAAAGCTTTAATATAGTCGACCATTTTTTCAAGTGTACCTTGTTCGGCCACTTTGGCGGCTATACTATTCCGATAACCATGATCTTTAGGTCCGAAGCTCGCACCTGACCCGGTCATTCTGTGGAATAAATATAAGTATAACCACTCTCTCAAAGGAAATACATATTTTTTATATCGTTTTTGTGCAGGTGATTCATCACCATATGTTAAGTCTTCAAGTACATTTGAAAACCCTGCGTATCGACGATTTACACAATTATAAATTGTTACGTTATCCTGCAAAGGATCGTTGCAAAGAGTTGAGGGAGGAAGTAACCCATTGTTACGATCTTGCAGGATTTTTGCTCGATGATAGTAGGACATAAAATCGTTTACAAAATTAGTCCTTAACATAATGGACCTCGATAAAACTTAGGTGCTATGTGCACTGACTGAGGTTTTTCCATTACATCGAATGATAATTCTTTTTGATCATTCAAGAAAGCTTTTGGGTGTTTGTAACACTTCCATCCATGTTTATGAGTAAAGCGTTCTATTTGTTGTGTCATGTGGTCTACAAGATGTTGGCGGTCTTCTTGTGAACCAAAATACGGTGTGTTTTTATACCAACCTGTTTTAGGTATACGTCTTGATACATTTTCAATCGGCAACGGACACACAACTTCTATACTTGGTATTTTAAACTCAGCCACAACTTCTTGTATTTGTTTTTCGTATTCTCTTAACAATACATGTAAAGTTCTTGTCGGCATTCTTCGTCTTAAAATATGATGACGAATGTCTATGTTACCAAAGTAAAATGTAATATGTTTTAAATTACTTTTACCATCTACTAAATGCGCAATATACGGTCTTACATAATTAACTAATCTATATTGTAACGCGCCATGCAAAGTCTTTGCATCATTACGATCAACCATTGTATCGGGCATCCAAACCGAATTAGCATGGCTGTCTCCGACAATTAAACTTTGTAAGCCTAATTTGTGCATACGAACAACAGGCATATTTCTACATTTTTCAGTAAGTGCATTCCAATCGAAATCATTCCATTCTTTAGAACCACTTGAACATCTTGCTTTACCAAGCGCACCGAAATCTGGACAAGGTATATCTAATGACATAAATCCATTCTTTGCGTCAAGAAACTTTTGAAACGGCGATGGATCTTTTGCGCCTCCAAACATATTTAAGGCACCACTCCATTCCATACCATGATACAGTAAAATCATATCATAATTTTTCCAATCGTCATTCGCGCCGATGATAGTCGAGTTTGTGAGTTTACCCCATATTCTTGGCCAACTTCCTCGATGCGAGTATTGACTTTTTGATATTGCGTAATGTATACTTGCTATTGCTTTTTTCATTTGTTTATCTCCATGTTAACAATAACAACCAACAAAAGAAAACCCTTGCTTGTCTGTAACTTCCCAAACATTTGCTTTGTCGTTGTAAGTTGCGTATTGTTCTCTAAGAACATCACATTGATCGAAACAATCCATTGTAAGATTGCGTGGTATATCAGCGTATACCAAACCTTGCGGTCCAAAGAGTATTACTGTTATTTTTAATAGTGTTGTTATCATAAAATCCTTTGCGTTCTAATAGGTGTACCAATTACACCGGAAAATAATAATAATAACAATTGTCACTCATTGCACATAATACAATACAAAACATGTATATCGATGCTATGAATCCTAATGCTAATACCGTACCTCCGATTAACTCTAAAGCAAATCGTAATTTGTATGGTATAGTGTTCCATAATTCTTTAATCATATTAGCTCCTTTCCGCGCCGATGATAGCAACATTTATAAGTATAACGGACCCGTCCATTGGATCGCGTAGTTACCGGTTAATACATTACCTCTAGATTTATTTAAAGCGGGAGCTTTCCAACTCGCCGCCTTTAACACATCTCCCTTTTTAAAATGTTTAAAGTCTTCTTTAACAATAAAAGCTTTAACACTATTGTCATTAATGATCTTAATAAACTTACGACCATTTAATATTTTAAAACTATTTTTGTATTGATTAAACATTTCTATATTGTTATTAAGTGTGGTAGTGCTAAACATACCGTAGTCTTCGACCATCGCATCAATCATATTTTTAATCCCATCATCAAGACTATTTGCTGTTTTTATTATTTTCTTCGTCATATTACATCTCCTCCAAATCATCTTCAGTTATTTTATCGGTAAGCAAATCACAATCTTGCAAACTAAAGCAATCATCGTTTGTTTCATACTCACCATCTTTTATTTTTTGTAATGCTTCTTCTTCATCTTTAGCATCAACCATTACTCCTAACGAACCTTCAACTTTTATACTTGAAACAAAAGTTTTTAATTTAGGTTTGTCGTTATTTTTATTATCTTCATCAGTATTTAATTGTGCACAAAGATTATCGATAACGTCATTTAGTATTGGATTTTTAGAAGAGTGATGAATACCTTCAGCATTTATTTCTTTTAATAATTGCTCTTGATTTTCACTGATATTTATTGTTATTGTTTTAGCCGTCATATTATAACCCCTTTCCATTAAGTTATTTATTAGTTTATTGTAAGCATTTATTAACCATTGTACATATTATTTATTTTTCTCCACGATTTACAATATCCACAATGACAATTATCGTTATATTCATATCTAGCATTATAATCTATAATTTCATTAGTTCCTTTGATACCTAGATACGCAAATACGCTGATGATAGCAAATCCGAATAATAAGAAATATATCATATTTTAAACTCCTCTCCTTTTACTCCAAGAATATTAGATACATACTCGACCGCTTTATGTGATGTACCGCCGATATTCCATTGAGTTATATCTTCTTTGTCTTTACCATTCTCTCCAAGATAATTTCTTCCGTTCTTATAATTATAAATAGTAGCTTTAGTTCCGTCTGGAAATTCTAATCCCCATTCAACATCACATTTATAATCATCAAAATTATCGATTGGTTTTGGTAATTTAGATAAAAGATTATCGTATGTAGTTGTGATATATCCTTTTAAACACGTACCGCTAATATTATCCGATCTTTTAAAGTTTAACGCAACATCTCGTTGCATTAATTTCTCTTCTAGATCACATAATCCATTAGCTTTTATTTTGATAATTTTGTCGCCGTCTTTTACTTCGTATACTTTACTCATTTGTAACCCTTTCCATTAAGTTATTTATGGATCCATAGTACGATAATTATTTTTATTTGTATACAAAAAAATTACAGCTGTGACACTTATGCACAATTGTATTATTTATTGTAATGATAGTATCATATATGTCACACTGTGACATTTATATCATACTATAACAATCCACTTTATAATGGTTATAAAGTACATATGTGTACACGTGTTTTATATAATATATATTAATAAGTGGAAAGGGATATATGAATAGAAAAGAAGAGTTGTATCTTATCTATTATTCTTTTTATAAACTAACTACTAATAAACAAAAGTTATTATTTATAAAAGATTTAATTAGATACAATACAACAAAACTAAAATCGACTCTTCGTCAATGGATTAATATAATCAAATTATATAAATAAAATCCAACGACAAAAAAACCAAAGTGCCCACACAAAAACATAAGAGCAAAAACAAATGCGGCGCGCGACTGTGTGTCACAATACCCAACAAAAGAGATAAATCATCTGTTGATTGTTATTGATTCATTTGATTTGTGGACCGACGCGTGACATAATCAGTGACATAGTGCCATAAAATCGCGGAGGGGGACCCTCGCGCCTATTTATATCATAAGGCCTCTTAGATTTTTCTACCCAAACATCGGACTAAACATTAGGAACCTTTGTAACCTTTAGTACATTAGAACTAGGCATTGTTGTTATGTTCCCAACGTCTCCAAGTGTCCCATCGTCATTAAAGTTAACATCAGCCACAATGACATGTACGTCTTTGTCCTGTCTAATCAACCAACCAGTACTGATACATATTGTTACCTTACTGTTCATTGCGTCCTTAAGTGTCTTCCAAGAAGAATCGCTGTTGATGTCTGACCATGTTACTTGTACATAATCAGCCTTCAAGATCTGCTTAGTGACTTTTGGATATTTCATTTTGTTGCGAAGAGCTCCTATTGGGAGAGAGACCATAAGAGCCCTTCTCTAATAGAGGCTCCAATTAATCTATCTCGTTGTTACTATCCATGACATACACAAGGGCCATACCGATACGTGTACCAATTTCCTAGTATATAAACATACTCAGGACTAGATAAAAGGCTACCACACGCGCTCTGGTGAGGCCTAACCTATCCAATTTGCGCGACGTTGAGGTCTACCTGTGGCATTCTCCATGAATCTGTCTAAATCTTTTTGTAACATTGATTCTCTATGTTCGACTCCAGCTTGATCTTGATCTACATCCATTACTGTTGTCCAATAGTTTACAGCCATACTTAAACAATCTAGTAAGTCATCGTGTCTCAATGACCCTTTGTCACGTGTTAATCTAGACATCTGAAAGAACAATCTATGATCTTGTTCGTGATTATTAAAATCATTACGTATTAGTTTGTCATCAACAATAAGTCTGTGTTGATTCATGACTGGTTCCAATGTATCTATAATTCTTTTCTCTTTTTGAACATTGTGTCTTACTTCTTCTATACTGCAAGGATAATACTTTTGTAATATTGGTTGCAATATCTGAAGAAACATACCATCTCCAAAGTTACTTTCTACAACTATTTGATTTACATTTTGTTTCTTAGCTGCAGATACAATTCTTTTGAGTGTAACCTCATCATACCCGCCATCGAGGGCGCCGAAGTCTGTAATATATAAGCATCCGTGTAGCATTTTAACTACTGTATATGCCGTTTTGTCAGCACCACGTCCACTTGGGTCGATGGCAAGCACAGATCCTTCGAATTCCTTATATTCATCACTCACATGCATTGGAGATGTATAGTAATCTCCTTTTAAGCCTACGTTAGGAATATCGGGATCTAAACTTTTAATATTATCTTGCCCACTTGCCCATAATACTTTCACTGGAGCTTCTTTCCAACTACTACAACCGGACAAAACTATAAGATCATTTAGTTTAAGTGGGTATCTATCCATATCAGATAGTGTTGTGTCCAACATAAACTGTAATGCAAAGCCTGAACGACCATAAGATGCTTCACGTTCTAATAAGTCTGTCTCATCAAAACGTTTTGCGTCTATTGGATCGCCTGGTTTACCTTTTGCTTTTATTAATTTAGGTGCTAGTTTGTTTCCGTAACTGATTCTTTGTGAATCATTAGGCATTCTAGCTGGCCATATACGTGTTTTAAATCCACGGTCTTCTAAACTATTATATAAACTAAATTCTGTTTGAGGTGTTCCTAGAAATACAATTCTACCTACTTCTGGTTTTATAATTGCATCAAATTCTTTTACAGTTTCACTTAATCTGTCTCTCATTAATTGTGTTTGACTATTATTTGCTGATTCTACGTCATCAGCTACAATAAGATCAGCACGTGATCCTGTTAACTGTGACGTAACACCTAATGATTTAACTGAAGGAGCATGAGATGCTCTTGCAGGTCCTACATCAAAACTAATTTTAGAATGTCTTTGATCATTTCTCGGTTGTAAATGTTCTAATATGTCCATTTCACTTATAAGTCTTTGTGTAAACGTTGAAAAATCATCAGATCTACTTTTAGATGCTGAAACAACTAATATATTTTTTTGTGGATCTAATAATAATTGATGACACACAAAAGCAGATGTAATCCATGATTTACCTACACCACGAAAGGCTTCTATAACTAATCTTTTAGGACCATGTTGTAAGAAGTCCGCAATATCATATTGAATAGGTGTGGGTTCGGGTAAATTAAGATGGTTCCATGTTAGATACAAAAAATTTTTAAAATCTTTTAATCTTGGGTCCATTAGTGCTTAGCTCTGTTTCTACTTCTAGACATAACTCTTAAATTTCTTCGAGAATTATTTCTTGGGTTACCATCACGATGATCAATATCTTTACCGTCACCTTTAGATACTCTTCCTGTTCTAGTTAAAGCTCTTCTAACTTTGTTTCTAGAAGCTCTATCTTTTTTTGCTTTAGTTGTAGAACCGTATGTAAGATATTCTTGCTTATAATTTCTCTTCTTCATTTTGGTCCTTTTCTAATTCATCAAATGGTAAATTTTCAATTATGTTTGTAGGTTTTTCTTTTTCTTCAATGCCATAAGCTTTAGAAATATCTAAACAAACCTTTAAATCACTTGCTGATAATTCTACTCCACTTGATAACTTTTGATGTGCTTGATTAATTAATAATGTTGTTATTTCTTGGGCTTTACTTTTCGTCTTTTCTGATTCGCTCATTGTTCCACTCCTGTACGTCGAATGCTGGACATTCTTTTTTACTTATTTCGTTATGCCCAATAATTTTAACTCCCAAATATTTGTCTTCTAGTTGATCTATTAGGTAACCAAAACTATTCCATTGATCGTCTGTGAAATTGTTTTCAGCTTTTGTATGATCTTCTTCTTGTGATCCGCCTACTAGACAGATACCAAGACTATTGTGGTTATAACCCAAAGCATGTGCGCCTTGAGTTTGTTCATCACGACCTAATTCTACATTACCGTTTCTTTTAATAACATAGTGATAACCTATTTTATCAAATCCACGTTCTTTGTGCCAAGCATTAATAGTTCTTGCACCAATGTCTTGTGATGGCCGTGTTGCTGAACAATGTACCACAATATATTTAACGTCCATTTAGAATATCCAATTCCAAATCGTTAAAAGTATTATAGCTGCACAAAATGCTACAGCCATTTTGCCTCTTTTAGTAAGAGTCTTATCCCACCAAATCCAGGCTCTTTCCCATATACTCATATTCCACTCCTTTGTATTTGTTCGTAAAGTTCGATTGCAATTATTATGGCTAATTCTACTGCTAAAACGGTATGGTAGATGGTCCATAATACTGTCTGCTTTTCTTTTTTCTTCATTATTTTTTCTTCATTATGTCTGCGCCTTTAAGTCCATAAATTGCACTAACTACTCCGATAAAAAGTGCTTGGTACCAAAAAGGCATATTATTAAATTTATCAAAAAACATATCGACTTTTGACATAATCTCTGGGTCTTCACTAAATATAGACCAAATTAAGATCATCACAGGAGCCGACACAAGAATCAAAACAAATTCGTCTTTCCATCCTTGTTGATTGTTCGCAATAACTGCTTTTTGATATTCTATTTCACCAGAAGCCATTCGTTCTGCGTGTTTCATTTCTGCTACTGATTCTAATTCTTTAGTTCTTCTTCTATTAGAAGCAATTGACATTCCTGTTTTAATAATTCCAGGTACTAGTTTAGACGCTATAGTTAACCACATTTGCATTCCTCACAAGTACACACTCCATATTCGTCGGCATGAAGATCTTTGTCTTCTCCGCAATGACATGGGTGATGACATTTTTTACAAAATTTACTTTTGGCCACAATTACCACCTTTACATTTACATTTTACATTCCAAACTTTAACGGTAATAACGCAAAGTATTATTAAATTTAATACTGATATGTCGTTATTAAATAATGCGCCTATTGTACTATAAGTCATTTTTTTCCTTTATTCTAATATTAATTTATTTATATGTTTGTTACCTAATTTGTCGATTTCTATTTCAGCAAAAGATTTAATACATTGGTATTCTACTGAATTAGAAACATTACGAGAAGCAATTCTCTTTCCTTTTAAACATTCTGACATACTAGGCTGGATTCGATGCTCTTTAATTTCGCCATTGACAATCATTAACAAAGCTATAATTAATTCTGTCATAATATCTTACCTTTGTTTATTCCATTTTTTAATATGTATTTTTGAGTACCATGTTTTCCAATCTCAACTTCTTTTTTTAAATCTTTTGTCATACGCAATTCTTCATTTTGTTTATTTATTTTTGCGATATGATCTAAAACTTTTTTAGTGACTCGTCCCGTTGCCATTTGCTCTTACTTTATCTTTTAAATGTTCAATATCAGTTAATGCTTTCTCAAGTTGTGATTTTAAAAATTCTATATTAACTTTATTAGTCATATTCATTTCTTGAGTAGACTGTAATTTCTCTACTGTCTTGTAAAGATCTTCTAATAAAAAATGTTGCTCCTGGTCAGTTGGTACTTGTTCAGATTTTTTAAGTAGATCATTCTCAAATAATTCTCTTGATGTTTCAAGGCTTGTTAATCTTGCGGTTACTTCTGTGTACGCAAAAACTCCCATAGCAACTCCAGCTATTATCGCCAGCATATTTTTGACCGGCATACTTACTGAAGTGTTTTCTGATATTTTCATTTTTTGTGTTGTCTTCTTTTTGATTTGTTCATTGATGACCATTTAATCCTGGACGGATTAGTCGAAATACTTGTTTTTTTAAATCTAGATCTGCTTTCGTGTTCTTCTTTTGAAAGCAAACTATTTTTCTTTTTAGCCATTTAATAAAAATTGATAACTCCTCTAATGCATAAGATAACAAAACATAGTTCCATTAATCCTCGAGGAATGTCTTTATCTTTATAGGCAAAATATGCCCATGCTAATGTTGATATTGCTGATATTCCCCAACCCAATGAAAAATACTCAGTATTTGTGTTAGTTAGAATCCATGTGCCTAACATTGTGAACGCGAACGCAAACCATCTTGCCATACTCACACTCCATATGTTTATTTCCAGTTAAAATAACCTATAATTCCAACAATTATTGTACCTATAGCTAAGATAACTCTAAGTCCACCTTTACCCATAGAAACATCTTGTCTTAACGACTTAATTTCTTTTTTCATTTCTTCTATACTTTTAAGAATATTTTCCATTCGTTCAGCACAAAGTTTCTCATGTGATGAAAGTCTAACCCCAGTAGCCACGTCAGCATACTGTTTTGAGGTTAGTTTTCTAGGCATTATTTCTTCTTAGCTTCTGCCTTATCTTCTTTGATTTCCTCATCTTTAGGCAGTTCAGCTTTTAACAATTCAGTATATTTAGCTTTCAAGATATTTAAGTCTTGAGCTTCTAAATTTAACTGTTGTTCTTTGGTATTTATATTTTGTAACTTACCAAGATATAATTTACCATTATCAGATAGCTTATCGCTATCGTAGTCTTTGTCGTCAAACTTAAAGTTCATTACCACTCCTTAGTTTTTGATGTCAATGCAGGTGATTTCTGTTCTTCGATTTGTGCAGACAAGTTGCTTTGCATATCTTCAATTGTAGTATCTTGGTTTTCAAGAACACAATTTTCGCAATGCTCCTTAGTCATGCTAGCAAAGTTCATAGTATCTGAACCTGCACAAGAGCCATACATAGATGCAGAGTGTTCTCCATCTACTGCTGTATATCTCCAGTGTATTGTCTTAACTACATTCTCTGAGTTTGTCTCAAAGTTTGGAAAAGACCATTCGTATGTTATTGCCATAGTTTATCTCCTATTATGGTGTTGTTATTGCCGAAGGCAAATTAGTTTGGTTTTCTTTTATCTTCTGTTGAATATCCATTTTAATAAACATCTCAACTTCAGACCAAGCATCAATATCTGTTTCATTTCCATCATCATCTAAAACAACTGGTGTTAATGCTTGTTTAATCCAAGAGATTGCAGTTGTTGTATCTATGGTATTGTAATCAATAAAATCAGTTTCAGTTCCATCTCTTAATTTAAAACCAACAGCACCTTTAATAGAAGCTGTGTTATTATTTTCATCTGTACCAGTAACAGTATATTCAATCGTTCTAACTGAATTATGTTCACCTTCGGTTGTCATATTATTTATTGTCCATGTTAAATTCATATTATTCTCCTATCCATAACAAATCATTGTTGTTGCACCTGAGGCAAATAATGTAGCTACATAAGCACCAACACAATTACTTGCAGGTGTGGTTACTCTTATATTCATACTATTAGAAGATGAACTTGTAACAGTAACAGCTATAGTTCCACCACCAGTATCTATTGGTATAGCAGAAGTCCAACTTGATAATCCTGATATAACTATTAAAACATCTTTTTGTTGTCCATTTGTTGCATTTCCTGCAATTCCTCCATAGCTTAATCTAAGACCATATCTTCTATGTTGATTTCCATTAACTGCTTGTAAATCATTTAATTGAATATCAAACTGTCCAGTAAATACTGAGCCACCTATTGTAACTGTATTATCAATTTGGATTGTTTCTGTAACATCAAGTTGTGCAGTTGGAGAACTTGTACCA